>Ga0307414_10000054_pt1 | contig 121082 bp, 98 predicted proteins | sample DK1Ometagenome_FD_203804 | JGI IMG/M metagenome (GOLD analysis project Ga0307414, IMG submission 203804) | Maize rhizosphere microbial communities from greenhouse at UC Davis, California, United States - DK15-O-3 | ecosystem: Host-associated > Plants > Roots > Rhizosphere > Soil | place: USA...
TACGGTCATGAAACTGGGGGGGGTGAGATTAAATTTCGTGCCGATTATTTAAAAAATTTCCAAAGTGTCAATAATCAGGCTTTACGGAATATTAATCTGTCTAAGCAACGCGGACGACTCGTTTTACGAGACTTGCGTTGCATTACGAATCTCAAAGTTGTTCATATCAGAAGCTTGGAAAATCGGCATTACGCGATTTCGTAAGGTCCATGATTTTGAAATTTCCTTGTTGGAAGGCCCTGCAGTTTTTATGGTCGCGGCGCTGATTCCTGCATGTCCCACCGAGTGCCACGCGCCCCCCGGGTGGTCCCTCTGATGTTTTCCGCCCTTGTGGCGGGCTCTTTGGTACCCCTATGGGGAGAAGAAATCCTGACCACGGCTCCGGGCCGTTTGGACGGGGAAGTGGACAGTCGTATCGTGCCGCAGGGAAGGTCGCGCCTGGATCCTTACGCGGGCAAGGCCCGTTCGGAGGAGCTCGAGATGGGGCTGGCGATCTCAGCCGCCTACGACGACAACATTTTCCTCAGCGCCACGAATGCGAAGTCGGACTTCGTGCTGAAGGTGGCCCCTTCCATCGCCTATCGGAAAGGCGACAAGCTGGAAGGCGAAGGCGGCTACCTGGCCATCGCCTATCGCCCGACCGCGGTCGCCTATGCCGACAACAGCGACAATGACCGCATCGACCAGGAGTCCGGCTGGGAAGTGGGCTGGCGCGGCAAAGCCATCGCCTTCGCCTACACGGGTGCCTTCCGCCAGCTCGGCGACGCGACCGCGGACACCGGCACGCTGACCGATCGCACGGAACTCGCGAATGAGGCCCGCATCGCTTGGTCGCTGCGCGAGAAAGTGGCAGTGGAAGTTGCCGGAGGGCATGAGTCCATCGACTACGAGGCCGGCAATTTCGCCGATTCCGAGCTTACCTATGGCGAGATCGCCCTGCGCTACGCCTATTCGCCGAAGACCCGGGTCGGCCTGATCTACAAGGCCGGCCGCTTTGAAGTGGATGGAGCGGGGGAGCAAACCGTGCATCGCGTGACCACCCGCATCGAGTGGAACCCGACCGAGAAAATCGCCATCGACCTCGAAGCGGGTGGCGAGCATCGATCCTTCGACAACGGCTCCGATACCACACCGGTGGTGGAGGGGCGGATCGGCTGGCGGCCGAAAGAGGGCACCGAGATTTACCTGACCGGCTATCGCCGCGAGCAGGCCTCCGCCTACCTGCCCGGCCAGAACTATACCCAGACCGGCGCGGCCCTCGGGATCTCCCAGCGCCTCGGAGAGAAGTGGGTGGCCCGGCTGGAGGGTGGTCTGGAACGCGCTTCGTACACCCAGGTCTCGGGAACCGGTGCCGCCGGCCGTGAGGACAAGATCCATTTCATCCGCCCTGCCTTGGAATACCGGTTCACGGACGATTTCAGCATGGGCTTCTACTACCGCTATTCGGAGAACCGCTCGAACCAGTCGGGACTCGGTTACGAGAATCACACCGCAGGAATCCAGATGGGCTATCAGTTCTGATCCTTCCACCTAACCCCCTCCATGAATGTGAAACTTTTCCTCATCCTGTGCTCCGTGCTTGGAGCGCTGCTGGCCATCACCTCCGGGCAATCGCCCGCGGCGGGCCGCTCGTCCGGCGTCATCGGCAAGCTCGATACCGTGGAGATCCGCGTCTTCCGTGAAGACGAGCTCACCACCACCGGCCAGCTCTCCGCCGACGGGACGATCACGATGCCGCTCATCGGCTCGGTGAAAATGGCCGGCTTGACCACCGATCAGGCCGCCAACGCGATCAAGGCAAAGCTGAAGGACGGCTATCTGGTCAACCCGCAGGTCAGCGTCTCGATCGAAGCGCGGGTCCGCCGCTCGGTGACCGTGCTCGGCCAAGCCCAGAATCCCGGGGTCTTCGAACTCCCGGCCAATCGCCAGCTCACCGTGGTGGAAGCCATCGGGATGGCGGGTGGCGCGACCCGCATCGCGAACACGAAGAAGATGACTTTGAAGCGGAATGCCGGAGGCCGCACCCAGGTGCTCCAGCTGAATTTGAAAGACATCACCTCCGGCAAGGTGGCGGACCTTCCGCTCCGCGACGGCGATGTCCTCACGATTCCCGAAAGCTTGTTCTAACCCGTCCTCCCCCAGATGGCTGCCCCCCGAAAACCAGAATATCACCTCACGAGCTCGCAGGCCCGGCCCGCGGAGCTCGCGAGCGTCTCGCCGACGCTCTATCTCCCGAAGGTCGAGCTCGGCCGCCTCATCGGCTTCGTGCTGCGGCGGGGTTGGCTGGCGGTCCTTGGCGTAGCCCTGGCGGTAGCGGCGATGTGGCTCTATCTGAAGAGCGCGCCAAAGATTTACGTCGCCAGCGGCTCGGTCGAGGTGAGCAGCCATGCTCCCCGCGTGCTGAATATCGACGGGCTCTCGCCGGAGGACTCGAAGGATCTCGAACAGCTCCGCACCATCGAACGGAACATGGCGTCCACCGCCCTGCTGCTGCGGGTGCTGAAGGCGAATCATCTCGAAAGCGCGAAGGACTTCGCCCCTCCCGGAGCCACGGAGCAGGGTGCGCTTGGCGTGTTGGCGAAGCGCGTGAGGGTGGAACTCGATCGTGGAACCCGCGTGGTGATGCTCAGTGTCGAGGACACCGATCCGGAGCGTGCGAAGCTTCTCGTGGAATCCCTCGTCAAGGAATACGACCTCTGGATCAAGGAGCGCCGCGAAACGCTCTCCCGGCAGGCGGGCGAAGGTCTAGCAAGCGAGGAAGCCAAGCTGCGCTCAGAGATGGAGGAAGCGGCCAGCGCGCTCCAGGCATTCCGCGAGGAGCACCCGGTGCCGGGGCTGGATGAACGCGAAGCGGGAGGTGCAGGCGGCAGCCAGCTCGGCAATCTCAACACGCAGCTCACCCAAGCGAAATCGGAGCGTCTGCGGTTGGAGGCGGAGTATGAGTCCTTCAAGAAATTCGATCCCGAGGATCCGGACGCTTTGGCGGGGATCGGCCGCAGCACCCAGTCCGATGAGATGCTTTCCAGCATCCGCTCGCTCCAGGCAAAGGAGTTGGAATTCGCGAAACTGAAGGAGCGCTACGGCCCCAAGCACCCTGTTTACAAGGAAATCGAGCAGGAAGTGGTCAGCCTGAAGAACGATCTGGCCGATGCCGTGAACTCTGCCGGCCAAGCACTGGAGAAGAGCTACCACGTCGCGCTGGAGAATGAAGCGAAGCTGCAGGGCGAGGTCGATCAGGCCCGCACCGTGGCAGTCGGGGTCGAGGGAATCCGCGCCCGCTTCGATGTCCTGAAGCGCGAGGCGGAGGCCACCCGCGAGCTGCATGCAACGGTGGACAAGCGCTTGCGTGAGAACACCTTGGCGAGCGCCGCCGCCGTTTCCTCCATTTCCTGGGCAGAGCCGCCCTTTGTTCCCGAAAAGGCCTCGAAGCCTAACAAGCGGGTCCTTCTTCCGGTCGCCGCCTTCGCGGGCATGCTGCTCGGCGGATTCATGATGGTGGCGCTGGAGCTGGGCGATGGCCGGGTGCGGGATTCCGCCGCCGCCGCCCGTGCGACCGGTGCCCCCTTGCTAACCAGCCTGCCGATCGTGGGTGCCGGAAGGGAAGGGGACATGGTGCTGCTTTCCGATCCCGCCTCGCCGGTCGCCGAAGCGTTCCGCCGCCTGCGGGCCGTGCTGCTGCCGCCTCCGGCCAAGCCGAATGCCCGTACCGTGCTCTTTGCCAGCGCCGTTCCGGGCGAGGGGCGCTCGCTGTGCGCGATGAACTACGCGGCCTCCCTGGCGATGCAGGGGCAGCGCACCTTGCTGCTGGATGCGGACATGCGCCGCCCGGGCCTGAGCCGCCAGCATGTGAATGGCAGCTACGGCGGGCTCGGCGACTACCTCTCCGGGAAAGCCGATCCGGCGAGCGCGTGCTTCCCGACTTCGCTACCGAATCTCTATCTCCTTTCCTCCGGCCCGATGAAGGACGATGCGGCGGAACTCCTGTCCGGCACGCGCTTTCCGGCTCTGCTGGAAGATGCCTACCGCTGGTTCGACGCGGTGGTGATCGATAGCCCGCCAGTGCTGGCGGTCAGCGACGCACTGGCCGTTTCCCGCTATGCCGACCGCATTTGCATGGTCGTCCGCCAGGACGCGAGCGAGCGCCGGAACCTGCGCAAGGCGGCTGAACTCATCCGCTCGTCGGGCGGAAATTTGATAGGATTTGTCTGGAATGAGCTGCCGTTCCGGGCAAAAGGAAACACCACCCCCGAGCCTGTCGTGCCCCTCAGCCATCCGGCGCTTTCCAGCTCCGGCGTGACGGTCACAAATGGCGCACCGGCTGCTCATGAGGAAACGGGCGAAAGCCCGCCCTCCCCGATCGCGTAATGGACTTCCCGGTCCGCCCCTGATATCTCACATACAAGTCACGGCTCCCCCGGCTGCGACCTCGCGGATCTCCCCCGATCCGAACCCCCAAAATCCCCCCGAACATGAACTGTGCTCCCCCCGCACCTGTCGTGGAGGCGTCGGCATCGCCGATTGCTGCCACGAACACCCCAGATGTCGGCCCACGCTCGTACGAGCTGCGCCACCGCCACCGTCCTTGGGTGGCTCACCAGAAGCTCGTCGCTGTTAGTTTTCTTGGCGATGCCGCGGTGGTTTTCATCGCGATGCTCGCTGCCTACCTGCTGCGCTTCGAGTCGAACCTGCAGCACATCGGCGTCAATGACCCGGCGATCGATCTCCGTGCCTACCTCGGCCACGTCGTTTTCGGCGGTGTGCTGATGCTGGCGATGCTCGCGAACTTCCGCGTGCATGACCCGCGGAACTATCTGGCCGTGCGCCGCACCTTCACGGTGATCGTGAAGACCTGCGCAATCTGGCTGGTCGGCTTCCTCGGCATCACGCTCATCCTGAAGCTGGATCCGGCCATCAGCCGCGTCTATTGCGTGCTCGGCGCGGTCATTGCCGCTGCCCTCCTCTCCGCCTGGCGCTGGTTCCTCTACTGCGTGCTGCGCCGTGAATCCTTCGCGAGCGCGCTCCGTCAGAAGGCGGTCTTCGTCGGCTGGAATGCCGAGTGCAGCCGCGCCATCGAGCGCTTCGGTGAAGGCCGTGCCCACCAGATCAATGTCCACGGCGTGATCCTTCCCCCGGATGGCAAGCTTGAGATCAAGCCGCCTGCGGATGTGCCGGTGCTCGGCTCCTATGATTCCTTCCGCGATCTCGTCCGGACCTCCGGTGCCGACCTGATCATGGCGGTGGACGGTTGCATGGACCGCCACCAGATGCTCCTGCTCGCGGAAACCTGCGGCAAGGAGTTCGTGGACTTCAAGCTCGTGCCGAGCTGCTTCCAGATCCTCGTCTCCGGTCTGCAGATCGAGAGCTTCCACGGCATGCCCGTGCTGGGCATCGGCAAGCTGCCGCTGCACCACGCCTTCAACAACGCCCTGAAGCGCGCCTTCGACGTGCTGGGTGCGATGATCGGCCTGGTCCTCTTCGCTCCGGTCGTGGCGGTCTTCTGCCTCGCGGTGTGGATGGAGTCGCGCGGACCGGTCTTCTACCGCCAGCGCCGCATCGGTCTGAACGGCCGCCCCTTCAATATCTACAAGATCCGCTCGATGCGCCTGGACGCCGAGTCCGCGGGAGCACCGGGGTGGACCGTGAAAGACGATCCGCGCCGCCTGAAGGTCGGAAGCTTCATGCGCGAGTGGAACATCGACGAACTCCCGCAGTTCTTCAACGTGCTGCGCGGCGAGATGAGCCTTGTTGGACCCCGCCCGGAACGCCCCGAGCTGATCGAGAACTTCAAGGAGGAGATCCCGCACTACAACGTGCGCCACAACATCAAGCCCGGTGTCACCGGCTGGGCTCAGGTCAATGGCCTGCGTGGCGACACCTGCCTGCGCGAGCGCGTGAAGTTCGACCTCGATTACATCGAGAATTGGAACTTCTTCCTCGACCTCCAGATCATGGTCATGACCTTCTTCAACCGGAAGGGTGCCTGTTAGAAAAGACGGCGGACGCTCCGGTGCGTCCGCCATTCTCTCCCGATGCAATCCGCGGTTACCACCGACAGCAGCCACGCCGCCCGCCGCGATCGCTCGATCCGGCTGGCGGTGGTCACGTCCTTCGTTTCAAAGGCGGGCACGGCCTTGTTCCAGTTGCTCTCGATTCCCGTCGCGATCCGGGTGCTGGGGCGCGAGGAATTCGGTCTCTACACCACGGTGAATTTCACGCTCGCCACCGTGGCCTTGCTGCAGGTCGGGATTGGTCCCGCACTTGCGCATGGCTTGTCCGGGGCGAAGGCCGGCGGAAATGAAGGCGAGTCGCGCCGGCTTGCTTCCACCGCGTTTTTCATGATGACGGGCATGGCTCTGCTGGCCGGGCTGCTGCTTTCCGCCGTGCTGCTGGCGGTGCCGCTGCCTTCGCTCTTCGGAGAGGCGTTCGCCGCAAAGGAGAGTGCGCTGCGTCCGGCGCTCTGGACCGGGCTCGCGCTGTTCCTCCTCCTCTTCGTTCTGAATCTAACGGATCGCGTGCGAGAGGGCTTTTTGGAAACCGCCGCGAATAATCTCTGGGGCGCCTCGGGAAATTTGATCGCCGCCATTGCCGTCGGCGTGGGCGTTTTCTTCGTGCCGCAGGTGTGGTTCCTCGTGCTCGCGGTGCATGGCTCGATGGTGCTGGCCAAGCTTTTCAATACGGTCGCGCTGTGGCGGAAGCATCCCGAAACGCGACCGGCTTGGACGTGTTTCCGCTGGCCCGTCGCGAAGCATCTTTTCACCGATGGAATCGCCTTTTCCGCCTGCACGCTCGTCGCCGGCATCGTGGAATACAATGTCGCCGGCTGGCTTGTCGGCAGGACCGGCGGTCCTTCGGCGACGGCGATGTACGGGGTCTTCGTCTCGCTCACCATCATGCAGCTCGGCTTCGTGATGATGCTGAGCACGCCCACTTGGCCTGCGGTCGCAGAGTCCTTGGCCCGCGGGGATATCCCTTGGGCGAAGCGTGCGGCGCGCCGGCTCTATCTTTATGGCAGCGGATTCGCGCTGTGCTCCGCCGCGGGTCTGGTGGTGCTGGGGCCCTGGGTATTCTCCATCTGGCTGGGCAAGGAATTTGCCGACACGCCGCGCACCCTGCTTGCCTGCTACGGCGCCTACTTCATCGCGCACGTCTGGCGGCACTTGAATCACGCGCTGATGATCGGGACCGGTCAGGTCGGTCGCTTGGCCCGCGTGCAATTCGTGGAGTCGGCGCTGGTCGCGATCACCGCGATCCTTGCGCTCAAGTGGGGTGGCGTGGGGACGATGCTGCTATCGATGGCCACCGTGATCGTCGCGGTTACGGGATGCAGCCTGCCGCGTTTGGTTGCTCACGGTCTGCGTTCCCACCGCGAGGTAGCGCCGGATCTCGCCCAGCCGGTGAAGGCGGGTTAGTAGGAGCGCTATCTGGGACCGCGGGACTCCAGTCCCGCATGCTCGGACCTTGGTGCTGCCGCAACATTGATCCGGCCCCAATCGGGCATCGCGCCCCCGTCCGGGAAAGTGGACATGCCGGACATCTAACAACCGCAACGCGGTTGCCTCATATAGCCCGGGCGTTGGACCGACGCAGGTGGTCCTACCCCGGGTAAAGCGGGTCGGAGGATTCAACCGCAACGCGGTTGTCTCGGGCGGAACGGGCGGATGATCCGGAATCAACGGGCGGCCACGCTTTAGGCAACCCCTTCGAGGTTGGCGGATTGGGCGGCATTTCCCAAGGCAGGCACTCCTTCGTCGTGCCAGCCTTGGGCTATATTAGGGAACGGCGTTGCCGTTCTCTGAGGCGAAAAAGATGTGGGTAACGGCAGCACCGGGCAAGCCTAACAAAAGGACGGGGACCGCGCTTCTCGGTGGTCTGAATTCGTGGCAAGCTTGAGATATCCGTGTATCCCGATCTCCTCCCAGTCCGCACCCCGATGGTGAACTTTTACGTCCTGCGGGACGAATCTGGCCTCTTTCTGTTGGATGCCGGATTCATCGGAGGAGTGGGAGCGCTGCGCCGGGAATTGAAACGGGTCGGATGGGATGGTCTGCCGATCCGCGGGATCATCGTGACGCACGGGCATCTCGATCACATCCTGAATGTCGGACGCATCGCGCGTGAAAGCGGCGCGTGGATCGCGGCACCCAAAGGCGATGCGGATCACTACGCCGGCAGGCCGGGGTATCGTGGATGGTCGAGGGTGACAGGTCTGCTGGAGAGGGCAGGGCGGGCCTTGCCGGTCTTCGAGCCCTTCGTGCCGGATCGGTGGATCGAGGACGGGGATGAGATCGATGTCTGGCGCGGGCTGCGTGCCGTTCATTTGCCCGGGCACACGGCGGGGCATACCGGTTTCTATTGCGAGCATCACAAGTTGCTCTTTTGTGCGGACCTCTTCGCAAGCTTCCGCGGTTTCGCCCACTTGCCGCCGGCGATCTTCAATTCACAGGCGGAACTCATCCCCGGCAGCATGAGGAAGGTGCTTGATCTGGATCTCTCCGGAGTGCTGCCGAATCACGCGGATGGGGCGAAGCCCGAGGTGCATCTCGAAAGGATGAAGCGGCTGGGTTTAAAGTTGATCTAAAGAGTTCGATGGCGAAACCGTTGTATGAGCATGCGCTTGTTGCTCCTGTGGATAATCGTCCTTTCGCCATGGGTGAGGGCGGAACACGGATCGCTTGAAGGAAGGGCAAAAGCGCAACTGGCGTTCGAGCTCGAGCATGATCCGGGCGCGCGCTATCCTCATTTTCTGAAGGTCTTTTTACACATCGAGAATCGCTACCTCGGAGATCTCCGGTGGGTTGCGAATCGGGTGCAGGGAATCGAGGTGGAATTGCTTGGGCCGGACGGGAAACCCGTGCACCAAGATCCCTCGGCAGCCAGCATTCAGTCGGGGCTTGTGCCCTTGTGTTTGCCCTATGGCTCCCGGCTCGACTGGTTGATTTCTCATGGTGGGGTTTCCATGGCGGGAGAGACTCAGGGAAAGTGCGCGCTCGTGGTGGGTGGCAGAGGTTGGCTCCTGCCGATCGATTCGCTGGGTTCCTATTCGCTGGGAGTTCGGCTCCGAGGGGCAATGGGTGAGGCTGCTTCAGGGACCGCCAAGCCCGAGTTGCTTCTCGAGATTGCTTCAGAGAAGATTCTGATCGGGAAATGAAGTCGGGTTGAGCCGTCCCGGTTGGGACGAAGCCCGAGGTGCATCTCACACGATTGAGAGCCCTGGCGGCATCCAACCGTTAGCCTGCGACGACGAAATATCCTCGACCACCGGGCACCCACAGGCGCATCAGTGCGCGGCGTCTCTCGCTTTCCCCATCGCCATGAAATCGAAGATCTTGAAACGAATCGGTGTCGGCTCCCTGGCGACAGCGATTGTGATCGGTTCATTTGCGGTCTGGGCCCACTTCGCCCAGAAGGGCTTGGATGCGGCGGAGTTTGAACGCCTTGCCAAGGAGCAGGAGATCCTGGACCGCCGCTACCCGGTGAAGGCGGGCAAGCCGAAGCCCAAGGCGATCCTTTCGCAACTGCCGGTGCGGGATGCGATGCCAACCGCCGCTCCCCCACCGGAGAGCCACCCGATCCAAGCGGTGGAACGATAAAGCTCAGCTCTCTTCCTCGCGGAATCCCGCGGCGGGCGCTTGCGGAGACTTGGACCCGGGAAGGAACAGAGCGACCACGCTGAGAATCAGGAGCGCCCCTCCAAGGTAAAAGAGCGCGGTCGTTTCGCTTCCCGTCTTGTCCTTGATCGCGCCCACGAGTTTCGGGCCGAAGAATCCGCCGAGATTGCCCACGGAGTTGATCAAGGCGATGCCGCCTGCCGCCGCGGTCCCGCTGAGGTAAGCAGTTCCCAAGGCCCAAAATGGGCCGAGCGTGGACTTTTGTCCCGCTAGGGCGACGACCAAGCCCAACATTGCCAGCCATGGGTTCTGGGCCAAGGCCGCGCAGGCGAAGCCGCTGGCAGCCACCAGACCGGAAAATGCCACGTGTCCCTTGCGTTCACCGGAGCGATCGGAGCTCCGCCCCACAAGGATCATGGCGGCTCCCGCGACGAGATAGGGAACCATGTTGATAAGTCCCACCACGAAGTCGTTTCCGCCGGAAAGCCGTTTCGTGATTGATGGCAGCCAGAACTCATAGCCGTAACCGGCCACGTTCACGAGGAAGTAGAGCAGGCAGAGTAACCACACCCGCGGACTCGTGAAGGCATCTCGCAGTCGCTTCTCCTTGTTTCCGCTATCGCTCTTGGCCTCATTTCCGAGCTTCGCCAAAAGCCATCCTTTCTCCTGGGGCGATAGCCAGCGCGCATCGGCCGGGCCATTCGGGAGGATGAAAAGCACCACCAGGCCCATGATGACAGCGGGGATCGCCTCGATGAGGAAGAGCCACTTCCAGCCCTCCATGCCCGCGATGCCATCCATCCGCAGCAGGGCACCGGAGACCGGGGAACCGATCACTCCGGCCGCGATGCCGCCGAGCGCGAAGAGCGCCACGGTCTTCGCCCGCTCTTTCGCCGGATACCAGTAAGTCAGGTAGAGGATCACACCGGGGAAGAATCCGGCCTCCGCCGCTCCCAGCAGGAAGCGCATGATGTAGAACATCTTTACCCCGTTCAGGAACATGAAGCCCATCGAAACGAGACCCCACACGATCATGATCCGCGCAATCCAGATGCGGGCGCCAAACTTCTGAAGGGCCAGATTGCTGGGAACCTCAAAGATGAAATAACCGATAAAGAACAGCCCTGCTCCCGTGCCGAACACCTCGCCGAAGATCTTCGGATCCACCCCGAGCACCGGTTCGAGATGCGATTTGGCGAAGCCAACATTGATCCGGTCGATGTAGGCGATGATGTAGCAGAAGAAGAGCAGGGGAACGAGCCGCCACGTCACTTTGGACAGGACCGCGCGCTGCTCCGCTTCCGTGAGGGAAGGGTTTTCCATGGAGTTTCGTTGCACCTTTTCGATCCGTTCTACGCCCCGCAAGGTCAAAGCCTGTCCGACAGCCGTGCCAAGTGTGCAGGGTGCAACGAAATAGGCAGGTGCGGAATGCACGATGCAGGCGCCCCGTCTAGCGGGTTCTCTCGTAACGCATTGGAAAAGAACAAAACCCCCTGCGGCACAGCGGATGCAGATAAAGAGGTGTCATCAAACCCGTCCGCAATGAGGCGGCAGGAACTCCCTGAAAGCCATGATAACGAACCTTGAACAGCTTTACTTCGATCAGCTCCGCGACCTTTATAGCGCGGAATCCCAGCTCATCGCCGCTTTGCCGGATCTCGCAAACAGCGTGACGGATCCTGAGCTGAAGAAGTCGTTCCAAAAACACATGGGCGAAACGCGAACCCATCGTGCCCGTCTTCAAGATATCTTCTGCCGCCATGGTCTCAATCCCGGCGGGGAACAATGCGAGGCGGTCCGCGGCCTGATCCGCGAAGCCCGCAAGCACGTCGTCCGCGCGAGCGCGGGACACGTACGGGATGCGGTGCTGATCGCCGTTGCCAACCGGATCGAGCACTACGAGATCGCAGGCTACGGCACCGCACGTGCCTTTGCAGAATGTCTGGGATATGTGGACGACGCCGATATCCTGGGAACCTCCTTGGAAGAGGAGAGCGAGGCCGACGAATCCATGACGAGGATTGCCACCGGCGACCTCTTCCGATCCGGCATCAACGAGGCGGCACTGACCCGCTGAATTTCTGGCCAGAATGCGAGTGCGCACATGGCTGGTCGGACCTGTCCGGGGGGGCGGGTCCGGCCTACTTTTTTAGAGAAAAAGGAAGCGACGATTCCGGCCACTGGGGGCTTTACGGAGGCGGCTGAACAGCTAGTTTCAGTGCGATTTCCAAGTTATGGAGGAAGCTGCGGGACGGATCGACACGCTACAGGCCATCGAATTGGCGGAGGGCGTGGAGGTGCGTTTGCGGATCGCGGGTCCGCTGCAGCGAGGCGTGGCGCTGGCGATCGACTGGGGGATCCAGATTGCCGGACTGGTGGTCCTTTGGATCATCCTCGCGATCGCAGGCATCGGGATCGGTGCGATGGTGGCGCTCGGCCTGGGGACGCTCGCGTGGTTCATCACCTGGTGGTGGTATCCGGTGCTTTTTGAAGCGAGCAAATGGGGCGCGACTCCCGGGAAAAAAATGCTCGGGCTGCGCGTGGTGCAGACTTCGGGGGCTCCGATTACCTTTTCCCAGGCACTGGTGAGGAACTTCCTGCGCGTGGCGGATGCCATGCCGATGCTGCCTTCCGAATGGTTCGGGGGTTTACCGATTCCCACGATGGGCTTTGGTCTTGCGACCTGCCTGTCCACCAAGCGCTTCCAGCGTCTGGGCGATCTCGCCGCAGGGACGGTGGTGATTTACGACCGGGTGCTTCCGGAACCGGCGGTCCCGGCACCGCCGCCGATGGATGCCGCGAGACCCGTGATCGCCTTGCGGCCGGAGGAAGTGCGAGCGGTGGTTGCTTTCCGTGAAAGGGCCGGCCTCTGGTCGGAGGGGCGCAGGGCGGAGATCGCCGATCATGCGAGCGAACTGAGCGGCAGCACCGGGACGCCCGGTGTGTCGAGAATCATGGCGATCGCCCACTGGCTGCAGGAAAAGCGATGAGCCCGGGATCTTTCGAAGAACGCCGTGCCGCGGAGTGGGTGGAGCTGGACCGGCTCATCACCAGCGTGGAGAAGGGCAAGCCTGAAGCGGGGGTCGATGAACTGCCGAAGCGCTTCCGCGAGGCTTGCTCCGATCTCGCGCTGGCCCGGCATCGCATGTACTCCACCCACCTGATCGACCGGCTGAACACGCTGGTGATCCGCGGCTACAAGCTGCTCTACCGCAGCCGGCGCCGCGGCTGGGAGGCAGCCGCGAAATTCGCGATGGCAGGGTTTCCGCAGGCGGTGCGTGTGGAGTGGCGTCTCTTCTGGCTATGCAGCGCGATTTTCTGGCTGCCGTTCTTTGCCATGATGGCGTCGGCGTGGTGGGACATCGATTGGATCCGCGCCGTGCTGGGGCCGGAGGGGATGACCAGCATCGAGCAAATGTACGGAGGCGAGGAAGAACAGATCAGCGCCTTCCGGGAGATGTTTGGCTCGAACTTCATGATGTTCTCCCACTACATCCAGAACAACGTGGGGATTGATTTCCAGATCTTCGCCGGTGGCATCCTGGCCTGTCTCGGCACGATCTTTTACCTCGCCTTCAATGGCATCTACATCGGTGCGGTGGCCGGCTATGTCCACTATGCCTGCAATCCGCAGTCCTTCTGGACCTTCGTGGCCGGGCATTCTTCCTACGAGCTGCTGGGAATGGTGGTGGCGGGAATGGCGGGCATGCGTCTCGGCCTCGGGATACTGAAGCCCGGCAGGCTTCCCCGGGCCCGTGCCATCGCGGAGGCTGGCAAGCGGGCGCTGCCGTTGATCTATGGCGCTGCCGCGATGACGGCACTGGCCGCGGTGGTGGAAGGATTTTGGTCGGCTCAGCGGCTGCCGGCGGAGTGGAAATACTCCGTGGGCATCGCGGGCTGGCTGCTGCATGTGGCCTATTTCCTCATGATGGGAAGGGGGCGCCGTGCGGCTTGAAGACGTGACAGCGGAACTCCGTCCGCGGAGCGATTGGGAAGCGGTGGATCTCGGCCTGGCGCTGGCGCGCCGCGATTTCTGGCGGCTGCTCGGTGTCTGGTGGCTGGGGATGCTGCCAATGCTCACGCTCACCCTCGCGACGCTTCATAAGCACCCGGTGCTGGTGGTGCTCGCCTGCTGGTGGTGGGTTCCCGTTGCCTCACGGCTGACGCTTTTCGTGATCAGCCGGCATCTCTTTGGCGAATTCCCGGATGGGAAGTCCATCCTGCGCGAGTGGCCGCGGGCGATGTTCCGGCGCTTCGGTTTCCGCATGCTGTGGGCCCGCCTTTCGCCGTGGCGGCCGCTGACGATGGCCGTCGAGGATCTGGAGGGTTTGCGGGGGAAAACCTATGCCCAGCGCGTGCGGCTGCTGCTGCGCCGCGGGGATGCGACCGTGGTGGCGCTTGCGCTCTGGCGCGGTGCCCTGACGCTGTGGATCGCGATTGCCCTGATGGGCACCGCCGCCCTTTTCCTGCCCCAGGGGCAGGCGGAGGAATGGCGGGTGCTGTCCCAGACGCTCAGTGAAGATACCTGGCTGAACCTGCCGCCATCTTTCGGGTGGATCCTGGCGATCTCGGTGCTGCTCTCGATGTCTCTCGTCGATGTCTTTTCGACCGGTGCCGGATTCGGCATCTACGTGAACCATCGTACGTGGATCGAGGGCTGGGATGTCGAGCTGGCCTTCCGCCGGATGGGCAGCCGCTTGAGCGGCACGGTGATCGCCTTCATGGCCGGGCTGCTCTGCTGGACGGGGACGATCGATACCGGCGCTGCCGCCACTCCGAAGGAGACGATCACGGAGGTAAAGGCCCACGAGGATTTCAAGATCCACTATGTCGAGGAAAAGCGGCGGAACCCGCCGAATTGGAACTGGTCTCCGGGCGACTGGATGCTGGTGCTCGGAAAAATCGTGTTTTATTGCGCCATCTGCGCCTTCGTGGCCTTCATCGGGTGGCTGATCTGGAGAAACCGGCACCTCTTCAAGACAGGCGGTTTCTCCAAGCGGGTTCCACGCATCGCTCCGCAAGCGAAGGTAGTCATGGGAATGAATGTGGCGCCGGAATCGCTGCCTGCCGATATTCCCGAGGCCGCTCTTGAACTCTGGCGGGTAGGGCGCAGGCAGGAAGCAATGAGCCTGCTTTACCGCGGCTCGATCTCGAAGCTGATCACGAGCCGCGGAGTCGAGATCGCGGAATCGGACACCGAAAGCGATTGCTTGCGCCGCGTGTCGGCCGAAGCCGCCTCCTTTGCCGGCTATTTCAGCGGCCTCACCGAAGCGTGGGTGCTGCTCGCCTATGGCCGCAGTGCACCGCCGGACCGCACGATGGAGGATCTCTGTGCAAGCTGGCCATTCAGGGAAGGGAGGACGGCGTGAGATTCATCGCGGCGATCCTCATGTGCCTGATGCTCGCGGGCTGTGGCGGCTACACCACCACCCGGCGGGAAACCGGCTACAAGGGCAAGGCGCGGCTCGATGCCTATCTGGCGGCGGCCCGTTTTCTGGAGAGCTTCGGATTCGAAGTCGTCAGCAAGCCCGGTTGGCCGGAACTTGATCCGGATGTGGCGATGCTGATCGTTCCCGCGGAGGTCATCTCCACGGAGGCGTACATGCGGGAGGTGAGCGCCTGGGTCAGAAATGGCGGGCACTTGCTCTGCCTGGTGGAGTGGGGGGAATCCTATCACGATGACTGGCGGACCTTCGGGCTCCCTTTCAGCGGCGACAATGAAGTGGTCCCGGAAGTGTTGGGCACCTGGCTGAAGAATGCCGGGCTCGAGTTGGACGCCCGCACCGGTGACAAGCTCACGGCAGACAAGATCAAGTTCAGCGGCCGGAACTACGAAGTCTTCGCGGAGTCCACGGCCGAGATCGGCGGAACGAAGTCCAAGCGGGTCTTTGACCAGACCCAATACGGCGAAGGGCTCATCACCGTGATGACGGATGCCCGGCCTTTCCGGAACCGGTATATCGGCGATCACGAGCATGCAGCCCTGCTGCTCGCGCTGGCGAATGCGTCGCCCTATGAGGGGACGATCGTCATCGTGCGGGATGCTGCCATTTCCCTCGGGACCTTGGTCTGGCGGCACGGCTGGATGGTGGTGATCGGCCTGGTGGTCGTCATCTTCTTCTGGCTGTGGAAAAACATGCCGCGCTTTGGACCGCTGCGTCGTGAAGAGGCGCGATCCACGGTGAGGGACTACGATCACCACCTCGAAGCGCTCGGCGACTTCCAGTGGCGGCTGGACAAAGGTGCCGCCATGCTCCGGCCGCTCCGGGATTCCGTGCTGGAGCGTGCCCAGCGCATGGCTGCCTCGACCCATCGCGACAGCGATCTTTTCGATTGGATCGCGCAACGCGCGGACATCACCCGGGATCGTGCCGAGCGTGCGATGACGAACGACCGGCCGCCGGACCCCGCCAGCTTCGCTCGCCTGATCGCGGACCTTCAGAAGATTCACCTCTCTCTAACATGACCGAAGAAGAAGCCATTTATCATGCCGCCCCGCCCCAGCCTGACGCGTCCGCGATGGTTTCCCGGCTGAGGGCCCAGGTCGAACACGCCGTGCTCGGGCAGCGGGAAGTGGTGAGCCAGGTTTTCGCCGGCTTGCTGGCCGGCGGCCACGTGTTGCTGGAAGGCAAGCCGGGACTCGGCAAGACGCAACTCGTCCTGGCACTGGCCCGGGCGTTTGGCGGTTTCTTCGGCCGTATCCAGTTCACGCCGGATCTCATGCCTTCGGATGTGACGGGCTTCCGGCTCTTTGACATGAAGAGCCAGACCTTCCAGCTCCGGCGCGGCCCGGTTTTCTGCAATCTCTTGCTCGCGGACGAAATCAACCGCGCCCCGGCGAAGACGCAGGCAGCACTGCTGGAAGTGATGCAGGAGCGCCAGGTGACGATCGACGGTGAATCCCTCCAGCTCTCGCCGCCTTTCATGACCTTGGCCACCCAGAATCCGGTCGAGCATGAGGGCACCTATCCCTTGCCCGAGGCGCAGCTCGACCGCTTCCTGATGAAGATCCTCATCGACTACCCGGCTGCGGAATCCGAGTCGGAAATCGTCTCGCGGGCTTCCGCGGAGGCGCCGGGAGACTCCGCCACGCGCGAGCTGCAAGTGGTGGCTACCCCGGAAGACGTCGTCCGTGCGCAAGCGGCGACAGCCGCCGTGCAGGTCGTGCGCGAGGTCGTGGACTACGCGGTCGCCATCGTGCAGGCAACGCGGGAGGCGAAGACCGTTTGGCTCGGTGCGGGGACGCGCGGTGCGATCGCACTGGTGCGCATCGGAAAGGCGATCGCGCTAATGCACGGCCGCCATTTCGTGATCCCGGACGATATCAAGGCGGCCTCGCTGCCGGTGCTGCGCCATCGCGTGCAGCTCGCTCCGGAAGTCGCCATCGGCGGGCAGTCGATGGATGAAGTGCTCAAGGTGATCGTCGAGTCCGTGCCTGCACCGCGGCAATAAAATCATGAGCCCTACCGGGAGAACACTGGGGGTCGTGGTGGCGTGGGCCTTCTTCGGGCTGCTCGCTTCCGCGTGGCCCGCGTTTGCGCCGGCCGGTGGAGGGAGTCCCCTCTCGACGCTGACCCCGCTGATGGTGCCCGCGTGGTGGATCTCGGGCGCGGTGATCGTGGCGGTGGCGGTGGTCGATGCGATCATGCTCTTCCGCCTGGAGAAACTCCAGATTGTCCGCCGCCTGCCAGGGCGCTTCGCGGTGGGGGAAGCGTCGGAGGTCCGTCTGGATCTTTTCAATCCGGGCCGCTTGCCCGCCGTCGTGGAAGTCTTCGACGGCGTCCCGGCGGGGGCCGAGGCGGAAGCCATGCCATGGAGTGGATCGATCACGCCGGGCGGTAAAGCAAAGCTGACCCATCCGGTGCGCATCATCGAGCGCGGGCTCGCACACTTTGGACCGGTTCACATCCGGCGGACTTCAGCGCTGGCCCTGTGGCGGCGGAAGTATCTGACGGGCGAAGCGGAGGACGTGCGCGTCTATCCGGACTACGAGCCGGTGCTCCGCTTTGCCCTGCTCTCGCTCCAGCATCGGCCGGATCAAATGGGGATCGTGAGGAAATCGTTTGCGGGCAGCAGCCGCGATTTCCACCAGCTCCGCGAGTATCGCGAGGGGGATCCGCTTTCACAGATCGACTGGAAGGCGACTTCCCGCCGGGTGACGCTGATCAGCCGGGAGTTCCAGGAACAGCGGAACCAGGTGGTGGTCTTCCTCACGGACACCGGCCGCCGGATGCGGGCGATGGACGGCGAGCTGCCGCAATTCGACCACTGCCTGAATGCGATGCTGCTGCTCTCCTATGTCGCCTTGCGGCAGGGGGACCAGGTCGGCGTCCAAGCCTTCGGAGGAACCAACCGGTGGCTGCCGCCGGTGAAGGGAGCGCACTCGATGTCGGTGCTGCTCAATCACCTCTTCGACTACCAGACGACGCCGGAGCCGAGCGACTTCAGCGCGGCTGCCGAACGTCTGCTTGCACGACAGCGGCGGCGCGCGCTGGTGGTGGTGATGACCAACCTCCGCGGGGAGGATGCGTCGGAAATCGTGCCTGCCCTGCGCACGCTGAGATCGAAGCACCTCGTGCTGCTTGCCAGTCTCCGGGAACGCACCGTGGAGGACTCCCGCACCAGGCCGGTCGAAACCTTTTCCGATGCCCTGCGCTTCGCCGCGGCGGAGCGTTACGATGCCGAGCGGGCCGAAGTGCTGGCGATGCTCCAGGGCTTCGGCATCCTCACGCTCGATGTCCCGGCACAACAGTTCCCCGTCGCCCTGGCGAATTCCTATCTGGACATCAAGGCCGCCGGGCGCCTGTAGGTTTCAGACCTTCACTGGCTTTCCACTTCTGCGATCGACCAGACCAACGCAAGGGCCCAGCCAATGAAGGTCCAGCCGAGAAGCAGGTTCAGCGCTGTGATCGCTCCGGAGCGGCGCACGCGGTAATTCATCGCGATCACGGCCGGCAGGAAATAAACGACCAGCCCCGCCAGCGCCACCACGGCGAAGCCGAGCCACAGCAGGACGGACGGCATCGAAGCGACAATGGCTTCTTCGCCGAAATAGATAAATGCGGCCGTGCCAGCGACGACGAGGAGCGCCACGCCGATGACCCACAGGCCCCACTTCGGAATCGCATGGCTTTCCCGCAGCGTCTGGTGATGCTTGCGTCCCGACCTAGGGTCGTTCGACTCATAGGCTTCGGCCGGCAGGGGGGCCGGTTGGGAATCCATGAACTTCTCGCGCAGGCTTTCAAGCGTCTCCATCCCGGGAAACTAGCGCTCTCTTTGATTTCAGCAAGCAGGAGACGTGCGTCTTGCAAGGATCAGGCAGAATTGTCGGAAATGTGCGGGAAATTGGGCCGTGGAACCAGTTTCTGTGTGTTATTTGGAGATCAAGGGACATTTAGGAAAGTCGAAGACCTCTTCGATCCGACCTCGGAGCCGTTGCCGCGCTGAAGCCTTCGGGGATTTCCGTTTGCTGGTTGTTTCCCGCTCGCTTCAGTGTGATGCGTGATCCGGACTGTGGCTCCACGCATCGCGCTGCTGCTGATTGATGTCATCAATGACTTCGACTTTCCCGGCAACGAGAGCTTGCTTCGATTTGCCCTGCCTGCGGCACGGAACATCGCCAGACTCCGGTCCAAGCTGAAGAAGCGCGGCATTCCGGTGATCTACGTGAATGACAATTTCGGCCGGTGGCAGTCCGATTTCCGCCAGCAGATCGACCGTTGCTCCTCGGCGGAGTGCGCGGGATATGAAGTGGCAAGGCTGCTGCTTCCCTCCGCGGACGATTACTTCGTGCTCAAGCCGAAGCACTCGGGCTTCTACTCAACCTCGCTGGAGGTTTTGCTCGGGTATCTAGGCGTGGACACTTTGATTCTTACCGGTTTCGCGGGCGACATCTGTGTGCTCTACACGGCGAACGACGCCTATATGCGCGACTTCAAGCTGATCGTGCCGTCGGATTGCGTCGCCTCTGAAAGCGGTGCTAAGAACCGCGACGCGCTGGCGCAAATGAAAGACCGGCTGAAGGCGCGGGTCGTTCTATCGAAATCGGTGGGATGCTGAATCAGCCCAACGGTGCCCGATAGGAATCCGGGTCCTTTGCCAGCCGCTCCATGAGTTCGGCGAGTTCGGTCGCCTGGCGTTCCATCATCGAGATCAGCTTCGCGGATTTCTCCGGGTCGCCTTGGGTGAGACGCATGACTTCAAGAGTGGTTTTCATGGCGGACAGGGGCGTCCGCATATCATGCACCGCTCTCGATACCACCTGTTGCCAAGGGGTGCCGCTCCCGTCCATCGATCCGATCATGGTCTGATAAAAAGCGCCGGGTTTGGATAGATTGCAAGCGTGGCCCGAGATGCATGTTGCATCCTGCAATATGGCAAAATGCACGAATTTTAGTACATTAGGAGTACCTTATCCGGGCTGTCCACCCGCTCTAACCCGTTCAGCTAACGGAATGCCAATCGTGTGCGCGATTATGGAATGGAGTTTGCGGAGGAGGGGGACTCCACTCCCATGAGGAAAGCTGCCCCGACCTCTCCGGTCAACGGCTCGGCAACCGAGCGCACAAAGTCCAAGCAGGGTGCCGATGCGGTGCTCAGCCAACTCCATGCTTCCCTAACCGCTTTCAAGCGCGGGGATTTTTCCGTGCGAATGCCGGAGGAATGGGAAGGAATCGAGGGAAAGGTCGCGGACGCCTTCAACGAAGTCATCCGTCGCAATGAAGAGCTGGCCAGCGAGCTCGCGCGCATCAGCGAAGTGGTGGGTGTGGAAGGCCGCATCAACCAGCGTGCTTCGCTCGGTGACGTGCAGGGTTCATGGAGCGGCGCGATCGGATCGATCAACAGCCTTGTCGCGAATCTGGTGCAGCCGACGAGCGAGGTGGCGCGGGTGATCGGATCGGTGGCGAAAGGCGACCTTTCCCAGAACATCGCGACGGAGATGGACGGGCGTCCGCTGAAGGGCGAGTTCCTGCGCACCGCGCGCACGGTGAATACGATGGTGGAGCAGCTCGGAGCCTTCGCCTCGGAAGTGACGCGCGTGGCGCGCGAGGTGGGCACGGAAGGAAAGCTGGGCGGCCAGGCGAAGGTGAAGGGCGTCGCGGGAACGTGGAAGGATCTCACCGACAATGTGAACCTGATGGCGGGCAACCTCACTGCCCAGGTGCGTAACATCGCGACCGTGACGACGGCGGTGGCGAATGGCGACCTCACCAAGAAGATCACCGTCGATGTCAAAGGCGAGTTTTTGGAGCTGAAGGACACGGTCAATACGATGGTGGGCCAGCTCCGGTCTTTCGCCTCGGAAGTGACGCGCGTGGCGCGCGAGGTGGGCACGGAAGGCGCACTGGGCGGTCAGGCGCGGGTGGAGGGTGTTTCCGGAACGTGGAAGGATCTCACCGATTCGGTGAACTCGATGGCGGGTAACCTCACCTCGCAGGTCCGCAACATCGCCGCGGTGACGACGGCGGTGGCGAATGGCGACCTTTCCAAGAAGATCACGGTGGATGTCAAAGGCGAGATCCTCGAACTGAAGAACACCGTGAACACGATGGTGGACCAGCTCAATTCCTTCGCCTCGGAAGTGACACGCGTGGCGCGCGAGGTGGGCACCGAAGGGAAACTCGGTGGCCAGGCAAACGTCTCTGGTGTCGCGGGCACGTGGAAGGACCTCACCGATTCGGTGAACTCGATGGCGGGTAACCTCACGGCCCAGGTGCGCAACATCGCCGAGGTGACGACCGCGGTTGCGAATGGCGACCTTTCCAAGACCATCACGGTGGACGTGAAAGGGGAGATCTTGGAGCTGAAGGCCACCATCAACACGATGGTGGGCCAGCTCCGGTCCTTCGCTTCGGAAGTGACGCGCGTGGCGCGCGAGGTGGGCACCGACGGGAAACTCGGCGGTCAAGCCGAGGTGACCGGGGTCGCCGGCACTTGGAAAGATCTTACGGACAACGTGAACATGATGGCCGGTAACCTCACCGACCAGGTGCGGAACATCGCCGATGTCACGACCGCGATCGCGAATGGCGATCTTTCCAAGAAAATCACGGTGGATGTGAAGGGCGAGATCCTTGAGATGAAAAACACCATTAATACGATGGTGGACCAGCTCAGCTCCTTCGCCGATCAGGTGACGCGCGTGGCGCGCGAGGTGGGCACGGAAGGAAAGCTTGGTGGCCAGGCCGAGGTGCGCGGCGTGGCGGGCACGTGGAAGGACCTCACGGATTCGGTGAACTCGATGGCGGGTAACCTGACCAACCAGGTGCGCAACATCGCCGAGGTGACGACGGCGGTCGCGAAGGGCGATCTCTCGAAGAAGATCACGGTGGATGTAAAGGGGGAAATCCTCGAGCTGAAGAACACGATCAACACGATGGTGGACCAGCTCGGATCGTTCGCTTCGGAAGTGACGCGCGTGGCGCGCGAGGTGGGAACCGAAGGAAAGCTCGGTGGTCAGGCCGATGTGAAAGGCGTGGCGGGCACGTGGAAGGATTTGACCGAATCGGTGAACTCGATGGCGGGCAACCTCACCGACCAGGTGCGTAACATCGCCGACGTGACGACCGCGGTGGCGAATGGCGACCTTTCCAAGAAGGTCACGGTGGATGTGCGCGGGGAAATCCTGCAGCTCAAGGACACGGTCAACACGATGGTGGACCAGCTCAACTCCTTCGCTTCGGAAGTGACGCGCGTGGCCCGCGAAGTGGGCACGGAAGGAAAGCTCGGCGGCCAGGCGGATGTCCGGGGTGTTGCAGGTACGTGGAAGGATCTCACCGATTCGGTGAACTTCATGGCGGGTAACCTGACCAACCAGGTGCGTAACATCGCCGACGTGACCACGGCGGTGGCGCGTGGTGACCTTTCGAAGAAGATCACGGTGGATGTCAAAGGCGAGATCCTCGAGCTGAAGATCACGATCAACACGATGGTGGACCAGCTCAGCGCCTTCGCTTCGGAGGTGACGCGCGTGGCGCGCGAGGTGGGCACGGAAGGAAACCTCGGTGGCCAGGCGGACGTGAAGGGCGTCGCGGGAACGTGGAAGGATTTGACCGAATCGGTGAACTCGATGGCGGGCAATCTCACCGACCAGGTGCGTAACATTGCGGACGTTACGAAGGCTGTTGCGGCGGGCAATCTCTCCAAGAAGATCACGGTGGATGTCCGCGGTGAAATCTTGGAGCTGAAGGACACGATCAACACGATGGTGGACCAGCTTCGGTCCTTCGCTTCGGAAGTGACGCGCGTGGCGCGCGAGGTGGGCTCGGAAGGTGCTCTTGGCGGCCAGGCCCGCGTGGAAGGGGTTTCGGGCACGTGGAAGGACCTTACCGATTCGGTGAACTTCATGGCGAGCAACCTGACCAACCAGGTGCGAAACATCGCGGCAGTGACGACGGCGGTCGCGAATGGCGACCTTTCCCGGAAGATCACCGTGGATGTCAAAGGCGAGATCCTCGAGCTGAAGAACACGATCAACACGATGGTGGACCAGCTCAGTTCCTTCGCTTCGGAAGTAACCCGTGTGGCGCGCGAGGTGGGCACCGAAGGAAAGCTCGCCGGACAGGCGGAGGTGAAGGGTGTGGCAGGCACGTGGAAGGACCTCACCGATTCGGTGAACTCGATGGCGGGCAACCTGACCAATCAGGTGCGCGGCATCGCGAAGGTCGTGACCGCGGTTGCGAAAGGCGACCTCAACCAGAAACTGATGGTCGAAGCGAAGGGCGAGGTGGCGGAACTTGCCGATACCATCAACAGCATGACCAGCACGCTCGCGACCTTCGCCGAACAGGTCAGCGGTGTGGCGCGCGAGGTGGGTGTGGAAGGCCAGCTCGGCGGCCAGGCGCATGTGCCCGGTGCTTCCGGAACCTGGCTGGACCTCACGGACAACGTGAACCAGCTCGCTGCCAATCTCACCACGCAGCTTCGCGCGATCGCCGACGTGGCTACGGCGGTGACGAAGGGCGACCTTACCCGGAGCATTCAGGTTTCGGCGCGCGGGGAGGTGGCCTTCGTCAAGGACAACATCAACGAAATGATCCGGAACCTGCGCGATACGACTTCGCGTAACGAGGAGCAGGACTGGTTGAAGACGAACCTTGCGAAGTTCACGCGCATGCTCCAGGGCCAGAAGGATCTGCTCACGGTGGGTAAACTGATCCTTTCCGAACTGGCGCCCGTGGTCTCGGCCCAGACCGGGATTTTCTACATCATGGATACGGATGCGGCGGAGCCGGAGTTGAACCTTCTTGCAAGCTACGCCTTCACCGAGCGCAAGCATCTCAGCAACCGCTACCGCCTGGGCGAAGGATTGGTCGGTCAGGCCGCGCTGGAGAAACAGCCGATCCTGCTGACCAATGTGCCGCCCGACTACATCCAGATCAGCTCCGGATTGGGACAATCGGCACCGATGAATATCATCGTGCTGCCGATCGTGTTCGAAGGAAAGGTGAAGGCGGTCATCGAGCTGGCCACCTTCCAAGGCTTCAACTCGACGCACGAGGCCTTCCTGGTCCAGCTCGCGGAGAGTATCGGGATCGTGCTCAATACCATCAAAGCGAATACGCTTACCGAAGACCTGCTCAAGCAATCCCAATCGCTCGCCGGCGAACTCCAGAACCGCCAGGACGAGCTGGAGAAAACCAACAAGGCGCTTCAGGACAAGGCTGCCCAGCTCGCCGAGCAGAACGAGGAAGTGGAACGCAAGAACTCCGAGGTGGAGCAAGCACGCATGGCCCTGGAAGGCAAAGCCCAGCAGCTCGCGCTCACGTCCAAGTACAAGTCGGAGTTCCTCGCGAACATGTCGCACGAGCTGCGCACGCCGTTGAACAGCTTGCTCATCCTCGCCGATCAACTGGGATCGAACTACGAGGGCAACCTGACCGACAAGCAGGTCGAATTCGCACGGACCATCGTCGGTTCCGGCCGCGATCTGCTGCGTCTGATCAATGACATCCTCGATCTCTCGAAGATCGAATCGGGAAACTTCACGATCTCGGTTGCAGAAGTCAGGCTTGGCGACCTGCTCGACAACGTGGACCGGACCTTCCGACACGTCGCGATGGAGAAGGGCTTGGATTTCCGCCTCACGATCGCGCCCGAGCTGCCGCATCGGGTCCTGACCGACGAACATCGTCTGGATCAGATCCTGAAGAACCTCGTGTCCAATGCGCTGAAGTTTACCGAGCGCGGAGGCGTTTCGGTCGATGTGACGTGGGCAAGCGCGGAGAAGCTGCGCGGTCATCCCACCCTCGGTGTGGCGTCGAGGGTGCTCGCCTTCACGGTCTCGGATACCGGGATCGGCATTCCGGACGACAAACAGATGGTAATCTTCGAAGCCTTCCAGCAGGCCGACGGCAGCACCAGCCGGCGCTATGGAGGCACGGGTCTCGGTCTCGCGATCAGCCGTGAGCTTGCCCGGCTTCTGGGCGGTGAGATCAGCGTGGAGAGCCACGAGGGGGACGGCAGTTCTTTCACGCTCTATCTGCCCCAGCCCGCCGCGGGATTGACAATCGAACTACCGGTCCTGCATGGAAGCAGTGCCGATGTGTTGCCTCCGCTGGCGCTCTCCGACCGCGGCTGGGTGCAGGATGATCGATCGGATATCCTTCCCTCGGATGGCGTGATCCTCATTGTCGAGGACAGCCGGGACTTCGCGGAGCACCTGCTTTCCCGTGCCCGATCCGCGGGATTCAAGGGAGTGGTGGTTTCCGGGGGATACGCTGCTCTCTCGCTGGTCAGGGAGCTACAGCCCGCCGCGATCACGCTGGATGTGAGCTTGCCGGACCTCGATGGCTGGAAAGTTCTTGGCCGCCTCAAGTCCGACCTGACCACGCGCCACATTCCGGTCTTTGTGATCTCGGCGGACGCGGCACCGGAAAACGCCCTGAAGCAAGGCGCGGTGCGCTATCTCGGCAAGCCGCTCGAAGACGAAGCGATCGACGAAGTATTCAACCGCGTGCGGCATCTTCGGGATGCCCCCTCCGGTCACCTGTTGGTGGTGGAGGATGACGAAACGCAGCGCAATAGCATCAAGGAGCTGCTGGCCGACACGCCGGATCTCACCGCCGTGGGCGACGCGGACGAGGCGATCAGGGCGTTGAACGAGATGGCTTGTGACTGCGTGGTGGTGGATCTCCTGTTGCCCGGCGTGTCCGGCTTCGATCTGATCGAGCAGATCCGCTCGGAGCACCCGCAGATCCCCATTATCGTTTACACTGGAAAGAGCCTATCCCAGGACGAAGAGGCGGAACTCAACCGCTTGACCCAGACGATCATCGTCAAGGACGTGCGGAGCCCGGAGCGCCTCTATGATCAGGTGGCCCTGTGGCTGCATCGCAGGATTTCCGATCTTCCCCAGCACGGGCGGGAGGTGATCCAGCGGCTGAATGATCCGAATGCGATCCTGGCAGGGCGGCGCGTGCTGATTGTGGATGATGACGTGAGAAACATCTTCGCGATGACCAGTTTGCTGGAGCGTCACTACATGGATGTGGTCTCAGCAGAGGAGGGTGAGACGGCGTTGGAATATTTGAGAAACGGCTTGGAGTTCGATGTCGTCCTCATGGACATCATGATGCCCGAGATGGACGGCTACGAAGTGATGCGGGTGATCCGGGCGATGTATGGCTTCCAGGATCTTCCGATCATCGCGCTGACCGCGAAGGCGATGAAAGGCGACCGCGAGAAATGCATCGATGCCGGGGCTTCGGATTACATCTCGAAGCCGGTGGATACCGACCGCTTGCTGACCCTGCTTCGCACCTGGCTCTACCGATGATGGGGCTACCAATCATAACCCGGCAGGACATCCCGCCGCCTGCAAACGTGCTGCTGGTCGATGACCGGCCGGACAAGCTGCTGGCCCTTGAAACGATGCTGGAGGGCCTGCATCAGAATCTGGTGAAGGCGCGGTCCGGTGACGAGGCGCTCCGGAAGCTTTTGCAGCAGGACTTCGCGGTGATCCTGCTGGATGTGAACATGCCTGGAATGGATGGCTTCGAGACCGCGGCAATGATCCGTCAGCGGCCGCGCTCGGAGGCGACACCGATCATTTTCATCAGCGCGGTCAACGATACGGACAATCACGTTACGCGTGGCTATTCGCTGGGAGCGATCGATTACATCCTCACGCCAGTGGTGCCGGAGATCCTGCGGGCGAAGGTTGCGGCATTCGTCGATCTTTTCCGGAAGACGGAGCAGGTGAAACGGCAGGCCGAAGAGCACGCTTTGCTGCTCCAGGCGCAGGCCGCCCGCGCGCACGCGGAGGCCGAAAAGGAACGCATGGCCTTCCTTGCGGAAGCGAGCAACGTCCTCGCGGCTTCCTTGGAGTATCAGGCGACTTTCGAGAATCTTGCACGGCTGATCGTGCCCCGCTTGGCGGAGTACTGTATTGTCGATCGCATCAACGATGACGGTGAGTTGATCCAAGTCGCCGTTGCTCACCGCGAGCCGGGAAAGGAGGATCTGCTGCGGAAGATCCCTTATCCTAAGCCGCACGAGACGCAGCACGGGGCATTCCGGGTTTTTCAGACAGGCAGCTCCTTTGTGTGCAATCACGTGGACGAAGATGTGATCGCGGATCTGGTGCCTGCCTGTGACCGCGAATTCATGAAATCCCTGGGAGTCACCAGCTTCGCGGCGGTGCCGCTCACCGCGCGTGGACGGGTGATCGGATCGATCACGATGGCTCACACCGGGGAGGGGGCCACCTTCGAGCAGGATGACCTTTGGTTGGCGGATGAGCTCGCGCACAAGGCGGCGATCTCCCTCGACAACGTCGAACTTTATCACCAGGCAAACAAAGCGCGTGAGGAAGCGGAGTCCGCCAATCAGGCAAAGGATCACTTTCTCGCGATGCTGAGCCATGAGCTGCGGACGCCACTGACGCCCGTGATCACGCATCTGGTGAAGCTCCAGGGTGACAAGACGATTCCCGAGGCGCTGAGACATCCACTGGAGGTGATCCGGCGGAACGTGGAGCTGGAGGCAAGGCTGATCGACGACCTGCTCGATCTCACCCGCGTGGGCAGCGGCAAGATCCATTTGGAGACGAGCGTCGTGAATGTGCAGGATCTGCTTCAGAACGCCCTCGATATTTGCCGCAGCGACGTGGAGGCGAAAGGTTTGGAACTGAAGATGGAGTTCAACTCGAAGGAGCCTTTCGTGAAGGCGGATCCCGCACGGCTCCAGCAAGTGTTCTGGAACGTGGTGAAGAATGCGGTGAAATTCACCGAGAGCGGCGAGCTGTATGTTTCAACACGGAGCCGCGATGACGAGACGGTGGAAGTCGTGATCAAGGACACCGGAATCGGCATCGAACGCCGTTTGCTGTCGCGGGTCTTCCAGCCCTTCGAGCAGGCGGAGCGCGGAAAGAAAGGTGGCCTGGGACTAGGCCTGGCGATTTCAAAATCCCTGGTCGATCTCCACGGGGGAGAGATCGGGGTGACGAGCGAGGGCAAGGGGAAAGGCACCACCGTGGCTATCACGCTCCCAACGGTTACGGAGCGTCCGGTGAACAACGATGCGAAGAAGCCATCGGGGAAAGGGGAGCTGACGAGACTCCGCATTTTGCTTCTCGAAGATCATGTCGATACCAGCGAGTCCCTGACCCTACTGCTGGAATTGCAAGGGCACACGGTGACCCAGGCATTCGATGTCGCGACCGCGCTAGGGCATGCGCGCGAACAGGATTTTGATATATTGCTCAGCGATCTGGGTCTGCCGGATGGCACGCCGGAGGAAGTGATGAAAGCCGTCGCGCTGCGGAACTCGGCCCCGGGCGTGGCTCTTACCGGCTTCGGCATGGACAAGGACATCGAGCGCACCCGCAGCTATGGCTTCATGCACCATCTGGTGAAGCCGGTGGATGTAAGGCGACTTGAAGAGATCCTGCTCGAGTGCGCCGGGCGCATTCAGGATGTTGCCGATTGCCGGACTTGATTGGAAGCTCTTCAGGGCGAAGTTGGCGGGATGGCTGGCGACATCCGCATTGGCATTTCCGGTTGGACCTACCCGCCGTGGAGGAAGGTCTTCTATCCGGACGGCCTGCCCCATCACGCCGAACTCGGGTATGCCTCGCGAGCCGTCCGCTCGATCGAGATCAATGGCACCTTCTATTCGCAGCAACGCGCTTCGAGCTTCCGGAAATGGCGGGAGTCCGTGCCGGATGACTTCGTGTTCTCGATCAAGGGAAGCCGCTACATCACCCATATCCGGAGGCTCAAGGACGTGGCGAAGCCCTTGTCGAACTTCTTTGCTTCCGGTCTGCTGGAGCTTCGTGAGAAGCTTGGTCCGCTCTTGTGGCAGCTGCCGCCCAGCTTCAAATACGATCCGGAGATCCTGGAATCATTCTTCAAGTTGCTTCCCCACGATCAGGAGGAAATCGCGAAGTTGGCCCGCCGGCATGAAGGAAGACTGCGGGGAAAGGCGGCCCTCAAGGTGCATGGGAACGGGCCCGTGAGGCACGCGCTGGAGGTGCGGCATCACTCTTTCGAGAACGAGGAATTCATCACGCTACTGAAAGCCTACAAGGTCGCCCTTGTGGTCGCGGATACTGCGGGCAAGTGGCCCTTCATGGAGGATCTGACATCCGATTTCGTTTATGTCCGTCTTCATGGGGACGAGGAGCTTTACACCAGCGGCTACACGCCTGCGGCCCTTGGAAATTGGGAACGTAAGATCCGGCGCTGGGCGAAAGGTGGCTCGCCTCGCGGAGCCAAGCTGCAATCGTCGCCGCCAAGTGCACGCAAATCAGGAAGGGATGTCTTCGTCTATTTCGATAACGACGTGAAGGTTCACGCTCCCTTCGACGCGATGGAACTGGCCGGCAGGTTGGGAATGGAACCCCGCTACGAAGAGCCTCCCCCCGGCCGCCCGGGGACCGCCCAATGTAAGTCCCGCACGAAGTCCGCATAGGCCAAGCTCGCCTTTTCAGGAATCAGGATCGCTTCATGGGCTGCCTTGCTCATCTTACTACAGGAGTTTGTCGGGAGTGATTGGCAGCTTCCTCACCCGCTTCCCCGTCGCATGGAAGATGGCATTTGCCACCGCGGCTGCGGTTCCCACGATCCCGATTTCGCCGATGCCTTTTACTCCCAGGGGATTCACCACCGGGTCCTCCTCGTGGACGAAGATCACCTCGATGTCGCCGATGTCCGCATTTACGGGGATGTGATAGTTGGCGAGATCGTGATTGATGAAACGCCCGCTGCTTGGATCCATGACGCTTTCCTCGTGGAGCGCCATGCTGATACCCCAGACCACGCCGCCGATGATCTGGCTGCGCGCCGTCTTCATGTTCAGGATTCGCCCCGCGGCCACCGCGGATACGACGCGGGTGACGTGGACCGTTCCGAAATCCTCATCCACCTCGACCTCCACGAAGACGGCGGAGTGCGAGTGGCAGGTCACCTTGCGCCGCTTGAGAAGGGAGGGAATCGTGAGCGACCTGCGCGTGATCGCTCGCGTCCTCGTCCGCACCATCACCTCGGAGATTTCGATGAAACGCGATGGGTCTTCTGCGGAAGAAATCAGCCCTGACGAGATGGTGATGGCCTCGTCATCCACATCCTCCAGTGGTGAATCCTTCATGGATTTCGCGAGCTTGATCAGCTTTGCACGTACCTTCTCGCAGACCTTCAGAACGGCGCTGCCCACACTGGCCGCGGTGAAGGATCCGCCCTGTACCGGGGACATCGGCAAGGTCGAGTCACCGAGGATGAAGGTGACCCGCTCCATGGGTAGCCCCACGGTTTCCGCCGCGATCTGGGTCATGATGGTGTAGGTGCCGGTTCCGATGTCGGACGTGGCGCTGCTCACCACCAAGGTGCCATCGGCCCGAAGCACCGCACGCGCGCTGGCGGGGAGATGCATTGCTTCCCATGAGCCGCTGGCCATTCCCCAGCCGGTGAGCACATGGCCCTTTCGCATCGCCCGGCACGCGCGGCTCCGTTTGCTCCACCCGAACCGCGCCGCTCCCTGGCGGTAGCACTCGAGCAGTGCCTTGCTTGAGAAAGGCTTGCCGCTCGTTTGATCGATCATCGTATGGTTCGCGATGCGGAGGTCCAGGGGATCGATCCCTGCCTTCCAAGCGAGTTCGTCCATCCCGGATTCCAGCGCGAAGAATCCCTGCGTCGCTCCCGGAGCGCGCATGTCGCAGGGGGTGTTCACATCGAGCTGTGCGATCTCGTGGGAGGTCCGGACGTTTTCGCACGCGTAGGTGTTATCCGACCAATCCACGATCGACTCGCTGTAGGTTTCAAATCGCGAGGTGGCGGTTAGCACTTCGTGGGTGACCGACTGCAGCGTCCCGTCTGCCGCCGATCCCAGACGGAGGTTGTGGATCGTGGGCGTTCGGAATCCGAGTGCGAACATTTCCTTTCGCTCCAGCACGACGCGCACATCACGCTCCAGTTCGAGAGCGGCGAGCACAGCGAGAAATACCTGGGGGCGTGGCCGGAGCCCGGCACCGAAGGCACCTCCGACGAAGGGCGAAAGAACCTTCACGCCCTTGTCGTGAAGCCCGAATACCTTCGTCAGGTACTTGTGGCAGTTCTGCACCCCTTGCGTCTTATCGTAGACGGTCAGCGATCCGTCCGCCTCGCGGATTGCTGTGGTCGCGAAGGGTTCCATCGGGTTGTGATGCTCGGCGGGAGTTTCATACTGATGATGGATTGAAACCGCTGCGTGGATGATTGCCTCGTCGGCATCTCCCCGTGGTTCGGGAACCTCGTCGGAATCCTCCGCATCCGGACGTGCCTCCTCCAGGTCCGTCGCTGGAGGAGCTTCCTCATAGGTCACCTTAACCAATGCGGCCGCGTGACGGGCGAGTTCTTCGTTCTCCGCGACGACCAGCGCGACGGGTTGGCCGGAGAAGTAAACCGTATCCTCTTGCAAGAGGCGCAGGGGATGTCCCTCCGGAGCCACTTGGTCCCGATAGGCCCAGTCGAGAATGGCGAGGCCGGGAGTATTCTCGTGGGTGAAAATCGCGACGACTCCGGGAGTGGCAAGCGCTTCGCTTGCATCGATCGAGCGGATCCTTCCGCGAGCGATGGCAGCCCCGACCGCGTGGCCGTGCAGCATGTCCGGCGTGGAATGGTCGGCTGCATACTTCGCGGCACCCGTGACCTTCGCCACGCCATCCACGCGGTTCACCGAGCCTCCGAGGGTTTTTGGAAACGTGATCATGCGGGTGTCAGGGAGGAGCTGCAAGCCTCGTCCAACGCGCGGCGGATGACCCGGCGGGAGAGTTCGATCTTGAAGTCGTTGAAGCCGCAACCTTGAGCGCCGCGGAGTAGCAATGACGCGGCATTCTCGAAGGCGTCATCGCCGGGAGCGTGGCCGACGAGCGAGGCTTCCGCTTCCGGATCGCGCCAGGGCTTGTGCGCCACACCGCCGAGCGCGATGCGCGCGCGGGTGATGACACCGTCCGTCAGCTCGATCCCGACTGCCGCCGATACCAGGGCGAATGCATACGAGCGCCGGTCCCTCACCTTGAGATACGAGTAGTGGCCCGCATAGCCCTTTGGCGGCAGATCGATCGCCACGATGAGCTCGTCCACTGACAGCGTGTTGTCGAACTGCGGCGTGTCTCCGGGAAGCCGATGAAATTGATCGAAAGGGATGCGACGTTCCCCTTCAGGCCCCAGGACGATCACTACCGCTTCCAAGGCAGCAAGGGCCACGCACATGTCCGAGGGATGGGTGGCGATGCATTCCCCGCTGGTACCCAGGATCGCGTGCATGCGGTTGTATCCGTGAAGAGCCCCGCAGCCGCTTCCCGGCGTGCGTTTGTTGCAGGGCATGTTCACATCGTAGAAATAAGGACACCGGGTGCGCTGCATCAGGTTGCCTCCATTGGTTGCCATGTTGCGGATCTGTACGGAGGCACCCGAGAGGATGGCCTTTGCCAGCAGGGGATAGCGGGCTTTTACCAGGGGATGGTCAGCGGTATCCTCATTTCTCGATAAGGCACCAAGCCTCAAACCGCCATCGTCGAGGTCGCGGATTTCATCGAGGGGAAGACCGTTGATGTCCAGCAAGCGTGTGGGAAGTACCACCCGTTCTTTCATCAGATCCAGCAAGTTCGTTCCGCCGGCGATCGGGACGGGCCGGTCCGCCACGGCGAGGCGCCGGATCGCATCCGGCACCTGATGGGCCCTGCTGTAGATGAATGGCTTCATTCGCGTGATTCAAGTGAAACTGCGGCCGCGCGGATAGCTGCCACGATGTTCGGATAGGCACCGCACCGGCAGAGGTTCCCGCTCATGGATTCCCGGATCTCGTCGTCAGTGATCGCACCGCCTTTTGCCAGCAGCGCCTTGGCCGAGCAGATTTGCCCGGGCGTGCAGAAGCCACATTGGAAGGCATCATGATCGATGAATGCCTGCTGCAGGGGATCCAATTCGTCCCCGCGTGCCAATCCCTCGATGGTCGTGATCTCCGCACCGTCCTGCATCACCGCGAGCGTGAGGCAGGAGTTGATACTCCGCCCGTTCACCAGCACCGTGCAGGCACCGCATTGTCCGTGGTCGCATCCCTTCTTCGCTCCCGTGCAGCCGGCATGCTCGCGCAGCAGATCCAGAAGGGTGGTCCATGGTTGTATCCGGAAGGTCCGCTCCTCGCCATTGAGGTGTAGCTTCACCTCATGCCATGCTAGGCCGGCTGTCTTCGGGTCATCGGTGGTTTGGGACATGGGGGAAGAAATGGAGGCTTCTCCGATCAAAGCATGGCTGGCCTTACCCGATTTTATCTCACCAGATTTGCTTCCGCGAGGAGCTCGCGCACTTCGGCATCGCTTGTCTGGGCGAAGTCAACGTAGTGGCGGCCAACGCCGATGAACTCTTTCGGGACAATGGGGCATAACACCTCATCCGCGACTTTGGCGAGATCATCGCGTGCGTCCCAACTGGCGACGGGAACCGCCACCACGCAGCGGTCGGCGCCACGGCGGCGCAAGGTCTCGATCGCCGCGCGCATGGTGGCTCCCGTCGCGAGCCCGTCATCCACCACGATGACGGTTCTTCCCTCCACCGCGAGCGGTTCCCGGTCAGGGCGATAGAGTTCTTCCCGGCGTCTCAGCTCTTCCGATTCGACGGTGATCACTTCGTTCAGCACTTCGGCTGGATTCGGCAGGCTCGCGCAGATCCAATCGTTGATCATGGTAACTCCTCCGGAAGCAATCGCTCCCATCGCCACTTCCGGGTCCTGAGGGAGGCCGAGCTTGCGGACAATGAGGACGTCGAGCGCGAGTTTCAACCGGGAGGCAATGACGGCAGCGACCGGAACTCCACCCCGGGGCAAGGCGATCACCAGAGTCGATGGCGGCCACTCCCTTTGTCCCAAGAGATCCGCAAGACGTTCGCCCGCGGCCTTCCGGTTGTCATATACACCCTCGGTGTCCATGGAGTTCTCTGGTTAGGCGCAATGAAGAGGGGGGCGCTCGCCTATGGGAAAACGAGCGTTGGTTTGATGGCCGGTGAACTTCGGGGGTTCACAGGCCCGTCGACTACTATCGCGAAATGTAGGCCAGCATCAGACAATCCCCAATTGATTCTTTACCGAAGCGAGCAGTTCATCGCGGCAACTGGCGAGCGCCAAAGCAAGCGAGCAGTATCTTACGGCCGCCTCGATCTCCGTGATGGTAAATTCCGGGTGCAGCTCCTGGATTTCTTTCACGAATCGCTGCTCCGATTCGTCAATGGGAGACAGCACGGCCTCCGGTTGTGGAATGGTTGTTTCGCTCATGCGGTACCCTTCGCAATCCAGATGCCAACAGGCGGAGCCGCGTCTTGCGGGCTGCCTCGGACCGCCGGATTGCCGGATGCACGGGCAGAAATGCATCGCGCACGAAAGGCCGTTGGAATCACGGAACATCCGCCTCACCACTCAACATTTTTGCCGTACGCTAGCCGAAAGCTCCCCGGAACGTGTAATGAATTTGTCCAAAACAGCTAGTGATCTTCCGACGTCCGGGCTCCATAAAGCGACCACGCTCCCGGTCTCGTCGCCGGACCAGTGATCGGGAGAAGGAAACCCATGAAACTCCTTATTCCTCTATTTCTCACGGTGGCGGCTGGTGCACCGCTCTTCGGACTCCCTATTGCCGTCTCCTCGTCACCGGATGCATTCGTGTCCTGGGCCAGGGTCACGATCTGATTGGAGCTTTCGCGGAGGATCAAATTTCCGGCGGAGATGAACTTGCGGAAGCTTTTCGGGATTGCTTCGCTGCGGAGCATCCGGTCGAGCAGTGCTGCGGCCTCGTAGCCTTGCGCCTCATAGTCGGGGTCGATGCAGGTGAGGGCACTTTCGTCACCGTGCCAGCCAGGGCGTCCTCCGTTTGAGCCGCCATCCCGATGCGGTCGGGTATCGGAACCTTGCGCTCATCCACCAACTCCATGAATTCCATCGCAGGCTCCACGAATGCCGAGAAGAGCTCCACCGGTTCGTCATCTGTCAGGAGGTTGTCGATTAATGCAGGTACCAGTTCCGAGAATCTGTTCCATCCGGTTGAGGTCGGCTCCTGAAAGGTGAGGCCTAGCATCTCCCATGTTTCCCGCAGGTCGGGATGGATGCAGCTAAGGGGGATGCTGTGCTTCCGCGCCACCTGGCGCATGCCCCGCACGCGTCAGGAGTTGATCGAGTGTGATGGGGCAGTGGCGAAGCTTTGCGAAGAGGTGTTCGGGGAGAATCGGTGGCAGTATCAGCGTGCAGATGATCGGGCCCGCTTTGGCGAGGCTCACCTCAAGAAACTTGATCGGGAAAAGGCCCCGGTTTTCGCATTCAGTGAAGAGGAAGAGAAAGCGGCGCGTGAGTCCGGGATGACCAAGTAAGCGTCGCGCGCCTTGCGACGCGGGGCCAAGGAATCAGTCGGCTAGATACCAGCGGCCTTGATTGTCATCGGTGAACTTGCGGTCGCCGATGAAATAGACGAGATCGAAGGCAACGGTGGCCCCGATGGGAACCGGGATGCCTCCCTCGGGAGTAGTCCAGCGTTTGCTTCCTTTGGATTCGCCCGAGGCGACGAGCGGTGTTTCCACCCGCGGACGATCTTGGAACGAAGGGAGATTCCAACGGGCAAGCAGCGAGTGCACCTGCGGGACGGTTAGTACCTCAAACTCCAAGGTCGACTGGGCAAGGTTTCCTTTGTCTGGCGGACGGACTGCCGACTGCACCTCCTTGATGTCGTGGAGGGGAAAGCGCAGCCAATGGTTTTTACCATCGTTGCTGTCCCAGTGCGAATCCCCTTCGGCATGGGTGCAGGAGAACCAGACTTCAAGCTCGTCGGTGCCTTCCGGAAGCGTGAACTTCGTTTCCAGCATATAGCCTTGGCCGGTCGGGCTCGCGAGTTCGGAGAGGGGTGCATTCATCGGGACAACCAAAGTGCCTTCCCAAGTTTCGCACGAAGGATGGAAGCGGATGTGCGCGTGGATCTCGTGCTTGGAGCTAGTCACTTCGTCCGCGGAAATCAGGCGGAGCGGGTCGTATCGGAGCTCGCACGGTCCCGGCACGAGATCGCCCTGCACCAATTCGTGGAAGTCCGAAGTGAACGTGATTTGAGGCCGGCGGCCCTGGTTTTGGCGTGGTTTCATGGCGGGAAGTCAGTAGGCCGCGACGACGAGCGTGTCGGGGCGATTGTCGAAGATTTTCACGAAGACGATATTGACGGCTTCATTCCAATACCACGCGTCGGCCGCGGCGGCTTCGAGCGAATTGGGATCTCCCACGTTGGGGAGCACGGTGCCGTCGCGGGTCACTTGGTTGGCGCTCGTGATGCTGCCGAGGATGGCTAGGTAAATGAACTTCGCGGGCGGGGTGTAGGCGTCGTTCACGCGGGCGATGCGGACCTGGCGCTGGATCGAACCGTTGGCATTCACCGTTTGCTGGTAGATCCGTGAGAGGCGGTAGCTTCCGCCCTGGGCCTGGACGGTGATTCCGTCGTCCTGATAGAGCTGGTAGGCTTGGGAGTCCGTCCAGCGGTCGGGACCGGGGTAGCAGTTGATGGTCAGCGGATTCTCCGGATTCTGGCCAACCCATTGTTCCAGATTCGAAAACGGCAGGATTGCCCCGGCCCGGATGTAGATCGGAACCTGGGTGAGATCGGCGTAGTAGTTGCTGATGTAGGTGCCGCCGGGCACTGCGGCGACGAGCGGCGCGGTGTTGTCCATGAACGCATACCAGTCGCTGCCTGCGGGCAAATAGACCCCTCTTACCGGCGCGGTCGGCGGATTGGCGGTCTCGTGCTGGGTGAGGATCGGGGCCACCAGGAAGTCGTCCCCGATGTAGAACTGGTCGTTGAGGTGACCGTAGACGCCAGCGTCTTGGGGATCGTTCAGGAACAATGTGCGGGCGATAGGCATCCCGGTCTGGGTCCAGCGGTACATTGCGTCATACTGGACCTGCATCATCCGGTAGCGGAGTTCTACATACTTGCGGCAGTTGGTGGGAACCGGCTCGCCATAGGCGAAGGGTTCCTGGAACTGCTTGTTATAGCCGTCGTAGTGGTTGCGGTACCACGGCAGGAAAGCGCCGAGCTGCATCCAGCGGGTCAGCAGTTCGTAGTTGGTGATGCCGCCGACGATCGATCCGCCGACCACGCCCGATTGGGTGGTGGTGCCGGAGCCGGTGGCAAAGCCGCCGATGTCGCAGCCGCTGATCGGGACGCCGGACATCCCCAGGTTGAGAACCTCGGGCAGATTGATGCTGAGGAAATCCCAGCTCGAAGCGGAGTCGCCCGTCCACAGGCCGGCGTAGCGTTGCATGCCGGCGTAGCCGCCGCGGGCGATGATAAAGTTACGGCGGTCCGGCTCCAAGGTGTTGATGCCGTCCCACGTCGCGCTGAGCAAGTTGTTGACGTAGGAATTGTGAAGCTGGGCGTTCGGCAGGTAGTTCACCTGGACGGTGCCATTGGCCAGGGTGGCCTCTTGCGCCATCATCAGGTCCTGCGGGAAGGTTTTGAAGTACTCGTCCTCCGGAGGAAGGTTCGGATCGATGGCCGGGCAGGTCATGTCCTGCCAAATCATGTCGAGTCCGATATCTTGGAGCAGGTGTTGGTACTGCTCGCCCCACGCCTTGCGGACGGAGGAGAGGCCGAAATCCGGGTAGTTCCCCGGAGCAGCCAGCGGCATCAGCCCGTCCCGGTTAAACTGGAGCGGCGGCGAAGGGTAGGGGTTGTTGCCGCGGTTGTTTCCGTAGTTCACCCCGCCTTGATAGAGGTCCGGGGAGACGCCGCTTGCATAGCGGGTGTCGTTGATGAGGGCGTTCGCGCCGGTCAATACATCGCGCTGCGGATACGGAGCGCGTATGCCCTCCTGATTCAGCTCGTTGCTGGTGATGATCGGCGTGATGTTCGTGCTCATCTTGAAGCCGATGCCGTGAAGGTCGTCGAAGAGTTCCTTGGCGTTCGGGAACTTCATCTCGCTGTGGGTGAAGGTCCGGTAATTGTCCTGGAAGTCCACGTCGATGTGGAGGCCGTCGCAGGGGATGCGCGCGGCGCGGTAGGCATTGGCGGCCGCGGACAGCTTGTAGCGGTCGTAGTAGCCGTAGGCACCCTGGTGCAGGCCGAACACGTAGCGGGGCGGCATGGGGCTGCGGCCGGTGAGCGTTGTATACTGCGCCAGCACGTCCGGCACGGCATTCCCGGAGAAGAAGTAGTAGTCCAGCTCGTTGTAAAGCGAGCCGAGGTAGTACTTGCCCGACATGTCCGAGTAGTCGTTGGCCGAAATGTTGGCGTAGGTCTGTGCCGTATTGTCGAGGAACACGCCCGTGGCGAACGGCGCACCGGAGAAGGCGCCCGATGGAAACGGATTGTTCTCGATCAACACCGGAATGGAGCAATACAGCGGCTCGGTCGGGTTGAGCGGGCCGGGGGAGCCCAGTGAGGGCCCGTTGTAGGTGAAGTTGTCGAAGTTGAAGAACGTGAAGGTGAAGTTGTTCTTCGGAAGCTGCTGGCCCGCTTTTTCCCCGAGGCCGAAATAGCCGGCACCGGGAGGGGCCGTCTTCATGACGGCGATCACTTGCTGGCCGGGAATGTAGAGCACTCCTTGGCCGGGCGCGTCCTGATGGATGAGCTGGCCGTTGCGGAAGACCTGCACGGCGAAGGGGGCGAGCCCGATTAGCACGCTCAGGCTGCCGGTTTCGATCAGGAGCTGGTCGGCGGACGGCTGGCTATGCGAGAGCTGGAGACCGGCGATTCCAAGATCACGGCTGACGACGGCCGTGGAGGTCTCGTAGTCGTAGGAGGCACTGGACGCCGGATTGAAGCGCAGGCGGAACGCCGTGGGCCCGAGAATTTGGAGCAGGAGCGAGCGGGATCCAAAGAGGAACGTGAAGTTCCGGCCGCTGGCATCGGCAGACCATTGGTCGATGTTGCCGACGCCGCTCCAGCCCGGATTATTCGGGGTGAAGCCATTGACGGGGACAAAGGGGAAATTCATGGGGAAGGGGTCGGGAAACTAGGGTGCATCACTGCTCCGGGCAGATTTTCTGGGTGGGGGCGATGAGGTAGTCCGCGAGCTGGGTCACGTCCGCACCTTCATAGGGAGCCGATTGCGCCCGGAGCTGAAGCAGCCAGCTGTAGTCCGCGTTGCCGTTCATGCCGCGCACGGCGTTCTTGCCGAAGATCGGGATGCGGTAGTTCTTTCCGTCCTTCTGCTGCACCAGGAAGCGGCCATTGTTGTCCCGCTTGAAGGCGATGCACGCACCGGCGGAGAAGTGGCAGCCCGCACAGCTTTCGGTGGCGAAGACAGTGGCGGGGTCGGCCAGCAGGCCAGGGGGCAGGCGGTCGTCCTCGGCGAGCGGTCCGGCCGGCTGGTTGCCCTGCTGGAAGAACGTTTCCATGGTCGTGTTGACCAGATGCACGGGAACGACCTTGCCCGGGATCTTGAAGAGGATGCTTTCGGTGGAAGCCGGCAGCAGGCGGCCGTCGGGTTGGGCGGCAACTCCGTTCGGGAAGGCAGGGAACGACGGCGCGACCGGCCACTGCGTGCCGATCAATTCGTAGTATTGGAATACCGAGTCCATGCCCTTGAGCACTCCGCGCACCTGGTCGTTGAGCGCGGCGGTGGCCTTTGCCACCGGCAGGACCATCAGCGTCTGGGTCGGATCGGTGGTCTTCGACTCGTCCCAAGTGGTGAACACCTCGGGGCCGTCGTCCTTTCCAGTGGCGGGGTTGTATTGTTTGACCGGTCCCGCATTCTTCGCCGCGAGGATGTTCACGGGCTTCGCGGGGTTGTCCGGATTAAAAAACGTCGGGCGCAGCGGACGACCTTGGCTGTCGCGCTCGAGATCGTTGGCGGCGGTGTTGTCAACGTGCTCGAAGGTCGTCCAGATCCACGTCGGCGAGGATTGGGTGCGCACGGCGATATGCATGCCAACGAGCCCGAAGTCGGCTTCAAAGGGTTTGCCCGTGAGCGGGATCACCCGGGCGCGGCGCACGAAGAAGCGTTTGCGGTCGTCCCGGTCGCTCATCTGCTTCCAGGCCATCTTGATTTCCATTGCGCCATGGCGGGTTGTGCCCTGATTGGCGGGAAAATCGATCTGGTTGCGGGCGGTGAATGCGGCCTGGCCTTCCAGGTTGTACAGCTTGTTCTCCACCAGGAAGTCGAACTCCACTTGGTTCAGCGCGACTTGGTAGCGGACCCACTTGCCCTCTTGGTCCACCATCGGGCCGGTGAAGGCCTGCAGGCTTTCGTCGAGCAGTGGCGGGTTGATGCCCCCCGGCTTGCCCGGTTCGTCGGGCGGCGTGCCCATGCCCATGCCTTGCATCCAGAAGGTCCGGTTCGACCAGCTTGCCTTGACTGCTTCCTTCCAGGGCCGGGGCGCGGCGCCGTTTTCCCGGAACACCTCGCTGATTTCCACCTCGTGCTCCCAGACGCGGGGAGCGGTGGAGTCGGCCAAGGTCTTGCTTTTGTCCGGGGTGCCTTCGGGCGTGGCCGGCCAGTTGAGGGCGATGAAAGATTGCCAGGCGAAGATGTCGAACAGGCGCTGGGCGGAGGGCACGTTGCCGTCCGGAATGGTGAAGGGCGGATCCTCTTGGTCGGGCGTTTCGCTCAGCTTTCGCAGTTGGGCGATGTCGACATCATAGGGGAGGTCCGGCTTCAGCGGGGCGGAGAACTGGCCCGGTTGCGGCGGTGCAGAGGCCGGAGTGGAGGTGTCCGGAGGAGTCGCCGCGTGAACGACGGCTGCGAGTGGCGCGATGGAGAGGATCTGAGCAAGTGTTCGGGAGAAAGTTGTCATCTTGAAGATGGATGTTGAGTTTCGATGGGAGAGATGGAAATGACAGCGAAGTTCATGCCAAGTTGGAATTCAATAGCTGTTAGTCATCGGTGTGAGAGTCGTCAACCGGATAAAAAATGTTCTCTCGTAAGAGATATGGCATGGATGCTGCGGGCGCTACGTCTCAGCCAATATCACAGGCGAGGCGTTGCGAGGTGAAAGTCCGTCGCTTCCGTTGCCGGGGGCTACGTGGCTAGTCTTCTTTTGCTGTTTGTGGTTGTCTTTCAGTATGTTAGGGTTGGTATAAGGGCTGCGCTTTCATGAAAGCGTGCGGATTCGTTATCCGTCCAAGGATGGAAGAAGGGTTTTCAGAAGAGGAAGCTTCCGCCAACCATTGCCGTGTTAGGAATATGTTACGTGACGAAAACGTGTCACGTGACGAGGGCGTAAGACTCAGTTCGATGATAAATGCCGTGGCGGGTAGATCCTCTGGTTTTCAGGAAAGGGTGGTGGTCTCCGTGAAGAGTTTTCCTGTCTCGCTCAAGATGTGGTTGGCATTCAGCGCCTCGAATTTGAGCAGGTCGATCTCGCCCTCAAATGATTCGATTTCATCCGAAACGTCGCGGGAGAGCTGGTCGGCTACGTTAGAGCCTCTTGACTTCCCGAGCTGGACCGGGCAATTCCCGTCGCATGGCTAAGAAGCAAGCTCCCATCAAAGAACGGTATTCCAAGACCCAGATCCTCGATCAGATCGCCGCCGACACCGGCCTCGCGCGCAAGCAGGTGGCCACAGTCCTCGACAGCCTCGGAGGCATCATCGGCGGTCACCTCGACAAGCGCGCGGTCGGCGAGTTCGTCCTGCCGGGACTGCTGAAGATCTCCACGATCAAAAAGCCCGCCGTGAAGGCCAGGAAGGGCATCAATCCTTTCACCAAGGAGGAAGTCATGTTCAAGGCCAAGCCCGCTACGACGGTTGTGAAGGTCCGGCCGCTCAAGGCGCTCAAGGACATGGCGCTCTGAGCCGCAGTATCGTAGCAACCCGGGGCCGCCGGTCGTCGGCAGCCCCGGGCCTAGCCCCACGGGTGTCGCCGTCAGCGTATTAAGAAAGGGTCCTTGCCTATGCGACCGGTGGGATTCTTCCACGGGCCGCTTAACCGTCACGATTTCTCGCTCAATCCCGGAAGTCAGCGCGCTTCCGGAAGGCCCGCGAGCGCGGCCGCGTCCTTGACGCACAGCCCGAAAAGCCGTCCGAAATTGAGCCGCCGTCCGGAGATGCGTGCTATCACCGGGAGCGCGGCAATCATCGGATCAGCTCTGCTTTCGTTCCGGTGACCTTGAGCGGGATTCTACAGGGGTGGACGGTATCGTCCACCGACAGGTCGAGCGGCAAGGTTCCCGTGTCCTTCAGGCCCGCCTGGAGGATGGCCCGCCACGCCGAGCCGCTGAAGTTCAATTCGATCTCCAGAATATTGCTTTGGACGATGCCCGAAGGATCGCCGTTGAGCACCTTGAACTTCACGCCGCCGTCCGATCCGGCTCCGGACTTGTCGAGGCCTGTCCGGGCTTTCAATCCGCCCACCTTGATGCCCAGCCGGGTATTCCACAGCGGAAGATTCGCGTAGTCGGTGACCACGCAGGTCGCCTTGAAGCGGGAATTCCCGTCGAGGTCCCCCTCCGCCGCCTGCCAGCGCACGCTTTTCACGGCGGGTGCCAGACCGAAGAGCGGCTCGCCGGCCGGCGCGCGTCCACCCTTCGGCAGAATGGTGTGGCTGCCATAGCCTTCCATCATTTGGTCGCCGACATGGCAATGGATCATCCAGTCGCCCGGATTGTCCGCCAGCATGTCAGCGCTCTTCATGGTGCCCGGCATGAGTTCGATGACGTCCGTCGTATGGCCGAGGCCGTCCTTCAGGTGTTCGCCATGCCAGTGCGCGGTATGGACATCCGGGTCGGTCCCGAGCGCGAAGAGATACCACCGGACCCGCTCGCCATCGGTCATTTCGAGGCCTTGGAGATTGCCGAAAATCCGGCCGTTGATCGCATGCCGCATGGAGAGTTCCTTGGCTCCTGCGCCTCGGGCCACGGCGTGATCGGAGGCGGCGGGCCGCCGTCCCGGTGACTTGCCATCCACGACTTTGACGTTGGCATATTCCGCGGCTTCGCTGACGCCGCTCTCGTCGTGGTTTTGGAACATCAGCGCCATTTCCCGGTCGACGTCCGCCGGAGTGCCATCCGGCCGCGTCGGTGACGATGATGAAGCCGGAAAGCCCGGCATTAATCTCTTCGTCGCCGGCCACGTGGCTGTGATCGAGCCAAGGTTTTGAACTCGGCTCGTCGGGCTGCGGAACGCTTGCCTCATCGAGATGCCAGACGTAGGGGAAGCGGGCTTGCGAGGCAATGGACGCGCCTAGTCCACGGCCCGCAAGATAGCTGGAGCCCTCGCTGTCCTTGTCGTAGCTCACGCCGTGGGATACAGCGACACCGGCTTGGAGAGCCGGCTCAGGAGCGTCACCACCAAATAGTCGCCCGTAACGCCGCGCATCACCGGCCCCATGATTCCGAGCCCCTCGTCGGGCAGGACCCGGTTGGTGAAAGTCCGGTCGGTGTACTGATGATAGCTCGTCTTCGGCGACTTCGGGAACTCGGCGATGCTCGTAGGAATCGGACTGCCAATGACAGGATCCTTTCCCGCCGGAAGGATAGTCCCAGAGTTCATCTCGGCGGCGATGAAGTAGCGTTTGCCGCGGTCAGGGTCGGGCATTATTCGAAAGGCAGGCACAACTCCGACACCGAAGCGCAGATGCGGAGTGGACCTCCGGATGATGCCAGAAGGCGACGATCCAAGTGGCGGTGGTGCTGGCCAAATCATGACGGAGCCAGGCGAAACCACAGTTCGCCGTTCTCCGGCTCCGTCTCCAACTCGGCATCGACCAGCGCTATCAGTTCCGAGTGCGTGCCGTGCGCCGGAAGCTGCGACGAAGAGGAAGGGAGGAGGGCCGGCAGCGCCACCCGTCGCAGGAGTCCCGAGATGGAAACGAGAAGCCGCGCCGGCGATGATGCCGGATCCGTAGAATGGGGGAGGAGTGACGGAGGGGGCCGTTCGACCGTGACGGAAAAATCAGCGGCGAACGCTCAAAGGTAATATGTTATGTTATGTGTCCCGCCATCGAAGAGGCCAGGGATGACGAGAAGTCGTTGTCTAACTGATCTGGCCATATGTTGGGTGTCTGAGAGCTGGCCTGGTGGAGATCGATGCGGCCTTTCGCGGTGCTGCCGTCGGCCTCCTTGTGGGCCGCGCCGCGCTCGAAGGTAGAGGTTGGCCGCGGTGGGGGACGTGAAGGATCTCGTCGCAAAGCTCCATCAGGAAGGGTTGAACGCCGAGCTAGACTCCGGCGGTGGAATCGCCATTCTGCCGCGGGCTTCCAAAAAAAGTTCCTGAGCTGCCCCCGATTTTGCGGCGCGTTTAAGGCGCGAATAGAGGGTAAAACGGGGTTTTTGAGGAAGCGGAAATCGCTTTCAAAAATCGCTGATTAGTGAGGAGCTAAACGAAATGCCACCGTGGCGGAATGGTAGACGCCGCGGACTTAAAATCCGTTGCAGGGCAACCTGCGTGGGGGTTCGAGTCCCCCCGGTGGCACTTGGGCGAGCCGGGTGATGAAAATCAGGGACCGAGTTCGACCGGTTCGATCTTCTTCGTCGTGAAGCGCACCACGATCATGCACGTGGCACCCTGTTTCGAGGTGCCCAGCAACGCGGAGCCGCCCTTCACTTTCCAGAGGTGCGAGGGCAGGAAGGTGTCGCCATCGAGCTCTTCCACTTTCGGGAATGGGCCGGCTTGCACCGGCTTGCCGTGGAGCGTGGTGAGGAGCTCGGCGAGTTCTTCCCAAGTGGCCTTGAGGCGGTTCACGTAAACGTCCTTCGGGACCGATTGGGTCTGCACGGAGATTTCCTTCAAGGTTCCACCGCCGGTCCAATCGAAATAGAGTTCGCACTGTAGCCCCCCGATCTTCTTGCGCGTGCGATAAGTGCCATTGAGTCCGGTGCGGCCCATGAAGGCTTCGCCCACACCGGCTTCGAGCATCTTGCTATCTTTAAGCTTCTGGGTGACCTCGGCGCGGGTGTCCCCGAAGCAAAGATTATCGAAAACGGCATCCGGATCCGGCAAGGCCACCGGATCGTTCTTTTCGCCGGACTGGGTGGCCACAAACTCGCGATCCAGATCGCTAAGGCGCAGAAGTTCGACAGTGAAGACCTTCCCGTCGTTGCGCCGGATGGTCACATTCTTCTGGTCCTGAGAGACATAGTCACCGCTGAAAGACTGCGTGCCATCGGCATTTTTCCACTCGCGGCTTTCCGCTGAGAGCGGGAAAATGGAGGCTAGAAATGCGATCGTGAGGATAGAGTTACGCATTGGAGGGTATAAACGTCTGGTTCGGGAAAAAGTTAACGAAAAAATCCCGGCAGGGATGACTCCGCTGCCGGGATGATAAAGCAATGCAAGTTTCGTGAGAAAACCGTGAAATTACCAGTTCTGCGTGCGCGTGTGGTAGAAGTAGCTCTCGGCACCAAGTTCCGGCGGGAACTCGGAGAGACCGTCGGAGGGGTTCATCTCGATGCGGTTGTCTTCGCCGCAGCGCTCATACGGCTGCTTGAAGGTGCCGCGGTAGGTCGGGCAGGTGAAGGTGAAGACTTCGTAGAAGCCATAGCCGAGGCGCTTCAGGGCACGGTTGGTGCCATCGACCGCACCATAGGACCAGCCAGCCTTGCGGCCGTGGTCGTCGGTCTTGCGGACGATCTGCTCGGGGATTTCCATGAAACCGTAGAGGATGTTGCCAAGACCACGGCCGAGCTTGCGGGTCGCCGTGTAGGTGGATCCCGGAGGCGCTTGGATGTCGGCGGAAGCAACGCCGCCGAGGGCGAGCATGGCAGTGGCGAGAACGGCGAGTTTTTTCATGTGCTGCGGGTAGCCTAGGAGCCGGATTCAGGGGTTGGCAACGGGAAAGTGAGACAAAGGCGAAGTTACAAGCATCAATTTCCAAATTCAAAAAAGGCAAGTAAACACAATGGATTCACCGGGTCGCTTTTTTGGAGTTTCTTAAGGTTTGTTTGAGAGTTGTGGGCATGACGGGAAAATGGAAAACTCCCGGACGAACCTTGCCGCCAAACGCGAAAACGGAGCCCGAATCGGACTCCGTTTTCCCTATCAGACTTGGATGGTAGCTTCGATTCAGAGTTCCAGGGTGAGCACGCGCAGGATGCCCGGGGTGCTGCGGAGCTTGTCCAGAAGCGAGGTGGGCGGCTCGGAATCGACTTCGATCACCGTGAGGGCGCGGGTGCGATCCTCCGTGCGGCTGAGGTCCATGTTCGCGATATTCACACCCGCGTCACCGAGGGCAGTGCCTACAACGCCGACAATCCCGGGGCGGTCGTCGTTTTCGACGAAAAGGAAGCGGCCCTTGATGTTGCAATCCACGTAGAGGCGGTCGATCTCCACGATCCGGGGCGAGCGGCCGATGATGGTGCCTGCGACCCGGTAACGGGCGTCGCCCTTCCGCAATTCCGCGACGACCAGTTCGTTGAACTCCGTCTTGGCGTTGATGGTGGACTCCGTGAGATCAAGGCCGAGCTGGGTAGCGATGGCGGGCGCGTTGACGATATTGACCTGCCCGTCCGGTCGCGAGGCTTCCAGCATGGCGGTTAGCGCGGTGCGGGAGACGAGGCCGGTATCCTTTTTGGCGAGTTCACCGTGATAGGACACGCGGAGCGAATCGGGATTCTCCGGACCGAGCTTGGCGAGGAGCTTGCCGAGGGCACCGGCGAGTTCGAGGTAGGGGCCGACGGCCGCCAGCGCCGCCGCATCGAGCGAGGGCATGTTGATGGCGTTGCGGATCTCGCCGGTGACGAAGAAATCGCGAAGCTGCTCGGCGACCTGGATGCCGACATTCTCCTGCGCCTCATTGGTGGAAGCACCAAGGTGAGGGGTGAGAACGACGTGCTTGTTCAGTTCGAAAAGCGGGTGGTCATTCGGCGGGGGCTCGACCTCGAAAACATCGAGCGCGCAGCCGGCGATATGACCGGAGTCGATGGCCGCCTTCAGCGCGACCTCGTCGATCAGGCCGCCGCGGGCGCAGTTCACGACGAGAGCGCCCTTATTCATGAGGGCCAGACGCTCGGTATTGAGGATGTGATTGGTGTCGGCGGTGAGCGGCACGTGAAGCGTGACGACGTCTGCCCCCTTCAGGGCCTGGTCCGGGGTGGCGGCGAGCTCGACCTTGAGTTCGTCGGCCCGGGCTTGGGTCAGGAAGGGGTCGTAGGCGACCACGGTCATGTTGAAAGCCTGGGCACGCTTGGCGAACTCGGTGCCGATGCGGCCCATGCCGAGGATGGCGAGGCGCTTGGTGTTCAGCTCGATGCCTTGGTAGGCCTTGCGGGCGGCTTTGAAGTCGCCCTTCAGCACTGCGGCGTGGGCAGGTGCCACGTTGCGCGCCGCGCTGAGCATCAGGGTGAATGCATGTTCGGCGGTGGAGATCGTGTTGCCCGTGGGGGTGTTCATCACGATCACGCCGTGGTCGGTGGCGGCCTTGCGGTCGATATTGTCCACACCCACTCCGGCGCGGCCGATCGCCTTGAGATTCGTGGCCGCCGCCAAGACCTCCGGGGTGACCTTGGTTTCGGATCGGACGACAAGGCCGTGGTAGTCGCCGATGATCTTCAGCAATTCCTCCGGCTTGAGACCGGTATTTACATCCACGGAGATTTCCGGGGCAGCGGCGAGGGCTTCGACACCTTTCTCCGAAATCGGATCCGAAACGAGCACGCGGTAAGTGGCCATGTCGGAAGCCCCATAGGGTCGGGCGGAGGGACTGGCAAGAGCGGGTGAGGCACTTTCGCGTCACCGCTAGGAATAAAGGCCTTCAAGAACGTCTTGTTGCGGCTGCTCGCCCTTGCCGGACACTCTCCGACCGGTGGATTTTGGGTTTCGCCGTTTCCCCTGGGTTCAAAGGGCGTTGGCAATTTCCGGGAGGAGAGCGACTCGGCAAGGGCAGCAACCTGCAATTAACGCGGTATTTACATCCGATACAATTTGCGGTCACCGCAAGCGATTTCTCTGACTTCCGTTCGGAATTTAGACAAAAAACGCGTTTGGAAAAAAGCCATCGTGCAACTCGCGCGGCTGAGGGTTCGCTGAAGTAGCAGAAGACGCGGAAACCGGCGATTTTCAGAAAGCGGGCGGGTGTGGGGCTTCATGAGGATTGGTTTCCCGAGTGTTCCGGTTTCCCGGGTGCATTCACAGACCTTTTGCCGGACCCCGCAATCCCTCCATTCCGCTCTTGGCTCCCTGCGAATCGCTCCTTAGCGTGCCCGCCCATGTCCGACCCAAGCCGCCCATTCTCCTCGCTCATGCTCGACGGCCCTGACCGCGCGCCTTCACGCGCGATGCTGTATGCCGTCGGGTTCAAGAAGGAAGATTTCTCCAAGCCGAACATCGGCATTGCCTCCACCTGGTCGCAGGTCACTCCCTGCAACGTCCATATCGACCGCTTGGCCCGGGAATCCGCGAAGGGTGCCGATGCCGCGGGAGGCAAGGCGGTTATTTTCAACACGATCACCATTTCCGACGGGATCTCGATGGGCACCGAAGGGATGAAATACTCCCTCGTTTCCCGCGAGGTGATCGCGGACTCCATCGAAACGGTGGTCGGCTGCGAAGGCATGGACGGCTTCGTTGCGATCGGCGGCTGTGACAAGAACATGCCCGCCTGCGTGATGGCCATGGCCCGCATGAACCGCCCCTCGGTGTTCGTTTACGGCGGCACCATCCTGCCTGGCTGCGCGACCATCAAGGGCGAGAAGAAGGACCTCGACATCGTTTCCGTCTTCGAGGCCGTGGGCAAACACGCCGCCGGCGAATACTCGGACGAGGAACTTGAGACCGTGGAGTCCTGCGCCATTCCCGGCGAAGGTTCGTGTGGTGGCATGTATACGGCGAACACGATGGCCTCCGCGATCGAGGCGCTCGGGATGTCGCTGCCGAACTCATCCGCGCAAGCCGCCGTTTCCGACGACAAGATGCGCGATTGCTTCGACGCCGGTGCCGCGGTGCTGAACATGATCCACAAGGGCATCAAGCCGCGCGACATCATGACCCGGAAGGCTTTCGAGAATGCCATCACGGTGGTGATCGCGCTTGGCGGTTCGACCAATGCCGTGCTGCACCTGCTCGCCATGGCCCATGCCGCCGAGGTGCATCTTTCGATCGATGACTTCACGGAGATCGGCAAGCGCGTCCCGCTTCTCGCCGACCTCAAGCCCTCCGGCAAATACTCCATGGCCGCGCTGGTGCAGATCGGCGGCACCGTGCCACTGCTGCGCATCCTTTTGGAAGCAGGCCTGCTCCACGGCGATTGCCTTACCGTGACCGGCAAGACCCTCGCGGAAAACCTCGCGAACTCGCCGCTCCAGTACCCGGCCGATCAACAGATCATCCGTCCGCTCGACAATCCGATCAAGAAGGACAGCCACCTGCGCATTCTTTACGGTAACCTCGCCCCTGGCGGTGCGGTGGCGAAGATCACCGGCAAGGAAGGCGAACTCTTCACCGGTCGTGCCCGCGTGTTCGATTCCGAAGACGAAGGCATGAAGGCGATCCTCGATGGCAAGATCGTGGATGGCGATGTGATCGTGATCCGCCGCGAAGGTCCGAAGGGCGGTCCCGGCATGCGCGAGATGCTCGGGCCCACCAGCGCCATCATGGGGCGCGGGCTTGGCAAGACGGTGGCTCTCATCACCGACGGCCGTTTCTCCGGCGGCAGCCACGGCTTCGTGGTGGGCCACATCACTCCGGAAGCCCATGAGGGCGGCCCGATCGGTTTGCTGGTCGAGGGAGACATCATTACCATCGACGCGAAGAACAACACGATCTCCGTCGATCTCGATGACGCCGCTCTCAAGGCCCGCCGCGAGAACTGGACCCAGCCCGTCCCGCGCTACACCCGCGGTGTGCTGGCGAAGTATGCCAAGCTCACCACCAGCGCCAGCGAAGGCGGGGTGACGGACAAGTATCTCTGAGAGCGCGGACGCTCTTGATTCTGAAATGCGACGGGCAGGTTGGTGACAACCTGCCCGTTTCATTTACGCGGCTCACTTGGGAGTCTCCGGTAAAGTCTCGATCTCGATCTTGCGGAACGAGATCACGGCCTTGCAGTTGCCGTGGATCTGCAGGGCGATGAGTCCTTCCAAAGGGATGGCGGGGTCTTTCTCGGTGTAATCGGAGGTCGTGGTGCCATTGATCGAGACGGTGACCTTCGGGCCTTCCACGTGGATCTCGTAGCGGTTCCATTCGCCCGGTTTCTCGATGGAGGCGACGAGCTTCTTGTCCGCTACGCCGAGAAACTGAGGCTTCCGCAATTCATTGTTGAGGCAGCCGCTGTAACCGCCGCCGATGTCCGCTTGATAGCCGACCATCTCGTGGTCCGGTTTCGCAACGCGCTGGCTATGGAATTGCACGCCTCCATTCACGAAGCCCTCCGTTCCGACGAGCTTGTATTCGAGCCGGAGGATGAAGTTCTTGTAGGGCTTCTTGGTGGCGAGGAACTCGTTGCGAGGATTGCCCTCCATGGAGCCGCCCATGATCGCGCCGTCCTCCACCCGCCAGACCTTGGTATTGCCCTCCCAGCCATCGAGGGTTCTCCCGTCGAAGAGGGGAAGGGGATCGGCGGCGGCGATACCGCAGGTGAAAAGAAGGGAGGTGAAGGAACGGAGTATGGCCATCGGCTTCAATACGTCCCCGGCGCGATTTCATATCAGGAAGATGAAGTCCCATGTGAGGACGGCGGCGCAGCCGCTTTGGAGTGCGGCGAGCATCGCCGCTTTCCGTGGACGGTCGGAACCGGCTTCCGGGATTAATCCCCGGGTCGTCATGAAGTCGCTCCGCGTGGAAGACGGCGAAGCGGGCAAAGAGCAGATGAAGGCCCCGCACGGGACTAGAGCTGAAGTTCGGGGTGATTCGCCCGAGAATCCAAGCGGCGTTCCCTAACACAAGCTCGCCCTGAAAGCGGCGATGCTCGCCGCACTCCAAAGCGGCTGCGCCGCCCTGTCGGGGTTGACGCCAATCCTAAACGGCATTCGGCTGAAGCCGGGACTACGTACAGCTGCTGCGACAATGAAGGGTGGCTTCGTTATCTTCTCCCCGGAATCTTCATGGGTTTGATGTCAAATCCATTGAGCATCGGAGCGTCGGGCATGGCGATTGTCCCGGCGTTATGATCGAAGACGAAGGGCTTTCCAGAGACGGGCTCAACGAGGATTTCTTCACCCATCCCTGCGGCGAATGCCGCTTCGGCCAGGGCTCCGGCACATTGCGCCCTGATCCAGCCTTTGCTCCAAGCGCTGGTGCCATTGAACAAGAGCGCCATCAACTCCTTGCTCTCCGGCGACAGTTGGTCTGCGGGTGGTGGCGCGGCGCTTATCCCTGCCAAACCGGCCAGGTCGCTCGTCCGCATGTCCGCGGACATGTGCTGGTAGTAGGCAAGATGTGCTTCCACCAAGGCGTCCGGATCCGGATGCCGGAGCTCCTCTCCGTTGAATTCCGTTTTTCCCCCGAGCAATTGTGGAAGGAGAATACTCTTCACCGTCACGTGCCATTCCCCGCGAAAGAGGTCTGCGAGTTCCTCGGGGCCTGATGGACCGACCGCCAAAGTCTCACGCCATGCCCTTAGATCTGCGGGAGCGTGGTCGCCTGATAGAAGCGTGTCGTTCGCGAATTTCCAGGTGCCGAGACGAAGGAGGATGGAAACGGATTCGGAGAAAAGGAAGGGAGTCTCGATCTCGTCCAGATGGGTAGTGAGTCCCATCGCGGCGCGCATGCTTCGCAGGGCGGATTCCTCGTCCCCTTGCTCCAAAAGCAAGCGGGCTTCCGAATGCAGGATCTGCGAGCAGTCCATGTGGACGCGGGCGGAGAAACTCACGAAGCGGCTGGGATCGATCCCCTTGATGGACTGCTGAGGGAGCAAGCCGATCGCGGTGATCTCATCGACCAGCGCCCGATTCCCGCGAAGCCATTCCGCGAAACGGGTGCCGTTCCATCCCTCTCCGCTGCCGATCATCTTCCGGATGTCATCGGGCAAATCCAAGCCCCTGCCGCCACCGGGGCCGTAGCGGTCCGCGAAATCCAACAGCTTCAAGAAGCCATTCTCCGCGTCGGGCACGTCCTTGTAGGCGACGGCCATTTCCGGATGCTTTGCCAGCAGTTCCTCATACCAGCGATCGGCCAATCTGCGGATTTCCTTTTCCGAGCGGCGGGGTGTCTGCTGTTCCCGCCCGATCTTGGAAGCGGGCAGGGGTAGGGTGGCAGTGGCCCCACCGAGTCTCGTGAAGACCGGGAGCAGTTCATTCCGCTCCAGCAACAACAGCAACGCCGCCACTACCAGAAGCGCCGCGAACGAGCGGATGAACAAAACTTTCCCTTTCCGGAATGTCATGATTCCGGGACTTCTAAGGCATCCCAAGGGATGTTGGCAAGCAAGGGGCTCAATTCTCGCCTTGGCCGGTCGCCGAATACTGGCGCTCAAGGACGGCGAGCCGCTGGTTCAGGTCCTGCATGCAGCTGAAGAGACCGCGCAAAATATGGCTCAATCTCTCGGCGCTTTCCGAGCTCATGGAATCGAGTTCGGTCGCCAGGGCGTTCATCAAATCATCCTGTGGATTCGCTGTCATCGGAGTGGGGGGGGTGAACGTGTCGTGCAACGAACCGGGGAGCTCATGCACATTGCAATGAAACGTGTGCTTTCAGCGTATGTTTACCTAACATTCCCAAAATCAGACTTTTGGCAAGCCTAGGCTTTTCCGCAGGTTGTAAGCGCCCCATGGGATTCATCACAGCCGGCGCGCACCCGCCAAGGTCATCCGGACATCGCCGATGAACACCTCGGACCTGAGTTCCACCGGGATGCGGTTGGCGTCATCGGAGAGCCACAAGGTCGAGCTCTTCATCTTTTTGTAGGGAAGAAGGGCTTTGGTCTTCGGATCGATTTTCTGAAGCGCGACCGAGAGCTTGATGGTATCCCGGCCGGCGAATTTTTCGTGGCCTAGAACGTTGATCCTCAGTAGATAAGGCTTGTTGAACGGCTGCAGCGGCAGGACGAGCGAGTCGCCGTCGGCCAACTTGTGGCTGCGGACATGAAGCATCGCCGAAAACACATCGTGGACGGGAGTGAAGCGGAACTCGCTGTTGATGGTGCCCGACTTCCCATTCTTGGTGATCCGGATGGTTTGCTCGCTTTTCACGAGCGGCCCGGCCCAGGTCGTGCGGGTCGTGTTCACCTCGTCCCCTTCATCTTGCACGCCCACACAAACCCGTGGCTTGAGGGTCGCGGGGTCGAGGCGGGACATCACCGTGACCTTGTTGCGGTAGAGCTTGGAGGCCAGTCCGGTGCTTCCCCCGGATACCTTTGCATTGTAGTCCGACGGGAACTTCGGGTCCGGAACTCCGAAGGTAAAAGTGAGCTTCCCGGCATCGACCATCCCTTTCCATGAGAGGCGATATTCGAACTCCTGGGGGGCAAGCTTGGGGTGCGGCCCCAGCGTCGCCGGGGTCACCTCCGTCTTCCAATCCGCGAAAGCGGGAAGGCTGAGGGTAAGGAAGAGCAGCAGGGTTTTCATTGCCCCTAAGACTCCTGCCATTCCTCCGCCATTCAAGCGAAGATGTGGAAATCAATCGTCGCAACCGCAGCAGGCAGGACTCAGAGGACGCTCCTCCTCGGCCGCGGGGGCGGAGAGATCCGGATTTGGTGCGAGGGTGCCCAGGCCGAGCTTGGCGAGCAGCGCGCGGTCCTTTTCCACGGCGGGATTTTTCGCGGTGAGGAGCTTGTCCCCATAGAAAATCGAATTCGCGCCGGCGAAATAGCAGAGCGCTTGGGTCTCATCCGACATGCGCGTGCGGCCGGCGGAAAGGCGGACCTTCGCCTTCGGCACCGCGATGCGGGTGACGGCGATCATCCGGACCACGTCGAAGGCATCCACGGCGTCCTTGCCCTCCAGCGGGGTGCCGGGCATGGGCATCAGGGAATTGATCGGCACGCTCTCCGGCTGCGGATTGAACTCGGAGATGACCTCCAGCATCTTCAGGCGGTCATCGGTCGTTTCGCCAAGGCCGAGGATGCCGCCGCAGCAGACGGACATGCCGGCATCCTGCACGTTGCGGATCGTACGCAGACGGTCGTCGTAGGTGTGGGTGGTGACGATGTTCGGGTAGTGCTCCGGCGAGGTATCGAGGTTGTGATTGTAAGCCGTCACGCCCGCTTCCTTCAGCGCCTTGGCCTCATCGGGGCCGAGCTCGCCAAGGGTCACGCAGACTTCCATGCCGAGGGTGGAAACGTTCTTCACGATATCCAGCACTTGCTCGAAGCGCTGGGTGCCGCCCCGCACTCCCCGCCATGCGGCGCCCATGCAGAAACGGGTGGAGCCGGTATCACGGGCGGCCCGGGCGCGCTCCATGATGGCGTCCTTGCTCATCAGGCGCTCGATCTCGACGCCGGAATTGTAGCGCGCCGATTGGGCACAGTAGGAACAGTCTTCGGAACAGCCTCCGGTCTTGATCGAAAGCAGGGTGCAAAGCTGCACATCATTCTCCGGCCAATTCGCCTCGTGCACGGCACGGGCCTGCTTGAGCAGTTCGAAGAAGGGCAGGGAATGAAGGCGCTGGAGTTCGGCGAGAAGCATGAGGAAAGAAATGAACTAATTACGAAGCACTGATTTTTGAAACGGTAGGGGCCGGCGGTAGGTCCGCCTTTATCTCACCCAACCTTCACCGACCGGGAGCTGGCCGCGGCCGACGACGGTGTAGTCGGTCTTGCCCATCGCTCCTTCGAGCTTCAGGCCGATCTGGCTTTTCCAGACCTTGCTCATGCTCTCCGCGGTGTGGCAGCCCCAGCTCTTGCAGTAGGCATCCTTCGCGAAGACGGAGGAGTGGATCTTGGAAAGATCGCGCTCATGCAGCCAAGCCGTGCAGGCGGCCATGACATTGCTGCCGTAGTCGAGCATGAAGCAGTGACGGTTCGAGTGGCCGAAGTAGTCGAAGGTCCGGATCGATGCGCGCGGGCGGTTGTTGATCGAGGAGATCAGGCTGGAGGTGCTGTCCACCCAGACGAGCGTGCAGTTTCTCTTTCGCGCCAGATCGGTGATCCACGTGGTGTAGGGCTGGCGGTCTTCCTTCCCGCGTTCCTGATAAGCGGGGCGATAAACCATCCACACGATGGGTGCGCCCTCGCCGTAGGCCTTCCGGATCTCAACCATCCGGAGCGTCGAGGCACGGACGAAATTGGCCCACCAGCGGTCGTGTTGATCGCGCTCCACCCGCAGCTGCTCCCACTCCCTCCGGGCCGGACCGCCGGTCACAATCACGTGTTCGGCGGAGGCGAGGGAGATTAAGGAAAAAAGGGCAAACAGGGCGGTGCGCAACTGGCGGGCCATGCGGGGGATTGTAGGGATGCCGGGCCCGGTGGCAAGGAGCGGGTGTTTTCCGCGGAACCGGGCTTGGCATCCAGCTCGCTGGCTCCGCGGTTTCTGTTTTCGGATACCTGTATAAAACGATCGTTGCACCTTACCGGTGCGATGCAGCCAAGATTCTCCTCATCACCGCCGCCACGTCTTTCGCGGAGTGATTGCGGAGGAAGCCCTCGTGAACTCCCGGGACATCGTGAACCTCGAACTCCTGCTTCGATTTCCATCCCAGCGTGGGATGCCTCGGCAGCCAGCCCTCGTCTTCCGCGCGGATCAAGACCAGGCGCTTCACCTCGGGCAGGCGGGGTTTGTGCAGGTGCAAGGCTTCCCAATGACGGGTCGCCCGTGCTTTCGAGGCTTCATCCAAAGTCTCCAGATCGAGCACGTTGCGGATATCGGGGATCGCCTTGCGGCCCGGCTTGATCAGCCAATCCATGCGGGAGGCCGCGGCGCGTTGCTTCATCCGGAGGCGGCGCATCGCCGTCGCCGGGTCGCGCGAAAGCAGGGTCTTCACCCGCGAAGGCAAGCGCGAGAGCAGCCGGTACCACGTCGACGGCTTCAGCCAAACCGTGGATGAGGGCTTCTGATTCGGCGGGCCGGAGTCTAACAGAACCAGCAGTTCCACTTTCTCGCCGGTAGCCGTCAATTGCCAGGCGATCTCAGCCGCCAGGTTTCCACCGAAGCAGAATCCAGCGAGCCGGTAGGGGCCTTTGGGCTGCACCGCGCGGATTTTTTCGACGTGGCAGCGGGCCATTTCGCTGATGAATCCGAAAGTGCGCGTGCCTTCAGCGATGCCATAGGACAGGACCATGTCGTCCAGAAACCGCGCCGTTTCGCGATAGGGGAGCAGGCCCATCCCGCCATCCATCAGCGTGTGGATCCAGAAGAGCGGCCTGCGGGAATTCCCGTGGCCCATGCGGATGACGCGTGGCTGGGCCAGATCCGGCGCGGCATTTTGCCGGATCTGTTCGGCCATGCCTGCGGGGGTCGGTCGGTCAAAGAGCCAATCGAGGGGCACCGTCAAACCGATGCGGCGGGAAACCTCCGCGACCAAGCGAGCGGCGAGCAAGGAATGGCCTCCCAGGGCGAAGAAGTCGTCCTCCGGTCTCACGCCGCGGCAATCCAGAACATCGCCCCAGATATCGGCGAGTTCGACCTCCAGCGGATTCCCGGTGCCGCGTGCCGAAAGCACCTCGCCTTCGGGGAGGGCGCGCGCGGCCAAGGCCTTGCGATCGATCTTGCCGCTGGAAGTGAGCGGCATCCGGTCGATGGCGATCAAGGGGGCAGGCACCATGTAGTCCGGCAGTCGCTCGCGCAGGTGCGCGTTCAACTCCGCGGGATCGAGCGCGGCGGAGATCGGCCGATACCATGCGACGAGACGTTGGTCAGGCGAAGTAAGGACGGTGGCGGCTTCGGCCACACCCAGATGGGAAAGCAATGCCGCATCGATCTCCCCGAGCTCCACCCGGAAGCCGCGCACCTTTACTTGGCCATCGGAACGGCCGAGGCATTCCAGCGTGCCATCGGCATGCCAGCGTGCGAGATCGCCGGTGCGGTAGAGCTTCGAATCGGGACCGGGCATCAGCGGGTTGCCATGGACGAAGCGTCCGGCGGTCAGTTCCGGCTCCTTCCAATATCCCTCCGCAAGTCCGGCGCCGGAGATGAGGAGTTCTCCCGGCACACCCGGTGGTGCCGGGGCGCCGTCCTCCCCGGCGATGTGGATGCCGGTATTCGCGATGGGGTGGCCGATGCTGATGCGTTCGGGATGCTCCGGGACGCGCCACAGGGTGGACCAGACGGTGGTTTCCGTGGGGCCGTACATGTTCCATGTCTCGCGGCCCATGCGGACGAGGCGCTTGGCCAGCGGGAGGTCCATCGCTTCGCCACCGCAGAGGATTTTCAACTCCGGCGAGCCCTGCCAGCCGGCATCCATCAACATGCGCCAGGTGGCGGGCGTGGCCTGCATCAGGTCCGGCCTGGTCGACTCCAGCCGGAGGAGCAGCGCGGCGGGATCGCGCGAAGTCTTGCCAGGTACGAGATCCACCGTACCACCGGTGACGAGCGGGAGGAAAATCTCCAGCGCGGAGATGTCGAAGGACACGGTGGTGACGGCGAGCAGGCGCTGGCCTTCCTCGAAGCCCGGCTGCTCCGCCATCGAGAGCAGGAAATTCGCCAGCGCGCCGTGCGACACGACGACACCCTTCGGCCGTCCCGTCGAGCCGGAGGTGTAGATGATGTAGGCGGGATCGCTTGCCTGGGGCAGTGGATTCCGGGGGGCGCCCTTTCCGGAGAGCATCGAGCGGTCGAGTACGATGGACGTCGTACCTTCGGGGAGCCGGTCGGCGAGGCCCGGCGACACCAGCACGTGGACGGGTGCCTGATCCTCCAGGACCAACGCCAGCCGCTCCGGTGGATTGGCAGGGTCCAAGGGGACATAGGCAGCCCCGGCCTTCCAAACCGCGAGCAGGGCAATCGGCAGGAGGAGATCACGCTCCAGCATGAGTGCCACCCGGTCTCCCGGACGGACCCCGCGGGATTGCAGCGATACAGCAAGGGCCGACGAGCGAGCCTCCAGATCGGCGTAGTCCAAGGAGTCTCCCCCGCAAACGACCGCGGTTCTTTTTCTCAGGCGGGCCGCAGTGACGGAGATCAGCGAAGGTGTCGTCTTCCTCAGAAAGCCGCGCCGCACGGGACCTTGGCCGGTATCGATCAGCTTGCGGTGGTCGTTTTCAGCGAGGCTATCGATCTCGCGGATCGGCCGCTCCGGGTGATGGCTGAGGGCATTCAGCGTGGCGAGGTAGCGGTCCAGCATGGCAGCCGCCGTTTCGTGGAGGAAGAGATCGCTGCGATACTCCAAGATGAGCTGCTGGCGGTCCGCGAGGACGAAATAGATCAGGCTGAGATCGAACTGTACGGCACCGCGGTGGGCGAGGTAGGGGCGGCAACGGAGGCCGCCCGCCCAATTCTCCGCGAGCGGAAGTTCCTGATGGTCGAACATCACCTGTGCCAGCGGGGAGCGGTCGCGGGCCCGCTCGGGACGGACGGCATCGATGATGCGTTCGAAGGGGGCATCCTGCGCGGCCTGCATTTCAAATGCCGCCTCGCGCACGCGCTTCAGTAGGGACGTGAACGTTTCCTCCGGAGCCAGCGTCAGACGGAAGGGCAGGGTATTCACCAACGTTCCCACCAGATTTCCCGCGGCCGCGTGATTGCGATTGGCCACGGGCACGGCCAGCACCTGATCATCCCCGCCGCCATGGCGACGCAGCATGAGCAGGAAGGCCGCGAGTTGGATCATGAAGGGCGTGGATCTGGTGGCTTTCGCCAGCGCCGCGACACGTTTGGCAAGATGGGGCGGGACGACTTTTTCCACTGCGCCTCCCTTTGACGATGGCTTGGAGGGACGGGGAAAATCGGTGGCGAGGTCCATCACGCCGGGGTGCCCGGCGAGGCGCTCCTTCCAGTACGCGATGCGGGCATTTGCCGCGCCGCTGTCGATCCAGTGGCGGTGCCACGCCGCATAGTCGAGGTAGTCGGGGGCAGGGGGCGGAGGGGCCGGCTGTTTGCCTTGGGAGTAGGCCCCATAGCAGGCGGCCAGATCCCGAATCAGCACCCGCATCGACCAGCCGTCCGCCACGATGTGGTGCGCGCACAGCGACAGCACATGCCGGTTCGGCCCGCACTCCACGAGCAGGGCGCGCAAGGGCGGGGCGTTTTCCAAGTCGAAGGGGCGGAGCGCGAAGGCCCTCAGCATTTCCTCCAAGGCTTGCGTGCCCTGGGCCTTCGACCGTGCGATCGGGGGCGGGGATGAAGGATTGATCCATACCCGGGGCCGGCCTCCTTCGGCGGCGTGGCGGCTGCGCAGGATCGTGTGATGCTCCAGCACTCTCTGGTGCGCCCTTTCCAAGGCGGGCAGATTCAGCGGTCCGTCCATTTCAAGCGAGCCGAAGACGTGGTAGGCCGCGCTCTCCGGTTCCAGTTCATGCAGGAACCACATGCGCTCCTGCGAATGGGTCAGGAGGCCTGTGTCCTTGCCCGAGCCGGGAATGATCTCGGGGAGCGGCGACGTGTCCTCCGCCTTGCTTTCGACGGTTGCCGCCAGATGGGCGAAGGACGGCGAGGAGAATAAGTCGACATGGCTCAGCTCCACGCCCGTCATCGCCCGAAGGAGGGCGGACAAGCGGGTGGCTTCGATCGAGCTCATCCCGAAGGCGATCAGATCGTCATCCGGCCGGGCACCGTCGCGCCCGGTGGCCTCCGCTACGGCATCCAGCACGTGGGCGAGAATTGGTCCGGCGGGCAAATGCGGTGCTTCCCGAGCGGTCGCCTCGTCATAGATGGCGGCCAAGGCTCCTGCGGCGAGATCGTCCCGGGTGGTGCCGCGCCGAATCTTTCCGCTGGTCGTACGGGGGAGGGTGCCAGGGCGCACGAGCACGATCCGATCGATCGGAATCTCGATGAGATCCGCGACGCGCCTGCGGATCGCGGAACAAAGCACGGCGAGTTTTTCCCGGGGAAACCGGGTGCATTCGAGGGCCAGCGCCACGCCTTCGCCCGTGGCCGTTTCATCCGCCACCGCAGCGGCCGCCGTGATTTCGGGGAAGGCGAACAAGGTGGACTCGATGTCCTCGGGTGCGACATTCGTGCCATCGAGAATGATCAGGTCCTTGATCCGCCCGACGACGTGCAGTTCCCCGTTTTCCAGATAGCCGCGGTCACCGGTATGCAATTCACCGCCGGTGCCGAAGATGGACGCGGTGATTCCCGGCTTGTTCCAATAGCCCGGCGAAATGCTTGGTCCCTTCACCCTGATCTCGCCGATCTGTCCGGGCGGCAGGGTCTTGCCGGTCGCGGGATCGGCGATCCGCAGCGCGAGCCCGCCGATCGGGGGGCCGCAGGAGACATGGTGTCCCGCTTCGGGGTGGTTGGAAATGCGCGGCAATTCGCCTGCCCGGCAACCGCTGACCGTCAGGGTGGCCTCCGCCAACCCGTAGCCCGGCATGAAGGTCCCCGGCTTGAACCCGTAAGGTTCGAAGCGCCGGGTAAAGCGCTCCAAGGTTTCCGCCTGGATCCGCTCGGCGCCACAAGGGGCAACTTTCCAGCAGCTGAGGTCCAAGCCCTGCAGCTCCTCGTCGCGGATCGAGCGCAGGCACATTTCAAAGGCGAAATTCGGCCCGCCGGAAAATTCCGCGCGGTGGCGGCTGATCGCCCGCAACCAGCGGATCGGACGCTGGATGAAGTGATCCGGCGTAAAAAAGGTGAGCGAGAATCCCGCTTCGATGGCGAACAGGATTTTCAGCACCAGGCCCATGTCATGGTAGGGCGGCAGCCAGCTGAGCGCGCGCCGGATTTCCAAGGCTTCGATATTGGGGAGGAGGGCGCTGGTGTGGTGCCGCAAGTGGCGGTGGTGAATCATCACACCCTTCGGCTCCGCCGTGGAGCCTGAGGTGTATTGCAAGAGGCACGGGTGCGTGCCCTCGCGCGCGGGGCTGTCGAGCGGTGGGCCGCTTGCGGCGAGCTCGTCCGCTTGGATTACCCGCAGGTCGGGAACGGGGATCTTCGGTGTCTCGCCGAGAGCGAACTTCGCCCCCGAATCGCGCAAGATCGCTTCCAAGCGCTGGCGGTGGCGGGTGCCACGGGGCGGGTAGGCCGGGACGGCGATGGCTCCCGCGTACCAGCAGGCGAATAGTCCCGTCACGAATCTCAGGCCGGGTGGCTCCATCAGCAGCACCGGCTTGCCGTTCACGCCCAGTTTGGCCAGACCTCCGGCCACCATGCGGGCTTGGCGGGCCAGTTCACCCAAGGTCAAGGTCTGCTCGTTTTCTTCTCCCTCCGGCAGGAACCGATAGATCAGTTGGTCCGGTTCCATGGCCGCCCGGTGATCGAGCACGACCGGGAGCGGGCATCCTGCCGGTATGGCAGGACGGTCGTCCAAGGGGGCGATGGAGGGGGACATCGGAATTGGGGGGAATCCGCATTCACCGGTCCAGCCGGTGCCGGACCCTAGTGAAGTTGTACTATCGCGACAACCGTGCCGTATCTACGCGATCACGGGGGCTCTTTCATATCCGGTCTTGCCTCCACAAGCAAGCAGGCGGTGGGCCGACTCCCGTCGCGATCCTAGTCTCCCGGAAAGGGGAGATGGCGCTGCTCCTCTATTCGTGAACATCCGGCCGGGGAACGCGAGCAACTGGGCGCCCCCGGCCGGAGTTCTATTCCGGAGGAAAGGGTTTTTCCGATCGATGGGTCTCCGTGGTTTCCAGACGGGCTGAAACCATCATGGCGCATGAAAGCCCATGGAGGGAGACAGGGGCGTGAGAGATTCCGAGAAGGGTGAGAAGTCCTCTCGGATTGAGACGGAAGAGATAGTCTGGCTTAACTTAAAGTCAAGCAAACTTAATTTTCCGAAACCTCATCGATCACTGAATAATTCTCACAAAACAGCCGATAAAGTGAGAGGGTTGTTCGCGTGATGAAATTGCCTTCAATCATGAAACTAATCATGAAAAGGATGGTTAAACCCCTGCGTAGCGCGCGAGGCCATCGCTTGCCCTAGGCGAATTGACGGTCCTGTCTCAAACGCGTATTTTGCGCACACTCAAAACCCATGAAACGATCCATAAGCGTTGCAACCGCATGTTTTTTCGCGTGCGGTGCCCTCGGCTTCGCGGCAGAAAAACTTCCCAAGGCGGATGATCCCGAGTTCATCGCCAAGGCGGCAAGGACCATCGACGGGCACGTCGCGGCTTGGTACCGCAAACAAAAGCTCCCGGTCCCGGAGGTGACGGATGACGCCACTTTTCTGCGGCGGGTTTTTCTTGTCGGGATCGGACGCATTCCCACCGCTGAAGAGGCTCGTTTCTTCCTGGAGATTGATGATCCGACCAAGCGGACGCAGTTGATCGACTACGTGATGAAGTCGAAGGGCTACTCCAGCCACATGACGAACTGGGCCTTCGACCTGCTGCGGGTGACGGACGGGCGACCTGGCTTCCAAGGCAATTTCGAGCCGTACCGGAACTGGGTTCGCACGGCGTTGGAAAACAACATGCCGTGGGATGATTTCACGAACGCGCTGCTGGCCTCCTCCGGTGACGGCTGGGATCCCCAGACCGCTGCGGTGGGTTACTACACCCGCGACCGCGGCATGCCCTTGGATAACCTCGCGAATTCGATGCGGGTCTTCCTTGGCTCGCGCATGGAGTGCGCCCAGTGCCACGACGATCCCTTTGGCACCACCGAGCGCCACGATTTCTACGAGCTCGCCGCCTTCACCGAGGGTCAGGGCGCCTACCGCCAGAACTATATGCGCAAGCTGTGGGACGAGGTGGGCGAGGACGACCGCCGCCGCTCCGTGGACTACGAGGTGGCCCAAGTGATGTGGGACGGGGTCTATGGACTCAGCCTTGGCGGAACCGGAGAAGGGAAGATCCAGCTCCCCACCGACTATCAATATAAGGATGGCGAACCGGGCCAGCTGATCGGGGCGAAGACTCCCTTTGGAAAAACGGTCCGCATTTCCGAGAAGCGTGAGGGCGGTGAAGGCCGCAAGGAACTGGCCGAGTGGGTGACCACGAAGACCGGTGAGCAATTCCCTTCCGTCGCGGCGAACCGCATGTGGAAGCGTGTGATGGGCCGCGGGGTTTACGAGCCCGTCGATGAATACAAGGACGCCAAGGAGCTCCATCATCCGGACCTGATGCGCTATCTGATCGGGTTGATGGTCGAGCTCGACTACGACCTGCGTGGCTTCCAGAAGGTTCTGCTCAACACCAAGACCTTCCAGTTTGTTCCGAATCCGGAGCCTTCGAAGGTGGCAACGGGTGACGACTTCCATGGTCGGCAACTGACGCGCCTCTCTGCCGAGCAGCTGTGGGACTCCCTCATTACGCTGGCCAATGGTGATCCGGACAAGCTGCCCCGGCGCTCGCTGGATGACCGCATTTACGTCAACGGCAAGCCGGTGCTAGTCGGGAAGAAGAACATGACGCAGGTGTCGAAGGAAGTGCTGGCGCTCGATTCCGAAGAAGCGGTGCGCGGTTACTTCAACAAGCTCCTCGCGGAGGTGAAGGCCGATGGCGGCTCTTCCAGCGGTGGCAGCAACATGATGTCGATGGCGAAGGTCCAGCGCTACGGTCGGGACTCCGCGGTGCGTGCCTCGGAATTGCCGAGCCCGGCGCCGCGCGACCACCTGCTCTACCTTTTCGGTCAATCCGACCGTGTGGTGGTGGACGGCTCGAGCCGTGAGCCGAATGTCGGCCAGGTGCTCTCGCTGATGAACGGCTACGTCCAACAGCAACTGGTCAACAATTCGGGTGCCAGCCTTTACAAGAGTCTCGAAGGCGCCACCACGGATGAAGAAAAGATCCGCCGGCTCTACGTGACGATCCTCAGTCGCCCGCCCAGCACGGAAGAGATGGGCTGGATGCTGGAAGAAGTGAAAAAGGGCAAGGAGGCGGGCTACCGCAACATCGTTTCCGCGCTCGTGATGTCCTCTGAATTCCTATTCCTTCAATAAAACCTCCTTACTGCAAAAATCCATGAACTCCTCGGATTTCAACCGCTTCGACGAGCCGACCCGCCGCCGCTTCATTTCAAACGCCGCGAAGATGTATCTCGGCGTCAACCTCTTCCCCATGCTGGGCTCCAGCGTGGCCTCGGCGGCTCCTGCCGCGGCAGCGACGCCCAAGGCGAAGAGCGTGATCTACCTCTACATGTCGGGCGGCATGAGCCACCTCGACACCTTCGACCCGAAGAAGAAGAAGGAAGTGATGGGGCCGACCGAAGTCATCCCGACCAAGGCCACTGACATCATGGTGGGCAAGTGGCTGCCGAAAACGGCGGGCGTGATGGACAAGGTCTGCGTGGTGAACTCGATGACCTCGCGTCAGGGCGCCCACGAACAGGGCACCTACATCATGCACACCAGCTATGACATGCGCGGCACGGTGAAGCATCCGTCCCTCGGTGCCTGGGTGATGAAGCTGGGTGGCCGCCACAATCCGGAGATTCCCGGCTACGTGGCGATCGACTCCTCGCAGGAATATTCCGGCGGCGGTTTCTTCGGGGCCAAGTTCGCGGCGGCCCCGATCGGCAGCCCGACCGATGGCCTGCAGGATTCCAAGAAGCCGGGTGCGGTTTCGCAGGAGGAATTCGACCGCCGCCTCAAGCTGGCCGATCGACTCAACAAGCAGTTCCACGGCCGCTACCAGAATGCCGACGTGCAGGCTTACGAAGAGCTTTATCAGGAAGCGATCAAACTGATGAACAGCAAGGACCTGAAGGCTTTCAACATCAAGGACGAGTCTTCCTCGACACGCGCCATCTACGGTGAAGGCCGCTTCGCCCAAGGTTGCATGCTGGCCCGCCGGTTGGTGGAGCACGACGTGCGCTTCGTGGAAGTTCAGCTTGGCGGGTGGGATACCCACTACGACAACTTCGGGGCGGTCGAAGGCCGCTGCAAGGAACTCGACCAAGCCTATGCGGGTCTCCTGACCGACCTCGAGGCGCGCGGCATGCTGAAGGACACGCTGGTCGTCGTGGCAACCGAGTTCGGCCGCACGCCGGAGATCAAGACCGAGCATAACGACGGGCGCGATCACCATCCGGCTGCCTTCACCTGCTTGCTGGCAGGCGGTGGCATCAAGGGCGGCTACAAGTACGGCGAAACCGACGCGAGCGGTGCGCGCGTGAAGGACAAGCCGGTGACCCCACAAGACTTCAACGCGACCATCGCCACGGCGCTCGGTGTGCCGCATGACCTGACGGTGATGTCGCCCTCCGGCCGTCCCTTCAAGTTCGCGGACAAGGGTGTCCCGGTGATGGACCTCTTCGCCTAATCCGAGCGTTCATCTTTAACAGCGCGTGCCTCCATAAGGGGCACGCGCTTTTTTTGTGGGGGAGCCCGGGCTCACTCGTCCGCCTCCGTATCCCTCCCTCCCTTCGTCACGGCGAGGCTGATGTGAGGTCTGAGGGCCGTGGTGCGTTAATCTGAATGGGCCGTCTTTCTTCGTCCGCGGGGTGGATCGCGAAATTGTTAGTGGCCCGGAAACCCCTCAATTGTTACAAGCCCGCGCAGCTTTTCACTGATTTCACCGCCCTAACTCCCCCCGATCCGCGAATGCATCTCCAATTCAATTGCCCCCACTGCGGAATGGCCATGCTCGCTCCCGAGGGCAGTAGTGGCACCGTCGATTGCCCGGGTTGCAGCAAGCAATTCGTCCTGGAGTCGAAGGTTCCGGTCGTGCCGGTGGTTCAGGCTCGAGCCCAGCCCCAGCCGCCTCGCGGACGAAGTGCTTATCCCGCTCCGGCTCCGCGTCCGCAGGGAACGGGCAGGCCCGGACCTCATCCGTCCCAAGCTCCGAAAGAGAGCAAGATGCCCTTCTATGGCTTGGGGGCCGCCGGTGTGCTCCTGGTGGGAGTGATTGTCTGGTTGAATTCGAATCACCGCAAGCCGGAGCCTGCACCGGTCCAGCCTCCCGAGCAGCGTCGTGCCCTGTCGGCGGACGTGGTTCCGCCTCCCGCGCCCGCGGTGGATCCGGAGAAGGCCAAGTTGAACGAGGAACTCAAGCAGATCAAAGATGCCCTGGCGGCGAGGGAATTGAAGGAGCGGGAGCAGGGCGAGCGGGTATTCGACGCGGTCCAGACCGAGGTGATCGCGAGAAAGAAGCAGGAGATGCAGGAAACGCTCGACTACCTCACTTCGGATTTCTTCGACGGAGACAAGAAGGCAGCCGAGGTCTTCATGGATGTCCAGCGGGACGTGCTGTGGGGGATCTCCAACCTGATGAATGACGGGGATACCTCGAACGATCCCAGGACGAAGGAGGAATTCGAGGAATTCGTCATCGAGCGGTTGATCCTCTGGTTCGAGAAGAAGCCGGTGCTGAGCCAGTGGCTCAAGGACCATCAGAAGGAGCCGCGCGAGTTCATCGAGGAGCTGATGCAAGCGAACCCGGGTCGCAAAAACGCTCCGGCGCCGACCTTCGATTTCGCGAAGTATGGCCATGTCGGTTCCGGTTTCTGGATCTCCGCGGACGGATGGCTCATCACCAACGAGCACGTGGTGGGCTCGGCGAAAGAAGTGGATTTGCGCCTGCGCGATGGCGAGGTGATCCGGGCGGAAGTCGTGAAGGCCGACGTCCCGAACGATCTCGCCTTGCTCAAGGCAAGGAGCGGCACCCAGTCCTGGATGGCCGTGTCAAAGGGAGATACCGACCTCCAGCTCGGCCGCACGGTCTTCACGGTCGGCTATCCCAATCCCATGGTGCAAGGCGTGGAGCCCAAGTTCACCGATGGGCGGATCAGCGCCGCCTCCGGGATCGGCGACCGTAAGGACAGCTATCAGACCACGGTACCGGTGCAGCCCGGGAACTCGGGTGGTGCCTTGGTGGACTTCGCCACCGGCTGGGTCGTGGGCGTGGTCAATGCGAAGCTGATGAACAGCGATGGTGGCTCGGCGGACAACGTCAGCTATGCCATCAAGTGCGACGTGGTCAGCGCCTTTATCGAATCTGTTCCGGAAGCGAAGGCGGCTGCGCTGAAAGTCCCGCCGAAGCCCTTTGCCAAGAGCAACGAGCGCGATGTGATCGACCGCGCCACGGGGGCTTCCGTGCTTATCTTGCGCCCTCGCTGATCAAGGGGAGTTCGCCGGATCAAGAGTGACCGGGGGAGCGTACAGCGCCACCTCTCCTTCGCCGGTCGTTTGGTTGGCAGGGATCTTGCAACGCGAGCACCAGCGGCTTGTGAGGCTCGCCGCGAAGGGGCTCTCCGCGGACGAGAGGTCTCAGCTGGTGTCGCTGCTACAGCGGCTGGAGGAGAACCTCGAGCAAGGTCGGTTCGAGAAATGCCATGGTCATCCCCTACGGTATGTTTTAGTCGGCCGGACGTTGGTGGGGTGGCGGATGGATACGAGGGGGAATGCGGAATAATGCGCATTCAAAGGATCTATAAGAAAGGCTTCTTTAGGAAGGTGAGAAATTATTTTTTCGTTGTAGGGTGAGGGGAATCGGGTCCGCTTCCAGGGCTGGATCGGGCGCTGGCTGTATGACATCCTCAAACGCGTTTGAGTCGCAAAAATACCAGGGTAAGCAAATTATTACAAGAAGCTGTTGTGGTATGTTTTCGTGTGTAAGGGGTGCCCCAAGCTCCCCCTTTCGGAACCCACACCCTGCCTGCTGGAGCAAATCTCTTCGCGACCCACGTCTCTCCGTGTCCGCCCGCCACGAGTGCATCTAGCGATCTTTCTTCTCCAAACCCAAGCCTGAGTTCTCCCCCACGCGGAATGCCGCCGCTGCTTTGAAGCGGTCTGCCTGCCTGTATCGCGTTGGAGCGGACCGCATCGTAGCCATTCATGAATCGATCAAACCCCCGCCTCGTTGCCATTCTCCTTGCCGTGGGAGTATCGGCAACCGCGATCAGTTTTTGGATCCCGCAGCATCCCCGGGCGGGTGAAGGCGCTGCCCGCGGCGAGGCAGGCACCCGACAAGCTTTTCCTTCCAATGTGGAGTCCCCCGCGCTGCCGGTTCCGGCGGGCCCCGTGCTCTCGCAAGGGGGGCTTGCGAAGCACGTTCCCGACCGCGAGCTCTTCGGCAGCGCATGGGGACTCTCTCCGCGTGCCGAACTTTCGTCCTTCGCGGATTGGACCCACAAGTATCTCGATGCGGCTCCGGCAGCGCGGAGCGCGATGCTCGCCGAGGGCGTGGCGTTGGCCAAGGTGCGCCGCGAAGTGATGGCGCAGCTGATCCAGAAGGATCCCCGCGGGGCGCTGGCGAACACGCCGCCCGTGATCGTGCGGCAACAGTTGCCGCAGGCGGTGCAGGATTTGTTAGAAGAGCGGGTTTCCGATCGTGGCGATGTCTATCGCGTGATGGGCATTTCCGGCCCGGGCGAAAACAAGGTGATCCCGACGGTGGAGCAGGCGCATGTCGCGAGCCGTGTCTTCCAGGCGCATCGCTACGGTGACCGCGCGCTGACGCCTTCGCTGAAGGATGTCTCGGTGCATGGCATCACGCTCGATGGTCACCTTGCGATCCTCGACAGCCCGGTGAGGAAGATGGAGGCGGGAGAGACCGCCGCCGAAACGACCGAAGAATGCGTCGTGACCGGCGGCACGGTGGTGGCGCCGGAAGATCCGGCGACGAATGAATTCCCGCCGGCCGAGGTGACCACGATGCTCCTCGGAAACCATGGCTACACGATGTGTTGCCCGTTTTGCGCCGAGGACTTTGAGACGCGGATGGAGCGCTTGGAACGCCAGATGATGTCGGCTCTCGGCTCGGTGGAAGCGATTTCCGCGGATTCCGACCAGCCGCGCTCGCTTTCCTCCAGCGGTGTGAATGGCAGCGCCGACTATCCCGGCAAGCCGCCGCAGTCGCTGACCCACGGGACGAACACCATGATCTTCATGCGGGTGGATTTCCCGGACTATCCTTACAACGGTTTCACCGAGCAGTATCTCCGCGATCAGGTCGATGCCTGGGGCGGGGTGGATTTCATGGTGGACCGCTTTTCCTACGCGAAGTCGCAAGTCGCTTCGCCGACGATCACGCCGGTGCTGCGGATGCCGCGGAACCGGGGAACCTACGACAATGGCAACTACTGGGGTGACATTCTTAACGATGCCCGGGCCGCGGCCTTCGCGCAGGGGTACAATCCGGACACCTTCTCCTGCCGGGTGATCGTCCACGACGGATTCGTCAGCGGTGGTGCGGCCGGCTGGGGTGGCGGCGGGGCGATCTGGTGCAACGGCAATGCGAGTAACCGCCTGCTGATCCACGAATACGGCCATGTCTTCTGGCTGCCGCATGCCAACTCATGGACCTCCGGCGACGGCAATCCGCTTTCGGATACCCGAGGACACGTCGAGTATGGCGATGCCAGCGACCCGATGGGCAATGCCTGGGGCACGAACGCCTTCAGCGACTTCAACGCCTACTACAAGAACCTGCTCGGCTGGCTGCCGGACAGCGCGGTGGTGCCGGTTACGCACTCGGGCACTTACCGGATCAACCAATTCGACGGTTGGGGCGACTGGAGCAAGCCGGTGGCGCTGAAGATCACGCGCGACAACGGGCTCGACCTGTGGGTGATGTTCCGCGGAGACGGCGTGCCGCAGGGCAACTACAACACGGGGGCCTACGTGGTCGGCGTGAACGGCGAACGCTTCGGCGACTCGCACGTGCTCGATTTTAACGATCCGGGCGGCGACACGCACAACGCGCCGCTGGCGCAGGGGCAAACATGGACCGATGCCGCTTCGGGCATTTCCATCACCACCGCGGGCCGGATGATGACGGACTGGCCGCACCACATGTATGTGAAGGTGGACTTCGGGTCCGGCTACGTGCACGGCTACCGGGCGCTGGTGAACGGCGGGATCTACGGCTTCCGCAACAAAAGCTTCAACCAGTACCTGACCTCGCCCAATCTGAACGGTGGCGCCGAGCCGGTCGTCAGCGCTTTCACCGACAGTACCAACCAGCAGTGGGTCGCGCAGCGCAACAGCGACGGAACCTACAGCTTCAAGCGCAACGGCTCGACCGATCTCTTCCTCGACGTGGCGAACAACGGCGGGGGCAACTACAACGAGATCCTCCAGTGGACTTGGAACGGCAGCGATGCGCAGCGCTGGGACGTGCTGAACTCCTGGGACGGCTACCTCAAGTTGCGGCACAAGGGCACGAACCAGTTGCTCTCCGCGGACACGGCGGGAGGCAACTACGGCGATGTGATCCAGTATGACGACTTCTCCGGCGACGAGCAGAAGTGGGAGCCCTACCTGATCGGCCTCAACAACGGCAACTACCGCCTGGTGCCGCGCCATGCGCAGACGCTGGGCCTGGCTCTGAGGAACCGGAGCATCAGCGCCGGAACGCAGATCGAGCAGCAATTCTGGGGCGGGGGCGAGTGGCAGCGCTGGACGATGCTGAACTTGGGAAGCGGGCAATTCCGGCTTCACCCGGAGGGTAAGCCGGAGGTGACGCTCGGCATCCAGGGCGGCAGCACGGCGGACGGGGCGAAGGCGATCCTTGAACCCTACACCGGCGCGGACTCGCAGAAGTTCACCTTTACCTCCACGGGTATGGGCTTCGTGCGGCTGACGCCCGTGCATGCCCCCGCCATGTGCATCGATGTCTCCGGCAATAGCACGGCGGCAGGCGCGGACATCCACCAGTGGACCTACCTCGGCGGAAACAACCAACAATGGCGCTTCATCGACTCCGATCTCTGAAACCCATGAAGGCCTTCTTTACTCTCCTTGCCACGGCGATCGTGCTGACGGCTCCGGTGCAGGCCCAGCAGACGCTGAGCATCGGTCCGAAACACCGCTACCGCTTCGACAACACGAGCGGCGCGATCTCCGCGGGGACGCAGGTGATCGATTCAATCGGCGCGGCGCACGGGGTGATCCGCGGCAGCGGTGCCTCGGCGAACGGAAGCGGCATCCGCCTGAACGGCGGTTCTTCCGGGAGTGCGGCCTACGTCGACCTGCCGAATGCCTCGATGTCGGGCTCCGCGGAGATGTATCCCGGCCTGGCCGAGGCGAGCTACGAGGTGTGGGTGACGGTGCACAGCAACCAGAACTGGTCGCGCATCCTCGACTTCGGCAACAACTCGATCGACGAGGTGAACGACGTGGGCGGGACCTTCAACGGTGCCGACTACCTCTTCATCAGCGCGAACATCGGAACGGCGAACAACATCCGCTTCGAGCGCGGCGGGCAATTCCTCACCGGCGGTGGCCTGCAGGATGTCACCGGCGCGACGACGATCGGGACGCGGATGCACCTGGTGGCGACCTACGACAGGGCCTCCTCCGCGTGGAAGCTCTACAAGAACGGCGTGCAGATCGCGTCCGTGCCGACCTTGCTCGGTCCGAGCACGATCGACGACCTGAACGTCTGGCTCGGCCGCTCGAACTGGGGTGCGGACAACAACGCCGACGCGACCTACGACGAGTTTCGTAGTTACGACTACGCGCTGAACGCACAGCAGGTGCTGGGCAACTACCAGGCGGGACCGGATGTGATCACCTCGGGCAACCAGGCGCCGCTTTTCACGGCGAATCCCTTCAGCAAGGCGTCCGCGACGCTCGGTGTGGCCTACTCCGGCAGCATCGCGGGCGACGCGAGCGACCCGAATGCTGGTGATACGGTGAGCTTCAGCAAGACCGGCGGTCCCGCGTGGTTGAGCGTGGCGAGCAACGGTAACTTGTCCGGCACGCCGCCCGGAGGCAGCATGGGCGTGAACGCGTTCACGGTGCGGGCCACGGACCAAGGCGGGCTTTTCGCAGAGGCAACGATGAACATCACGGTGACAGGCACGATGCCCGCGGGCTGGACGACGGCGGATATCGGCTCGACGGGGCTGGCGGGCAGTGCCTCGGAGAATGCCGGCACTTTCACCGTGACGGGGGCTGGTTCGGATATCAACGGCGGGGCGGACAGCTTCCACTATGCGTGGCAAACGCTGGCAGGCGACGGCGAGATTCGGGCACGGGTCACCTGGCAGTCGAATACCCATGCCCAGGCGAAGGCCGGGGTGATGATCCGCGACGGTAGTTCGGCGGGCGCGGTGAATGCGCTCATGGCCGTCACTCCCGGGAGCGGCTTCACCTTCCAGCGGCGCACGACAACCTCCGGCAGCACCACCTCGACGGCCGGGCCCGCGCTGAATGCCGCTCCGAACAATTGGGTACGCTTGACCCGCAGCGGCACGCTGGTCACGAGCTATGTCTCCGCCAACGGGACCACATGGACGCAGGTGGGCACCGCGTCGATCACGATGTCCGCGAGCGTTTCAGTCGGTCTCGCGGTGAGCAGCCACAACAACGCGGTGCTGGGCACGGCGACCTTCGACAGTGTTTCGATCACGCCGTATCCCGCGCCATGGCTTACTGCGGATGTCGGCAGCCCCGGCCTGCAGGGCAGCGCTGAATACTACGGCGGAGCGCACACGGTGAAGGGGGCGGGAACTTTCGGCGGCTTGTCGGATAACTTCCGCTACGTCTACCAAACCCTCGGCGCGGACGGCTCGATCACGGCCCGCGTCAGCACACTTCACAACACCGGCAGTAGCGCCCGTGTCGGCGTCATGATGCGCGACACGCTGGCCGCCAACTCGCGGATGGCGGCGCTCACGGTCACCGGTTCCGGTTCGTGGCGCTGGCAACGTCGTACGATCACCGGCGGCAGCGTGACGACGACCAATAGCAGCAGCGGCACGGCACCAAACTTGTGGGTGCGCCTCGCGCGCAGCGGCAGCACCGTTATTGCCTCGCGAAGCATCGATGGCAGCACGTGGACGACCATCGGCAGTGTCACCGTGACGATGGGGACGAACTACTTCGTCGGCCTTGCCGTCGCGAGCGGTTCGACTTCCACGCTGAACAACTCCGTGATGGACAACGTGGTGGCAACGCTCAGCCCGCCGCCCTTCGCGCCGCAGCAGGATCTGGATGGCGACGGTCTGCCCGACACTTGGGAAGCGCTCTATGGAACTCCCGCGCAGTTCGCCGCGGATGGGGACTCCGATGGTGACGGCGAGTCGAACTTCGACGAGTACGTGACGGGCACCGATCCTTCGAGCGGCGCGGATTTCACCCGCCTGCGCGTGATTTCGGTTTCGCCCGCCGTGCTTGAGTTCGATGGCAAGGCCGGGCGGTCCTACACGCTGGAGCGGATGACGGGCAGCGGCGGCACCGAGTGGCAAGAGGTTCAATCCATCGGGCCGGTTGCGGCGGACGGCGAGGTGCAGATCACCGATTCCGGCGCTCCTCAGATTTTGGGGATCTATCGGCTGCAGATCATGCAACCTTGATGGAAAGCCTTTGAAGCTTAGACGCCCGTCGGCATATTGTATCGATGCTCACTCGAAAAAACTTTCCTCCCCGACCTCTCCTGATCGTCCTCCTGCTGGCGCTTGGCGTGGCCGTGATCGTGATGACGCGGCCCGACTCGCCGGAGACTTCTCCTGCGACTGCCGCCGGGGATGCGGCGGTCCGGGCGAAGAACGCGTCCGGTGCGCCTGCCGCCGCGGGGCAAGAGAAGCCGGTCGAACTGCGGCCGCTTGCCGTGGTGCAGACGAGTACGCGACACGAGTGGACTTCGGATGACCTGCGCGTGCCGGCGGTGATCGAGAAGATCATCCATAGTCCGGAAGAGTTCATCCGCATGGTCGAGGAGAACGACCGGATCGAGCGTCGCCAGCTGGTCTATCGCAAGGAGCCGGCGTGGCAAACGGTCGAGCATTCGAAAGCGAAGGGTGAAGCGATCCGCAACCTGATGCTGCCGGGGCTGGATGGACGCGAGATCGAGATGGAAGTGACCGAAGCGGACCTCGCATTCTCGGGCTTGAGCGGGACTTTCACGGGGAAGGTCGCGGGGCGCGAGAAGTCACTGGTCACACTGGCATTCGAGCGGGGACGGGAGGCCTTCACGGTCGTGTCACCGGACGACGACATCTTTCTTCAAGGTCATCCCCGCGAGCCGGGAGAGATCATCCTGACCAGCTTCGACCCGGACACCTATTTGAAGGTTCCGGGCGGAGAGCCTTTCAAACTTTCCAAATGAACCATCGACTCTCCATTCCCTCCCACCACTTTGCCATCCTTGCGTGGCTTGGCGTGATGTTGATTGCCAGCGGATGCCGGGCTTTTGCCGCGGCGGAAGCGGACCTGCTCATCGCGTATGACCAGAGCCACGCGGCGGCCGTCGGCGGTCAGGACAATGCGAACGTGCTCGCGGCGAATGCGGTGGCCGGTTCGAACGCGATCAACGAGCGCAGCGGCACGCCCGCGCGGGCCAGGATCGTGGGCTATCACCAGGCGGAGGAGTACAGCTACCAGCGCACATCGAAGGGCGGCTTCGTCAACTGGATGGCGAGCTACGATTCGCGTCTGTCGGACGTGGTGGATGCTGGCAATGCGCGTGGTGCCGACCTCGTGACTTTCATTTGCGTATCCACCGCCGACGGTGCCGCAGCGGTGGCCCAGCAACCGGGACGCTACTCGGCCTTCGACCCCGGTTCCTTCTGGGCTGCGGTCGTCGCGCACGAGCTGGGTGGTCACAACTACGGCTGCGATCACCGCGGAGGCAGGGAGAATCCGAAGACGGTGATGATGCACAACTACTGCGGTGGGGGTGCGGCGCCGCCCTACTTTTTCTCGAACCCGAACATCTGGTTGAATGGTACGAGGCTCCTGGGAGAAGGAAGCTGCCTGGGTGCCGCGGTGGACGGCGGGGATAATGCATATCTCATCAGCAGCACGGCGCAGGGTGTCGCCGACCGGCACGAGCGGGTGATCGTTTCGCCGAACCTGGGCAACGTGGTGCGGCGCTGGTCCTTCAACCAGGCGGCGGGCAATGCGCCGGCCGGCACGACGGTCACCGACTCGATCTCGGGCAGCGCCTTGGCGACGATCCAAGGCAACGGAGCGACCTTCACCGGATCGGGCCTGCGGCTTCCTGGCGGTGCCGCGGCCAGCGGGGCGGGCTATCTTCAACTGCCCTCGGGAGTTCTTTCGGGCTATACGAATGCGACGGTGGAGTTCTGGGCGAAGGCGATCTCGGTTCAGAACTGGTCGCGCCTGATGGACTTCAACAACGGCACGGGGAACTACATCATGCTGACCTCGTCGATCGGCGGCGACCTCAATGCGCAGCGCTTCGAATCGGCGAACGGCGGGGCCTATGTGGGTCTCGACAGCGGCATCCCGACGGCAACGGGCGTGCTCCATCACTATGCGATCACCTTCTCCAGTTCCGGTGGCGGCGGTCGCTGGACCTGGTATCGCGACGGGGACGAGATCGCTTATCTGGATGTGGCTTCTCCTCTCTCGGGTCTCCAGGACGTGAATGCCTGGTTGGGGCGCTCCGCCTACGCGGGAGATAATCTGGCCAATGCCGAGTATGCCGAGCTGCGGATCAGCAACGTGGCGATGAGCCGCGACCAGGTGGCCGCGAATGCCGCGCTCGGTCCGAACCACGTGGCGTCGAACGTGTCGCTAACCGGCGATGATCCATGGGGCGGCGCTTCTTCTTTCACCACGGCGGGCGGCTGGAGCGACGGTCTCGCGCCGGGCGCCGGGAAGACATACGACACCTTGAACCGGCGGATTATCACGCCGGGTTTCACGGGCAACTCCTTCACCTTCGCGGGCAACGCCCTGAGGGTTTACGGTGGTTCCTTCGTCTTCGGCGGGAATGCCGGTGGCGGCAGCGCCACGATCACGGTCAACAATCTCAGCTTTCAAGGCAGCGAGTTGCTTCATGCGGGTGCTGGTACCTGCAACCTCGCGGGTAACCTGAACATCGGTCCGGAAGGAGCGATGGTGCGGGCGGCTGGCGGTCCTTTCAACCTGAGCACCAGTCTCAGCGGCAGCGGCCCGATGCTGCATGTGAACAACACGGTCACCCTGAGCGGCAGCAACGGCAGCTTCACCGGCAAGACGCTGGTAGGCGACGGGCGTTTCGGAGGATTGGCGATCGATTCGGAAGCGCGGCTCGGGGCGAACCCGGTGTCGTTCACGGCGGACCAGCTCACGCTCAATCGCGGTGTTTTGTTCACCAACTCGAACCAGACGTTCGACGACAGCAACCGGGGCATCCGCATCGGGGTGAGCGCGGGAATTTTCAATGTGGGAGCGGGCACGACGCTGACGCTGGGCGTGCCGCTTTCGAGTCCGGCCTCGGGCGATGCACTAGTCACGGCGCCGCTGTTTCCGAATCCGATCTCGGGGATGTTGATCAAGGAAAACACCGGCACGCTGGTGCTCACGCATCCGAACAATTCGTACGTGGGCGAGATCATCATCAGCGGCGGCTCGCTGGTGGTGCTGGGTGGGGGGCGCTTGAACAACGGCGACACGCCGGCGCCGGTGGTGATCAACGGCACGCTCAACATCAACACGACGGCGAACCAGACCCTCGGTGGCGCGATCTCCGGTGGCGGCACCTTGCTGAAGAATAATACCGGTACACTCTCGCTGTATGGCTCGAATCCCTTCACGGGAGCGGTCACGGTGAACGCTGGCACGCTCTACGCTCGGGCCGCGAATGCCGCGAACAACCGGAACTTCGGCCAAGTCAGCGGGATCACCGTGAACAACGGCGGGACGCTGCGCGCGAGTGCGAACGCGTTCTTCGGCTGGGACGGCTCGCAGGAGAAGCTGATCACGGTGAATGCGGGCGGCTCGCTGGTGGCGGATGGCGGTGGCACGGGCGATGTCGGGGTGGGTACCGTAACGCTGGCGGGTGGCACGATGAGCTCGCTGGCGGCCAGTCCGGCCTGGGGTTCCTGGCGTTTCGACGAGGCGACGGACAAGCTGCTGGTGACGGCGGACTCCACGGTCAGCGCGACCAATGTGAAATTCGGCAATGCCAACGCCGCGATCGAAGTGACCTCGGCGCGCACGCTGAACTTCATCGGCACGGTGACGAACGCCACCAGCGGCGGCACGAGTTACTTGCGCAAGACGGGGGCGGGCACGCTGGTTCTTGCGGGCGTGAATACCTACACCGGTGCGACGGCGATCATGGCGGGCACGGTGAGGTTGAATGGATCCATTGCGGCGGGTAGTGCGGTGACGGTTTCCGGCGGGGCCACCTTGACCGGCACGGGGACCGCAAATGGCAGCGTGTCCTTTGCGGCCACCGGGAAGCACATGCCGGGCAATGGCGCGGGCACGCAGACGATCGTCGGAGCGCTGGACTATGCCGCGGACTCGCGCTTGCAGTGGACGCTGCCGACGAACAGCGATGCGGCCGGTGCTTCCGGTCGCGCGGCGGCGGGGAATGTCACGGTCGCCGCGGGTGCCTTGATCGACCTTGTAATGAACAGCTCGGGCAGCATGGTGGACTTCACGGATGTCTTCTGGACCCAGCCGCATTCGTGGAATCTCATGAGCTGCTCGAGCAAGTCCGGCGATTTCACGCTCGGCACCATTTCCACCGACGCAAGTGGTCGTCTTGCCGCGGACCACGGAGTCTTCACGCTGCAGCAGAACGCCACCGGCGTGACCGTGAACTTCGCGCCGAACTCCGCGATGACGCCTACCGAAGTCTGGCGCGAGATGCATTTCGGCGAAGAGAGCGACAATCCGCTCGTCTCGGGCGACGCGGTGGATGGTGACTTCGATGGTTTGTCCAACCTGCTGGAGTATGCCTTGGGCTTGAATCCGAATGTCGCGGATGCTTCCTCTTCACCAGAGGCTACGATCGGCGATGACAAGCTCCGCATCAGCTTCACCCGCAACACCGCCGCGAGCGACATCACCTTGTCGGTCGTCGCGGCGGATAATCTTGCCAGTGGATGGACGGAGATCGCGCGGAGCGTGAATGGTGCTGCGTTCGTAGCGGTAGTGCCGGGAGCCGTTGTTTCCGAATCGGGCGCGGGCGCGATCCGGAATGTCCAGGCCACCGATGTCTATCTGGTTACCGATCCCGCGCATGCACGGCGCTTCATGAGGCTTAGCGTCGCGCGTTGAAGTGGGGACCGTCCGGTCAAGCCGCGAGGGGATCTAACAAACATCGCCTGATCCTGCGTGCCATGGGTTTGCGGCGACGTGTCGCCGCAGTCCATGGTGCGCGGGGTGAAGATGCTCTGGCGATCCCGCGTTTCAGCTCTCCATCGTCGCCGCCGTCACCACCGCAAGCGCGTGGTCGTTCGGCGTGCGGAAGTAGCGTTCACGTCCCGAGCCCGGAGAACGGACGATCCAGCAGGAGCCGCCGTTGTCACGGTTCACGAAGACCATGCCGCCGCGTTCCAGCACATCGATGCGGGCGCGCTTGCCTTGAGGGGTGACCCAGAAAAGCTCCACGATCTCGTGAAGGGCATTCGCCACCACGACGGTGTGCGGATCTCCTTCGCGATCTTCTTCCGGACTGGCTGCGACCGATCCAACCGGAAGCCACTCCACCGGAGTCCGCTCGGAGACCTGGCAGAGCTGGGCCAACTCGGAGTCGCTCAGAGCGGCTTGATTCCATGCCTTGCGGAACTGCAGCGGCGTCCAGCCGAAGGCCTTGTTGAAGGAGCGGATGAACTGCTCGCGGCTGTTGAAACCGGAAGCGCGGGCGACGTCCATGACCGACTGGCCGCTGCGCATCAGGAGCGCACGGGCCAAGGTGAGGCGGTGCATCGTGAGATGCTCGGCGAATCCGGCACCGGTGGTTTCCTTGAGAATGCGGATGAGCTGGCGGGGGCTCTTGCCGAAGCGCTTGGCGGCGTCGCCCAGCTTTACGGACTTTTCCAAGTTCGGGCGCAGCCACTCGTGAAGCTGGGTGACCAGCTGGTCCTTGCGGGGCGAGCGCTTGGTCCCGCGGTCCGGACCGGCGGCTGCCGCTGCAGCTTCCCGGGTCAGGGCGGCGAGGCGCATGGCGGCGGCGACGATGATGAGATCGCGCGACCACTTCTCGCCGGACTGGCCCTGATAGGCGGATTGGGCCTCACCGGTCAGCTCACCGATCTGCTGGTAAATGACGGGATCGACCGCGCCGACCACCATCGGCTCGCGTCCGGGGAGCTTCAGCCGAATCGTTCCGAGACCCGGCTCGATGGCGAGAAGGTGCATATTTCCACTGGAGATGCGCCCCTCCTGCTCCGGCCAAAAAGAGACTTTTACGGGCCCCAGTCCGTTCTCCCAGCGGTAGATGAAGGCAGGTCCATTCAGCGTGATGGAGCCGTTGATCGCGGACTCAATCGGGACTGCTTTCCACGCGAGAAGCTCGGCCCACTGGGGGCCGGCGGCGTCGAGGACGGTAAGGATATCGTGATCGGAACTACTGGACATTGGGGAAAACTCCGCGGTTGGGACCTGTCAAAAGGTGACTCTATGAGACTCAACAGTTCCATAACCTCTGGCAATCGTTGGGAAGGACATTTTTTCAGGTGCCCAGCGTTCGACGTGCCAAATCGTCATACCTCCGTGTCCTGCGCGCTGGTGGCGGCGGGGCTGCTGCCGCTCATTCCGATTCCCGGGATCACCCGCCGGACGAGCTTTTTTAGCCCGCTTTCACCGGCTTCCAGCTCCATTTCAGCCTGACGCATTGCCTTTTCCCACGCCGGGGCAAAGCCGGGGGCCTGCTCGCGCATCAGGCGGACGGCGCTTTCCGTCATCTGGGCGTGGCGCAGTTCGGCCTTGCCGGGCTTGGCTTGCAGGGAGGCGAGGCTTACCCGCAGGTTCTCGTTCTGGCGCTTCTGCTCTTCGAGTTCGCGTTGCAGGGTGTCGTTGCCTTGGGCGTTGATCTTGAGCTGGGTATTCAGATGGCCCTGAAGCTCGCGGAGTTCGTTCTCCAGCTTGCGGACGTCTTTTGCGAGGCGGCGGCGTGCGGAAAAGCCCGACTTCCACGCGACGGCGGCGACCGCCAGGCCAAGAAGCAGCCCGAGACTGAAGGGGTGTTTGAGGTATTCCCAGAATTGGTCCATGATTGAAAGCGGTCAGCGGTTCTTCTTCGGTGGGGCAGGGGGCTTGGTCGAGCCGGATTTCGCCTCGGTCTTGGTGGGCCCCATCGCGGCGAGCACCCGGTCGGTCAGGTCGTTGGGATTCTTCGCGTAAAGCACCAGCGGGACGCCGGTATTGGTCTGGCCGGAGCTATCGAAGACCCAATCATACCCCTCTTCCCTGGCGATTTTTTCCGCGGTTGAGCGGATCAGGTCGAGGCGGGCGCGCATGCCAGCCACCATCTCGGCGTTAATCTCACGGTTCTTTTCCGTGCGGAAGGATTCGAGATCCTCTTCCAGCGACTTCGCTTCCTGGCGCTTCAGGAGGAACTCCCTCTCCAGTTTCTTGCGGGTTTCCGCATCGATCGAGGTGCCGCCCTCGGAGAGTTTCTTCCCTCGTAATTCAAGGTCGGCGACGAGTTCATTGATGGCGAGCTGGCGCTTGTCCTTCTTGAGGGCTTCGCGTTTCGCCTGGATCTCCTCGTTTGCCTTCACGGTGGTATCGAGCTGGCGGAAGACGTCGGCGACGCGGATGGTCGCGACCCGTGGCGGTGCGGCGACGGCTGCGAAGGACGCCACGATCATGGTGCTGACTACGGCGGCGGCAAACTTCATCACGTGCCGGAATGATGCACGCCGTCTGGCAGCCTGTCCAGTGCCCGGAAGATGCCGCGATTTCCGAGCATTTCCTCAAGACTCCGGCAAGACCGCGGCGCTAGCATCCAAGACGTGAACCCTCGCGACAACCGGGTGGTCATCCTGGGCGGCGGGGTGATCGGAATGTGCTCCGCTTACTATGCGCTGCGCCGCGGCTTCCAAGTCACGGTGATCGAGCGCGAGCAGGCGGGCGGCGACAATTGCTCGATGGGGAATGCGGGCATGATCGTGCCCAGCCATTTCATCCCTCTGGCGGCCCCCGGCATGATTTCGAAGGGACTGCGCTGGATGTTCAATCCCGAAAGCCCCTTCTACGTGCGCCCGCGGGTGAACCTCGGCCTCGCGCGCTGGGGCTGGCTTTTCTACCGGAACTCCACGGCGAAGCACGTGGAGCAGACCCGGGAACTGCTCCGTGACTTGAATCTGGAGAGCCGCCGTCTCTTCGCGGAACTTGCCGAGGAGGATGACTTCGGCCTGGAGAAGCGCGGCATGCTGATGCTGTGCAAGACGGCAAAGGGCCTGGACGAAGAGGCGGAAGTGGCCGCCGCCGCCCGCGAAATCGGCCTGGAGGCCGAAGTGGTCGATGCCGCGGATGCCGCCCGTCTCGATCCCGGCATCACGATGGACGTGACGGGAGCCGTGTATTTCCCGCAGGATTGCCATTTGGATCCGGCGCGCTTCATGAGCTCGATGCGCCGGCGGGTGACCGCATTGGGCGGGGAAATCGTCAGTGGGGTGGAGATTGACGCGATCGAGACGAAAGGCGGCAGGGTCAGTGCTCTGGTTTCCGATGGGAGAAGGGCTGATTGCGGCGGGCGCTTCGAGGGCGACGAGTTCATCATCGCCGGTGGCTCGTGGACGCCGGGCTTGTTAGAGAAAGCGGGCATCAAGCTCCCGCTGCAGGCAGGAAAGGGGTATTCGCTCACCTTGCCGAACCCGCCCGAGCTACCCCGGGTTTGCTCGATCTTCGTGGAAGCGAAAGTGGCGATCACGCCGATGGGTGGCAGCCTGCGCTTTGCGGGAACGATGGAGGTCGGCGGGCTCGATCTCTCGATCGATCCCAAGCGGGTGCGGGGCATCGTGAAATCGGTGCATTCCTATTTCCCGAAGTTCTCCGAAGCGGACTTCGAAGGGGTGAAGCCGTGGGCCGGTTTGCGCCCGGTATCGCCGGACGGGATCCCTTACCTCGGCAAGGCTCCGGGCCTGCCGAATCTAACAGTCGCGAGCGGCCATGCCATGATGGGCCTCAGCCTCGGTCCCGTAACCGGACGCCTGGTGGCGGATCTGCTTGCCGAGGAGAAGCCCTTCCGGCCGATCGGGCAGATGGCGGTGGAGCGTTTCGCGTGAGGGGCCGTTCCACCTTCACCGGCATCGATCTCAGTTTTCGGTTTTCTCCGAAGCGCGGAAGCGGAAGACCTGCCCGGGAGACTTGAGGATCAAGACCTGCGGGAGGTCCGCCCAAGCGGGGTCGTTGACGAAGCGCTTCGGGTTCGACCGGATGAGCCACGACTCCGCATAGGCGGCAAGCCGGAAGGCATGGGCTTGGAAGTCGGACGTGCACTCCCGGTAGTGGTAGTAGGCACCCGCACCGCGGGCGTAGCTGGCGGACCGCCCGGGCAGCTTCGTGTAAAGCAGCGAGTAGGCGCCGATCGCCACGAGTGATACGGCTACATTCGCGATCAGCTTCGCGCGCTTCTGCGGGCTCTGTTCCATGATGGGGAACAGACTATCTTCCTTTTCGCCGCGGCGGAATCCCTATCCCTGCATCTTTTTGCGATACGCCAGCGGGCTGATCCCGACCGCCTGCTTGAACTGGCGCGAGAATGCGGACTGGTCCGAATAGCCGCAGCTCAGGGCGATCTGCGCGATCACCTCGGTTGTCTGCGCGAGCCGATCGCAGGCGGCGTCGATGCGCACCTTCACGAGATACTGGCCGGCGGTGACGTGGAAGAGCGAGCGGATGCGCTGGTCGAACTGATAGACGGAAAGCCCGGCCATTTCGGCCAGTTGCGGCAGGCGCAGCGGTTCGTCGAAGTGCTTGTGGATATGATCGATCGCCTTCGACATCGCCGCGAAGTCTTCCTGGCGATCGCCCGGGCCATGGAGATCGCGGGAGATCCCGCACACGCCGATGATCCGGCCATCCTTCGCGCGGACCGGTTCCTTGAAGGTGAGGCACCAGCCGCGGCGGCCCCCGGCATAAAGATGAAGTTCCAGGTGGTCGCGGATACCTTGGCCGGTCTTCAGGATTTCATGATCCTGGGCGGCGAAACCCTCGCCGAGCGGCGGAGGGAAGAGTTCTTCCGCGGTGAGGCCGATCGCGGATTCCTTGTCGGGCAGGCCACAGCGTTCCGCCAGCGTGCCATTCACCGCCATGTAGCGGCCGTGGGCGTCCTTCACGAAGAATACGATGTCCGGCACGGCGTCGAAGAGGCTGTCCACCGGTGGCATGCCATCAAGCGAGTCGAAGAAGCTCCTGCGAAGTCGGGCAGCGGGTGTCATTCGTTCTGCTGGCATCTTACATGCCAAGGCTATACGGATTCGATGGCAGCCGCTAGTGCATTCGCCAAGACCTTGAGGCTAACCTGCTTCCGTAATCCATGAGTTCCCCGCGCTTGCGTGTCATCGACTCCCACACCGAAGGTGAGCCCACCCGTGTCGTTATCGAAGGAGGCCCGAATCTCGGTTCCGGAGCAGTTTCCGAAAAGGCCCGCCGGCTCCGCGAGGAACATGATTGGCTGCGCAGCGCCGTGTGCAATGAACCTCGTGGTCACGAGGCCATGGTCGGTGCGCTGCTGGTGGAGCCGCACGAACCGGGCTGCTGCTGCGGCGTGATCTTTTTCAACAACGTCTCCACCCTGAACATGTGCATCCACGGCACGATCGGCCTCGCCGTGACGCTGGCACATCTTGGCAGGATCGGCCCCGGTGAACACCGAATCGATACACCCGTCGGGGTCGTGGTGGCGCATCTGCATCTGGATGGCTCCGTGACGGTGGCAAACGTGCCGAGTTACCGGCTGGCTACCGATGTCGAGGTGGAGGTGCCGGAATGGGGCACCCTCCGCGGCGACATTTCCTGGGGCGGCAATTGGTTTTTCCTGATCGAGGACCAAGGGCCGAAAGTTGATTTCAAGAATCTCGAGGCGCTCACCTCCTTCACTTGGGCCGTGCGCCAGGCTCTGGAGACGCAGGGCATCACCGGTGAGAACGGCATGGAAATCGATCACATCGAATCCTTCGGCCCACCCACCGATCCATCGCTTGCGGACAGCCGGAACTTCGTCCTCTGCCCGGGCAAGGCCTACGACCGCTCGCCCTGTGGCACCGGCACCAGCGCCAAGCTGGCATCCCTGTATGCCGCCGGTAAACTCAAGCCCGGCCAGACCTGGCGGCAGGCGAGCATCCTCGACACCGTTTTCGAAGGCCGCGTCGAAGAGCTTGGCGACGGCAAGGTCATCCCGCTCGTCACCGGCCGCGCTTGGGTAAACGGCGAGTCGATCTATTTCTTCGATCCCGCCGATCCTTTCCGACACGGCATTCCCACTCCTCTCTAACAAACACTACGACGATACCATGAGCATCGAATGGAAGGGCGTGATGCCCGCCACCCTCACGCAATTCAACGCCGACCTGACCATCGACCATGTCCTCATGGCGGAGCACGGGAAGTGGCTGATTGAAAACGGCTGCAGCGCCATCGTCGTACACGGTTCGCTGGGCGAAGGCGCGACGCTTTCCTTCGCGGAGAAGGTCGGCCTGCAGAAGATGTATGTCGAAGCGCTTCCCGGCACGCCGATCATTCCGGGCATCGCCTCGCTTTCCACCAAGGAAGCGGTGGACCTCGCGAAGGCGGCGAAGGACAACGGCTGCCGTGGCCTGATGGTCCTGCCTCCCTATCTCTACGCCTCCGATTGGCGCGAGATGAAGGCGCACATGTCGGCGGTCATTTCCGCGACCGACCTGCCCTGCATCATCTACAACAACCCGGTGGCGTACAAGACCGACTTCACGCCGAAGCACATCAAGGAGCTGGCCGACGAACATGCCAACGTGGAGTCCGTGAAGGAGTCCTCCACGGACGCGCGTCGTATCGCGGGAATCCGCGAGCTGTGCGGCGATCGTCTGGTGCTCGGCGTGGGTGTGGACGATTGTGCGCTGGAAGGTGCGGCGATGGGTGCCAAGTTCTGGATCACCGGGGTCGGTGGCGCTTTCCCGAAGCACAACGTGAAGCTCTGGGAACTCGGCACCACCGGACGCATCGAGGAAGCCATGCCGATCTACACCTGGATGCTGGACATGCTGCGCATGGACACCGTCGTGAAGTTCGTGCAGCTCATCAAACTCCAGCAGAACCTCGCCTCCGGTGGCAAGCTGGGCAACAACCGCGTGCGTCCGCCACGCCTCGAGCTTGAGGGCAAGGAACTCGCCGATGCCACCTCCATCATCGAGAAGGCTCTGGCGACGGCTCCGGTTGTCTAAGCGACTAACAAATTATTCTCGCGCATCTCCGCGGTTCGTTCATCGAATCGCGGAGACTTCGCTTCCAGTCTTGCGTCTTTTGTCTTCCTGTCTTCTGTCTGCATCATGAAATCCACACTCTCCGGAACCTCTCTCATCGGTTACTCGCGCGGCACCGGCAGCGAAAGCGCAGGCCAAGCTGTCCATGCCGCCAGCGGCACCAAGCTTGAGCCCGTCTATCTTTCCGCGACGTCTGAGGAGGTGGATCAGGCGCTTGAACTCGCGGCGGCGGCCTTTCCGGCCTACTCGGCCTTGTCCGGGAAAGAACGGGGTGCCTTCCTGCGGGCGATCGCCGCGCAGATCGAGGACGTGGTGGACGACTTGGCCGAACGCGGAGCGCTGGAAACCGGACTGCCGGACGGACGCCTCCGCGGCGAGACGGCACGGACGACGGGACAGCTCCGGATGTTCGCCGCCCTGATCGAGGAAGGTTCCTGGGTGGATGCCCGTATCGAGCGCGCCCAGCCGGATCGCCAGCCCCTACCGAAGCCGGACATCCGCTCGATGCTTCGCCCGGTGGGCCCGGTCGCGGTCTTCTGTGCCAGCAATTTCCCCTTGGCTTTCTCCGTGGCAGGTGGTGACACCGCCGCTGCCTTGGCCGCAGGATGCCCCGTGGTGGTGATCGCCCATCACTCGCATCCCGGCGTGGCGGAAATCGTGGGGCAGGCCGTGATGCGGGCCGCGGTGATGACGAACATGCCGGAAGGTGTGTTCTCACTGCTCTATGGAGGTGGCCGCGCGGTCGGTATCCCGGTGGTCCGGCATCCCGCGATCCAAGCAGTCGGCTTCACCGGATCGCGGAAGGGAGGCACGGCCTTGATGGAAACGGCCGCCAATCGTCCGCAGCCCATCCCGGTGTATGCGGAGATGAGTTCGGTAAATCCGGTGGTGATCCTGCCGGGGGCCTTGGAGCGCGGCGAGGCCGCTTTGGCCGAAGCGTTCTTCAACTCGCTGACGCTTGGCGTGGGGCAATTCTGCACGAACCCCGGTCTTGTGTTCCTGCCCGAAGGCACGGGCCTGGTGTTCCTCGATCGTCTGAAGGCGCTGGTAGGCACCTCCATGCCGGGCGTGATGCTCAACGAGGGAATCTGCCGCGCCTACACGGAGACCGTCGAAGCCATGGCAAATGTGGCGGGCGTGGAGACCGTCGGCCGCAGCGCTGCTCCCGGTGCGGAAGGGCAGGGGGCTCCGGCGGTCTTTTCCGTCTCCGTGCGCCGCTTCCTTGAGGAGGATTTCCTGCAAAGCGAGATGTTCGGCCCCGGCGCCCTCATCGTGCGCGGGACTCTTGGTGAAATCGAGGCGACGATCTCAGAGTTGGAGGGCCAGCTCACAGCGACCATCCATGGCACCGATGAAGAACTCGCGGCCAATGCTCCGCTCGTGGCCGCGCTTTCCGCAAAGTCGGGCCGGGTGATCTTCAACGGCTTCCCAACCGGCGTGGAGGTTTGTAACAGCATGGTTCACGGCGGGCCATTCCCGGCCACTTCCGATGGACGTAGTACTTCGGTCGGGACGATGTCGATCCAGCGCTTCGTGCGCGCCGTTTGCTTCCAATCCTTCCCGGACGCCTGCCTTGCGCCCGAACTTCAGGACGGAAATCCGCTCGGCATCTGGCGCATGGTGGACGGGGAGCGCACCAAGGAATAGGGCCGGGTGCGCCCACATCCCTCCATCACTTGCCCCAGATCGACTTCAGCTGGTGGACCGTCACGCTGTGAAGCTTCGCAGGGCCGCCCTCTGCTTTCACAGAGACTTGGTCCTGAGCGGGCAGGACGTAGTTGGTGGACGAAATCTCGCCGTCGTTTACGAAGGCTTCCATCGAAGCCCGGTCGAGCAGGATCTCGATGGACCGCACGTCACCGATGGTGGTGCCGCGAGTGTCACCGGTCTGGATCGCCTTCGATGTCAGGATCAACGGCACGCCGCGGAGATTGAAGCACAGCCGTGATCCTTCCGGAATTTCCACCTGCGCCTGGATCCGGAGCAGTTCGTCATTGGCATCCAGTTGGACGACTTCGTCCCGCTTGAGGGATCGCCTCTCCAGCGTGATGTAGGGTCCGTGGAGCTTCTCGATCTCCTTGATCGGGTTGCGGAAAATGCGCGGGCCAGCCGGGGTGCTGCGCAACGCGAGTTCGCAGGGGAAGCTGATCTGCTGGCTGAAGGGCATCCCGGGGAAATGGCTGCCTCTCATCCACGCGGTCTGAATCCTGCGGCCATCGCCGGTCTCCGTATTTGCCCAGCTCTGGGTCGCGTAAAAGGTAGGCTCGTTGATGTCCGCGGTCAGTCGGTCGGTTTCCGGTTTGAACTCCGTGCCATTGAAGCTGCCGAGCGAATACTTGCCGTCTCCCTGGACGAGCACCCACTTCTTCTTATGGGGATCACCATCGAGCGGGAGCTCGAAGAAATCCGGGCACTCGAAGCTTTGCGAGATCGGTTTCTTTTCGTCCTTCCATTCGATGAGGTTCTTCGAGGTTAGGATGTGATACTTGCCGTCGCCATAGAGGAACATCACCCACTGCTTCGATGGCTCATGCCAGAAGACCTTGGGATCCCGCTCGCGGAAGGTGAGGATGGGGTTCTTCTCATAGTGCTTCCAAGTACGCCCGCGGTCGAGGCTGTAAGTGATGCACTGGCTGCGGTTGTCCGCTCCCGACCAGAAGGCGACCATTGCGGGCTTGGTCGCGTCCGGCGAGAGACCGGAGGTATTCCCGTAGTCGATCACGCAGGTGCCGGACTGCACGCCGCTTTCGAGTTCGTCTTCCCAGAAGGCAGGTTCCAGCTCCTCCCAATGAATGAGATCCTTACTGACGGCATGCAACCAGCACTTGTGCCAGCGTTGGGCAAAGAGGTGATATTCGCCTTCGTAGTAGATCAGGCCGTTGAGGTCGTTGATCCACCCCTCCTGGCGCATGCCGGGATTCAGGCGGTTCATCGTCCACTGGCGCGCGGTGAAGTGGAACTGCGGGCGCAGGGCCTCTGCATAGAGTTCGCCCGCCGTGACGGGAAAGACCTGGGGGCTATGGGTCTGAGTGATCGCCCCGACATTGATGTGGCCCCAACGTCCGCTCGCCCGATCGACGATTTCGATGCGGGCGCGCTTGCCGCGTAGTTCGCTAACATCCCAACTCGCGGGCGTGAGATGATCGTGATTCCGGCCGGTGGCGCTGCGGACGATCTTACCGTCCACCAGCAGGTTCATGCAGGTGTGCCGTTCATAGTCGCCTCCGCAGATGCTGTAGGAGATGAAGTCACGATCGACCATGAACTCGGGGGAAGCCAGCGTGCCGCGTGGCTCGTCGCCGCCAATCTCGCTTGTGATGACGGGTGCATTGCCAGCGTTTCCGATCTCCAGCCGTGTGATCATTTCTCCGGTCGCGGGGCCGCCTTCGAAGGCACTGCCGGCGGCGTTCCAGTTCCCGTAACCTTTGCCCCCGAACGCGGTGAGCGGGATGTCCTGGGCAAGGCTCGAAGCGGGGAGCAGGATGGCCGCGGTGATGGGTTTAAGATTCATGGAGTGTCGTCTTTTAGGCGGATTCGATCACCGGTGGGCAGCAGTTCCCATACGTCGGGGCTGCGGGAAGTATTCCGTCTTTGTTGAGGTGCTTTTCCGCTTTCCGGTGCCCCGCGTTTGGGCGACAAGCGCGCCGTGTCCGTGATCGAGCGTCCTACCGTCCGCGCGCACCGTGAATTGGCGGCGGTGCTTCGCGAGGGAGATCTGGCGATCGATGCCACGGCAGGAAACGGGCACGATACCGTTTTCCTGGCCGAAAGGGTGGGGGAAAGCGGTCGCGTGATCGCCTTTGATATCCAGGCGGAAGCGATCGCTTCTTCCCGGGTACGAGCCGATGCCGCCGGTCTAACAAGCCGTATTGCCTTCGTCCGTGGTTCCCACACATTGATCGGGGAGTATGTCCAACCGGGTACTGCGGCAGCCGTCGTTTTCAATCTTGGCTACCTTCCCGGCGGCGATCACTCCGTCATCACCCGCAGCGGGGAAACGCTCCTCGCGCTCGATCGTTCCCTCGTGGCACTCAGGCAGGGTGGGTTGCTGGCCATCGTCTGCTATCCCGGGCATCCCGGTGGGGACACCGAGAGCGAGGATGTTGTGGCGTGGGCTAAGCGTTTGGAGACCGCCCTTTGCAGAACCGAGATTGTCCGGCGCGAGGGAACCTTGCGGCCTGCTCCGTTTCTCATCCTTGTGAAGAAGCACTGATGTGATGCCGGTCCCGGGCGCTTCGGTGACGTCGGCAATGGGGGACCGCTCCTCGTTCTCACGAACGAGCCTACGGTGGTGGGGGACGTTTAGTGAGGCGAGCAGTCAAGGGCCGCTCCGCGGGCCAGAAGCCCACGCTCCCGGGGGAGCACAAATAAGCCCGGCGATCCGCTGGGGATGCCGGGCTTGGAAGAAGGTTCGGTGAAGCGGGTTGAACCCCCGCTCTCCTCAGAAGACCTCGCCTTCCTTGAAGAATCGCTTGATCTCCTCGGCAGCAGCTTCGGTGCCGTCGGAAGCGTGGCAGACGTTGCGCATCTTGGCGTCGCCTTCCTTGTCGCCGAAGTCGCCGCGGATCGTTCCCGGAGCGGCGGCCTTCGAGTCGGTGGGGCCGAGCAGGTCGCGCACGCGGGCGATCACGTCTTCACCTTCAAGAGCGAGTGCGATGACCGGGGTCTCCTGCATGAACTCACGCACGGAGGGGAAGAAGGGCATGTCTGCGATGTGGGCGTAGTGCTCGGCGAGCAACTCGTCGGTCAGGAAAAGCATCTTCATCCCTCGGATCTTGAAGCCTTGTTCTTCAAAGCGGGCGAGGACGGTGCCGACGAGGCTCTTGGCCACAGCGTCGGGTTTGAAAAGAATAAGGGTGGTCTCGAGGGCCATGCGGGGGAGGTAGGCGGGAGGCGGCGGGCTGGCAAGCCTTTTGGAAGCTTGGGCAGATGATGGCGAATTTTACCTCCCCCGGTGTGTTTCTCCGATAGAAGAAACCCGCTCCGGGCCGTAGTCCGGAGCGGGTTTCCAATGGGAGGGGGGAAAGCGAAAAGCTACCATCCGCCGCTCGATGCCGGCGCGTGATCGTCGGAGTTCACCAAGCTGCAGGTCAATGCAAGCACTCCGGGCGGAGGAATGGAAGCGATGAGATCGTAATCGCCGCCGCCCGGACAGATCGGTTCGGATGCGATGAATTTTCCCGGGCCAATTAGGTCCGTGAGCATGTTGATCGTCGTCCCTTCGGGAACCTGATACAGGTTTTGATAGGAACGCACGGCCTGCTGGGCATTGCGGATGTTCAAGACGCATCCGGAGCGATCGGAGCCCTTCTTCCAAGCGCGGGCGCCGATGAAGAGGATCGAGATCAACGAGAGCAGGACCAGGATGACGACAGTCAGTTCGAGCAAGGTCATCCCCCGTGCCGAACGGTTTTTAGGGAGTGTTCTCATAGGCCAACGAAATGAGGCTAGGAACGGGGGGGATGTTGACATTTAGCCAATCCCGATCACCGGCCGCCATTACGTGATCACGTAGGTGTCTCCTGGAACTTTCCGGTGCCGTCTGCCGGATGCCCCGTCAACGCAGCGTCGCCGCGATCTCCCCGGCAAGCCGTGCCAGCAGCCGGCTCTCCGCCGCGGCCATTTCCTCATAGCCGTCGGCGTTCAGGGATTCGGTGCCGGACCAGGATTTGGAAACGATCATCCTGCGGTCGGGGAGGGAATACACCCGCCATGCCGCGTCCACCACGGCATCGCCTTCGGAGGTGGCGTGAAGCTGGCGGATGTCGAGCGAGACCTGATAACGCAGCTCGGTATCGGCTCCCCATGGATAGACGCGCACGTTTCCGGTGCCGAGCTTCCGGCCGAGGTTGGTTGCGGTAATCCGGGCAATGTTTTCCTCCAGATCGCCGGCCCATCGGTGGGACTCCGCGACGGACATGCGGTTGCCGCTTTCCTGAAACACGAGGTTCGGGCGGTCGAGGTAGCCGGCCAGCGAAACCGGGCCCACGCCGACTCCCATGCCGCCACCGGAAGGAGCAGGCCCTTCGGCGCTCAGCACGTAGAAGGACTTCGGCGACGCGCAGGAGGCGAGGACGAGGGCGATGAGGAAGTGAGGGCGCATGGGAGAGAGAAGGGAATGTCGAATGACGAATTTCCGAATGATGAATGAAGTGTTTTCGGAAAGGTGGTTAAAAGTAGAGGGCACTATGGGGCGAAGCCGACTTCATTCTGCATTCGTCATTATCCCGGCATTCGTCATTTTCTCTTGGCCTTCGGCTCGGAGTTGCCGGAGCTCTCACGGCCGAAGAGCAGCGAGTTGGGCTTTTCTTCGATAGAGTCGGAAAGGGTCTTGAAGGCCCGCAAGGCCGCCCGGAGTTCGTCGAGTGTCCGGCTGAGGTCTCCTTGCACCGCGCCGTTCGGACCGAGGCTCTCGACGGAGCCGCGCACCTCCTTCAGCGTGGCTTCCAGTTCGGCGGTGATATTCTGTGTTTCATCGCGGGCCAGGAGCTTCTTCGCTTCGACGAGTGCCGCTTCGGCTTCGTCGATGGCGCTGCGCACCTCCTTCACCGTGATCGCGATTTCATCCGCGGCGGTGCCGAACTTGTTGAGAGTTTCCTCCAAGGGGAGCTTTTCGATTTTCGCGAGAATCGCGTTCACCTTGTTTTCAAGCTGGGCAAGGCCGGACGACAGGGTGGGGATCACATCGTATTCGCCGGACTTCGTAAGCTCTGCCGGCGGTGCATCCGGCACGAAATCGAGATCGATATAAAGAGCTCCTGTTAGGAGGGAGCCGGTGCTGAGGGTCGCACGCAGTCCACGGCGGACACACTCGGCAAGGACGTCCTTGCCATTGTCGATGTCCTCGACCGCCTTGGTCAGCGTGTCGGAATCGATCTCGACGACCACCGGCACGCGGGAATCCCCGTTCGGCGAATGCTCGAAGCTGATTTCCACCACGCGGCCCAGCGGGATGCCGCGGAACTCCACGGGAGCGCCCACCGTGAGGCCGCGCACCGATTGATCGAAGAAAAGCAGGCACTTGTGATCGGGAACGAAGATCGATTTTTTCGCCGCATCCTCATCAGGAAACAGGCCGAAAACCCTGCCGTCGTTGATCGGTCTCCCGGGAACGCCCCCCTTCGGCACCGCGAAGGAAGCACCACCGGAGAGCATTGCTTGGAAGGAAGGCGTGCTGAGCTTGAAGCCATCCGCGCCGGCAGTGACATCGATGCCGCTGGTGTTCCAGAAGCAGGTTCCCTCGCGCACGAGATCGGCGTAATTGTCATCGATGAAGACGTCAAAGCGGATCCGGCGGTTCTCGATATCGAGGGTCCGCCGTTCCACACGGCCCACTTCGAAGCCGCGGTAGTAAATCGGTGAACCCGCGGTAAGTGATCCCGCATCCTCTGCGACCAGCGTGAGGCGCAAGCCCGGGACATTCGCGCTGGTGACGGGCGGCTCTTCAAGCCCGTCGAAGTGATGCACCGGGGGAGGGCCGTCGCCGGGCTCAAGTTCGATGTAGGCACCGGTGATCAGCGTGCCGAGACCGGAGATAGTGGAAGCCGACACCCGGGGCTTCACCACCCAGAACCGACTCTCGCGCCGGAGCAGGCCTTCGGAATCGGGGTCGATCCGTACCTCGGCGACCACGGACTGAAGGTCATTCGCGAGCTCGATTTTCTCCACGATGCCGACGCGCACCGAGCGGCAGCGGACTTCCGTTTTGCCGGCCTCGATGCTTTCGGCCGTCGAAAAGCGCACATAGGCCAGCGGTCCCTTGTCGTGGTAGTGTTTCCACACCAGCCAGCCAGCCAGCACCAGTGCCACGGCGGGCACCACCCACACGCTGCTCCAGCGGCGGCGGCGGCGCACCACGGCGCGTGGTTCCTGAGTGCTTTCTTCTTCTTCTCCTTCGGTCATGTCGTCTCGGGGGATTCGGCGGCTTCCTCGACGTGGCGGTCCCAGAGCAACCGCGGGTCGAAACTCATCGCGGCGAACATGGTCAGAACCACCACCGATGCAAAAGAAAGGATCGCGGGACCGGGGGTGACCGTGGAAATCACGCCGAGTTGGACCAGGCACACCAGTACCGCGACCACGAACACGTCCACCATCGACCAGCGGCCGACGAACTCGGTCACATGATAGAGCCGGGCTAGATTCTTCGGCGAGGCCGAGGTGAATCCTGAAGCCGCGAGGCACAGCCAGGTTAGCGCGATCATCTTCAGGATCGGAATCATGATGCTGGCGGAGAAGATGATGATCGCCACCAGGAAGTCGCCCTTCTTCCAAAAATTGATCACCCCGGAGAGGATCGTGTCGCTGCTGTTTCCCGCGAGGCCGGAGACGCTCATCATCGGAAGCAGATTCGCTGGGAAATAGAAGGCCGCCGCCGCGATCAGAAAGGACCATGTCCGCTCCAGGCTGTGCGGCTTCCGCAGGTGCAGCTTGCTATGGCAGCGCGGGCAATGGCCCTCCCTCACGGGGCTGACCTTCCCGCACATGTGGCAGGAGGCCAGGCCTTCGGAAGCGGCAGTTCGGACTTCTCCCATTACTTCTCCTCCTTTTGCAGGGCGATCTCAAGGCGGTCCCAGAGCTCCAGCCGATCGATTCCCGCCATGGCCCATGCCGTGCAGAAGACCAGGCCCACCAATGCCCAAAGACCCGTGCCCAGGTGAACGTCCCCCACGGCGCCGAGTTTCAACAGGCTCACCAGAATGCCCACCAGGAAAACTTCCAACATGCTCCATGGCTCCGAGATCTGGAACAACCGGGTCACCGTCACCGCCCCTGGCAGCGCGACCCCGAAGCGAAGCGGTGCGGCGACGTAGAGCAGGCCGCCCATCAGGACCAGCGGGGCGACCATCGTGAATACCACGGCCACGACGCCGATCAGCGCGTTCCCTTCACGGAACAAGGCATCCACTGCTTCCATGATCGTCAGCTCCTTTCGCATGCCGCCCGAGTCCACGGTGATGGACGGGAAAAGATGGGTCAGCACCATGAAGATGAGCGCGGCCGATGAAAAGGCGGTGGCCCGTGCCAAGGAGCGGGGGCGATTCTGATAGAGCATCTCCCCGCAGCGGCAGCAGTAGGCCGCGTTTCCTTCCAGGAGCCGGGGAGCCTCCTGCAAGGCATCGCAGAAGTGACAACACACCCGGATCGGCTCGTCGCTCAGGCGCGGCCAGGAAAGTCCGGGTAGGGTTCTCTTCATGAATCTTCGTTGTCTGCTAGAGCGGGCGGGCGTAGGTGCTGCAACGGTTGTGCCAGCCTTCACGCCAGCGCGCCTCGCCGCGGGCAGGAGGGGAGTTGTCGATGCGGCGGCTCAGCATCCGCTTGGCACTGGCGGCGAATTCGGAGGCCGCGGGCTGTCCGGCGGGCACGTCTTTCATACTGCCGAGCACTTGGAGCAAGCCCCAACCTTTGCCCTGATACGTCTCGGAAGCCTGAGTTCCGTCGCCTTTGAAGTTCACGTAGTCGATCAACGCGTACATGCCATTCGGGGTGGAGGCCACCTTGTTGTAGTTGGCCTGCAGGCGGCCGCGGTCGCTGGCGGGCGCGGCGGCGAGGACCTTCGGCAGCGCCGCGCGGGAGCGGGCGATGATGAAATCGGTCTGCAGGGTGACATTGGCGGCCAGCCAACTGCGCAGGGCGCTGAGGCGCTGGCCGCGGAATTCGGCTTGGAAGGCCGCCCGGCTCGCCCACGGGGCGTGGCGCTCCATCGCCACCGCCGGTGGCTGCGCGCCCCGCTGGCGGGCGAAGGCGATGAATTGAGGCCAGCTTTCCTCGAAGCGGCCCTTGAAGCCCGCCGGATACCAGATGAAGTGCCCGATGCCGAGCGAGGGAAACTCCTCTCCGGCGTTCCAAGCCGTCAGGCCGTCCACCGTGCCGCCGGACTCATTTTGCCAGATCTTCTTGCCGATCGCAGCCTTCTGGCTGGCGCTGAGGTTCGTGGCAGCGGCTGCGGGCACCGCTCCTTGGACGGGAGACGAGACCGGCCCGCAGGCGGCGAGGAGAAGGCAGGCAAGGAAAGCGTAGCGGAAAGTCTGCACACGCGGTATTTCCGCGAGTTTGGGCATATCCGCAAGCAGGAGTGTGGCGGGGACCACGAGGAGTAGTCGTTAGGGGTTGCGATGGGTGCCCGAAGCGGGAGATCCGCGATCGCGGCCGGACGGGAACATGCGACAGCGTTCCGGAAGCCACGACGTTTCGAAAAATGCTCTAACCTGGGACTACCGGAGTGGAGAGCTTGCGGGACCGCTTCTTCACCTGTTCCACCTGTTAAGCAGGTGAGGAACAGGTGAAACTTCATGGCCCGGGGGGCCTATATAGGGTTGGCTTGTTTGCCGGGGAGCTCCCGCTCGAGGCGCGGAGCGTCCCGGGTCCGATTTCTTCCGATGAATGAGGAGGTGCGGAGTCCGGGACGGGAGTGCGCGCCGGGGAAGATTTGTCAATGTAGGCATGGGTGACAGCATGCCACGGGGGAATTCCCTTCATCCACTTCAACCGGTGGGCCCCGCCGAGGAGCAAGATGCCTTTTAGGTCTCCATCACGTCGTCGAAGGCAAGCTGCTCATGAATGCTGCCTGGGACGCCGTGCCGCCGAAGACGGCGGAGGTAATTGTGGCGGCCCAGAGGAAATCGCGGCGGGATGTGGAGGCGGGTGCGCTCACGAGGGCGCTCCATACGATCCTCCGGCCGGAGTTTCATCTCAAACTGTCGTCAAATTGTCGCGGGCTGCGTGAAAACCCCGGCTTGCCCGATCCGTCTAGCAGCCGACACTCGTCACGATTCCTATGGATAAGATCCCTTGGCAGCAGGTCCTGAGCGTCACCCCGAAAGATGCGGTCAAACTTCTCCTCACCGCGCTGATCATCCTTTTTGTCACGAAGATCCAGATTTTCAGCGACAAGCTTTCCGCGCTGCTCATCGCACTGCCCTTCACCTCGCTGGTCGCGATGTGCTGGATGCATGCCGAAAAGCAGGGGCCGGGGCGGATCGCCGGTCATGCGGAGGGTACCTTCTGGTTCGTGCTGCCCACGCTGCCGATGTTCCTGATCCTGCCGTGGATGCTTCGCCACGGCTGGGGGTTCTGGGTGGCGCTCGGGGTGAACTGCCTCCTCACCATCGGCTTTTTCTGGCTCACGGTGGTGATTTTGAGGCGTTTCGGCATCAATCTGATGTGAATTTGCCGGAATTAGGTTTTTACCCTTGTCATCTGGGGGGCGATTTGATCTTTCCCGCCTTCCGGCCGCGGTAGGCCGACAAGGAATCAGACAAGGCATGTCTCAAGACAACATCGTCCCATTCGAGCAGCCGAAGTCCCATTCCCGGTTTCCAGGTACACCCATGAAAAGTGATCTTGTCGAGAAGGCGTCCGAGATTGTCAGCGATCCGCTGGTCCTTATCAACATGGTCTCGAAACGTGTCCGCCAGTTGAACAGTGGCCGCTCGCCGCTGATCCCAACCCGCCCGAGCATGGGCGCGGCTGACATCGCGTTGACCGAAATCATCGAGGGCAAGATTCGCCTCGTGGTTGCCCCTCCGGCCGAGGCTTGAGCCCTCCGGTCTTCCGGCGCCCGATTGTGGCGTAAAATGTCATGAGTGCGGAGATCTCCAGCAACCGCAAGGCGCTCCGTGATTTCCACATCTCGGACAAGTACGAGGCGGGTATCGAGCTGAAGGGCACGGAGGTGAAGTCCATCCGTGCCGGCAAGGTGAACATTTCCGACGCCTTCGCGCGCGTCGAGAAGGGCCAGCTTTTCCTCTATGGCTGCGATATCCAGCCGTGGGAGACCGCGTCCGCTTGGTTCCAGCATGAGTCGAAGCGTCCGCGCCGGCTGCTGCTCCACAAGAAAGAGATTCTCAAGCTGGAGCAGGCGTTCGCCGTCAAAGGGGCCACGCTGCCATGCCTGAAGATGTATTGGAAGAACCGCCGCGTGAAGGTGGAGATCGGTGTCGGCAAGGGTAAAACCCACTCCGACCTGCGCCACAGCCTGAAGGAAAAGGTCGAGCTGCGCGAAGCCCAGCGGGAAGTCGCAAGGTTCAACCGGCAGTAGGTGGTCCGCACAGTCCTCTGTGCGGCCGAAGCGGTTCTGGCGGCGGGCATTCCCTTGGATGCTTGGCAAAAGCGTCCCAATCCGGCTAGTTCGCCGGCACTCCATGTGATCAAGATGCTTGGCGCTCCTTGCCGAGCTCGCTCCGCTGATCGCAACACTCCGAACCATTCTCCCTTCGCCGCGTTCGGGCCCACGCGGATGGCGCCGAGATAGCGAAGGGCCTGGGCCGTCCACCTTGGAACTTGGCACTTCTAACTTGGAGCCTCAGGGTATTCCAAGTGCGCCGCCTCCGGAACGATCTCCCGTACACCTTCCGCCCGCCGAAGCCGCGCGCTTGGTTTCGACCCCTCGCTCTCTGGGCGAATAACGCCCATCTGCAGCGGAAATATGGCGTCAATCGCATCGACGAACAGGGTTTCGGCCGCGTGAAGGAACTCTCCTCAGCCGGTCACGCCGTGCTCCTCGCTCCGAACCACGCCGACCACTCCGATCCGCAGGTGATGGTCAGCCTGATCGCGAAATATGGCATGCGCTCGCATTTCATGGCGGCGCGCGAGGTCTTTGAGGTCAGCAAGCCCGGCGCATGGGCACTGCAGAGCATGGGGGTCTTTTCCGTGGATCGCGATGGTCCCGATCTTTCGGCGATCAAGACCGCCATCACGCTGCTGGAGAAAAGCAGTGATCCCCTCGTCATCTATCCGGAAGGAGAGATCTATCATCACCACGAACGCCTCGATCCCTTGCACGAGGGCGTCGCCTCGATCTTGCTGAAGGCAGCCGCCCGTCTTGAGAACGGCAAGGAAGGCTTCCTCGTTCCGGTCGGGATCCGCTTCCATCATGATCCATCGGTCGAAGCGACCTTCCGTGATCGCCTGTCCAAGCTCGAGGACCGCATCGGCTGGACGCCGAAACCCGCGATGCCGGTGGATGATCGCATCCTGCGGCTTGGCACCGGTCTGCTAGGGCTGAAGGAAATGGAGTATCTCGGCGAAGCCGGTCATGGGCAGATCCAGGAACGTCTCGGGATCCTGTGCGAGAGGCTACTCGCCGAAACGGAAAGCCGCCAAGGCCGCGATCCGAAGGCAACCACCGCTCCGGAGCGGGTCCGCGCCCAGCGCTACCGCATCCGCCGCCGTCTGCTCGATGTTGAAAAACAGCCTTCGGCCGAGGAGAAGGCGGCCCTCTTGGATGACCTCGACCGCGTCTTCACCGCCCTCCAGGCGCACAGCTATATCGGCGACTACTTCCTCGCCGAACGCTCCCTCGACCGTCGGGCGGAGACGATCATGAAGCTGGAGGAGGATCTCTTGGGATTTCCCACCTATCCGACCCCGCGCACCGCGAGGGTGGTGGCTGGCGAGCCGATCCCGGTGAGCAAGATTCTCGCCGCCAGTGAGCTGCCAGCGAAGGGCGGGGCAGGGGAATTGACCGCGCTGCTGGAGAAGCGGTTGGTCGGGTTGGTGGCAGGAATTGGAGCGGGGGTCGCGTCAGGGTGGTAGATGCCGCTTGAGATCCATCGCGGCATGCAGGATCCGGACGATTTGAAGCGCTTCGCCTTCGATCCGGAAAAGGATCACATGCCTTCCCTGTGCGGCGATCTGGCAGTCGGCAAACAAATCGTTCCTTCGTCTCCAGCGGTCTGGAGTGGCGAGGATCTCCTCAAATTTCGCCCACAACGCTTCCAGGTAGAGCGCCTCCTGCTTCTCCCCCCACACGGACAAGGTATAGTGATCGACCGGAGATCTTCTACTGCGAGGGCAGTGAAATCGAGTGTCATGCCGGGCGACGGGCCAATGCGAGAAATTCGTCCTTCGAGGTGATTCTCACGGTCTCTCCGGCTTGGAGTTGCGCGAAGCCGATAGCTGCTTCGCGCTGGAGCCAACGGTTTTCCTCTTCGCTCCGTAGGGATTGCCGGAGCGCCTCGCGGATCACCTCGCTGGCGTTATTGTAGAGGCCGGAGGCCACTTTCTCCTTCACCGCGCGTTCGAGTTCGGGGGTGAGCGAAATATTCACAAGGGGAAATTGTCATTTTTAACAAGGATTGTCAAAGCTTGTGCCTTCGGTGCTCCGGGGGCGCGAGGTGTTCCAAGGCATTCAGTGCTTGCAATACTCCCTAAATCCGCTTTCTTCCGCGGTCCCGACCAAGGGTAGACCGGCCAAGGTGGCTGGACTGAACAGAATACATTAATGAGCGAAAGCACCATCAATCTCGCGGACTACAAGATCCACGAAACCGACACCGGAAGCGCCGATTACCAGGTTGCCCTGATGACCCAGCGCATCGTCCACCTGACGAGCCACCTGCAGCTTCACAAGAAGGACACCTCGTCCCGCCGCGGACTCCTGAAGCTGGTCGCCCAGCGCCGCAAGCTGCTCGACTACGTAAAGGCAAACTCCGAAGAGCGCTACCAGAAGCTCTTGCAGGGCCTGAACCTCCGCAAGTAAACCCTTTCCTCCGACGGCCACGGTTACCCCGTGGCCGTCGTGCATGAAACGGCGGGCTTCTTCGGGAAACGTTTTCCCTCCCGCCGCCGGACAGCCCTTCTATCCCTTTCAACCATTTGGGGTCTGTCCGAAATCCAACACGCGCCCGCGGCATGTCGCCGGGGGCACACACACTGAACAGACAAGATGAACATCCATAAAGTCACGAGCCAGGTCGGCTCGAACCCCATCTCCTTTGAGACGGGAAAAATCGCAAAGCTCGCCGACGGTGCCGTCATGGTTACCTGCGGTGAAACCGTGGTCCTCGTGACCGCCGTGTCCGCGACCAAGGTGAAGTCGGGCCAAACCTGGTTCCCGCTTTCCGTCGAATACAAGGAGAAGGCCTCCGCAGCCGGTCAATTCCCCGGTGGTTACTTCAAGCGCGAAGGCCGCCCGACCGAGAAGGAAATCCTGACCTGCCGCATGACGGACCGTCCGCTGCGTCCGCTCTTCCCGAAGGGCTACCTCTACGAGACCCAGATCATCGCGCTGCTCCTCGCGGCCGATCAGGTCAACGACTCCGACATTCTGGCGATGAACGGCGCGTCCGCCGCCCTCGCCATCTCCGACATCCCCTTCGCCGGCCCGATCGGCGCGGTGCGCGTCGGCCGCGTGGATGGTGAATTCATCATCAACCCCGTCTTCGAAGATCGCGAGCAGAGCGACCTCGACCTCATCTACGTCGGCAACAAGACCGACGTCATCATGATCGAAGGTGCTGCCAACGAGCTTCCGGAAGAAGACTTCATCAAGGCGCTGCACTTCGCCCAGGAAGCTGTCCAGAAGCTGGTCGAAGCCCAGGAAGAGCTGGTCCGCCTCGCCGGCAAGCCGAAGCGCGAATACGCGCTGACCGTCGCCAAGGACGAACTCCTTGAAGTCGGCTACGAGATCGCCGGTTCCCGCATTGAGGACGCCATCTACGCGCCGACCAAGGTCGAGCGTGGCAAGAAGGTCGGCGCCCTGCGCGACGAAGTGGAAGCCGCGATCAAGGCCCGCTACCCGGAGTCCACCGACTTCGATGTCGAGCAGGTCTTCGAATACATCCAGAAGAAGGCTTTCCGCATCTCCATCATGGAGAAGGGTGTCCGCGCCGATGGGCGCCAAGTGGGCGATCTTCGCCCGCTCTTCGCCGAGGCAAACAGCCTGCCCCGCGTTCACGGCTCCGCCATCTTCGCCCGCGGCGAAACGCAGGCAATGGGAATTTGCACGTTGGCCCCGGCCGACGAGAAGCAGTTCTACGACAACTACGCCGGTGGTGAGGACAGCAAGCGCTTCATCCTTCACTACAACTTCCCTCCGTTCTCGGTGGGTGAGTGCGGCCGCATGGGTGGCATCAACCGCCGCGAGATCGGTCACGGTGCTCTCGCCGAGCGCTCCATCGCCCCGGTGATCCCGGACGTGGAGGACTTCCCTTACGCCATGCGCGTCTCGTCGGAAGTCATGGAGTCGAACGGCTCCACCTCGATGGCCACGGTCTGCGCCGGCACCATGTCGCTGCTCTGCGCCGGTGTCCCGCTCAAGGCTCCTGTCGGCGGCATCTCCGTCGGTCTCGTGACCGACTGGAATGAAGACGGCACCCTCAAGGCTCACAAGGCGCTGCTCGACATCATCGGTTCCGAAGACTTCTACGGCGATATGGACTTCAAGCTTTGCGGCACCGAGGCCGGTGTCACGGGCTACCAGCTCGACCTGAAGCTCGCCGGTCTGCCGCTCTCGATCCTCGAGGAAGCCATCCACATGGCCAAGGCCGCCCGCACCACGATCATCGCCAAGATGACCGAAGCTGTCTCCGGTCCGCAGGACCTCAGCCCGCATGCCCCGCGCATCGTGTCCGTGAAGATCCCCGCCGACCGTATCGGCGAACTCATCGGGCCTGGCGGCAAGAACATCAAGGGTATCCAGGCCGAGTCCGGCGCCGAGATCAACATCGAGGACGACGGCACCGTGCACATCTACGCTTCCAAGGAAGAAGGATTGCTGCGCGCGAAGTCGCTCATCGAGCGCATGTTCCAGGAAATCGAAGTCGGCAAGATCTACACCGGCAAGGTGGTCAGCATCACGAACTTCGGTGCCTTCATGGAAGTGCTTCCGGGCAAGGACGGCCTCATCCACGTCTCCGAGCTGGCTGAAGGCCGCACCGAGCGTGTGGAAGACGTCGTCAAGAAGGGCGATGTGATCACCGCCAAGTGCCTCGGTGTCGATGAAAAGGGCCGCGTCAAGATGAGCCGCAAGGCTGTCCTCCGCGAGGAGAAGGCAAAGGCCGCCGAAGCGGAACCGGAAACCGCCCAAGGATAAGCTTCATTCATTCCCAAGGCCCGGCTTTCCGCGAGGGAGGCCGGGCTTTTTCGTGGGGAGCGGGGGAGGCGAAACAAAGGAGAGTCCGTCCGGAGGCCGGGAGGACTCCTACGATTGCATCGCGGGGCTACCATGCCATCTTGCCGCATGCCCCAAGAGCCTCCCGTCCAAGAGAAGGTTGAAGAGGCCTGCCATCTCTGCGGGCAAGAAGCGGCACTCGTGATCGATGGCAAGGGCTGGTGCGCCTCCTGTCTCCATGCCCGCGGCTCCTGCTGTGCGGAGTCGGAGATGGAGGACGGGTAGGTCCGGTGTCCTGTCCTGCACACCACTACGGGTGGGAGTTGAACGGCCAATTTTGGACCTGTTGAGTCTACAAGTTGACAGATTGGCAGGAAGCGGAACCGCCGGGATGCAGTTTGTTGTATCAGGAAATCAATTCTTCGGGGCGAAAGGTGATTGCATTGATGATGGAGGGCATGGATAACCCGCCCCCTGTCACCCCAAGCTACCCGCCCCTTGAAGTCATTCCATGTTATTTCCGGAGCTTAGCGAGGCAGACGTCCGATCCATGATCCGCCTGGTGGGCGATGTAGCGGCTTGTCGCGGTGGCGCGATGGAGAAGCGCCGCGTATTGATGGACGGGCTTGTCAGATTGGTCGATGGGGACCGCTGGTTGTGGAGCATGACTTCCAAGGCCAAGATCAAGCCGGGCGAGCGCCCGCTCTACACCGCGATCGCCCACGGCGGATTCGAGGACGGACTGTTTCCCAAGTTGTTAAAGGCGATCGATCATCCGGATAGCTGGGACATCTTCTCGTCAATCAGCAAGGAGATACGGCAGAGAAACGTGCACCTGACGTGGACGCGCCAGCAAATGGACGTGAACGAACGGTTTTCGCGCAGCGATGTCAGACAACTGTGGGGCGAGGCCGGGGTGGGGGACCTGCTGGTTTCCATTTGCCCCATGTCATCCGGAGACTTGAGTGCCGTCGGGATTTATCGCGCCGATGGATCAAAGGCGTTCGACGGTCGCGAAGCCCGGATCGCGCACATCGTGCTGGCGGAAGTACCATGGCTTCATGAAACGGGATGGTCGGAGGACGATCAGCTCCGGATTTTGCCGAAGCTTTCGCCCCGGAGACGGACGGTGCTGAATCTGGTGCTGGAAGGGCATCCCCGGAAGGAGATGGCCGCTTTGCTTGGCATCTCGACCCATACGCTGGATGGCTACGTGAAGGACATCTTCCGGCACTTCAGGGTCCATTCACAGGCGGAGCTGATCGCGCGCTTCCGCTCGGGCTCGCGGGAAAATACCCCCGAATCCGGGGACTAGCAGTTGAGACTTGATCTCGCCAAGGTGCGCCCGTCCGATTTCGGGGTGCACGTCTCTCCTCCAGGGAGCGCAAACCAACCAACTGTCCCGTCGTCGCGTCGCCTCGCCGCCGGATTGCTCATGATGCCCGATTCGGCGGCTTGTCACACGCGGCGGCGGGCAATCGCGGCCCCCTTACGGGGCCGCTACCGGGGCGTTCTTCCTTGAGAACTCCGCATTGGCACTCATGTACCAGAGCGCGGCTCCCGTTCCGATGACGGCGATCAAAATGAGCAGGGTGAGCAGGAGACCGAGGCAGGATTTCATCGGGGAACGTTGAGGCGGGAGTTTTCAGTTTTCTCCCGGGGCGGCAAGGTCAGGTTTTCAAAGGTCAAAGGTAGTCCGCTCAGTCCCCTGAGCGGACGAACGGTTCCAAGCGGCACGCGATGGGAAGAGGCTACCGGCAAGCCGGGTTTCGATCCCGAGGCCTGTTCAAGGTAGGAAGCGAAAGGCTGCTTTGTGCTTTCCCTGCAAGTCGGCCGCCATGGATGACTTGTGCGAGCTGGGGATTGGCAGACTACTTCGCAAGCCGCAACAATGCGGCATAGGCTCCATCGCTGCCATCGAGTTGAGGCAGGGCCTGATGGGACTTTTCCAAAGCCAGCGTCGGATGATCCGCGAGCACGGCCAGGATCAGATCTTCGTTCTCCTCCGGCTCGATCGAGCAGGTGGAGTAAACGAGGCGTCCTCCCGGCTTCAGGCAGGGTAGGGCATTCTCGATGATCCGGCGCTGGAGCTTCGTCAGTTCATCAATGTCCTTTTGCCGCAGCCGCCAACGGACGTCCACGCGGCGACGGAAAACTCCCGTGTTGGAACAAGGAACATCCAACAGGATGGCATCGAAGGCGCCATGCCATTTCTCCGGGGCAGGCAGGCTCCAATCGTGCACATCGATCCCGGCATCGCCACAGTGAAGGCGCGTGAGGTTGTCGCGCAGACGAGGCAACCGCTTCTCGTTCGAGTCGGTGCAGACCAGATCCTTGCCGCCGCCTTGGGCCGCCGCGATCAGGAAGGCCTTGCCACCGGGAGCGGCGCAGGCGTCGAGGACGCGCTCGCCGGGCTTAGGATCGAGCAACTCCACCGAGTGACGCGTGGCAGGGTCCTGAATGTAGATCGCGCCCTTTGCGAGAAGCTCGCCGGGCACGTGGCCCTCGATGCGGAGGAAGCCTTCCGGCAAGTCCGGGGTGTCGGATAGGAGGGGATATTCAACGGGCTCTTTTACCAGTGGATTGACCCGGGCGAAGACCGGCGCGGGCTCGTTGTTGAAGGCCATCAAGATAACCGCCTCTTCCTTGCCAAAGGTCTTCTGCCAGCGCTTGCAGAGCCAGTCCGGATGCGAATAGCGGACCTCCGGCGGCAAGCCGTCGATGTCCAACAGCTTCTTCCGCGTCGATGCAGCGCGGCGCATCACCGCATTGATCAGGCCGCGCACCGAACTCTTCCCGAGTTCCACCGTTTCGAAGACCGCGGCGTGGTCGGGCAGCTGCAGGATCAGGAGCTGGCAAAGGCCCACGCGGAGGATGTCGCGGGTTTCCTCGTCGAGCTTTCCTTTCCGCAGCTCCGAAATCCAGTGATCGAGCAGGCGGAGATTCCGCAGCACTCCGAGCACGATCGCGTTCAGCAGCCCGCGATCCGCCGAGGAGAGGTCATTCCGGGACGCGTGCCGCTCAATGAGGTTCTCGGCATAAGCGTGGCCCTTCGACCATGCCCTCAGGATGGAAACGGCGGCGCGGCGTGGTGATTTCATGGAAGGGTCCGGAAAACCGGGGAAAGAAAGAGGCACGGACCAAACGCCCGTGCCTCTTCCGGTTCAAGTCTTTCGTATCGAGTCCGCTCAGCGGCCGATCGAGTAATATTCGAGGTCCGCGGCTTCCGCGTCCTTCGGATCGAGCAGGTTGCGACCGTCGAACACGAGCGGCGTGCGCATGCGTTTCTTGATCTCGGTCAGATCGATCTTCGCGAAAGCGGGCCATTCGGTAGCGATCACCAGCGCGTCGGCACCGTCGAGCGTCTCGTAGAGATCCGTGTGGTAAGTGACGTCACCGTTCAACTCACCGAACTTCTTGGCGGTTTCGATCGCTTCCGGGTCGGTCGCGGCGAGGGTCGCACCTTCCTTCAGCATCTTCTGGGCGAGCTTGATCGCCACGGACTCGCGGACGTCGTCGGTGTTCTGCTTGAAGGCGAGACCCCACAGGGCGATTTTCTTTTCGCGGAAGACCCACAGCTTCTCGCGGATCTTATTGAGGAAACGGTCGAGCTGGTGGGCATTGATGCTCTCGACTTCCTTGAGCAGGCCGAAAGGCTGCCCCAAGGTTTCGGAAATGTGGATGAAGGCTTTGATGTCCTTCGGGAAGCAGGAGCCGCCGTAACCAAGACCCGCATTAAGGAAGGAGCGGCCGATGCGCTTGTCCATGCCAATGCCCTCGGCGACCTTCTCCACGTCGGCACCGGAGGCCTCGCAGATGTTCGCCACGGCATTGATGTAGGAAATCTTCAGCGCCAGGAAGGAGTTCGCGGCGTGCTTGATCAGCTCGGCGGAGTTGATGTCGGTGACCAGCACCGGAGCCACGAAGGGCTCGTAAATCTTCTGCATCGCAGCCAGCGCGCGATCGTCGTTCGAGCCGATGACGATGCGGTCGGGATTGAGCAGGTCATCCACCGCGCAGCCTTCGCGCAGGAACTCGGGGTTTGAAACCACACCGAATTCCACACCGGCAGGAGCGTAGCGGCGGACGGTCTGTTCCACCTTGTCACCGGTCTTCACCGGAACCGTGGACTTGTCCACGATCACCCGGTAGCCGAGTTCGGGCGTCAGGCACTGGGCGATCTCGCGCGCCACCTTTTCGATGAAAGAGAGATCCACGGAACCATCCGCTTGGGGTGGAGTGGGCACCGCGATGAAAATGACTTCGCCGTCACGCACGCCTTCTTCCGTGGAGGTGGTGAACTTCAGGCGGCCGGCGGCCACGTTTTGCTTCACGAGCTCCTCGAGACCAGGTTCGTAGATCGGGATTTGGCCGGCGAGCAGCGTCTTGACCTTCTCAGGGTTGTTATCGACGCAGGTAACTTCGTGACCAACTTCGGCAAAGCAAGTGCCGGAGGTAAGACCGACATAGCCGGTCCCGATGATGCTGATTTTCATGATGTAGGGGGGGGTGGGTGAACGCGCGTGATCTATCAGCCTCGGCCGGATCGTGCAAGCCCCGCGAAAGCGTAATTCGCGCCAAAATCAACGACTTTGCTTCCAAAAAAAGCTCGCCGCGATGCCCAAACCGATCAGCGCCACGATGACCCGGACGGCGATCGCGGGGATCCGCTGGGCGAAATGGCTTCCCAGGAAATATCCGGGAATTGACCCCACCACCAGCCACCCCGCCAGCCGCCAGTCCACGCTGCCGCAGGCGATAAACCAGACGACGGAGGCGATATTGCACAGCATCGCGAGCAGCGATTTCAGGGCGTTCATCCGGTTCACGTCCTTCAGGCCCAGCAGGCTGAGCCCTGCCAGCATCATGATCCCGATCCCCGCCCCGAAATAGCCGCCATAGATCGCCACGCCGGTCTGGAAGGCGATTCCCCAGGCTTTCGGGCGGTCCGGTTCCTCCGCGGTCGTAGCCCCGCGTCGGGCCTTCAGCCAGCGCTGGATCGGGGCATTCAGTAGGAAAAGCGCCGTCGCCATCAGCAGCAGCCACGGCACGATGGTCTCGAAAACTGAAGAAGGCAGGGCCAGCAGCAGGATTCCGCCGCCCAGACCGCCCAGCAAGCTCACCAGGCCGAGAGGAAGGATCCAGTGCTCCACTTCCTTCAGCCGCCTTCGGAAGGCCCACACGCTCCCGGGCATGCCGATGAAAAGGGCGACGGTGGAGGTCGTATTCGCCTGCACCGGGGACAGCCCCGCCGCCATCAGCGCCGGGAAAGTGAGCATGGTCCCGCCTCCGGCCACGGCATTCATCACCGCCGCGACGAAACCTGCGACGAGAACGATCCACTCCGAATGGCTGGGCACGCTGCGAACCAAGGCGCAAAGACCCTTTTCCGGCAATACGGGAAATCCGGCGCGCTTGACCCTCCGGCCCGCGTTCCGAAACTCCGCGAATGGTTGTTCTCGCGCTCCATACGGGCTCCGCCGCCGATGTTTCCGGCCAAGGCAGCGGGGAATGGTGGGACAAGGATTGGCGAACGGGGATGTACAAACAGCCCCGGCCCGGCCCGGAATGGCTGGGATATGAGGGCTTTCGTTCCGATGAACAGGCTGACACGCGCTATCACGGCGGAGTGGACAAGGCGGTGTGCGTCTATCCCGCTGAGCATTATTCCCACTGGAATGCCATCGATGCGCTGTCGTCCGCTTCCGCCGGTGCTTTCGGCGAAAACCTGACCACGGAAGGGCTTTTGGAGGACGAGGTCTGCATCGGTGACGTCTATTCCCTCGGTGAGGCGGTGGTGCAGGTTTCCCAGCCGCGGCAGCCATGCTGGAAGCTGGCCCGGCGCTGGCGGGTGAAGGATCTAGCCCTGCAAGTGGAGCGCACGGGGCGGACGGGCTTCTATTTTCGAGTCCTCACCCATGGGCTCGTGAAATCCGGAGATACCTTTTCACGGCTGAGCCGCCCGCAGCCCGGATGGAGCATCGCCCGCTGCAATATCCTGATGCATCAGGAGAAGGAGAACATCGAAGCTGCGCGCGAGCTTGCCTCCTGCCCGGAGCTTTCCGGAAGCTGGAAGGATTCCTTGTGGGCACGGGTGCAATCCCGCGAACGGGAAGCGACCGCGCGGCGGGAGCAGCCAGCGTGACATCGGCGGCGCGAAGTTTGGCTGGTCAGGGGGAAGCTGCTTCCCCTAAACGGTGAGCCATGGAAACCAAATCGGCAGTGATGGAGCGTCGCGATTCGGCAGGCGTTGAGGAAGTGAAGAACTACTGGAACGCCCGTCCTTGCAACATCCGCCACTCCCAGGCGGAGGTTGGTACTGCCGAGTATTTCGATCAGGTGGAGGCACGGAAGTATTTCGTCGAGCCCCACATCCCGGGCTTCGCCGAGTTTGAAAAATGGAAGGGGAAGAAAGTGCTCGAGATCGGTTGCGGCCTCGGCACCGATGCCACCAATTTCGCCCGTGCCGGTGCCGACTACACCGGTCTGGAGCTTTCGGAGGCCAGCCTCGCTCTCGCAAAGAAGCGCTTCGAAGTCTTCGGCCTCAAGGGCCGGTTCTTCAGCGGCAATGCGGAAGAACTCACCAGCATCATCCCGCAGGGAGAAACCTTCGATCTCATCTACTCCTTCGGCGTGATTCACCACACCCCGCATCCGGAGAAGGTCATCCAGGAAGCGCGGAAGCTCATGCACGCGGACTCGGAGATGCGCGTGATGCTTTACGCGAAAAACTCATGGAAGCACATCATGATCGAGGCCGGCTTTGACCAGCCGGAGGCTCAATACGGCTGCCCGATCGCCTTCACCTACACCGACGACGAGGTCCGAAACCTCTTCCAAGGATTCGACGTCACCTCCATCGAGCAAGATCACATCTTCCCCTACGTGGTGGAAAAGTACGTGAAGTACGAATACGAGAAGCTTCCCTGGATCCAGGCGATGCCGGAAGACGTTTTCCGCACGATGGAAAAGGCTCTCGGTTGGCACAAGCTGATCAAGGCCAAGCGCAAGGACTGAGTTTCCGGTGTGCCGACGCTTTTTCGCCCCGTCAGGTCCAGCCTGCCGGGGCGATTTGTTTCGTGGCTCCGTCAAACAGGCGGAATCAGGCATTGAAAATCCCGGGTTCCGTTGCACTCTCCCCGCCCCATGTCCGACCGGAAGACTCTCGAAGAGCGCCAGCAAATGTCCGATATCGATCGGCTACGCCACTCTTGTGCCCACGTGATGGCCACCGCCATCCTGCGCATCTGGCCGGACGCCCAGTTCGCCTACGGGCCGCCGATCGAAAACGGCTTCTACTACGACTTCGAAATGAAGCACCGCATCACGCCGGATGACTTCGAGAAGATCGAGGCGGAGATGAAGAAGGTGGCGAAGGAGAACCAGAAGTTCGAGCGCCGCGTTCTTTCCCGCGAGGAAGCGAAGGCGATGGCCGAAAGCGGTCGTCTCGGCGGGCTTTCCGAGCGCCCGGGCAATGCCAGCCGCTTCAAGCTCGACCTGATCGACAAGATCCCGGAGGGCGAGGAAATCTCCTGCTTCCAGAATGGCGAGTTCATCGACCTCTGCGCCGGCCCGCACGTGGGCTACACGTCGAAGTGCAAGAACGTGAAGCTGATGTCGGTCTCGTCGTCCTTCTACATGGGCGATGAGTCGAAGGGCTCTCTCCAGCGCCTCTACGGCACGGCTTTCGAAAGCAAGGAACTGCTCGAGGAACACCTCGTGCGCCTTGAGGAGGCGAAGAAGCGCGACCACCGCCGCCTAGGCAAGGAACTGCAGCTTTTCCACATCGATGAAGCCGTGGGGCAGGGCCTGATCCTCTGGAAGCCGAAGGGTGGTCTCATTCGCCGCGCGCTGCAGGATTTCATCACGCAGGAGTTGGACAAGCAGGGCTACTCGCAGGTCTTCACGCCGCACATCGGCAAGCTCGATCTCTACCGCACCTCCGGCCACTTCCCTTACTACCAGGAAAGCCAGTATCCGCCGATCGCCGAGCGCGACACGCTGGAGAAGCTGGCCGATGAGGACGCGACCTGTTCGACACTGATCAACGGTCTCTCCGATGGCACCTACGAGGGCTATCTGCTGAAGCCGATGAACTGCCCGCACCACATCAAGATCTTCGCCAGCGAGCACCGCTCGTATCGCGATCTGCCGGTGCGCCTTGCCGAATTCGGCACGGTTTACCGCTGGGAGCAGTCTGGCGAGCTGGGCGGCATGACCCGCGTCCGCGGCTTCACGCAGGACGATGCGCACCTTTTCTGCACGCCGGATCAAGTGGCGAAAGAACTCATCGGCTGTCTGGACCTTGTGAAAAAGGTCCTGAACACGCTCGGCATGACGAATTACCGCGTCCGGCTTTCCCTCCGCGATCCGGATTCCGACAAATACGTCGGCTCCCCGGAAAATTGGGACAAGGCGGAAGCCGCCATCCGCGAGGCGGTGCAGGTGCTTGGCGTGGAATACACGGAAGAGCTCGGCGAAGCCGCCTTCTACGGCCCGAAGATCGACTTCGTGGTGAAGGACGTGATCGGCCGCGATTGGCAGCTCGGCACGGTGCAGGTGGACTACAATCTGCCGGAGCGCTTCAAGCTGGAGTATGTCGGCGCGGACAACACGACGCACCGCCCGGTCATGATCCACCGCGCACCTTTCGGCTCGCTGGAGCGTTTCACCGGCCTCCTCATCGAGCACTTCGAGGGCAAGTTCCCGACCTGGCTCTCGCCGGAGCAGGTGCGCGTGCTGCCGATTTCCGACAAGTTCATCGAGGCCGCGGAAGCCGCCGCCACGAAACTCGCCGAGGCGGGAGTCCGGGTTACGGTCGATCATTCCTCGGACAAGGTCGGCGCGAAGATCCGGAACGCTCGTTTGGAACGGGTTCCTTACATGCTCGTGCTCGGCGCGAAGGAAGTGGAGGAAGGGACCGTCTCCGTCCGCCATCGCGACAAGGAGGATCTCGGGGCGCGACCGCTTGACGAATTTGTCACGGACATCACGACCGAAATCCGCGAGCGGAGTCTCTGAAACTTTGGTTCGCCGGGAAAGTTGTCCGCTCAGTCCCCTGAGCGGACTACCTCGAAAATCCAGCTTGCCCGGCTCGGCATTCTGTCCTATATACTCGCCTCAGTCGCCCGCGAAGCAGGCAAATTGCCAGCAAACCCGCCCACGCGACCCTCTCCGGCTTAACGCCACCTGATGCTTTCTTTGGAACGAAATACGAGGAAATTGCCAACCGGTCTATGGGATCGGTTCGATGACCACGGCTCCGTATGATCTCTGATCCGGAAGAACGTTCCACTTACCCCTTCGCAGGCGAAGGAACGGATTATCCGTGCCTCCCTGTGTCGCATCGAACCTACGGAGGACAAAGCCATCGCTAAACCATCAAAAGGAAACTTCAGGGGTCGTCAGCAGCGTGACATGACGCGTGTTAACGACCGGATCCGCGCGCCGAAGGTGCGCGTCGTGCTGTTCAACGGTGACCAGCTGGGCGTGATGAGCGCCCGCGAAGCGCTCGACAAGGCGAAGATGATCGGGCTCGACCTGGTCGAAATCGCTCCGAATGCCGATCCGCCGGTCTGCCGCATCGTCGATTACGGCAAATACAAGTACGAGCAGTCGAAGCTGAAGAAGGTGAAGTCGAAGAACTCGACGCGGATGAAGGAAGTGAAATTCCGCGTCGGCACCGGGCAGCACGACTACAACATCAAGATGGGCCGCGCCGAAGGCTTCCTCGACGGAGGTCACAAGGTGCGCATGGTCCTTCAGTTCCGTGGTCGTGAGAACGCCCACAAGGAGCTCGGCTTCGTGATGATGAAGCGCATCATCGAGGATCTCAAGCAGATCGCCCATGTCGATCAGGAGCCGCGCCTCAACGGCCGCGCGGTCGGCATGACGCTCTCGCCTCTTCCCCAACACCAGCGCAAGCGGAAGTTCCATCTCTTCCATGGCGAGCTGATGGAAGAAGACGACTTCGAGGAAGACGAGGAAGGCGAAGGCTTCGACGAGGAGATCTCCGCCAACGCACCTGCCGAAGGCACTGCCGAGGCTTCCGCGGAAGCGGAGCCTGCCGAGCAGGTAACTGCGGACAAGGACTGAGCGTCACGACTCGCCCGACCTTTCCCCAAGGGAACCGTGGCTGGCGCATCTCGCGCCAGTCCGTTTCCGGGGCATCTTGCCCCGCGGGGAAGGGATGGAAGTCATTGGATCCGATATGAGCTTCCCCATGCCTCCGGCGAAGCTGTGGCTGTTCGACATCGACGGCACCCTGGTGGATACCGGTGGTGCCGGAATGCGCGCTTTGCAGGAAGCCGCCGTGGAGTGCTTCGGGGAAGAAGGTCCTCCGCTTGATCTCGCCGGGAGCACGGATCTGGGGGTGCTTGCGGGAATCCTTGCCCACTTCGAGCGGCCCCATGGAAAAGAAGAGGAGGCGCTGTTCTTCAGCACCTATCTCCGGCGGCTGGAATGGCAGCTCGCCCATGGAGGACATCCGGGCCGCGTCCTTCCCGGCGCGGCTGAGTTGCTGGAAAAGCTCGCCGGCTATCCCGAGGTCACGGTTGGCCTGCTCACCGGCAATGTCGCCGGTGGAGCGGCGGCCAAGATGCGGCACTACGGCTTGCATCATCATTTCGCCTTCGGCGCCTACGGATGCGATCATGCCGATCGGAATCAACTCGGACCGGTGGCCCTTGAGCGGGCATCAATCCATTCCGGCCGGGAGTTTTCTGCAGAGGAGACTCTGGTGATCGGGGATACGCCAAAAGATGTCGCCTGTGCCAAAGCGATCGGTGCCCGCTGTCTCGCGGTTGCAACGGGGAAGTTCAGTGCCGAACAACTGCGCACGTGTGGCGCGGACATGGTGGTGCTGGGCTTGGATGATCCGGAGATTCTCCGCGAATTCGCCTGACCCGCTCAGGCCGTCGGAACGCGCGCCGGTTACTTGTCCGCCGGCGCTTGTGAAACTTCGTTTCGGGCCCTGAGAAAAATCTCTTCCAGTTCCTTGCGAAGCGTTTCGTCTTGAATCGGAAACCCGCCTTTTTCCCAGCGCTAGGTTTCGATCCGTTTCACGGGAGTTTCGTCCGAGTATTCGCCAGCCTGATCTCCCTCAAGGATTCTGTTGCGAACAAGTTCGCGGTATTCGGCACTGACGGGAGTTCCATTCAAGTAATGGACCGTCCACCCGACGATCGAGGCTGAATGATATGCCGAGGCGTGAACGCTCCGGATTTCCTGTCCCTCGGAAACGATTTCGATGGTGGCACCCCCACAGGCTGGCTGCCACTCAATGGTTGAAACCGTGGGCTTCGCCCAAGCGAAGGCGGTTGTCAGGAAAAGGAAGCCAATGCATCGCTTCATTTGGGGACGCCTTGGAAAGCGTGGAATCGTCACAGCGCCCCGCGCTCGGCGAGACGCAGCAATCGCTCATAGCGCTTCTCCAGCAATTTCGCGCGGCCTTCGTCACCGATGCTGCGGTAGTAGCCGACGATCATCTTGTAGATGCCCGATTCGGTGTTCGCGCGGAACCAATCCTTCGAGCCGGTTTCCACCACCCGCTTGAAAGCGAGTTCGATGTCGCGGACGGCTTTGCGAGATGCTTCGGAATCGCCCTTGCAGAAGCTGAAATAGTCTTCCGCCATCATCTTGAAGCCGGTGATGCTGCCGCCGTATTCGCGCAGCGCGCTATCGTAGAGGCGGCCGATGTCGCGGGTGGCGGTGGATTCGCCGCGCTTCTTGATGAGCTCTGCCTCGCGCTTGAGGTTGCCGGCGATCAGGTCCTTTTGTTCGCCGGAGTTGCGCTCGATGCGGCGCCGCTCACGATTCATGGCGCGCCCCACTTCGCCTTCCTCGGAGTAGGGGAAGACATGTTCGTCCTCGGCGCGTGCGGCGAGGGCTGCCATGCGGGGATTGTCGCGAAATTCGCGGCGCATGTCGGCGGAGAACTCGCGCCAGGTCCTCACGATCTCCGGATCAGCCGATTGGCGATAGACGTCCTTTTGTTCCTTCTCCTCCTTCACCTCGTAGAGGCGGGACCATGTTTCAGGGAAAGAACGGCCCAGCTCGTTGGCCAGGGAGGCCGTGGCGAAGGTCTCATCGAACTTGCCGAGCGCGGCATAGAGATCGGAGAGCCAGAGGTGACGGTGGACGGAAAGCGTCGTCAGTTCGCTCTGGTGGCCGCGGTCATTCCATAGCCAGATTTCCTGTTCGCTGATGGAGCCGCCGGCCTGCGGGTTGTTGCCCTCGCCCTTCGAAACCCCGCCGATGCGGCCGATGGTGGTGTTCCACTCATTGGCTTCGGTCTTCACCGCGGCCCACGCGTGGCCACCGAGATCGGTTTCACCTGCCAGGATCAGGGCCGGGATGCCTTGGGCACGGGCCGTATTCACGCAGAAGTAGGACTGGTCGCCGCAGATGCCGCCTTCCTTCAGGATCTCGGCGAAGCTGTATTCCTCATAGGGATTCAGGCCCTTCACGGCCCGCTCCATCAGGTATTCGACCATGCCATAAGCATTTCCCCAGGAGCCGCGGCCCATGTGAAGCTTGTCGAGTGCCCACTCGAGCTCGGAGGTGGCGACGGGTGCGCACACGACCCAGGTGAGGTCGCGGGCCGAGCTGCGATGCACGGGTGCGGTGAGCTTTCCTTTCTCGTCCTTCTCGATGTACCAAAGATAGCGGCTCAGGCCGTTGACCGTGGATTCGCCACCGAGCGGCTCCGCGATGGCGATGTCGCGGTCGAAGACCACGGCGCAGGCCAAGGCGAGATTGAAGAACTTCGGGAACTTCTCCGAATTCGCCGTCCATGCGTCCTTGAGGAAAACGAGCACCTTGGCCGAATCGTCCTCCGGCTTCATGGTCAGGAGGACTTCCTCCATCGCCTTCGGGTTGTTCAGGACCCAGCTCAGCATTTCGAGCGCGTAGGTATCGTGGGAAATCTCGGCGATATCCGATTGCGTGAAACGGTCGAGGAACTGCCAGCGAAGGAAGGACTGATAGAAGGGGAGTTCGCCCCAGAGTGTATCGAAGCGATTCCGGCCATCCTTGCCGGCAAGCGTCGGGATGGCCGCGCCCAAGGAACGCTCCAGCAGCGCGCGGTAGGCATCCCAGCCGCGGGAGTCCATCGCCGCTTTCAACAGCGCCCGGTCCCGCGAGATGGCGGTGTCGCGACCCGCATCGAGCCCGGTGAGGACCAGCGGTTTCTCAGCCTTCAGGGCGGCGATCGCAGGATTCTCCGCGCGCACGCTGCTGGCACCAGGCGCCACGCCTACTCCGGCAGTCGATCCGACGGCTCCGCCAGGGGTGCCGAAGGGGGTGGCAGCCGCTGCGGCCGGGTCGGTTCCCTTCGGACCGTCTCCGGCTGCCTTCGAGAAATCGAAAACCTCCCGTGACTCTGCTTGGGGCAGAGGCTGCACCTGCTCCTGAGGCGCACCGCTTTGGCCACCTTGATGAACGACGATGACGCGCGTTTTCTGGGATTCGAGGTAGTACCACACCCCGCCCACGGCGAAGGCAACAAAGGCAATGGCTCCGAACGCGCCAAGGGAATTGGCCTTGGCTTGCCTGATGATCCGCGTCGCTCCGCCGCGGCGAGGAGCAGGAGCCATGGATCCGGGCGAAGGAGGGCGTGCACCGGGCGCCTTGTTGATGCTGCGTTTCATGGTTCCAGCGGGGAGGAAATACGACATTCAGTCGCAAAAACTGTCAAATGCTGTGCCATAACTCCCGGAAGAGCAATCCGGATTATCCATGGGGCGGCTATTGTTACATCGAACAATTCAGCGTGTTTGCAGCATCATCCATGCAAAAAGGGCGGGATTTGCGTAGGCCTCCGTCCACGACTCGTGCGCCTGATCCGGATAGTAGGTGGAGCGAAACTTCGCTCCGCCTGACTTAAGAATCGCTTCCTCCATCTCTCGGGTCTTCGCCACGGGCACGACGTCGTCATTTTCCCCGTGAAAGGCCCAGATCGGGATGTTCTTGAGAATGCCCGCAGTCTTCAGATCGCCGCCGCCACAGATCGGGACGCCGCTCGCGTAAAGTTCCGGTTCCTTCGCAAGGCATGCCCAAGTGCCGAAACCTCCCATGCTGATGCCGGTGAGGTGGATCCGGCTCGGGTCGACCTGCAGCGTTTTCATCAGATGCCGGGTCAGGGCGATCACTTCATCCGGATCCCACCAGCGGTCGGTCGGGCACTGGGGGGCGGCCAGGATGAAGGGAAAGCCGTGATCCTTCATCGCGACCTTCGGCGGTCCGTGCTTCTTCAGCAGCTCCAGATCATTTCCGCGCTCACCGGCTCCGTGGAGGAAAACCACGAGGGGAAAGCGCGCGGTGTCCGAGTCTCCGTAGCCCTCGGGAAGAAACTGGAGAAACTCCAGTTTCTTGTCCGGCTTCCATTCGAGGCTTTCCTTGGACTCGGTCGGGGCTGCGGCGGCGAGGGCGGGCATGAGAAGAAATGCAAGGAAGCGCATTCCGGCAATCGACTCCATCGGCGCGAAAAGCCAAGCGGGAACTTGCGGAGGATGCCCCGTGAACTGCTTGCCCGCGGCCCGGCGACGGGTCTAGCTAACGGGCATGGACATCATTCGTGCAGGCGTGGCCGGGGCGGGATCAATGGGGCGGAATCACGCCCGCGTTTACAGCATGATCCCGGGAGCCAAGCTCTGCGCGGTTTACGATGCCGATCCCGCTCGTGCAAAGGCAGTTGCGGACGAGTTCGGCACGGTGCCGGTGAGTTCGCTGGAGGAACTGGCCGAGCTTTCGGAAGCCATCAGCGTGGCGGTGCCGACGGTGGCGCATCGCGAGGTGGGCTGCCGTTTGATGGATCTCGGTGCCCACGTCCTCATGGAAAAGCCGATCGCTCCTTCGGTCGAGGATGCGGGAGCACTCGTGGAGGCGGCGAAGCGCAATGCCCGGATCCTGCAGGTCGGCCACATCGAACGCTTCAATCCGGTCCTGCGGCAACTGGAGGAGCGGCTGACGCGCCCGAAATTCATCGAGGCCCACCGCCTTTCGCCGTTTCCGAACCGCAGCATCGATATCGGCGTGGTGTTGGACCTGATGATCCACGATTTGGAAATCATCTTGCACCTGGTGCACTCGCCCGTGGTGAGCATCGATGCGGTAGGCGTGCCCGTCCTAATGCCCTCGGAGGACATTGCCAATGCGCGCATCCGCTTCGAGAACGGCTGCGTCGCAAACGTGACCGCCAGCCGCATCAGTCCGGAAAAGATGCGGAAGATCCGCGTGTTCCAGTCCGATTGCTATCTCTCGCTCGATTACCAGGAGCAGGCCGGCCAGATCCATTGGCGTGACGGCATGTCGATCCAGCGCGGCGAGGTGGAGGTGGAGAAAGACGAACCGCTGAAGTTGGAGCTTGCTGCCTTCATCGCCAGCGTCGCCCACGGCCATGATCCGGCGGTGACAGGACAGCAGGGAACCGCAGCGCTGGAACTCGCGCTTGAGATCACGCGCTTGATCCACTCCCAAGGCTGAGCCCCGGAAAGGAAAGGGTGCATGGTATCCCATGCACCCTGCGATTGGATTGGCGGATCAAGCTCCGCAAGAAATCGACCTCGTGTCCGGGGTAGCCGGGCTACTCCTTCTTCCCCGCGGCGGATTTCAGGTAGTGATCCACGATGCGTTTCTCCGCTTCGTATTCGATCACGTTTGCGGAGCTAAGCTCTGCTGCCAGATTCTTCGCGGCGGCGACTTCAAGGTCGGTCGGCGCAGCTCCTGCCGATTTCGCCGGCTTGAGCTCCAGATTCGGAACGATCTTCTCCATTCCCGGCGACACCGCGGGATCGATGATGTTGGCGATCATCGGCTTGGGATCTCCGTCGGGGAGTTCGCCTTTCGCGAGGAGCTCGCGATTGGCTGGCTTGCCGAGTAGCGAGAATTGCTCCGCATGCTGGTAAGCGCGGAGCAGGGTTTCGCGGGCGATCCGTTCGCGTGCCGGATAGTCCTCGTAGTCGTTACCCAGCGTGCTTTTACCGGAGTCACGGGCGAAGACCTTGTCGAAGTATTCGTTGGGATGCAGCCCGAGCGACTTGGCTTCGTCGATCATCGCGATCGATTTTAGGAAAGTCGCGTGGGCGTCCTGCGGGGTGAGGGAGCGGTAGAATGAGGCATCGGAAATGGCGGTGCGCATTTCCAGAACGAGCGCCTCCTTGCGCGCGTGCTTCTTGTAGTGCTTCGAGCCGAAGACAAAGGCAAAGAAGAGGATGATGCCCCAAGTGGCCAGCCGTAGGGTGGTAGCGGTGCGGGGGTCCATCAGGTCCAGATCGATTTTGGTTTCTTCGGTTCGGCCGCTTCAGGTTCGGGGAAGTTCCGTTTTTCGCGACAATGGAAGAGTGCCTCTTCCCGGGTGATGAAGCCGCTGTCGAGCAAGCTTGCGATCGTCTGGTCGATGGTGCGCGAGCCGTCCTTGAAGCCGATTTCCATCAGGCCCACGAGCTGCTCCAGCTTCCGCTCGCGGATGCAGGCGCGGATACCGTGGCTCGCCCGCATCACTTCGGAAGCGAGGATCCGGCCTTGGCCATCGGCACGCTGGATAAGCCGCTGCGAAACCACGGCCTCGATCACTCCCGCAAGCTGCGTCACGATCTGCGATTGCTGGTCCGGCGGGAAAACGTCCACGAGACGGTCGATCGATTGCGGCGCGTCCACCGTGTGGAGCGTCGCGAGCACCAGGTGCCCCGTTTCCGCTGCGGTCAGGGCGATCCGGATCGTTTCCAAATCGCGCAGCTCCGACACGACAATGACGTCCGGATCCTGGCGGAGCGCTTGGCGCAGAGCGATGGGGAAGCCGCGGGTGTCCGAGCCGACCTCGCGCTGCTTGATCAGGCAGCTCGCATGGGAAAAGACGAACTCGATGGGATCTTCGATCGTGACGATCACCCCCGAGCGGTTCTCGGAGATGCGGCGGATCATGGCCGCGAGCGTCGTGGATTTGCCGGAGCCGGTGATTCCGGTGACCAGCACCAGGCCGCGGCGCAGCTGGCAAATCTCATGGACCACCGCGTGGTGACCCAGCTCGCCCAGCTCCGGGATCTGCTGCGGGATGTGGCGGAAGGCCGCCTCATGGCAGCCGCGCGCAACGTGGACATTGCCGCGGAATCGGCCGACGCCCTCGATCTGGAGCGCGTAGTCGAGCTCCCAACTCTGCTCCAGCGTGGTACGCTGTGCTTCGGAAAGCGTATCGAGGATCAGGCGGCGCACCGTCTCCGGATCGAGAAGGAAGTCCTCCAATGGCACCAGATTCCCGCCCACACGGGCGGCCGGAGGTGCCCATGCGGACAAGTGGAGGTCGGAACCGCCAAGCTGGACGGTTTGACGGAGATAGTCAGTGATTTCGCGTACCTGGCTCACAGTAAGTAAGGATGAAATTATGAAATGCCGCGCATCGCACGATCAAAATCCTGCGGGCGATCCGTGGCCGATCGCGCCGTGGCGGGATCGATGATGCCTTGGTTGGTCGCGGCGATGAGGTAGCGGAGGAAGGAGCACCCGACGGACTCGTCAACCTTGTTGAGGTGGTCCTTCAGCTCGTCGTATTTCCCTTCCTCGATCCACTTGCGGGTCGCGCCTTCGTTCTGGAAATACTCCAATACCGCGACCACACCGCCATTGATGCGGGGCAGCAATTGCTGGGCGATGGCCCCGATCAGCTGGTGGGCGAGCAGGCTGGCGGCTCCGGCGCTGCTGGTATCGCTGAGGATCCGATTGAGTCGCTCCATCGCGGTCGGCACCCCGGCGACGCCGGACCCGTGCAGCGTGGAAATCACCAGATGCCCGGTTTCCGCCGCACGCAGGGCAGTGAAGGCCGACTCGGCATCCCGAATCTCGCCGAAAAGGATGATATCGGGGTTCTGCCGCAGGGCCGCGCGCAGAGCGACGTTGAAATTCTCCGTATCCCGCCGCACCTCGCGCTGGGAAAACCATGCGCGGTCGTTTTCGAAGAGATACTCGATCGGGTCCTCGATGGTGACGACGTGACGGGGTTGGTTGCGGTTCACCCATTGGAGGCAGGAGGCGATCGTCGTGGACTTTCCGGAGCCGGTGGGGCCGCAAACGATCACCAGGCCGGAGCGGCGCTCCATCCATGAGGTGAGAAGGTGGCCCGGCAGGCCCAGTTCTTCGAAAGAGGGGATCTCCTTCTTGATCGGGCGCAGGGCCACCGCCAGGCGGCCGAGGCTGCGATAGAGGTTCGTGCGGAGTCGCCCGGCCGCTTCCACATTGATGCTGGAGTCCCCGTCATTGGTCGTTGCCGGGTCGAAGCCGCAGGCTTTCCAGATGAATTCGATCTCCTCCCGGCTGACCGGCCCGCCATGGGCGATGATCACCTCGCCATTGGTCCGAACCCGTGGCTTCTCTCCCTCCATCAGGAAGACGTCGCTGGCACCGCCGGTGAAGGCATTTTCAAGCAGGGACTGGATCTCGGCGTTCACGGCAGCAGACTAACAGGAATGGGGTACGGAAGGGAAAGGCGGAAGCTGTGATTTTCCGGTGAATATTCCGTGCGAGCGCGGATTCGGATTGAAGCCGCAGCCACCCCTGAAACCCGCCTGAGCAGAAAAGTGTCGGTAAAAGGTAGGGTCGGACGCCCCCGGCCGACCGCTGGGCGTGATGCTTTCCTCCCCGCTCTCCGCCTTTCACCGCATCAAATACCCGCTCACGTCCGGCGTGAAGACCGCGGCATCGATCTTTGCATTGATCTTCGCATTCGTGAAAACCGTCCGGATCCGGGACTTGTCCTCCAGTTCCAGATCGAAGGCGCGCAGCTCGTAGGTCCTGGTGTCGATGTCCAAAAACATCCACGGGACCTGCCGGCGCATCGTCTTGTCCTTCGGGCGCACGGTAAGCTGATAGATGCCATCCGCCACGCGGGACTCCACGAGCTCGAAGGTCTGCTGGAAGCCAGCCAGGTCGCGGAAGGCTTCATCGGAGAGCAGGGTAAACTGGCGGGCATTCGCCGAGTCGGCATCGACCTTTTTGCCGCGCTTCTTCACGACGTCGAGCAGGGTCATGGTCGTCCCGTCGGAAACGGCAAGCGTCTTCACCGGCTGGCCGAGCTCCCACCGCAGCTTGCCGGGGCGCTGCATCCTCACACGGCCGGGAGTGGAAACCGGCTTCTTCAGCGAGGGAAGCTTCCGCTCCTGCACGAAGTCCGCGTCCAAGCTCTGCAGGTTCTTCTGCTTGCCGATCCACGTCTCCAGCGGCTTCAGGTCCAGCTCCGCGCGGGCGAGCGAGATCAGGGAAAGCAGGACGAGCAGGGGTCGCATAGGGGAAGTGGAGAGCGGGACAGCGGATCTTTCAACCGC
>Ga0307414_10000055_pt1 | contig 116524 bp, 91 predicted proteins | sample DK1Ometagenome_FD_203804 | JGI IMG/M metagenome (GOLD analysis project Ga0307414, IMG submission 203804) | Maize rhizosphere microbial communities from greenhouse at UC Davis, California, United States - DK15-O-3 | ecosystem: Host-associated > Plants > Roots > Rhizosphere > Soil | place: USA...
TGCAAACTGGCCGAGGTGAGCGAGCAAGCGCGCTTCATCGAGGAAGAAAACCTCTCCGCCGTGATGGTGACCTTGCCACGGCAGGGAGTGACCTTGATCGAGATGGAGTGGGAGTGATCTCCCGGGCTCGCCAGGTTGACTCGGGTGCTCCGCTCGCGCCCTCGGGCCTACGGCCCACTCCTGCGGAGTGTCCAGATCGCCTCCGTCCCTCGGCGATCTTCCAGCCTGGCTGCCTTTCCTTAGGAGCGGGGACACTCCTGTCCCCGGCAGAGGCAGGCCAAGGAGGGAGTGCGTCCCGCGCCCCTGTCTTTCCCCGGGCTCGCCAAGCTCCAGCTTGGCCGGACGGTTCTAGCCGATGTGAAAAACCAAATGCGCTGGGAATGGATCCACGCGCCGCATTGGACCGTTCTGCGGAACTGGAGTTCCGCGCTCCCAGGGAGATCAGCCCCTTATCCGAAACTCCTCCACCGGCACACCTCCTAACAGATGCTCCGTCACGATGCGCTCCAGTGCTTCCGGAGTGCAGGAGTGGTACCACACCCCGTCCGGATAAACCACCGCCACCGGCCCCCGCATACAAACCCGCAAGCAATCCGCCTTTGTCCGCAGGACGAGCGGTGCCTCTCTGCCTAGCTCCGACAGACGGCGCTTGAGAAACTCCCACGCCTGCAAGCCCACTGAGGGATCACAGCACTTCGGCTTGGAGGCATCCGCGCAGAGAAAGATGTGTTTCTCTGCGCGTCCGACCCCAGCCGCGCGTGCCGCTGCTTCCAGTTCCGCGTCAATTCCCATGGGCGCGATCCATCCAGATGGCGCAGGCCGAGTCCAGCGCCGTTCTCGGAGCGCGCTTCACGAAGTCTTGCAGGCGGATTTCAGCCCGGCCGACATCCCGGTTTCCACGAGCGACTTGAGGTTCTCGATGATTGAGGGCCAGCCATTGGAGACGCGGTCGCGGACGGCGCTGACTTCCGGGAATTCGTCGTGCGTGATGGTGAGTTGCACGGCGTCCGGAAGGCGGTCGATCTTGAACGTGACGCGCGAAGGTGGCTCCGGCTTCTCCATATTCGAGTGATCAAAGGTGAAGACCACTTCCTGTTCCGGAATGCTCTTCAGGATCTTGCCGTGCCACGCGAGTTCCCCATCCGGGTCGCGGCTTTCGATGGGATCGCCCTCTTTCCATGTGGAAGTGTTTTCGCAGCCGAACCAATACTGCCGGATGAATTCCGGCTCGGTCAGGGCTTTCCAGAGTTCAGCGGGAGTGGTGCGGATGGTGGTGACGTAGACGAGTTTTGGAGCGCTCATGGCTTCTTTTGTTCGAGGTTCTTCTTCAGATCGGCCAAGGCCTCCAGGCGATGGCTCTCGTATTTGCTGATCCAACGTTGCGCGATCTCATGGATCGGCACGGGATTGAGGTAGTGCAGTTTCTCGCGACCGCGCTTCACGGTGGCGACGAGCTGGGCGTCCTCCAGGATGCCTAGATGTTTCGTCACCGCCTGGCGGGTCATGTCGAGCCCGTCGCACAGTTCGCCGAGCGTCTGTCCGTTCCGGGCATGGAGCCGGTCGAGCAATGCCCGCCGACTTTCATCGGCCAAGGCTTTGAAGACTTCGTCCATGCGGTGAAAATAGGCAACCAAATGGTTGCATGTCAACCGGCGATTTTTGCCCGCCATTTTTCCACCATCCGCAGCATCGATTCGTCGGTGGTCAAGGTGGCCACCTCATCCAGCGGCACCCAGCGCAGGTCGTGCGATTCCTCGCTCACCACGTAGTCCTTGCTGCCGGTGGCGCGCAGGACGTAGCGCACATCGTAGTGGAGGTGCTCCGGCACGTCCTTCCTCTCCGGGATAGGATGGATATCGAGGTCGAAGATCCCCTCCGTCACCGGCTCAAAACCGCTGAGTCCCGACTCTTCCTCAGCCTCCTTTAGCGCGACCGCCAGCACGTCCGCATCGCCATCGGCATGACCGCCGAGCTGGAGCCAGGCATCGAGCTTGCGATGATGGGTGAGCAGCACGCTCGTCCCGCTCCCGTCCACGATCCATGCCGAGCCGGTAACGTGGCCTTCCGGCAGCGAGCGCTCGAAGCATTCCGGCCGCGTTCGGACGAATTCGGTGAAACGTCCGATCGTTTCCGCTTCCTGCGGGTGGTGGTCGAGGTAAACGGCGAGCTGGTCGAGAAGCGGCTTGCGATGCACGCGGGGAAGCTGCCGAGCGCGGGCCGGAAAGCAAGAGCGGCGGTCATTTCACCGCCCGCACGAAGGTCTGGAGCCCGCTGGGATCGACTTCCAGCTCGATCTTCTTCCATGGCAGCGAACGGAGGATGCTTTCAATGTCTTCCCGGTCCCGGTAGTGCGCCTCCATTTCGAAGGCCTTCATGAGAAAATCCGAGCGCCGCTCGAATGCGGTGGCGCTCGTGAAGAAGAGGCCGCCCTCTTCCAGCGCATCAAAGACGTTCCAGTAGAATCGACCGAGCTCCTCGTCGTCCAGGAATTCGCCGAGGCCCGTGCTGACGATGAGATCGAAGCGCCCGCGCGGGTAGCTTGTGGCGATGAGCGCGTTGCCTTCCGTGAGTTGGAGCGAAGCGAGCGGAATGATTCCGAGATGCCTCTTGGCCGCCGAGAGCACTTCGGGATCCAAATCCATTCCCGTGTAGTGGATGCGCTTTGCCAGATTCGGAATCCCCGCCGTGACCTCCGAGACATCGCGGGGAATCCCGCAGGGAACGGCGAGCATCCTCAACGGGCCTTCCCTCGACCCAAGCGCGCGCGTGATCTCCTCCTTCGCCTTTAAATAGCGGCGTCGCATCGCTTGTGCGGAAGGCATGTTCAGCATGCGGCGGTCGAGCCACCGCCCAATCCCTCCGCGGCCCGATGCCTTGTTCCGGTAAAGATGGTCCGCGAAGCGATAGCTGCCGGAACGCGCGATCCCTTCGCGCGCGAAGTCACTTCGCTGGAGAATGTGATAGAGCACGAGCAAGTGCCATTGCCCCTTACGGCGGAATTTCTCCGGCAGGTCAATCGTGCGCCGGGTGAAATTCGCGGGCCGCGGTGCCGAGTTCTTTTCCGAGATCGGGGATGTCATGGATGCGGTATTCATAGGGAAGGAGTTCGTTGGCGACCGCGTGGTCGGCGTCTTGGAAGCGGACGAGGCAGCCGGTGGCGCCGGGTTGCTCCTTCAGCCACTGGCCGACCCAGCCGAGATGGTCTTTCTCGTCTTCGATCATCTTCAAGTAGGCGCGCCGTGCCGGTTCCGGTGTCGTGGGGTCGGCGGCTTCAGCGATGAAGCGCTTGTGCACCCTTCGCTCGAAGATCTGCGTGAAGCATAGTACTTCCAACAGCGAGGCTGGAGGGGGCGTGTGCCGCATGTAGAAGGATTGGAAGCTGCGGCGTATGGCGATGTGAGGAAGTTCCAGCTCGCGGATGACTTCCTCCCACAAGCGGGAGTGCTCCGCCTCCTCCGCGCAATGACGCGTGAGACGTTCGATCATATAGGGATCGTCTGTCTGGCCGACCATGCGGCCCAGCAGCAAGGCTCCATCGAGCTCGCTCTGGCGATACCAACCGAGCTTCCAGGCAAGGTTCCGGTTCATGCCATCACTTCGGCGAGGGTTGGGGAGATCTGCCGGCCGGTGAGCCGGGCGATCTTGCGATTGATGGCGAGGATCGCGGAGAAGTCGTTCTTCTCCGCGACCGGAACGTTTGGAACCACCAGTTCGCCGAGGTGCTTGAAGTGCGCGGCTTCGTCGATCACCGCGTCGATCTCCTCGGGATGTTTCGCGAGGCGCATGGCCAGAAGTTCGTAGCCGAACTGGCAGTGACGTACTTCGTCCTTTGCCACCAGTGAGAGGATATGCGCGAGCACCGGCTCCGCGCAACGGCGGGAGTCCTTGTAGAAGGTGTGCGCCGCGAAGTGCTCGCTCATCATGTAGCGCGTGAGCAGCCGCGAGGGATGATCGAATTTCAGATCGAGGTTTTTCCTGCGGATTGCCACGATCTCCTCGTCTTTGATCGGAAGATAGCCGACGGCGTCGAGGTATTGGGCGAAGACGTGGAAGTGCTTGTAGCTCTCGTAGAGCTGGACACTGAAAACGGCGGTGCTGGTGACATCGTCCCATAGCAGGTCGAGCACCCGCGGGGTGAAGATCGGGAAGAAGGACTCGATCAGCGCGGAATCGCGGACACGATCGAGGAGATCCGGTTGGGCGAGTGCCTTGGCGGCATCGATCTCGTCCCACGCGATGTCCGTATCGAGGATCCAGCGCGTCATTTCGGATGTGGTGAGGTAGTCTCCGTAGTTCATGACGATGGGGATTTGTTCGCGATCGTTTCCGCTAGATCGCAAAGGCGTTGGTCAGATTGGAACTCGCGCTCGGTGAGGCGGACGTTGAACTCCTCGTGGATCGCGCAGAGCAGTTCGACGGTGTCCATGCTATCGAGCCCGAGCCCGTGAAGGGGTGTCCCGGGTTCCAGCAGCGGGGCGAGCTTTGGCAGGCGCCGCTTCAGTCTCGGGATCACATCGTTGGATGAAATCGTGGTCATGATTCGCAGGGGTTGGCGTGGGTGGCCCAGCGGTCCAGGCCGAAGGCGATGCAGGCCGAGTGCGCGGCCTGCCCGTTGGAAAGTGAAAGGTGGAAGCGTTCACCGAAGAAGGGGCCGTGGCGGTTGATGCTCGCGATCGCCAGCCCGTCGGCCAGGCAGTACTCGCGCTTGGTCTCCATCAGCCGCTGCATCTGCGCCTTGCCTTTGGCGCGGGGAAGAAAGAAGGGATCGCTCGCGATTTCCCAGGAGCCGGTCATGCCAAGCTCTGCTGCAAGGCCGCTGATCTCCGTCTGAACGTCGGCAAGTTCCTGCTCGATCCACTCCTTCTCCCCGATCAACACCAGCTCCCGCATTTGGAATTCGATCTGCCGGCGGCCGGGCATCAATTCCTCCTCCGCCTCATTGCGGAAGCAATGCCCCCGTGCCGCGAGCCGCAGGCCCCCATGGATGATGCTTCCCTCCAGCGCGGCATACGCATGGTAGCAGACGGCTGGAGAGAGGCACCACCCGGTGGGGGAGAGCACGCCGGATGAGGATTCGGGATCGGCCGCGACACATGCGGTCATCAGCAGGTGCGGAAACGCATCGGGATAGCCGGCACGGCGCAGCGTGCTTTCTTCCATCAGCACCGGCCAATGCTGCTCGCGGCCGCCGCGGTCCTGCGACCAGCGGGCAAGCACGGCATCGATCGAGGCAAGGTCGGAAGGGGATTCAAGAAGCGACGTGCTCATGGCAAAAAGCGTGGGTGATGGTTTCGATGCTCTGGAAATGCTTCATCGTCACCTTCGCATCGGGCACGGGTTCTCCCGTGAGATCTTCGATGGCGGCGATGAGATGCAGGATGGAAAGGCTATCGAGACGATTGGTCTCAAAGAGAGGGGTATCCCCTTTGACGGGTTCGGACGGAAGCTCTTTGCCAGCGTCCAAGCCGGGCAGCACTTCATTCACGAAGTGCAGCATGGCGGCGCGAAAGGCCTCAGGAGCGTGAATCGATGACATGACTGGTGACGAGTTCGGCAAGGTTTCTCCAATCGGGTCGCGCCGGGCCAACGAGTGCATCGGCACGCGAGGTCTCATAGCGGCGGGGATGCAGCAGGCCGGGGAGGAATGCCTTCGAGTCCTGGCATACGCGGCGGAAGAGCAGGTCGCCGCTTTGCTCCACGGTCTGTTCAAAGAGCGCGAAGGTCTCCCCGTCCACGATCATCGGTGGCGTGATGCTGCCGCGCTGCCATGCGGGCGACTTCGCCGAAAATAGCGACGTGAGATGGTCCAGAAGTTCTCCCAGGGATGGCGAAGATCTTCCGGCGCATCCTTGGACAATCCGCCCGGTCGAAAGCGGCGCCAAGGCGCATGCCGTCACCACCTTCGCCGCGAATTCCGTGGAGATGATGTCCACCGGTGTATCCGGCGACCCCGCCATCATCGGAATGAGGCCCTTCCATAGCCAATAAAGCGTGTGATGCAGCGCGCCGATCCGCCTCACCGCGCCATCGCGTTCGCTGCCCGCGACGATGGAGAGCCGGACGATTTCCGCGGGCAAGCCGGCATCGAGCACCAATGCCTCCGTCTCCCATTTGCTTTGCTCGTAAGCATTGACGAAGGCGGGCGGCCTTCGCAGTCGCTCTTCGGGAATATCTCCGGACTGCATGCCGCAGACGCACGCGGTGCTCACATGCACGACCTTCTTCAATCGCGGACAGGTCCTTGCGAAATCAAGCACGTGCCTGGTGCCCTCCACGTTTGCGATGCGCAGGTCGTCCAATGGCGCGAGAAAAGAAGTGCTGGCCGCGGCATGGATGATCAACTCGATCTCTCCCGTCAAGGATGCCGGGAGGCTTTCGAGCGAGCCTTCCACGTTGCATACGTGTGCCATCACCGGAGCAGATCCCGCGTCCCGCACCATCGCATGAACTGCGTGAGCGGCGAGTTCCCGTGCAATCGCCGGTCCGAGATTCCCCGTGTAGCCTGTCAGCAGGATCTTCATACGAGGTCCGTGGTTTCAAGGATCAGTGCACACCAGCTCGACCCGAAGCCATAGGCGAAGAGCAACAGCTTCATGCCTGGGCGCAGGGCCCCGCGGTCGCGGGCTTCTTCCAGCATCAACAAGCTGTCCGCCGCGATCGTATGGCCGAAGGATTGGGCGGGCTGATAGAGCCGTTCGTCTGGTATGCCGCAGAGGCGCATCAGGATCGGCCAGCTGCTGCGGTTCACTCCGGTGGGAATCACCAGGTCGATGTCACATGGTTGCAGGCCCGTCTTTTTCAAAACCCCGCGAACCGTCAGGGCGGCCGTAGGAAAATAAGCGGCGATGATCTCGCTCTGTTTCGCCGGGACGTCCCAATAGTAGCCGCGACTGACCTGATGGTAGCCCACCCATCGATAGAGCACTTCTTCCCGGGACAGGACACAGGCGCACCCGGCATCGCTGATCACATTGTAGAGGATCTCGCGGTCCGCATCGGGCGGAAAGGCATCCGCGCCCACGCAGAGGACGTTCGAAGTCTCCGCCTCCGCGACGATCAGCGCGCGTGCCTGGCGCATCGCGGCGAACATGCCTGCGCACCCTTGCTGGGCGATTCCGCTGACGCTTGCCCCTTCCAGGCCGAGCTGTTCCTGCAACCAGCTGCCCTGGTAGCAGAAGCAGCTCAGGACATCGCGTTCACCGGCGGGGACGGTGCTCCGGTGCTCATGACTCGCCGCAAGCGCGCTTGCCCATAGCAACACGTCGATCCCAACACCCGCGCGTTCGATGGCCTTCGCTGCGGCTGTCGCGGCCAATTCCGACACATCACCGTCCACCCATGCCCCGGGAAATCCGAATCCGCGCAAGGTTTCGGCAGGAGAGGTGGTTCTCAGTGCCTCCACTGCGGCAAACTTTTCCGGCAGCGCGGTCGCCAGGCTGCGGATCCCGATGTCTTCGGTGTGCGTCACGGGCTATACCTTGCTCCCGGACCGCGGTTTCACCGAATTGATAGGACGAACAGCTTCATCGGGAAAATCGATGATCGATTTCGCCTTTCCCGCAATCTTCACCAAGGCTTCCAAGCGGGGTCGCACTCGCTTCATGCAAGCCGGTGAAATTAGCCACCGATGAAACTCGACTACTGGATCGAACACTTCCGTCGCAATTCCCTGAACCGGCCCGAGCCGGACTGGCAGGCACCGATCGAGCTCCCGGACCGGATCTTGGGAAAGCTGGTGAAGTCCTTGCAGCAGTTCCAGCTCGGCGATGGCGGCGGGCCTGCCTATCTCATCGCTTGGAATCATGGCCGTTTGCTGGCGTCGGACGAAGGCCTCAAGACCCTCGTTGACCTTTGGTTCAAGGAAGAGGAGCGACACTCGCTTTTGCTCGGGGGCGCGTTGAAGCGCTTCGGCACCCCGGAGATCACCTCGCATTGGAGTTTCGAACTCTTTTGCGGCCTGCGGAAAATCGCGGGCGTCCAATTCGAGCTCTACGCCTTGCTGCTCACGGAGATCGTCAGCCACGTTTACTACAAGATGATGCACAAGCACTGTCCGGACATCGCGGTGCGACAGATGTGTGCCTTGATCATCCGCGACGAGGCCGGCCACATCGCCTTCCATCGCGCGCGTTTGGCGAGCGAAGGCCAGCGTGCGGGCCGCCGCTACGGGAAGGCATGGGAAGCTTTCTTCCGCCTCCGTGGGCTGGCGGCAGGCACCGTCCTCTGGGTGAATCACCGCGGTGCCCTGAAAGCCATGGGCGCGACGGATGCAGAATTCTACGGAGGCATTTGGAGAGGGATGACAAGCTTCACAAAAGGCCTTCGCGAGGATCTCGCACGAGTGCAAGCAGGCACCCCGGCGAAGCCCTGTGCGGAGATGGTGGCGGAGTGTTGCTAAGCGGCTGGTCGCTGCCCGATGCAAGCCCTCCGCGCTCCCGGGGCTGCCGCATACAAAAAAGCCGCCCCGGTTTCCCGGGACGGCTTTGGAATGATCAGCGCGAATTACTTCTTCTTCGCGACCTTCTTGGCAGCCTTCTTCGCCGGTGCCTTCTTGGCAGCGGCCTTCTTGGCGGCAGGCTTCTTCGCACCGTTGACGGCCTTCTTGGCAGCCGGCTTGGCGGCACTGCCGTCCAGCAGCGCGGCCTGGGCGGCGGCGAGGCGGGCGACGGGCACGCGGTAAGGCGAGCAGGACACGTAGTTCAGGCCGAGCGTGTGGCAGAACTTCACGGAGTCCGGGTCACCGCCGTGCTCACCGCAGATGCCGAGCTTGATGTTCGGGCGGGTGCTGCGGCCCTTCGTGACAGCGGTCTCCATGAGCTGGCCGACGCCGGTCGCATCGAGCGTGGCGAAGGGGTTCTTCTTGAAGATCTCGGCCTCGGTGTAGGGCATGAGGAAGGCACCCATGTCGTCACGGCTGATGCCGAGCGCGGTCTGGGTGAGGTCGTTGGTGCCGAAGCTGAAGAACTCGGCGCCCTTGGCGATCTCGTCGGCGGTGAGGGCACCACGCGGCACTTCGATCATCGTGCCCACCTGGTATTCGAAGGTGACCTTCTTCTCGGCCATCACCTGCTTCGCCACGGTGTGGACGATCTCGGCCTGCAGGTCGAACTCCTTGCCGAAGCCGACGAGCGGGATCATCACCTCCGGCTTCACCGGGATCTTCTTCTTCGCCACGTCAGCGGCGGCTTCGAAGATCGCGCGGGCCTGCATCTCGGTGATTTCCGGGTAGGCGATGCCGAGACGGCAGCCGCGGTGACCGAGCATCGGGTTGAACTCGTGCAGGTCGTGCACGCGCTGGATGATGACTTCCACCGGAATGCCGATCTTCTTGGAGAGATCGAGCTGCTGCTCCTTCGTGTGCGGAAGGAATTCGTGGAGCGGCGGGTCCAGGAGACGGATGGTGGCCGGCAGACCCTTGAGGGTCTTGAAGATGCCGGTGAAGTCCTCACGCTGATAGGGGAGCAGCTTGGCCAGGGCGGCCTTGCGGGCACCCACGTCGGTGGCGAGGATCATCTCGCGCATCGCGTCGATGCGGTCGCCTTCGAAGAACATGTGCTCCGTGCGGGTCAGGCCGATGCCCTGGGCACCGAAGGCCATGGCGATGCGGGTCTGCTCCGGCGTGTCGGCGTTCGTGCGGACACCGAGCTTGGTGACCTGGCCGCACCATTCCATGAGCTGCAGGAAGCTCTTGAACTTCTCGGTCTTCCTCGCGGCCTTGTCGCCATCGACGATGCCGGTGATGATTTCCGAAGGAGCGGTCTTCAGCTGGCCGCCGTAAACGGTGCCGGAAGTGCCGTCGATGGACATGTAGTCGCCTTCCTTGAAGACTTCGCCGGAAGCGGTGACCGTGAGCTTGTCGTAGTCGATCTCCACCGCGGATGCACCGCAGACGCAGACCTTGCCCATCTGGCGGGCCACGAGTGCGGCGTGGGACGAAACACCGCCCTTGGCAGTGAGGATACCCTCGGCGGCGATCATGCCGCGAAGGTCTTCCGGAGAGGTTTCGTTACGGACGAGGAGAACCTTCTCACCCCTCGCTTCGGCGGCAGCCGCGCGATCGGCGTTGAGGTAAACCTTGCCGGAGGCAGCACCCGGACCTGCAGGGAGACCCTTGGCGAGTTCCTTGGCCTTGGCCACATCGGCGAGGTCGAAGATCGGGGCGAGGAGCTGGTCGAGCTGTTCGGCCGGGTTGCGGAGAACGGCGGTCTTCCAGTCGATGAGCTTCTCCTTCACCATGTCCATGGAGAACTTCAGCGCGGCAGCGGCGGTGCGCTTGCCGTTGCGGGTCTGCAGCATGAACAGCTTGCCTTCCTGGATGGTGAACTCGACGTCCTGCACGTCCTTGAAGTGCTTCTCAAGGATCTGGCGGACCTTCATCAGCTCGGCGTAGCTCTTGGGCATCTGCTTCTTCAGATCGGCCACCGGCTCGGGAGTGCGGACGCCGGCGACGACGTCTTCACCCTGCGCGTTGATGAGGAACTCACCGTAGAACTCGTTCTTGCCGTTGGCAGGGTTACGGGTGAAGGCCACGCCGGAACCGGACTTCTCGCCGGTGTTGCCGTAGACCATCGCCTGCACGTTCACCGCCGTGCCCCACTCGGCCGGGATGCCGTACTTGCGGCGATACACGATCGCGCGGTCGTTCATCCAGGAACCGAACACGGCACCGGCGGCACCGCGGAGCTGCTCCCAGGGATCGGTCGGGAAAACGTGACCCGTGCGCTTCTTCACGAGCGCCTTGAAAAGCCTCACCAGCTCCTGCTGGTCGGCGGCGGTCAGCTCGGAGTCGACGATGTCCTTGTGATACTTCGCGTGCTTGAACTCGTGGATGACCACTTCGAAGGGCTCGTGATCTTCGCCTTCGCGCTTCTGCACGCCGAGCACCACGTCGCCGTACATCTGGATGAAGCGGCGGTAGCAATCCCAGGCGAAGCGCTCGTTCTTCGTCGCGGCGGCGAGGGACTTCACGGTCTCGTCGTTGAGGCCGAGGTTGAGGATGGTGTCCATCATGCCCGGCATGGAGTCGCGGGCACCGGAGCGCACCGCCACGAGGAGCGGCATGCCCTTCGCGTCACCGAACTTGCAGCCCATGATCTTCTCCATGTTCTTCACGCCGGCTTCCATCTGGCCCTGAAGCACGGACGGATAGGTCTTCTTGTGGGCGTAGAAATAGGTGCAGACCTCCGTGGTGACGGTGAATCCTGGAGGCACCGGGAGACCGATGCGGGTCATTTCCGCGAGGTTCGCGCCTTTGCCGCCGAGGAGGGCCTTCATCGACCCGTTGCCATCGGCCTTGCCGTTGCCCCAGGTGTAAACATACTTGATGCCCTTGGCGGAGGGCGCTTTCTTGGCCGCCTTTTTGGCGGTCTTTTTCACGGTAGCCATCTGTAGTTCGTGGTGGGTTGACTGTAGGAAAGGCGCGTGGGGACGAGTGACCGAGGCCGTGCCCCCGGGCGCGGACGCGCGAGGCTAGCGGTCGCGAAACCCGTGTCAATGAACCAGTTCCGTCAGTGGAACGCGTTGCGATCGCTCCGCATCTCCACTCCGGTGCGATCCGCACGACCGAGATTCCCGGCGAGCGCTCAAAACCTCCATTGAGGTTTCATCCGATCCACCGGGCAGGGAGCGACGCGGTTGCCCTCGGGCGAAGGCACAAAAAAGCCCGCCCCCTTTTTTCACAAGGGGCGGGCTCTCAAACTCATCCGCAGGGCCGCTCAGGGACGCAGCTCGAAGCTGATTCCCGGATCTCCCTCGGGTCCACCTTGGAGGACAAAGGTCATAGTCTTCTCGGAAGGCAGCCGGATCCTTCCGACCATCTGCGAGTCTTCCGTAGTGAGGATCAGCAGGCCCCGGTCATCGATCTCGTAGGTGCCGGTGAAATCGCTTTTCTTGTCTTCGCGGGTGAAAGTCCAGGTGAAGTTGCCGTCATCGCGGAGGCTCAGCACCACGATGCCATTTTCGCCGCGGTTGCTCGTCCAGGTTCCGACCAGTTGTCCGGCGGAAATCGCTTCCACCGCGGGTTCTTTCGCAGGGTCCGGAATGGTTTCCTCGACCTGGCTTTCGGTGTTTTCCGTGGTCGAGCTCCGGGCGAGATCACGCAACTGGCGCGCGATGCTGTCGGCCGGTTGCAAGCGGGCCACTTCGCTGAACTCCCGCTCCGAGTCCTCCAGCCGGCCGCCCACCAGATAGTGGTAGCCCAGCAGGAAGCGCGGCGCGGCACGGCCGGGTGCGGAGCTTACGTAGTTCTCCAGCTTGTCCAGCTGGACTAGGTAAATGTCCTCCGTGCGGTAGAGACCGATCATCGTTTGCCGGTCCCATCCCGGCCCGGAAGCCAGCACCGGATTCAGCACGCCTGCCGCATCGTTGTATCTGCCGAGGGCGAAGAGCACCAGGGCCCGGTATTCATGCTGCGCGACGTCGCCCGGCTGGTAGGAAATCGCTTCGTCCACATCCTTCAGGGCCGCGAGGTAGTCCTCCCGCATGAAAGCGGAGCGCGAGCGATCCAGCGCTTCCGCGGAGCGGGTTGCGGCCAGATCGGACGCCACTTCGTCGCCGGTCGGGTAGTCGGACGCCACCACCGACATCGGCTGGTCGTAGCGGATCACCGTGGTCTCATAGGTATACGGCGTCGGCAGGTAAGGATTCGAGTAAACGTAGTAACCCGTGTCGTAGATCAGGCTGCCGAGCCCCCAGCAAACCAGACCCCAGGAAACCGGCCGGTAATAATGCAGCGAGTAGCCCGGCCACGGACGCGGATAGTACCAGCAATTGTCATAGTACCAGTAGGGCTTCCAGCCGTAGTTCCAGGACCCGTAGTGCCAGCTATGGCAGGCGCTGGCGACCCACCAAGGACGGCTTCCCCAGCAGTCCGGCCGGTAGCTCCAGTTCAGCGAGCGCCGGTAGTTCCTGCCGATGTACGCCGCGTCAAAGGCCGTCGCTCTCGCGCCGGAATTCCGTGCCCATTTACCCCAGCTGCCCCACTTGTTTTGCCACGCCGGTCTGACCCGCGCGGTGGCATCCCTTCCGGGAAGGAATCTCTCCAAGGGCCGTGTCATGACGGGGCGTGAAAGTCTGCCTCCGCGACCGGGTGCCAGCACGTTGTTGCGCAACACTTGCTGGCGACGCGCCAGATCCGCTGCTCTTCCGCCGCCGCCTTGCGGGCCCGGCGTCAGATCAAGGTTCTTGCCGCCGGGCACCCGGCCCGGCCGGACCATTGGATTTCCAGCTCTGCCCGGAGCGCTGTCAGGTCTCTTCGCGAAATTGGGAGCAGGCGAAAATCCCGGGCGCGTTCTTGGAGTATCCGGTGTCGCATCGGTCCCGCCTCTGCCCGGAGTGGGTCGGATCGCGGGACTCCTCGGCGGCAAGCTAGGTCTGGCTTGCGGGTTCGGGGTCCGCGGCGCCGTTATGCGCGGGGCTGGCCGGGATTGGGGCGCGGGACGCTGGATTTGTCGGGGCGCTTGTGCCGCCGGTCTGGGCTGCGTCATCTGGCGCTGCACCTGGGGCCTCGGTTGGTACGCGGGCCGTTGGGGAATCTGGCGCTGCACTTGGGGTCTCGGTGCGGAGCGCTGTGGCATCTGACGCTGCACCTGAGGCCTCGGTTGCGGGGCGGAACGCTGTGGCATCTGACGCTGCACCTGCGGCCTCGATTGCGGGGCCGAGCGCTGTGACATCTGGCGCTGGGGTGCCTGCTGCCTTGTCTGCCCTTGGTCCCTTCCAGCCCGCGACTGCGCGCTCATGGGATCGGCACCCATGAGCGAAAGAATCGTCAGCGGGACGATCAAGCGATTCGGAGCCTTCATCATTCGGAGGGGTTAACGATTTTGAAAGGCGGTCGGCACGCGCGCGCCCGCCCTCTGAAATAAGATGCAGGAGAGGCGTCGGATATTCAGCTGCTTCCCGTATCGTGGTCATTTTTTATACGACGCAGGGTCGTTGTCTGAAAAGCGACCGGATCCCGGATTCGTTTCAAGCGGCGAGAGCATGAGGCAACAATGATCATTTCTTCCCGCCCGGCCTTCGACCCGGCTTAAACAAATGCGAATTTGCAATGTCGCAGAGTGGCTTCTAACGTGTCAGATTGCCTATGAAAACACAACTGACCCTGATTCTAAGGTTATCCTTGATGGCCACCGCCGGCGCTCTTCTGAGCAATTGCGCTCACGAGCCTGTCACGCAGGCAAACGCCGCCAATGCAAGCGGACGACAGATTGCCGCCGACTCGCGGGCGGCCTTGAAAAGTCTCTATGCCAGCAATCCCTCCGCCCGGCGGCTGGGGCAGAAGGCATCCGGAATTCTCGTCTTTCCCCATATCATGAAAGGCGGCTTGATGGTCGGGGCGGAAGCCGGAAACGGCGCGCTCTTGGGAAGCGGAGGCTCGGTTCGCGGCTACTATCAGACCGCCGGTGCTTCCTACGGACTGCAGGCGGGAGTGCAGAAATATGGCTACGCCCTCTTCCTGATGAATCCCAATGACGTCGCCAATCTCAACCGCGCGGCCGGTTGGGAAGTCGGCAGCAGCCCGAGCCTCGTCGTGGTGGACAAAGGTGCCGCGGCGACGCTCAGCACCTCGACCATCGATAAAGGGGTCTATGCCTTCGTCTTTGATCAAAGAGGCCTGATGGCCGGGCTCAGCCTGAAAGGCTCCAAGGTCACCAGGATCAATCCCGGCCCTTGATGGATCGGGATGCATCTCCTCTACCGCCCGGGCGCCTTTGTAGGCGTTCGGGCTGGGAGGTGTGGGGTTTCATGGGAAGGGGCGTTCCTCATTTCTCCTTCGCCAGCATCGCCAGATAAGCTTTGGCCGCAGTTCCCAGCTCCGACTTGGGATCCAGCTTCTCGATTTCCCGCAGCACGCCGGGCAGCTCGGCCTTCTTCGCGGGCCAGCGCTGGTAGAGGGCGAATTGCGCCGCCAGCGCTTCTTGTCGCTGCTCCTTGGTCAGCTGCGGTTTTTTAATCCAGCTGCTGATCTCCGCGTCGGTCTCGGCGAACTTGCCGTCTTTGCCATCTGACACCGCCTTTTCGAGAAGCTTCCGGCCGGGAAAGGTGTAGCGCGCCAAGGCCCCGCTGCGGTCCTCGGGATCCGCCTTCCGGATCTCCTCGACCACCGGCTGGTACACGTTTTTCGGCCCGGTTCCCAAGCCAAGGAGATCCAGGCCGCTTGCGAGCAAGCTGGCCTTCTGCGGCCCGCGTGCCCCTTCGGCCTTCTTCCAGAAATCATCGCGCTTCTTCCGCACCTCCCTCGCGCGCTGGATCGCTTGCTCGGGTTTCCCGAGAGAGTCGAGTTCCGGGGTTCCCTCGCGCAGCGCCACCAGGCGGCCTTCATGATCGAAGAGCGCGATCGCGGGCAAACTCCGCGGTTTCACCACGCAGGCTTCGTTCCGCTTGGCGGCGGCCTCCCCTTCGGCCGTCGGGCTTTCCTTCCGGTCGATATCCACGATCAGCAAATCATCCCCCGCGAACTTCGCGAAATTCTCCGTCTTCCAGTAGTCCGCCAGCTTCTTCCCGGGCAGGCACCAGTCCGAGCCATGGAAGAGCACCGCGATGTCCTGTCCGCCGGATTTCGCCTTCTCGGCGGCGGCTGGAAAATCCGCGGACCGCTCCGCGGCGGAGGCGAAAGCGACGCTACAAACGAAAAGAAGAACGGGAAAAAGCTTCACGGCAATACGTCAGGCTGAGGGATCAATCGGGCGGTTACTGCAGTCTCCGTCCGTAAACGTGGATGGCGGAAAGGTGGAAGACCTCCTTGCGATCATCGTCGCGCTCCACTTTGACCCAGGCGACGCGCGGGGCTTTGCCCTCAAGCGCCACCCGCCACGGGCCACCGGGGGTTTCGGAGCGGAAGACCTGCTGCCACGATTGGCCGTCCTCGGAGATTGAGATCTTGATCGGCACCAGGCGGCTCGCGTTGTAGCCCGTGGAAGCATCCGCCACCACGATGCCCGAAAGCTCGCCGAGCTTGGCGAGCCGCACGATCACGTGCGGCTTCACTTCGGAGTTCGTATGGAGCCGGCCGCCTTTTGCTTCGAGCACCGCGGCATGGCTTTCCGGGGCGTCCCAATTCGAGGTGGTGGAAAGCCGGACCAGGCCGCCTGCGGAAAGCAATTCGCCCGGGAACGCTTCAAGCGGCGGCAGCTTCGGGGCGTCGGTGGGCGTCACGACTTTCGCGAGCGCTTGGAAGGCATCCACGTTGCCGGTTTCCGCGGCGGCGATGATTGCCGGGCGCAGCGCCTGACGCGTCGCTTCCCCCGCGACGCCTCCGCTGCCGGTGGCGAGTCCCCGCCCCAGCGCTTCGAACCACTCGGTCTTCCCGCCTTTTCCGAAGCGTTCACTGCCCCATGCCACCACGGGTGCCAGCCAGCTTTCGGACTTGGCTTGCAGGGTGACGACCTGCTCGAAAAACTCCAGTTCCTGGGCCGGATTGCCGAGCAGCTTCGCCTGTTCATCGAGCGCCTTGGGCATGTCCCACATCACCGGGCCCTTTTCGGCGGCGATGCCATTGTGAAAGGTCAGCAGGAAGGGGACTCGTTCGTCCGCCGGGACATCCTTCATCATCACCGTCTCCACCAGCTTGATGACATCCCACGCCGCTTCGGGATATCCGGCGAGGGCGGCCAGGACATCGTCGTGGACCTTCTTCCACTGGAGCGGTTCCAGCTTCCGCGACTCCTGCAGCCAGCTCACGTATTCGATCCACACCGGCTGGGCGAGCGGCTGGGCTTCGAGGGCCTTGCGATAGGCCTTGTCGGCAAGCTCCGGATTCTTGCCCTTCAGCGCGCGGGCTTGCCAAAGGTGCATCGAACTACGATCCGCGGCGTACTTTTCGCCGAGCACTTTTTCCTGGAGGACAAGCTGCGTCCAGGTGCGGCCCCACAGCGAGGTATGGAGGCCCCGCTCCCAGCTGAGCGAGTAGGCCGGGGTCCACTCGCCGGGAGCGGTGCGTACGGCGTAGGCACAGTGACCGGGCTCTCCCATCGTGATCGCGGGAATGCCATTCGCCCGGGTGGCGGTGGCCCCGTAGTGGGAGAGCGAACCGCACACGCCGCCGACATCGCGCACACGCTCGGCATGGATCATGCCATCGAAGGGCGCGTAGTATTTCGCCCCGTGGATCGAATCGCCGAAGACGTTCTCCAGGTGGTAGGGAGCCTGCCAGCACGCGCCGGTGTAGTCCTTGATCGGCAGCTTCACATGGTCGCGCAGCCACACCAGCGACTGCTCGCCCCAGCCGCCATCGCCAGCCCAACCGCCATTGCCGCCTGCGGAAACCACGAAACGCTTTTCCCAGGTCGCGAGCGTTTCGAAGGTCGGGTGGAGCTTTCCGGCTTTCCGTGAATCCCGGAAATACTGGTAGCGGGCCAGCGCCTGATCTTCCGGCCAATCCTTGTTCGCGTACATCAGCGCGACGGCCGCGGCGGTCGTCAGCTCATGGGGATTTGCGATGCCCGCGCGATCGGCCTTCCACAGGGTCTCGGCGATCCGCAGCATCTTGCCCGCATCTTCCGGCAGGGGGCCGGAGAACATCAGCTCTTCGAGCAGCTTGGTCTGCATCTCGCGGAAGAAGGTCGCGCGCGGACCGTTGGTGAGATTGTTCCACTCGCGTTCACCCGCGGCGCGTTCGAGTTCGGCCAAGGCCCATAGGCGGCGCGTCGCGCGGTCTTCCGCACGCAGCTCGAGCCCGGCTTCGTTGGCCGGTAGGCTGGTGGCGCAGAAGGCGGGCGCACCGGAGAGAAAGAAAGGCAGGAAATAGCGCATCATTTTCGTGCGAAGGACGGGGTGCGTCAGCGGCCGCTGAAATGGGCTCCGGTGAGGTGGAGGTTCCGCTTCGGGGCCTGTAGTACCAGCGCGTAGGTGGCATTGATCAGGTCCTCTTCGCCCATGTAGGGCGCACCCATGTGCGGCTGGGTGAAGTGCAGGCCGTAGCCCGGTTCCCACGCGAGCGAGAACCACCACGTGTATTCCGCCATCACGCTCTTGAAGGCCTCGGGCTTCGTCAGGTTCAGTGCGAGCAGGCCCCACGATCCTCCGGGCTCCCCGTAGGCGTGGCTGTTCCGCAGCCACGGGTGGTGCTTCTCCATGAAACCGGTCATCGCGTCCCGCATGTCCAGCCGGTCGCCACGAAGATGGGCTGTCATCGCGAACAGGCCGCTCCGCGACCAGAATTCCTCCGTGTCCTTGTAGGAGCGGTTGTAGCCCAAGGCACCGTGCCCGCCCTCCTTCGGATCGGACCATGCCATCTGCATGTAGGGCATGATCATTTCCCAGATCCCGGATTTCATGCCGCAGCGCTGGGCCAGTGCTTCGTAAAGCAGCAAGTGGCAGGCGGGCGCCACCAGTGCCTTGTTTTCATATGGCAGGCCGCTCGGTCCATGGCCGAGCGCGGGCACGTTCCAGATCGAGTTGTGTTTTCCGGCGAGCACCCAGTCCCGCAAGGCATCCAGATGGCGCAGCACCTCGCGATCGCTCGTGAGCAGGTACCACTCGCTGTAAAGGATGCCCGCGTAGGCGCCGGACCAGAAGCCGAGGTTTCCGTAGCTGTCCGGCTTCGGATACTTCTCCATCGACCAGTCGACCGCCTTCTTCACCCGGCTGCGGTGCTTCTTCTCCCCGGTCGCAAGGAGCGCGAGCGAGGAAAAGGTCGTGCGGATGATGTCGCCCGACCACGATCCGTCCTCGCGCTGGGTCTCTTCGAGGAAGGCGATCATGTCCTTCAGCAGCGCGGCGGCTTCCGGATCGTTGGCCGGGTTCATCGTCGTGAAGGTTTTGCTCCGCGGGAGTTCGACATTCAGGAGGGTGGGCACCCCTTCGCGCAGCACGGTGAGGGGCAGCGTCCGCTTGCCTGCTTTCAGCGCGGCTTCGGTGCTGCGGCCGAGGGTCGCCTCATGGCTGATCTTCAGCCATTCCCAGCCGGGATTCAGATCGTTCACCGGCAGGGGAAGATTGCCGGCGGAAAGGATGACGTCGCCTTCCTTCAGCTTCGCCTTCGCGGCGGGGCTGCCCTTCCGCACCTCCATCACGGTGAGGACCGATTGCTTGTGTTCGGTCAGCGCATCGAAGCCGAGAAGACCCGCGCCCAGAAGGTCCGGACCGCTGCCGCCATTGGATCGGCCGAAGAGCTGCTCGGTTGGCTTCTCGTTCACCCGGCTGAAATGGGGAGCGCCGACCACCACCGGCGCGCCTTCGCCGGCACGGGCCCGCAGGCCGAAAGTTTTTCCGACGAGCTGCTCCATCATTTCGGGGGACAGTTGCAACCACGCGCGCGAACTCGCGAGGACGGCTTCCGCCGCCTTTTTCGGCAGCTGGATCCCGACCGGCGTGAGTTCGCCTGCCGTGCCGAACCCGCCGCCGCTCCAGTCGCTCTCAATGACGAATCGGAACGCCTCCACCTCGACCGGTTCGGGGAGTTTCAAGACGAGCGGCATCCGCTGGTCCGGCACTTCCTTCGCGGTTTCGCCTTTCGCGGCGACTTCCCACGCTTTGCCCGGCCTGCGGATTTCAAAACGATAGCCCTTCGCCACGCCATTCGTGTAGCCGCCTTGGCGGGGGAGATAGCGGACTCCTTCCAGCGTTTGAGGCGTGCCGAATTCCAAGCCGAGCCAGTGCGGCGGGGCCGGTTGCGAGGCTCCGTGCTTCGTGTGCCAATCGGTGGCCGGGTTCCCGTCGAACGCGCGCTCGGCTTCCGCTCCGGCTTGGGAAGAAGAAGCGATTACCGCCCACTCGTCCTTCGGCGGCGTTCCGGTAACCGTCGCCTCACCCCTTGCGAAAACCTCCCCGCTGCGGGGATCCAGTGCTTCGAGGATGACCGAGCCCTTCGCGCCGGTGGTCGTCCCATAGGCATCGACGGAAAGTACCCCCTGCCATTTGCCCGGTGCATCCTTCTCCTTGTCAGTGAGTTGTGGAACCGTGACGGTGACGGAAGCGGTCTTTCCGTTTTCCAAGGCCACGCCTCGTTCCCCGCCGGGAAGTACCCACGATCCTTGGTCGCCGAAGGTTTCCATCTCGACCGGAGCCGCCCATAGCGGCCAGGAGCTGGAGGTGAGGAGGAGGGCAAGAGGCCAGCGCATGGTGCAGAAACGCACCAATACTCGCTTTTATTTCGATTTCTAGACTTAAAAAGACGTCCTCGGTGGAACTCGGGTTCTCAAACCACCGGTTTTCCGCGATTCAATACTTCGCGGGCACGGTTCCGCTGTTTTCGTCCTTGGGGATGACCAGCCGTTGCACGTCCTCCATCATCCGTTGGGCCAAGGCTGCCAAATCATCATGTTCGGCCACCTTGCCGCGGAAGCCGATGTTCAAGGTCGGCGTCGGGATGCCTTTGATGTTGGTTTCCCCTGCCTCGAAAATCACCCGGCGCCTGAGTTCTTCCACCGCCCCCTGTTCGGAGGACAGCTTCCATTTCTGCTCGATATTGCAGTCCCGCACCACCCCCGTGAGAATCGTGTCGGTGAGGAGCTTCTCCTTCATCTCCTTCACCGACTGCAACCGTTGTTCTTCGGTAGACTCGGGGTTGAAGGGCAGGGGGACATAGCTGAAGTCCGGGCCGCTTTGCTTGTATTTCCAGTAGCCGAAGGCGCCGCCTCCGAGGAGAAGACACAGAACCACCGCGGCCGCTACGATCCACCGTTGCATGTCACGGATGTATCCTCCATTTCTCTCCGTCCAAGCCGGAAATTCATGGAATACCCTGCAACCGCTGCCACCCTCGACACCCTTCCGAACGGCCTCACCCTCATTCTGGACCCAGATCCGGCGGCTCCCGTGATCAGCGCCCAGCTCTGGGTGGAAACCGGCAGCCTCCACGAGGGCTTCCTGTTGGGCTCCGGCGTCTCGCACTTTCTGGAGCACATGGTCTTCAAGGGCGGCGGGCGCTTTGGCGCGGACGAGCTGGCCACGACGGTGCAAGCGGCGGGCGGCCACTGGAATGCCTACACGACCTTCGATCGCACGGTTTACTACATCGATGGCCCGGCCTCCGGGACGGAAACTTTCCTCGAAGTGCTCGCCGCGATGGTCTTCGCCCCGCTTCTCCCGGAGGAGGAGTTCGAGAAGGAAAAGGATGTGATCCGCCGGGAGATCGACATGGGCTTGGACGATCCCGATGACGTTGCAAGCCGCCTGATGTTTTCCACGGCCTTCACGTCCGACCCGCGCCGCCATCCCGTGATCGGCCACCGCGGGCTCTTCGGTTCCATCACGTACGCGGATCTCACCGGTTACCACCGGAGCCGCTACACCCCGGACCGCTGTTGCCTCTGCCTCTCCGGTGACTTCGACCCGGAGGAGATGCGGGAAAAGATCGCCAATCTTTTCGGCCCGTTTGTCCGCGGCAGCGGCGCGGAGCCGGTGGTGCCCCAGGATGCCGTCCAGCTCGGGCCGCGCCGGGGCCGGGCGACCTTCGCCGTTCCCGCCAGCCGCATCACCCTCGCTTGGAAGATTCCGCCGCTCGGTCATCCGGACGTCCCGGCCTATGAACTCGCCGCCGCCGTGCTCGGGCGCGGTCGTTCGGCCCGGCTTTACCGCCATCTCCGCGAGGAACGCGAACTGGCGCTGGAAATCTCCGCTTGGTCATGGAGCCAGGCCGGGCGCGATGGCATTTTCGCGGTCTCTGCGGAAACCGAGCCGGAAAAGCGCGACGAACTGATCGCCGCAATTTACGCCGAGCTCGCCGAGCTTCCTGGCAGCGCCCTCGACGATGAGCTGGCCAAAGCCCGCCGCCAGATCGCCGCGAGCCAATTCAAGACGCTCACCAGCGCCTCGGGCCGTGCTTCCGACCTCGCTTCAAATTGGCATGAGGCTCGCGACCTCGATTTCACCCGCCGTTACCTCGCCTCCCTGAATGCGACGACTGCCGCCGATGTCCGTCGCGCGGTCGCAAAGCTGACGGAAGACCAGGTCACCCTCTCGATCCTCGACCCCGAGGAGGCTCCCGCTCCGATCTCCTTGAAGCCTGCGAGCCGTCGTCGTCCGGAGCCGGAATGCTTCACCCTGCCGAATGGCGCGACCGTTGCGCTGCTGCCGGACCCCCGCGTGCCGATTCTCGCCGCGCAGGTCGCCGTGCGGGCCGGCCTGGTTTCGGAAAGCGAGGCGACGGCTGGCGTGAACAGCTTGCTGGCGGCTACCTTGCCGCAGGGAACCGTCCGTCATAGCGCCGCCGAACTTGCCGGCAGGCTCGAGTCCCTGGGTGCCGCGCTCGGTGCGGCCACGGGGAACAATGCCCTGCTGGTGCAGCTCTCCGGCCTCTCGCCGGACCTCCCGGTGCTGCTGCCCTTGCTGTCCGAAGTGCTCGCCGAACCGGCTTTCCATAGCGATTCGATCGACCGGGAAAAGGCCAGCCAGCTCGCCTCCCTGCGGGAGTCTTTGGAAGATCCGCTTTCGACTGCCTTCCGGCTCGCCCGCTACCATCTTTTCAACGGGGAGGGCTATGGGATCCCGGCGTTGGGTACCGAAGAATCCCTGTCCAAGCTCAATCGTCTCGCGCTTTCGGCGCACCATTCGCGGCACTTCCAAGGCAAGAACGTGGTTGTGGCACTTGCGGGAGATTTCGATATTTCCGAAGCCCGCGATCTGCTCGCCGAGGGCATCGGCAAGCTTCCGGAAGGCTCCGCATGGCTTCCGCCCGCGGTGAGCACGGCTTCGAATTTCGAGATCGAAGCCTTCCTGCCGAAAAAGCAGGCCGTCCTCGCGCTCGCCTACCCCGGCTGTTCGGCGCTTGCGCCGGAACGCTTCGCGCTGCGCATGATCCAGGAATGGTGCAGCGACATGGCGGGTCCGCTCTTCACCCGCATCCGCGAGGATCTCGGCCTTGCCTATCAGGTCGGCGCCACCCAGTTCCACGGGCACGATGTCGGCCTGTTCGGCTTCTACCTCGCTACCGATCCCTCGCAGGTCGACCTCGCACAAAGCGAGCTGTCCTCGGAGATTGCGAAAATCGCCAGTACCGGCATCCCGGAAGAGGCCTTCGAACGCGTCCGTGCGACGGTCCTCTCCAGCCTCGCAATCGGCATGCAGGCCCCGGCCTCCATCGCCCGCCTCGCCGCCATCGATATCCTGTTTGGCCTTCCCGTCACCCATCACCGCGAAGCGGCGGCGATCTTCCAAAAGCTCACTCCGTCCGATGTGAAAGCCGCGGCCGGGACTTTGCTGGAAAAGGCACCGGTGACGGTGCGGGTTCTTCCCCGCGAGTAATCTTGGCGGGGAAGCGGGTTGATCCGGGGCGGCTACTGGGCCGCACCGGTGGCCGCGCCACCGGTGGCACCGGCGGCTGCATCTTCGGCAGCCTTCTTATCGAGGATCTCCTTGCGCCGCTTCCTGAAGTTCTCCTCCAGATCCCTGATGTCATCGCGCAGCTTGGACGCGTCAGTGCGTGCCTTTTGGGCTGCCTGTTGGTGGGTGCCGATCGAAGCTTGGTTGGCCTGCTCTTGAGCTTGCAGTCCGCGGAGTTCTTGCTCCATCTGTGGCGCACGGCTGACGCTTTTACCCTTCTCGGATCGGATTTCGCCCTTCTTGCGGTTGATCGCGGCGATGAATTTGGAAGCATTTTCCTTGGCGGTCCGCACCTTGGCATCCAGAAGCCGAGACTCGGTGTCCAGCTCGGTGAGCTTCGTGCTCCACGTGTCGATCTGCTCCTTCATCTGGGAAAGTTCGGCGTTTTCAAAATGGTTATCCGCGGCCTTTTTCACGGCGACCACGATTCGAGCGGCCCCTTCCTTGGTGAGCTGATATTGGTCTTGGAGATCGGCCGGAATATCGTCCAAGGGGATCGTCTTGATACCCGTGGAGTCGATGGTGCGGATACCGGTGTGATCCACGGAACGGATTGTGCCCTTGGGGTAGACCTTTCCGCTCGCGACGCCCTTGATCTCACGGATTTCGTGACCCTCGGCTTGCTTCCAGACTTGGTCGCGATAGGCGATCTTGTAGTCTTCCCAATCGTTGATCGCCGCATCGATGGCGGCCTCTCCTTCTTTGACCTTTGCCTTCAGCTCCTCGATCTGGGTCGCATTTGCTTGGGTACTCTCCGTCAGCTTGCGGATTTGCTCTGGCTGGCCCTTGAGCGGCTCGCCCTGCGCCACCAGCTTCTCGAAGGATTCCTTCTGGGTCTTCTTGCCATCAAGCTCGAGTCCCAGATCACGGACCACCGCTTCGATCTTTTTGCCGCCCGCCTTCTCCATGTCTTTGTCGAAGACCATGAAGAGGGCACCGAAGCCCCCGAGGACGAGAAGTGCGATGAGGGTGCCGATGATGCCGGGGCCACGGCTACTGGAGAGGAGGTCGGAGAATCCCATGAAAGGAAGGATGAAAAAACTTAGGAGAGGAGGGCAGCGGCCTGCATCCCCGGTCATCGCGATGAAGCTAGCCGGCGAAGGAACGCGAGATTGCAACAAGAGTTGATACAAACCTCAAGGCAGACCGTCTCTTTTCACACGGATTTCACGAAAGCGAGTCTGAATCTGCCGGGCACCGGTTCAACCTCCGGTGTAGGACGGAACTTTGGGATTTGGAATTTCCAAATCACCTCGTCACCCTCCGGCCATGCCTTCCGCCGATCCCCGTTTCAATGAGTTCGTCATCCTGCAGGCTCAGAATGCCGGACTTTTCCTCGGCCAGATCCCGCACCCCGCCACCGGAGAAAAATCATTGAACCTGCGCGCCGCAAAGTCCGTGATCGACTCCCTCGAAATGCTGGCTGCCAAGACGCATGGGAATTTGACCGGTACGGAAGAAAAACTGCTCGGGACCGCCCTTGCCAACCTGCGTCCGCTATACGAGAAAGCGGCAGGCTAAACGGTCGTTTCGCTCATCTCCCCGTTTTTTTCGCGATTTTATCCATCATGTCGTTCGAACCGTTCCAAATCGGCAGCGTCCCCGTCGGGGGTCCAGTGCCCTTCTTCATCCTCGGCCCCTGTGCCCTTGAGTCCGAGTCCTTCGCGTGGGACATGGCCCGCGCCATCGACGAAATCGCGAAGCGCACCGGCATCCACTACCTTTTCAAGGCGTCCTACGACAAAGCCAACCGCACTTCCGTGAAGTCCTTCCGCGGCCCCGGGGTGGAAGAGGGCTGCCGAATCCTTGGCGAGATCGGCAAGGAGCTTGGCGTTCCCGTGACGACGGACATTCACAACGCGCAGGACGCGGCGATCGCCGCCGAGCACATTGATCTCCTCCAAATTCCCGCTTTCCTGTGCCGTCAGACGGACCTGCTCGAAGCCGCCGCCAAGACCGGCCGCGCGGTGAACGTGAAAAAGGGTCAATTCCTCGCCCCGTGGGATACGGTGAACATCGCCGACAAGCTGCGCGCATTCGAGTGCCGCAATTTCGTCATCACCGAGCGCGGCACGACCTTCGGCTACAACAATCTGGTGGCGGACATGCGCTCCCTCTACTGGATGCGTAAGGAGGGGTTGCCCGTCGTGTTCGATGCCACCCACTCGGTGCAACGCCCCGGCGGTCTCGGCGGAGCGACGGGTGGCGATGGCGAATTGGCACCCGTTTTGGCCCGTGCGGCCATTGCCACCGGGGTCGAAGGTATCTTCCTCGAAACCCATTCGGACCCCGAGAATGCGTTTTCCGATGGACCGAATCAAATTCCTCTCGAATTTCTGGAGGATTTGCTCGTCCGACTGGTTGCCATTCACCATGCCGCCCATGGCGCCTGATCCTCTCGAAACTTCCCCGTGCTTTCCCCTCGCCACCTTTCTCCGAGATCCGCTGCCGGCCACTTCGCCCGCAGCGTGATGTTCGCGGCGTTGGGACTCTCGCTTGCCACGGGACAGAATCCCCAGCCTGAGGAGGAGCCGGACGAGACGGAGGATACCGCCATTCTCGCGGGGGATTTGCTTCCGCAGGGAAGTATCCTGAAAGATGTCCTGCTCCCGAGTTACGGACCGAAGCTGAACCTTACGTCCAGCGTGCGGGCGGATGAACTCGTGATCGTCGAGCGCGATCCCGCGATCATCACGGCAAAGAACATGCTGATCGAGATGTTCGATGACGAGGGAAAGCCGGACGCCCGCATCGCCTTGAAGACAGCTCGCTTCCTGGGTGAAAAGAATCTTCTGAGCTCGGACGAACCCGTCTCGATCGTGGCCGACAAGATGACGGCCGATGGTACCGGGCTGGTCTTTGATACCCGAAAGTCCCGCGGCTTCCTCCGCGGCCCCGTGAAAGCGGTGACCGAGATCGATACCCGAACTTCCATGAACACCCGACCCGCCCGAAATGCCTTCGCCGCTGGTGCCCTCCTCATGGCTGCGGCCACGCCGGCCCCGGCTCAGGAAAAAAAGGAGCCCACGACCGCGGAGCGCTTCGCCGAACTGCGGTTGAAGCCAGCCGAGCTCGAACAAGTCTCCGCGGATGCCGCGAGCAAGAAGACGCAACTCACGGAAGCTTCCGGCTCTGCGAAGGCCGCTATGGATCTGGTAACCAGCCAGTCGGAAGATGCCCGCATTACGATGAACGGCTTCCTTCGCTTCGCCGCGCTGACCGCGCTAATGGCGGAACCCGCACCCCCGGCTTCCGGCGGAGCCGTGCCGCTGCCTCCTCTTCCGGAGAATCCGCTGAAAACGACGATCACGTCCAAGGACGGTGCCTACTTCGATTCCTCAGCGGGCTTGGCCATTTTCCTGAAGGACGTGCAGGTCAAGAACCCCGAGTTCCAATTGAAAGGCGCGGATGAGCTGAAGGTCTTCATGACCCCCGAGCCAACGGAGGATGAAAAACCCAAGCCGAAGGACAAGGCGGCTCCGGAAGGAGCCGCGCCGGGCAACAAGCCCGCTGGCGATCCGTCGAAGCCGAAGGCAGGCGGTAAACCGGCTGCGGAGACGGTCGAGATCACCCCGGAGCTCGCCGAAAAGATGCGCGCCGGGAAGGAAGCCGCCGCCAAGCTGGGCAAGCGGGGGGAGAAGGGTGACTTCGGTGACGTCAAACGGCTGGTGGCGACCGGAGTCGTTGAGATCTTTTATCAGCCCAAGAAGACAGCGGACGGGAAGGAGCAGGAGCCGATCATGGCTTCCGCCCGCACCGTGGTTTACGACATCGAGAAAGAGCAGATCATCCTGAGGGGCGGATCTCCCTGGGTTCTCAAGGGCAAGGATCTCCAGCGTGTGAATGGTGAGGATGCCTACTTCCTGATCTTCACCAAGGAAGGAGAGCCGACGAAGTTCGTCACGGGCAACCAGGAATCCTTCGAAGGAGAGTTTAGCACCCCGCCAAAGGAGGACGACAAGAAGGCTGGCCAGAAAGATCCGAAGAACCAAAAACCGAAGAATCGCTGAACGATGCCCTCTCCCTCCTCTTCAAACGGGCACGCGATCCTTTCGGCCACAGGTCTCCGCAAGTGCTACGGCGGTCGCGCCGTGGTGGACGGTGTCACCCTTGGGGTTTCGCCGGGTGAAATCGTCGGTCTGCTGGGGCCCAATGGCGCCGGCAAGACGACCTCCTTCTACATGATCGCCGGACTGGTGCCGCCGGATGCCGGCAGCGTGCATTTCAACGGGAATGACATTTCCCGCATGCCGATGCACCGGCGCGCCCGCCTCGGTCTCGGCTATCTGCCGCAGGAAGAGTCGGTCTTCCGCAAGCTCACGGCCTTCGAGAACCTGCTCGCCGTGCTCGAAACCCGGCCGGGCCTCTCGAAAAAGGAGCGCATCGCGCGCGCCGAGAACCTCTTGGAACGGTTCAAGATCACCAAGGTCCGGAACTCGGAGGCAATCGCCCTTTCCGGCGGAGAAAAGCGCCGCCTCGCGATCGCCCGCGCCCTCTGCACCGAGCCGCGCCTGCTGATGCTGGACGAGCCCTTTGCCGGTATCGATCCGATCGCCGTGGAAGACATCAAGGCGATTGTCCGCGAGCTGCGCGAACGCGATGGCCTCGCGATTCTCATCACCGACCACTCGGTTCGTGAAACGCTGTCCATCGTGGACCGCGCCTTCCTGATCCACGACGGCCGCGTGATCCTCGAAGGCGCTTCGGAGGTGCTGGTCAATGACCCGATCGCGCGGAAGCACTATCTGGGCGAGGATTTCCGGATGTAAGTGGTCCGCATCCGTCGTGTGCGGGAGAAGCGATCGCCACAGCTGGGCTTGATGCCCGGCAAGGCCCGCTGACAGGAGCAAGCCTCCGGAAAAAGAAACAGCCGCGGGCTATCCCGCGGCTGAATCTCCAAACAATCCACCGAAGTAGAATTTTCTCAGGTCGCCTGCAGGCCGCCGTCCACCGGCTTCGGCAGCGGCTTGTCCTTGCGGCGCAGGGCCTTGCGCATCTTGGTCAGCGCCACGTTCTGGAGCTGGCGGATGCGTTCGCGGGTGACACCGAATTCGCGGCCGACTTCTTCCAGCGTCATCGGCGTCTTGCCGGTGAGGCCGAAGCGTTCGTCGATGATCCGGCGCTCGCGCTTGTCGAGGACATCGAGCAGGCCGCTGAGTTCCCCGTGAAGATTCTTCTCGGACAGACTTTCAAGCGGGTCTTCCGCACGATCGTCGCCGATGATTTCGCCGTATTCGGTCGCTTCGCCTTCGTTGATCGGGGCGTCGAGCGAGGTCGGGCGCTGTGAGGCTTGCTTCAGCATGGCGAGCTTGCGGCGGGGCAGGCCGACTTCATCGGCCAATTCCTCGTCGGTAGGTTCGCGGCCGAGAGCTTCCGCGAGCAGCGTCGCGATGCGGCGCATCTTGGCGATCTTGTCCACCATGTGGACGGGCAGGCGGATCGTCTTGCTTTGGTTGGCCAGAGCGCGCTTGATCGACTGCTTGATCCACCAGGCGGCGTAGGTCGAGAGCTTCCCACCCTTTTTCGGGTCGAAGCGCTCCACGGCCTTCATGAGGCCGATGTTGCCTTCGGAAATGAGATCGGAAATCGGGAGTCCATAGCCGGAGTAATCCTGCGCGATCTTCACAACGAGGCGGAGGTTCGCCTTGATCATGTGGGTGCGGGCTTCCTTGTCGCCCCTTTTGATCCTCCGGGCGAGTTTCACTTCCTCTTCAGGAGTGAGCAATGGGGTCCGCGAGATCTCCCTCAGGTAAACCTTCAAACTGGAGTCGGCATCGTATGACATGGCAGGGGTCCCGGTGCTCCCGGGTTCTATGGATTTAACGCCGCAGCGCCTTGATTTATTCCTAAAATCGCACCGGCTTTTGTAATTACATCGTTAAGACGTAGACCGGTGTGATTCCTTGTCCATTTCTAGCATGGGGCATGCCCCCCACGAGGCCACCCGGAAGCAACCGTTGGAATTCAAACGATTGCATGAAGGAGGGCCGCAATTTCCCTAGGGAAGGGTGCAAAAAGAGGTGTCAAATTGCCACGCTTCCTGCGACACATCGGTCATTCTGCAACGCAATATTGTCACAGGGATGCTACTCCATCGCGCCTCCCCGACGACGGCAGGCGAAACCGTCCCATTCTAGCACGGCTTTCAAGGTTTGCCGCCGAAATGATGAGTTTCTCAGGGGCGAGGTGCGCGAAGGAACCAGAAGTCTCCTTTTTCGGGCTCTCCTGCGGCGAGGGTGATGGCGGTGTCGGCATCCCCTTGTGAAATCAGTAGAGGACGATCGCCGGGCAGTGCGGACCATGCGCTGGCGAGTGCGGCAAAAGACTCGGCATGATCGTAGCGGCAAATGGGAACCTGCCGGGTGGCGAAGGAACGTCCGCCCGCGAGACTGCGAAGCGCCTCAACTTCGTCTGGATGGGGCGCTTCGACTTTTCCTTCCGCGGCCGGTGGATGGCGGAGATCGGCACGGAGGTGGTCCTGGGTGTGCCGATGTTGGTCGCGTACGGCCTCCCGTGACGAATGGGAGCGGCAAGTATCGACGAAGGACCGGAGCGCCGGGATGAGGACGCGCAGGCTGCGTTCCGCCCCTGCGAGATCGAAATGGAACGCGCCGACCAACGGGAAATAGCTGCGGCGGCGGCCGTCTTCCGACTCCACGAGTCGGAGCAACATCGCCTCCCGGCCGCGTACCCAGAGGAGGGAATGGCGGTAGGGCCCGAACCCGGGGGACTCCGACTGCTCGCGTGCGGCGTTGGCCGCGATGCCTTGAAGGTAGAGCAGCCGCTTGCAGGTCCGGAGCGAGGGCGTGGTCAGACCGAAGTCATCCATGTGATCGTTCCATGCCGGATGCTTGCCGAAGAGGGCGAGGACCGGGCTGGAATTCCCCCGCTTGAAGTCGCGGAGGAAGTCCTTCTGGAATGCCGGGTCCATGGCGCTACTCGAATCCCGCGGGACGCGCTCCCATCGGGTAGGGACTGGGAAAGGTGAACAAGAGGGTGAGCCGCTTGGTGAGCGCCGTCATCACGTGCACCTCGCGGACGGCGGCGGCACTGGTGCCCGATCGGGCGACGATGAAATCCAGCGTGCCCCAGGCACCCCCCTCGCTCTGGGTAGATGGACCCATTCCCTCCGCTTCTTCCCACTCGACAATCACCCTGATGGGATCCGCCAGCGACAACTGACCGAGCGGGACCCGCTTGCCCTCCGGCTTGCCCTGGAGTTCCGCCTGCGGCACGCCGACCTTCACGGCACGGATGCCCTTTGCCGTGACGACTTCCTCCTTCTTCATGAAGGGAGGCATCAGCTTGAAGGCCTGCTTCTGCTGCACCAGAGCGGGAATCTCGAAGGGACCGATTTCCACCGGCACGGCGTTGACCCCGAAGCCATTGTCGGCCACCGCGTTCTTCGCTTGGAGAATGATTTCAAAGCGCGAGCGCTTGGTGGAGGCACGGTCGCCTACTTTCCGACGCAGCGGTTCCAGCGCGGCTTTCAGCCCGTGATGGCGGCTATCGACCGCCAAGGTGTCGCAGGCCAGGAAATCCCCGGCCAGGAAGGTGATCACCTCGGCGGCCCGGCGGAAGTCCGTGCCCGGGGCCAGCGCCGGATCGCGGCCGCCGAAGGGCCTGCGGAAGATGAGTCCCTGGTGCCCCTTGAGCGCGGTGGCGAAGGGGCCGTTCAGGCATTTCGCATAGAGCAGCTCCTTGGTGCCGCGGTCGAGATAGACGGTGATCCCTTTGCCGCGTTCGCTGAGTTGGTTGAGCTTGTTTTGCAGGGTCCGGCTCGCCTCGGCGCGGGCACGGACTTTTGCCGGATCGGCGGTGGGATCGGGCTTGTCTTCGGGGAGCTTGGGGGCTTCGGGATAGGCGGTGACGAGTTTGGCGCGTTCTTCCACGCGTTTTGCCAGGGAATCGAAGATTGCTTGGAGTTGACCGGGCTCCGGAGCCTGGAGCTGGCGGGTCAGTTCGTGCTCTGGATCGAGGAGCGGGAAATGGCCGTTGAAGGAATCGAGACGCTTGCGGTAAAGAGGAGTGCCGTCGTCCGAAGGATCCAGATAACCGGTCCACAGGATGGCTTTCTCCGATTGCGGATCGAAGACCCGCTGCTGCTCCTCGACCCCGACCCATGCGGCGTCGGGCTGGCCGACCGAATCGATCGCCCGGCTGACTTCCGTGGCGAGCAGCGAGGGAAGCTTGGGCAGGAGCGCGCGCAGCCGCGAATCATACCCGGCATAGGCGGCACGGCGCATGGAATACGCGGCGGGATCCGCGATCTCATCCAGGCGCTTCCCGATCGTGTTCAGGCTTTGGAGACGGGTTTCGATCTCCTTGAAATCGTCCAGCCGTTCGAGCAGGGACCACAGATCGTCCTCGTAAATGAGGAAATCGCGGGCGAGTCGTTCGCGTTCCTCGACATCGTTGTCGGTCTTGGACTGCCGTTCGTCGATGCGTGTCTTGTGGATCGTGAAGAGCCGCATGCCGCGGGAAATGGCACGGTAGGGCGGCCCTTCGGCCATCCAGCGCATGCGGTCGAGGTCGCTGGAGTCCACCTCCGACCATGCTTCGGCGATGAGCCGGTTGAGTTCCTTCTCGGTCTCCGCGCCGACCGCCGGTTTGCCGTTGTTCGACGCGAAGACAGCGGGTGCCGCCACCCGGTAGAGCGGGCTGAAGAGCCGGGCGACCTCGGCGGGATCGGAGATCGGGTGGGCCTGCTCCATGTAGGCCTCCAGCTCTACCAGCGAGAGCGTGGCGGCGACCTCGTCTTCTGAAGCGACGGCGTGGACCGTATTGGCGAGATTCTCGCGGGCTGCCTTGAGCAAGGGCCGGATGATGCTGCCCTCGAGGATCACGATGCGGGCGCGCTCGCGATCATGGCTGAGCTGGCGATAGGCGGGCAGGGGCGCGAAGTAGGTGCCCCAGCCGAGGCCTTTCTCCACTTCGGTCGAGAGCTTCTGGTGGTAGGCGATTCGGGTGAATTCGGAGTTCATCACCGGATCCTGGCCCGAGTAGCGCCAGGCGTTGTCCACGCCTCCCCGATCAAAGAGTGGCAGGAAGGTGCCATTGTCCCATGTCTGGTTTGCCAGGCTCCACAAGTTGCGCTCCGCGGCCAGGCGCTTGTCGAGCCGCCGGCTCGCGAACCAACCGGTAAGCAGCAGCAGCAAGAGGACCGATGCGGTGATCAGGTAGAAACGCATCAGGCGGTTGCGCAGACCGCCGGCGATGTTGGTGAGGCGGGTGACTAGGCCGCTTTCGCGGAAGAGCTTTTCGAGGAAGAAATCGCGCAGGAAGAGCGATTTGTCCGTCTGATAGCCGCGGACCTCCGGAAGCCGGGTCAGCGGCAGGTTGAGGGCGGCGGCGAGTTCCTTGTCGAGCACGGCCCCTTGGCGCAGGGAGCTGGTGAAATAGATGCCGCGGAAGAAGGGCGGCCGTTGATTCTTCCACCGGTCGGAGCGGAAGAGGACTTCGAGATACTTTCCGAGGGGATCGAAGAGGCGGCGGAATTCACCCGGAAACGCGTAGATCGAATCGAGGAAATCGAGACGGCGCAGGTCGGAACCGCTCGGCCAGTTGGCACCTAACAGCTTGTCCCGAACATGCTGGAGGCGATCGGCGAGCGGTGCCAGCAAAGCCGCGGTGCGGGAGGGTTCGAAGGGATGGTCGAGCGGCTCGGGATTCGACCAACCGAGCATCTGCGCTTCGAAAGACTCATTGCCGGGGGCATCGAAGAACTCGCGGAAGCCGGTGACGAGGTCGCACTTGGTGACCATCAAATAGACTGGATAGCGGAGATCGAGCGATTCCTGGAGGACGGCGAACTGATCCACGATCCGGCTGGCCTTTTCTTCCAGATGGCGAGGGTCGTCGATGAGAAGGCTGTCCGCCGGAATCGCGAGGACCAAACCGGTGATGGGATAGTCGGGGCGATACTGTTTGAGAAGATCGAGGAACTCCTCGAACTGCGCCTTGTTCGATTGTTCGAGCAGGAGTGCGCCCGCGGTGTCGAGGATGATGGCATCATTGGTGAACCACCAATCCATGTTGTAGGTGCCGCCGACGCCTTGCAGCAGGTCGTTGATGCCTTGGGGAAAACGGATCGAGCTATGGCGGATCGCCTCGGTCTTGCCCGCGCCCGGCTCGCCGACCATCACGTAGAGTGGAAAGCGGGTGAGGTTCTTGCCGCTGTCGGTGAGAGTCTTGAGGCCGGATTTGAATTTCTCCCGCAGCTCTTCGCGACGGGCGATGTCGGCGGGATCGGTGGAGTGCCCTCCCGCGTCCTTGGAGGCGGTGAGTTGTTGCTCGAACTTCGCCGCCTTCCGCATCGAGAGCCAGCGGACGAAGAGATAGATGACCAGCCCGACGAGCAGCAGGCCGGCGACGGCGAGCGCGAAGATGAGCATTCCCCAGATGCCGAATTGGAGGAAGGCCATCGTGCCGAGCGAGGCAAGCGTGAGCGCACAGACGATCAGCAGCAGGAGTCCGGGAAGGCCCATCCCGGGGAGATGTTTAACCGCGAATGGACGCGAATGGACGCGAATGGGGGAAGGCGTCCATTTGCGGTTAGGGTCTCCACTTTGGCCTCCCCTATATAGGTTGGCTTTCATTCCTGCACCTCCTTCGAGCGGTCATCGGGAAGCTTGCCCTCTTCCGCGCTGATCCACGGTTTCAGATCCTGGGACGAGCCGATGATCTGCCGGAGTTCGTCCGGCAGGTTGCGGTTGAAACGGAGGTAGGCGTAAAGGTAGAGCGAGCCGCCCGCCAGCACCGCACAAAGTACGGCGGCAATCGTAGCAAGCTTGCGCTCGCGCGGGGGGCGGACGAGATCACGTTCGTCCAGACCCTGATAGGCGGGCGGGCTGAGCTTGCCGGGTTGGTCGAGGTCGATGAACTGGCGGACCTTCGGCTGGATTTCATCCATCAGCTCGCGAATGCGGTCCTGGGTCTCGATGCCTTTGAACCCGAGGCCGAGGCAGGTGTAGTAAACCATCAGCCGCTCCGCGGCAGCGGGGGAGGGTGGTTCGCGCAAGGCATCACGCAGGCTATCGAAGAATGCCTGGTCGCCGTGGCGGCTGGCTTCATAACCGAGGCGGTTTTCATGCCACTCCTCCGACTGCGGCGATTGCAGGACGTGGCGCGCCATCATCCCGTCGATGAAGTGCTTGATGGGCGTCTGGAGCCGCTGGACGTGGTCGGCGAGAAGCGGATCGCGACGGGCCATGTCCGTGATGTCGGCGAGGATCGTGATCGCGCGGCGGCGTAGCTCCGCCGGATCGATGCGCGCTCGATTGCGGGCGAGCCGGCTGGACTCGCAGATGAACTCGAAGACGGGTTGATAGAGTTCGTGGGCCGTCACGATTAGCGCGTGGGGATCGGGATGATGAAGGAGATCTTGAAATCGGATCCACCGGAGCCGGAGAACTGGATGCAGGCGGTATCGTCATTGGTCAGGCGCTCCCAGAGTTCACGGCTTTCTTCCGCCAGGATGCGGAAATAGTAGAGGCCCGGATCACGAGGCAGGCCGAAGGGCAGGCTCCGCACTTCCTTCATCTTGATGCCGCGGACAGCGACCTTGTCGCGCGCGACCTCGCCGGGAAGGAGTTGGAACTGCGACGAATCTTCGACCAGCGTGACGAGATCGGAAGCGGGCCAACCGGAGCGCACCGCCAGGAAGAAGCTGGCGGCTTCGTGGAAAAGGTCGGCGCTGACGGGTGCGATGAAGCGGCGGTCTTCCTTCGTGAAATCGACACTGCGGTAGCGCTGGCGCGGGCCGGTGAGATATTTCCGGATGCGGGTGACCAGTTCGGCGAAGGCCGGATAGGCATTCGAGTGATCGTAAGCGGCGGTGGTGAAATCCTCCTGCTCCGGCTCCAGCGCGGCAAATTCGCCGAGCAACTCCCGCAGATGGAGATAGAGGTCGAAGGGTGGGATGCCGCCGGCTTCGACGATGGCCGGCAGGGTGGCCTCGAAGCGCGAAAGGATCCGCAGCCGGAAGAGATAGCGCAGCGACTCCGGGCCGAAGGACTCGCCGAGCGGCGGATTGTCCACGAGCAGGGCGGAGAACTCGCGGCGGACGGCGGTGATGCGGCTTCCTAAATCCCGCACCAACTCGCGGACGCCGGGCATGCCCGCGAGCGAGAGAGCCCCGGGCACGAAGGCCGGATCACGGCGTGGGATGTCCGGAAGATTCTGGCGTTCGGTGCGGGTGATGCGCAGCACCGGCAGCAGCTCGAAGTCGTGGCGGCGGAGGTCCGGGCTGTCGAGCAGGAGGCTCGCGTTCAGGCGCCGGAGTTCGAGCACCTGCGGATGTTGGCCGGTGTTCTCATCATTCGTCTCGCGGCGCGCGAGCGTGTAGCGCACCGCCGCATTTCCGGTGTTATCCTCGGCGACGTTCGGGCGCTCCTCGAACCATAGCGGCAACGCGAGGTGCACCAGCAGGGTCTCTTTTCCGCTGGTAAAGGCCTCCTTGATATTGAGCACGGGTAGGTCGGCTTCCTCGGGGAAACGCAGCAAGGTTCCGCCCGGAAGCAGGACATGCAGCTTGCGGAAGCGGACCTGGAAATTCTCCAGATCATCCTCCGCCAGATCCATATCGATCACTCCATGCGGATGGCTGCCTCCGAGCCGCGCGACTTGTTCGATGCGATGGTGGACCCCCCGCTGGAACTGCTGCAGGTGGTGCGGCTGGAGGAAGAGGCCTTCCCGCCAATGGATATAGTCGGACATGAGTGGTTAGGGAGGAGTGCGTGAGGAACCGAGCATCGAGCTGGTGCCTTCCACGAGGTGACGGAAGAAGCTTTCGGCCAGGCGGGCCGGGGTGAAATCGGCGCAGCGGTATTCGTATTCCCGCCAGAAGCGCAGCTCGGGCTGGCCGCCGAGCGGGCCGCGTTCGGTGCGGCGGACGTCCGCGGCGATCCGCTCGGGAGCGAATTGATCGAGCCACGAAGCCGCGAGGCGATCGAGCGCGGCGGGCAAGGCCCCGAGCATCGCGACCAGCACTTGGCCGCTCTGCGTCACCGAGCGGCTGTAGCCTGCGAAACTGGCCCCCGGTTTCCCCTCCAAGAGGCGGGCGGTCTCGGCGAAGAATCCGGCTTCAAAAGGTGCTTGCCACTGGGACTTCGGTGCGGCGGCGGCCCAGATCTTCCAGAAGACGGAGTCGATCCCGCCGAAGGTATCGATCAGCAAGGCCGCGGTCTTGACGACATTGAGGAGTTCCAGCGCGGCCGGCGAGTTGATCTCCAGCTTTCCGGATTTCAATACGGTGAGCGCGAGCTGGAGGTGCGGGAGATGCTCGGCATCGCAGCGCAGCAGCGCCCGGAGATCGGGGCCTGCGGGGCCGATGTTAGAAGGAGCGGCGGGATCGAGCAGGGCACGGGCCCGCGCGGCAAATGCGGAAGCCGCGGCGGAATCGAGAAGCGCCAGCGTCTGGGAAAGTTGCTCCAACAGATTTTCCGGCGTCGCGGCGGCTGGAGCCGCTGCGGGTGGAGGCGCGGAGGTTTCTCCGGGGAAGTGGTCGATCAACTCTTCGAGATAAGCCGCCCGCTCATGGGATGGCAGTTCTTCCACCGCCTTGCGCACTTCCTGGCGCAAGTATTCACGCCGCCGGGCAGGCGGTAAGTGGGCGCTGCTGGACTGCAGCGAGCGAAGCCGCCCGGCGCTTTCGGAGACCCGCTGACCGAGGTTTTCGAAGGCCATGGTTCTTTTCCTAGACGACTGCATGATGGTATCCCATGCTTCGCTGTGGCAATGCCGTAAGTTCAAGATCGGCCAATTTCTTTGCTCTCCACACCGTGAAGCTGGACCCGAGGAACCTTTGGAGGACCGGGCGGCTCTGCCTTTGGGCGGGCCTGCTGCTAGGCGGCGCGGCCCATGCGCAGGAAGAAGCCGCTCCGGACGCCTACGGGGGAGTCCTGCGCAAGGACATCGAGATCCTGGTAGATATCTCCGGGTCGATGGATTCCGGGACCGCTTGCGAAGCGGTCGATGTGGTGACAGACCTGATCCGCGGGCAACTGCGGCGTCCGGCATCGGGCCGGGTCGATATCCACGAGCACTGGCAGCCTTTTGAAGGCAGCGATGCGAAGATGCTCGGCTATCTGCGGGTCGAGAACGCCGACAAGAAGTACCACTTCCTTCAGGTCGACTACTTCCGCCGCTTGCTCACGGGCGAGGGTGAGGTTGAACCGCTGGCCGGGGACTACGACCAGATCAACATCACCTACTTCGGCGACCGCTCGCGGACCCTCGACCCGGCGAACCGTTTCACCTACCGGATGGGCGACCTGCACCGGATGGGTGAGCTGACCCGCGTGCAGGAATTCCGCGACCAGCATACGAACCTGCGGCTGGCGATGGCCCAGGTGCGGAGCCGCAAGGGCAGTCAGGCGGGCTACTATCTCTTCGTCATCTCCGACGCCCAGGACGATCCGGAAGCCAACGAGAAGGATGTCCCCCTGTTGGACAATTGGGGTCCGGACAAGTTCCTGAACGACGACCACGGCATCGTGGTGCTGGCGCATCAACCGCCGGGACAGGTAGGGCGCAAGATCAAGCCCTACATTTGCATGGTGGCCGCAGGGTTCGATCCCGTGGCGGAGACGCGCAAGGTGGTCACCAAAGAAGTGCCGAAGATCGAAGGGGCGATCACCCTCCTCGGCGGCTTGGCATCCGAGACGCCGAAGGTTTTCCGCAATCAGGCGCCTTACCTTGCATGGCAAATCGAGCGCGATCCGAAGGCCATCGGCCCGGCGGATGACTACAAGTTCCGCGTGATGCTGGAAGATCGAGACGCACCGGAGCTGATGGTTTATGCGCTGAACCAGCCGAACTGGCAGAGTGTTTCGCGCATCTCGCTGGACGCGACGACGCTGTTCGACGACGCGCAGGGGCGGGGCCAGAGAGCCCAGGACCTTCCACCGGGAAATTGGATTTTCACGATCGAGGAGCAGCAAGGCAGGTTGAAGCCGACGAGCGGGACGATCGTGGTCGAGAAGAAGCGGGATTCGGCGCTGGCGATCGCGGCGCTGGCCGGAGCGACTTCGCTGCTGCTTTTTGCATATTCGTGGTGGGCGGTGAGACAGCGGCGGACCAAGGCATGACATGACTCCGGCAAGCGTGAAGACGGTGGCGATCGGCACGCCAGAGGCCGGGGAACTGGAGCTGGTGGTATTCGGCGCGCCTGCGGCTGGCGACCGCACCGAGCCCTTCTGGCTGCTGCGGCGGCACGCGGAGGCTTCGATCTATCTGGGCGCGCTGATGGACGCGTCGGGAGCCCTGCATGAGCTGCTGGAAGTATGGGTGCAGCGGATCGAGGGGCTCGCCGCGAGTCACCCGGTGCTGGCAAAGACATGGACGAATGCCGATCTCGACAAGCGCTGGCTTGAGATGCGCGAGGAAATCGCGCGGGCGGATGGTGCCGCGGCGCTCCGCCTGGGGATCGAGCAAAGGACCGCACCACTGCTGGTGGACATCGCGCTGAAGCCGGTGAACGACGGGCCGGTGTGGGAGATTTGTTGCGACGACGAAGCGCTGAAGGCAAAGGGGCTGCCAGCCTATGGCGGCTCGCTGCATCGCTATCTGTGGAACCGGGCGGATGACGAATGGGTAGCGCTGGGATCGGCTCCGCAGGGAGAGACCGCGCGGTCCTTTTCCGAGGCTTTTCCGGGTCGGCGTGCCTTGAGTGCGGAGTGTGGCCGGGTCTTTTGCCGACCAGCGGGGGTGATCGGCTGGCGCGACCATGCGGCGGTGCTACGCGGTGGGGTGTGGAATCCCGGGATCCCGGCGGAGTGGCTGGCGATCCTGCCGGAGGTGCATGGCGAGCTGGCGAAGGAACGCGGCAGCGAGGTAACGTGGCGGCATTTCTTGCTGCCCGCGATGGGCGAGCAGGCGGGACCCGCGGAGGCGACCTATCTGAGGCTGGCGCTGCTGCTGGGTGCGGTGGAGGCGGTGGCGAAGGCGACGGCACGGAGCGGCTCGCCTTTCCTGAATTTGGCGGACGAGCACTTCGGCATCCGTCTTGCAGACGGTGGCCTGGGCTTGCCCGCGTTGTGGTCGGCGAAGGTGGTGCTGAACCGTGCAGGCGGTGCCGTGGCGATCACGACGGAGAAGGGTGGCAAACATTTCATGCCCGATGTGACGGCGACGCCCGGGCCTTTCCGGATTCCGGGACCGGTGGATAGCCGGCGGCTGGGTGGCTCGCTGCGGGTGAGGAAGATCGGCGAGCTGATCGGCGGCAGGGCAACGATTGAGGCGACCTTGCAGGCGGATGAGTTGCTCGATGGGCAGGAGGGGTATCGCCTGGAGATTCTGGTCGATACGCCGGGCGGGACCCGGGTGATCCCCGGCGAGATGAGTGCGGGGACTTCACCGCGCGAGTGGCTTTTTGCCGGGAGTATTTCGCCGGGGGCGAAGGAGGAGTTGGTGGAAGGTGCGACGCATCCGAAGGTGGAAGTGCTGCTGCATCCGAAGCTGGGTTCGGCGTGTGATCTGTATGCGCTCGGGGTGCTGGGCTTGCAGCTTTTCCTGGCGACGGAGGAGCGGGGGCTGGCGGTGGTGACGGATGAGGTGCTGCAATTGCGGGACCGCATCGCGGGCGGGACGCTCGGGCTGGTGGAGGCGTCACCGGATTGGCTGCGCGAGGCGATGCCGGGACCGCTGGAGCAGGAGGCGCTGGCTTTGCTGATCCGGATGCTGGGCGGCCCGGGTAATGCTTTTTTCAAAGGGCCGGGTGACCGATTGAATGAGGCGCCGGAAGCGATTTACCGGGAACCGGTCAGGCTGTTAGGGGAGCTGGTGAGACAGGCCCGCGCGGCGGTGTTTGGGGAGAGCGGGAGGAACCAGGAGATCCGCGAGGAGATCTTGGGGGTGCTGGAGGAGTTGAGAGGGGTGGCGCAATAGTGTGGCGGGCGGTTAGGGACCGTTCTGCCAGGCTGGAGCCTGGCGAGCCCGGGCTCTGATGGCGGGCTGCCTTCCTTTTATGATGCAAATGTGTAACCCGCCGGAAAAGGGATCGACGCGCCGGAGCGTGGGTGACAGCGTGGTGGTATCGGAGTATTCTTGAGATCAGGATTATGGAGTTCACTACCGAGGATCTAGGGGGCGTGGCGGTCGCGCGGTTGAAGGGAGTGCTGGATTCCGCGGGCGTGGTGCGGATGCAGGAAAACGTGGAGAGCCAGCTCATCGGCCGGGAACGGAAGGTGGTCCTCGACTTCAGCGAGATCGACGCGCTCGACCCGATGGGGCTGGCGGAGCTGCTGAGGCTGTCACGCTGGGTGAAGGAAGGCGGATTGAGGCTCCGGGTGGCGCACGCGGCGGCCCATGTGGAAGAGGCCTTCCGCGACAACATGATTTCCGACGTCGAGTTCTTCCGCGATGTCGCGAGCGCGACGAAATATACGGTCGACGCGCCGCCGCCGAGGCCGGTGGAAACGCCGCCCCCACCGCCGCCGCCAAAGCCGCCGCGGCCGAAGCCAAGCTTCCTGCGGAAATACTGGTGGCTGTTGGCCGGGGTCGGCGTGCTCGTCGTGCTGGGAGTCGCCGCGGTGCTTCTTTCCGGCAAGGTTCTCAACAAGAAGGTCGAGTTCCTAACAGAGGACGGCCGGCCTTGGACCGACAAGATCCAGGAAAGCCTGAAGCCGGGGCAGGAAAAGACGCTGCGCTTCAAGATAAAGAACGCCGGTCAGGTCCTGCCGATCCGCAACGAGGACTGGATCGAAATGAAGGTCGAGACCGGCCCCGACAAGGAGACGAAGGAGGTCGTTTACCGCTTCGCGCCCGACAAGGATTTCCCGCCGACCGATACTTACTTCTACGTGACCGCGGGCGACGGGAAACCACGGATCAAGACGCCGACGATTTACCTGACTTCCGACGTCAAGGCGGTGCTGCCGAAATTCGTCACCGAGAGCCGCGACTACGACAAGACCGCGGACGGCAAGGAAGGCTTCCTGCTCGCGGCGGGGATCGAGGGCGAGCAGTACGGACCGGAAGGCATTGCCGCGACCGGAGGCTCGAATATCCAGTATCAAGCGAGCGGTCACGAACCCTACGGACTGAAATTCGACACGATCACCGGGCGCTTTTCCGGAGAGGCGCAGAAGCCGACACCCGAAAGCACCTACGTCCCGGTGACCATCACCGCGCGCAATGAGGCGGGGGTGACCAGCATCACCGCGTTGCTCATCATCGAGAAGAAGAAGGTCACCGAAACCAAGACGCAGGCGGTGAACGCCTTCGGCGAAGAGATCGACAAGCGCTTCAAGCTGATCGACATCACCTCGCTGGAACGGGAGAACATCGCGCTGCTTTTTGCCTACAAGGACGCGATCCTCAAGCAAGGTGAAGGCGACATCCACAAGGTCGGCACGGTCTTCTTTCCGAAGGGAGAGACCCGGCTCTCGGTGGAATACCAGCGGCGGCTCGACGTGGAATTCGAGGCCGACCGGTTCCGCGAACTCGCGGCGGACCCGGGAACCTACTTTTTCGTGCTCGGCTTCGCGGACAAAGGAAAGACTACCGATACCTTGAACAAGCGGCTCATCCAGGAGCGCGCCGAAAAGCTGAGAGATTACCTGACGCAGCACCTGGGCTCGCGTTACTCCATGGATGCGGAGACGCTGAAGCAACGGGTGAGGGTGATTCCGATGATGCCCGTGCCGGACGATACCACCGGCAATCCGGTGATCTTCGATTCCCGCGAGCGTAGCCGGGCCGGAGAGATCTGGCTGGTGAAAGACCCCCGCAAATAAGCAGATGGACGCCGCCGACTGGCCGGAGATCCGCTGCATCCAGGGCGCCAGCTTGCGGGTGCGGCTGCCGCCGGGAAAGTCGGTGCGGATCGGTCCTTCCTACTCCTTCGAGATGTGCCTGCCCGCGGCTCCTGCGGCAGGCACGGTGCTCTGGACCGGTGAGGAGGTGACGCTGGAACCGGAGGCGGGCAGCAGCGGATTCGAAATCAATGGCACCAAGGTCGAAGGCAAGACCCGCTTGGTCGATGGCGCGGAAGTGCGTCTGGGATCGTATGTCCTTTCCCTGAGTTGGCAGGGAGCGGAGCCCGCCCGTGGCCCGGGACTTGCGAAGAAGGAAGAGCGGCCGCGCATCCTGGCCGGGCAGACGGAAGTCTCCCGGATCGAGCTGCGGCAGGGGATCTCGATCGGGAGCGATGCCACCTGCGACTATCAGGTGGCCACCGGCGATGCTCCTGTGGCGAGGCGGGCCTATTGCGTGAACGTCGCGGAAAGCCCGCAGGGATTCCAAGTGGAGGCAAGCGGCTTCGAGGAGCGCGGCGTGCTCTTGAACGGGCAGCTCTTCAATCGCCGCGATCTGGTGCTGGGCGACTACCTTCAGATCGGTCCGATGTGCTTCCGCTACGATGGGGAAGCGGGACTGCTACCCTGTGCGAACTCGCTGGGCGCCGCGCTGGAGGCGGATGAGGTGGCGGTGAGCTTCGATGGCGGCGGGAAGTGGGTTCTCGATGGCGCGACGCTGCAGGTTCCGGCCGGGCATTTCGTCGGCATTCTCGGCCCCAGCGGATCGGGCAAGACGACGCTGCTGCGCGCGGTGAGCGACCTCATCACTCCCAGCCGCGGGAAGATTTTGTTAGATGGACGGGCGATCCCGACATCCACGACCGAGCGGCGGTCTTTAATCGGGTTCGTGCCGCAGGATGACATCGTGCACCTCGACCTCACGGTGCGGCAGGCGCTGCGGTTTGGCGCGCGCCTGCGGCTGCCCGACAGCATCCCGGCGCACGAAATCGACAAGCTGATCGAGCGAGTGGTGGGGCGGATCTTTTTCCAGTACCGCGACCGCGATTTCGAGTCGAAGGACGCCGCCCATCTGGAAGCCATGGGAGTGCGCATCGGCGAACTTCTGGCGAAACGGGTCGGCCAGCTTTCCGGCGGACAACGCAAGCGCGTTAGCGTGGCGGTCGAGCTGATGAGCCGGCCGCGGATCCTCTTCCTCGACGAGCCGACCTCCGGCTTGGACCCCGCCTCCGAGCAAGAGCTGATGTCGATGCTCCGCGACGTGACGAACTCAGGCTGTAGCGTCATTTGCACCACTCACGTGCTGGAGAATGTCTGGCGCATGCACAGCTTCGCGGTGGTGCATGGTGGCAAGGTCGTGTTCCAAGGCGATAGCGCGGAGGCGCGGACGCATTTCGGCGTTCAGGATCTTTCGACGATCTACCAGCTGCTCGAACGCACTCCGGGTCGCTGGCAGGCGGCGATAGCGACTTCCCCTGCACCCGTCGCGGGAATTCCCCCGGAGATCCCGGCGGCCGCGCCGAAGAGCCCGCTGCGGCAGGCCCTTTTGCTATTGCACCGGCAGCTCGAGCTGCTGAAGCAGGACCGAGGGAGCATCATGCTCCTCATCGGCCAGCCGCTGCTGATCGGTCTCGCTCTGAGTCTGGTCTCGGTGGACGAGGGCGCGATCCCCTACAAGCTCTTCTTCGGGTTGATCGTGGCCTTCTGGTTCGGTTGCAGCAATGCGGCACCCCAGATCGTGCGGGAGCGGGCGATCCTGGAGCGGGAGCGCGGGGTGGGCTTGGGCCTGCCCGCCTATCTTGCGGCGAAGTTCGCGTTCTTCGGGCTGCTCACCCTGCTTCAGGTGATCATGTTGTGGGCCATCCTCGCCGTGCCTTGGTATCCCGGCGTCGGGACCTATCCGCCAGACAGCGGGATCGCCGCGTGGTTGGTCGGCCATTTCTGGCAAGCTCTCAGCGCGGTGGCGCTGGTCATGTGCGCGACTGCCTGGGGCTTGGCGGTATCTGCGTGGGCGAAGAAGACCGCGCAGGCTTCTTTCGTCGTGCCGCTGCTGGTGATCCCACAGATCCTTTTCTCAGGCTTCGTGTTTCCCTTGGAAGATTGGCAGAGCGGGAAAGAAGATGGCATCCGCGCCAAGTCGGGGAAGGCGGTCGTGCGCGGTGTCGCGCGGCTGGTGCCCGGCTACTCCGGCCAGCGGCTGATGGAAACCAGCGTGGCCTGGGATCAGGATGCGGACGGCCGCAACGATGCGGCACGGGAGCGCGCCTTCGAGAACCTGCGCGTCCTCGTGAAAGAGGCGGACTGGCTTGAGTTTGTGAACGGCAAGGAACAGGGCGTCACGTGGCGCGAGGTCTCGCCGCCGCTGGTGGCGATGCTGTCGCTCGGGGCGTGGACGGTGGTGAGTATGGTGGGGGCGGCGTGGGGATTGAGGAAGGATGGATGAATCCCGGTTCTGGCTCCGTCATTTATCTAACAGCTTCCGGTTCTGTTAGGATGCCGGGGTAGAGCTTGATGAGCAAGTTGTGCTCGCCGGACTCCTTGGCGGCGGTGGCGAGGCGCTGGAGTTGTTCCGGGGGCAGGTTTTCCAGGGCATGGGCGATGCGCTGCTGGCTTTCTTTGTCCCGATAGCCGGCGAGGAGGATTCCGCTGAGACGTTGCGGGAGAGGGGTGGCGACGGCGGGCCAGTCTTCCACTTGGGCGAGTGCTTGCGCGGGGTCCTGCTTGCCCCAGAGGCGGAAGAGATTGCCGATGCTCACGCCATCGCGGGCCATGGCTTGGGCGGTGCCGCTTTCGATCCAGGGACGCAGGTCGGTTTCTTCGGGGAACTCGATGCTGTTTGCGGTCGAGAAGGGATCGCTGCTGGCAGCGGTGTAGGAGAATTGTTCCCATGGAATGCGGTCGCTGGCCTCGCGCAGGGCGGAGGGGCTGGCTGCGGCGCGGGTCAGGAGCAGCCGGGTAAGGGTCTCGTAGCTGCAGGGCGGCTTGCGCTTGCTGGCGAGCACGGCTTGGAGGGCTCCCTCCGGATCGCCCGCGGCCCAGCCATCCATAACGTCGAGGCGTAGCTTGGGGAAATGCTCGTCGATCCAATCGACGGCGGCTTGGCCTTCGCTCTTGGCGAGCTCGTGGAGGGCCTCGCGGATCTTCCCGGCGTGGCTCTCGAGGGTGGGCCAGTCGGTATCGTCATCGAAGGCTTCGTGCTGCTTGATGAGCTGCTGGATCCGGGCCCTGAGTTCGGCTCCGTCCAGCTTGGACAGGTCGTCCTTGTCATGCTCCGCGAGGCGCTGCTGCTCGCTGCTTTGCCGTTGCCACGCTTCCTCGAGCCGCTGGAACTCCGCGGTGAGATTGGTGATCGGCGCTTGCCGGGATGCCGTCTTCCCCGCGGGCGCAGCGGGATTTGACGCATCGGTGGCCGGGTGCGGCGAGCCTCCACCGGCGAGCAGGTATCCACCGGCGCCAAGCAACGGGGGAATGAGCCAGAGGATGAAGCGGCGCATGGGATGAGGATGGCGGGGCTCTGCCGGAGATAGGACCGGGAGGCTGCGGAACATATTCATTGCGGGCGCACGCAGGGCAAGCCTGCGCCGATGTCTGCAGGGGCGGCGGGAGACCGTCCCGCGAATTGACGCGGCCGCTATTTTTCCTGAGTGATAGGGCGTGGCTTGGAAAGCGTTGGGATCGCCGGTCCTCTATCTCGTGGCATGCGTGGCGTGCCTGGGGACGGGAGTCTATCTCGGGCGTCCGGTGGAAGCTGCGGTGAAGCAGGGCGATCCCGGCAAGGGAGCGAAGGCGGCGCGAGAGGGGGCGGTGGGTTTCACTGGCGGCGATGATGCCGCGGTGAAGGAGGATGCTCCCGACCGGAAGCGAGTCCTGCAGCGAAGCATCGCGGCGTGTGAGACGGAGGCGCTGTGGGAGTGGCTCGCGACTTTGCCGAGGGGGCAGGAACTGGAGAAGAGCCTGGTGGAGAACGAGCTGATCGATCGACTGGGCTGGGGAGCTTGGGAGCATGTGCGCGGTCTGGAGGCGGGGAAACGCAAGGATCTGGTGGGAGAGTCGATCCTTCACCGGCTCTCCGAGCGGGATCCGTGGAAGGCGTATGAGGAGTGGCAGCAGCATCGGGGGGAATTCGAGCACCCGATGTGGGGAAGAGCGGTGATCGCGCAGTGCACGATGGCGGCCGCGGGAATGTCGGCAGAGCAGCTGCTGAAGGTGTTTGGCAGCATCACGAAGGAGGAAGCGGAGGAGCTAATGATGGTGGAGTACGCTCAGGACTTTGATTTCCGCACGGTGCTGGACCATCTGGTGGCGGGCGGTCCGCATCCCTACACGATGAGCGAGGATCTGTTGCCAAGCTGGGCGGAGCGCGCACCGGAAGAGGCGGCAGTCTGGCTGGCATCCCACCCGGAGTATCTCGATCACGATTATCAGAGATCCGACGCCGCGGAGTCCTTGGCGAAGATCGCGGGAATGAAGATGAGCGAGGAGGTGCGAGCGCAGGTGCTCGGGGACCTGAAGAGCATGCCCCCGGATTTCCTGGATCGGACCTGGCGGAACATCTCGAGCAATGCGGAGGGCAAGGTCTCCGCGGAGGTGCTGAGCTCGGCGGATCTGATGGACCGGCGCGAGATCTATCTGGAAGGGGTGCTGATGGAAACGCGCGCGCTCGAGACGCTGGATGATTCGTGGCAGGCGGTGCCGCTGGAGGAGCGGCGGGACTTGCTCGACAAGGTGGAGCAGAAGTGGGCGGCGCAAGCTCCCACGCCGGTCGAGGCGAAGGCGCGGAGGAATTGGCGAGAGATGGTCGAGAGGGAGTGGGGGATGAGGTAGGCTCGGCCGCCCTCGGCCGACCGCATGTGTGGCTGATTTGTTAGCGGGCCGGTGGAGGCATTCCCTTTTTCTTTCGCCAGTCGCGAAGGTCCGGGTTAAGGAAGGAGTTGTGTTCAAGCAAGGCGACGTCGTGCTCGGGGGCCGTTACCGGATCGAAGGACCGGCGGGAGAAAAGAAGTCGTGTGTGGTTTTCAAAGGCACGCGGGTTTCCGACGGAGTTCCCGTGGCAGTGCGGATGCTGGCACCCTTTGTGAGGAAGCAGCCGCACGTGGTGGCCCGGCTCCGCTCGCGGGCGGAGTTCGCGATGGGAATCGAACATCCGAACCTGGTTCCGGTCTTCGACATCCGGGAGGAACTCGATGCCTTCCTCGCGGTCGAGGCGTGGTTCGAGGCGCTGCCCTTGCTGCGGGTGGTGCGGGGCAAGGGCGCCTGCAGCCCTTACGAGACGGCTTGGATTGCCGGTCAACTGGCGCGCGGTGTGGACCATCTCATCTCAAGCGGCGCGCCGGGATTCGATTTCACCCTCTCCGACGTATACGCGGACATCGGTGACCTCCGGCGGGAGACGGAGTTCTTTTCCATGACCGTGGACCGCTGGCCCGGGCTGGCGGTTCGGCTGAGCCCGCTGGCGCTGGATGGCGATGGCTTCTCCGAGCGCGCGCTGGCGACGCCGACCGACTCCGCCCAGCCGCTGGTTCGGAGCATGGCCCGCGTCGTTTTCAATCTGGTGACCGGGGGCATGGGCGATCCGCTGACAGAGCCGGTGCTCTCGGAGAAATTCACGGCGTCACTGCGCGATTGCCTGACCGGGGCCAGGCAAAGCGAAAGCTGCCGGGAATTGCTGTGGACGCTCTTCGGGGATTTCGGTTCCGAAATCACGGCCTTGCTCCCGTCGGAACAAGCGGAGGCCGGCATCGCCGACGGCGAGGTCGGATCGCTGCTGGAGAACCTCGACAAGCAGGGCGAGGAGCTGGAAGGGCTGCTGCGCTACCGGACCTTCGGCAAGCAGATCAAGCGGCAGCTTGCCGTGCTGGAAGAACAGCGCGCGGGAGTGCTGGAGCAGCAGCGTAAGATCCGCGACGACGGCGACCGGCTGCGCGCGCTGGAGGATCGCCTGCAGGCAGAGCAGCGGCAGATGGAAGGGCAGCGCGACGAATTGAAGCGTCGGGGCGACGAGCTTTCCGAACTGGAACGCAAGGCGGACGAGCAGGCCCGGGCCCGTGCCGAGGAACTGCGCGAGCGCGAGCAAGAGCTGGCGGCCCTGCATGCGGAACAGGAGCGCGAAAGCTCCCGGGTGCGCGCCGAGCTGGAGCGGCTGAACGTGACTCAGGAGGGCTTGGCCCGCGAGAAGCAAGCACTCGCCGACCGGGTCAGCCGCTATGAACAGGAGCAGCTGGAACTCGCCAACAGCCGGCAGTCGATCGAAGCCGAGCGCCGCAAGCTCGACGCCGAGCGCGAGGAGATCGATGGCCGCAGCGGGGAGTTCCGGGCGCTCAAGGCGGATCTCGAGCGCAGCCACGGTGAGCTGGAGGAGCAACGCCAATCCCTTGCGAGGCGGCAGTCGGAACTGGAAGCAAGAGGTGCCGAGATTTCCGAAAGCGAACGGCTTTCCATCGAGCAGAAGGAGCTGGAAGCGCGCATCGAGGCGTTGAAGACAAAGGGCCGCTCGCTCGACGAACGGGAGGAAGCCCTGCGAACCAAGGAGCTTTCCCTGGATAGCGCCAACCGCGCGCTGTCGCGCGAGGAGGAATCGCTCGCGGGTCGCATGGGGGAAGTCGAAAGCAAGCTTTCGCTCGAGCGCAGCCGCCTTGCCGACAAAGAGCGCGAGATCCTGTCCCGCGAGGAAACCCTGGCGGCGAAGGAGCGCGATTGGCAGGCGAAGCAAGAACAGCAGCGTTCGCTTCAAGACGAGAAGGAGAGCCTGGTGGCGGACTTGCGAAAGAAGCTGGATGGCGTGAGCGCGGAGCTGGGTGCCGTTACCGCCGAGAAGCAACGCTTGGAGAACGAACACGTCCGCCTGCAAGAATCGCAACAGGCACTCGGCCAACGTTCCGATTCGCTGGACCGCGAGCGCGTCGATCTGAAGGCCTTTGAGGAAAAGCTGCGGAAGGAGCTGCAGGAGGAAACGGAAAGCCGTGCCCATGATCATCGCGCGCTGGAGCGGCGGATCGTTTTTTACCGGCGCTTCATGCGCTTCGGCGTGCCGGCGGCGACGGCGGTGATTCTGGGGTTGGGAGCGTTGGTGGTGGCCAAGCCGAAGTTTCCCGAGAGTGCCAGCGCCGTGCGGAGCATGCCCGAGTGGAAACAGGAGTGGCTGCGGCGCGATCTCGTGGAGGACATTGGCAAGCGGGTGACGGCAGGGGAGTGGCGGGAGGCACTCGGCTCGCTGAGCTACTATGCCCAGGGCTTCAGCCGTCGGCCGGACGATGTGATGGATGCGGCGAAGCGGACCTGTGCCGCACTTGCCAAAGAGTATGACGCGGCCCCTGCCACGTTCCCACCCACCTATCCGGACAAGGAGGGACACACCGTGCCCATTGCCCCCGCGCTCGCCGGACTCGCAGGGTGGGGAATTCCCGACGCGGATCGCCTCTACCATCTTCTCAATGCGCGCGAAGCTCTCCGGCAGGCGCTTGAGGAACGATCGCTCAAGGCCCGAGCCGACGCGCTGCGGTCGATCGTCGAGCTGCGGCGTTTCTACCCGGACAACGAGAGCTGGCGCAGCGCCGTGGCACCGGTGCTCACGCCCTTGGTGGCCACTTCCATTGGCGAGGCGGTGGCGCTGATCGGGCCGGGCAGTTCGGGGAAAGAACTCTCGAAGGGATTCCGCGACGTCTTCTCCAGCGAACAGGTGTTGAAAGATCTAAAGCAGCTGGAGGATGGGGGCATGAAAGAAGCGGCGGCACTCCGGGTGGCGGCGCAGGCGCTGGGGGAGATGACGAGAACCGAAGCCCCCGATACCGCGGCGCTGGTGCTCTTTATTTCCGACCGGCTTGGCGAGGATTGGCCGGTGGAGATCCGGACCAAGTTGATCGCGGTGCTGATGGCCCACGTCGAACATTTCCGCGAACAACTGCGACGGGACCGGAAGAGCTTTGTGGATTCCCTGGAGGGCACCGATGGAAAGTCCGCGGAACTGGTGTCGGTTGCCAATGGCCTATGGAAGCACCTGCAGCGCGACTACGTCCCGGATTGGTTCAGTAAGGAGCAGCGCCGCGAGCTCTACGCCTTCATCGGCGACGCGTTGACAACCCACCACGGCGACCGGGTCAACGTGCACGACGCCTATCAACTGGCCGCCAACGAAGGCGATGAGGAGGGGATGTACTGGTCCGGCCGAGGCAAGATCGGCGTCTCCATACGCGAGGGTTCCGAGTCGGGAGCGGAAGCGGCGATGGTCGTCGAGCATCGCAAGGAATACGATGAAGGGCGCTATTTGCTGCAAGAGGCGGCGAAGAGCGAGAACCGGCAGATCCGGCAGGAGGCACTGTGGGTGTTGGCGGAGACCGACCTGATGCTCGGTGAATTTCCCAATGCCGTCGAAGCCGCCCGTCGGGCCCACGAAGCGGGCAAGGGCATGAAATCCGCGGGGATGTTGCTCCGGACCTTGCGTGCCCGGTTTGCCGAATCGGGCGATGCCGCATCCGCCGCGGAGATCCTCCCGCTGGCGACGGAAGCTTCCCGGATGGTGCGCGAAGCGCCGGGGGATTCCGGTGCGGTCGTGTTGCTCAACGAGGCGCTCGGGGCCTTTGCCGATGTCTTCAAGGCGGGCGTGAAGGCGGATGCCGCGGCGACCGAAGAACTGAAGAAGCAGTTCGAGATCACCCCGGCCGAAGACAAGCTGATCGGCATGCGCTTCGCCTTCCGGGCGAACTGGAAATACTCCGGCTATCCGCCCTTCGAGGGACTAGGAGAGGACGAGCGCAGCAGGGAGTTCTTTGCCGACCTGTGGGAGAGCGCCCGTGCCGGTGACCTCCCGGCGCGCGATGCTGCCGAGCGCAACGGCCTGCCATGGCAGAAGGACAAGGAGACCGCGGTGAAGGAAGCGCTGGGCGAGTGACCGGCCCTCGCGCCCGCTCAGTCGCCACCGGAGATTCTCAGCGGTGCCATGTCAGAGAGCACGGCGACATCCGGCTCGTCGCGTGAGGCGACCTTGGCCAGGTCGACCACGCTGCGGTCGATCTGATAGACCTTGGATCCCTTGATGCGGTTGTTCGCGTCCACGAGTACTACGGAACGGTTCTTCGGTCCCCGCGGGTCGTTCACCGGCACCACGTAGGTGCGGCTTTTCTCGTGCTTGATCTCGGTGTCGATCAGCACGAGCTCGCGCTTCATTTCCGTCTCCGCCTGCTTGGTCTCGACCTCGATTTCGCGCTGGGCGGTTTCCAATTGCTTGGATTTTTCGGGAGCCGGCAGCGGAGCGCTGCGGATCTTTTCCACCCGCGCGGTGTGGCGGGCCTTGCGCTGGGTGCGCTGCGTTTCATGACGCTTGGCCGTCGCCTGACGCTTCCGCTCAAGCACCTTGAGGCGCTCGATCCGGTAGCCGCCGATCTCCCGCTGCACGAGGGATTCGAGGATCTGCTCCTCGTTGCGGCCGAGCTGGCGTTGCCCGCTGATGTAGCGGGAAATCTTTCCGAGCGAGCCGATGTCCACCGTGCCGTCACTGCGGGCGATGAAGCGCACCTCGTCGCTGCCGTCGGCGCGCCCCATGTTCTTGGTGGGATCCCACCCTTGGTTGGAGCAAGAGGGAGAAAGCGCGGTGAGAGCGCAAAGGGGGCCGGCAAAAAGGATCCATCGGCTTTTCATCAGGGTGCCACCATGACCCAAGAAAAGGATCTATCAAGTCGATTCCGGAAGCTTGTGTTAGAATGTTGTTCAATCGGGAATGAACAAGGACCGTCAACGTTTCCGAATTTTGCTGGCACAATGTCCGCGGGCTGATAACTACTGAAGTGAAACGGGGAATCATTGTCGCTTGCGCGCCATGCAGGAGCAGGCGGGCGGACCATGGAGCCTCGTCCCGAATTCAGAAAAAAGAGGACGGAGGGTAATGATCGACGTGACTGAACTCTTGGCTCCAGTGTCAACCGCATCACCGTGCGGCCCCGATCTTGAAGACGACGCGGTTTCACCCGCGAATCCCGGCGTGATGGCCCAGCAGGCGGCCCTCTACAATCTCGACGCGCTCTATTCGGAAGCCCGCCGTGCCGATGCCGAAGATGCCGCCTGGCAGGGCGTGCTCGCGGCGGCTACCGACCTCCTGCGGGGGAACAAGCACCTGCGCGTCGCGGTTTACCTTTGCGATGCCTCGATGCGCCGCATGCGGATGGCGGGCCTTGCGCGGGGTCTCGAGCTGGTGCGCAAGCTTTGCGAAACCTACTGGGACGACATTCACCCGCTTCCCTCGACAGCTGGTGGCAAGCAATCGCGGGTGAACATTCTCAGCGGTCTCGCGGGGAACAGCTTTCTCGCCGCGGTGCGGAATCTCCCCTTCGTGCCAGGGGTGCCGGAAGCCACCCTCAAGGCCTACGAGACCAACGCCGGCAATGACGAGGATGCGTCCACCCGGGCCTTCGCCAAGACCGTCCTCGGGGCAACCGCCAAGGACTCGCTCGAAGAGGCGCTGGCATTCGCCGCTCACTCGTTGGAGCACGTGCAATGGATCGTCGCCAAGGTCGATGCCGCTTACGCACCCGACGATGACGTGGACTGCGGGGAGTTCCTCTCCGGCGTCGACGGCAAGCTGCTGAAGCAGCTCGGCACCATCCGCCGCATCCTTTCCCACGCGACGGGAGCGCCGGTGGAAGCGGCGGCTGCGGTGTCGAATGCGTCACCGGCGGGGCCTGCCGCGGCGGTCGCCACGGGCGGATTTTCCAAGGCCAGCATCCGTCCGATGCTGGACCAGATCATCGATTATTATCAGCAGAACGAGCCGTCCAGTCCGGTCCCGCTGCTGCTGCTCCGCGCGAAGCGGCTGATGGATCTCACCTTTATCGATCTCGTAAACGACACCGCCGGGGAAGATGCCGTGCGAAAGGCGCAACAAATTCTTGGTCTTGGCAAAGAAGGAAGCTAAAGCATAAGCGATATTTTGTATTAGGCAGCACCCGGGTCATCCCAGCGTTCAACGATAGACACCACGATGAGCAGTCAAAAGTACATCACCCGCAACCGTCCGCCGCGCGTTCACATTACCTATGAGGTCTATACCGGCGATGCGATGAAGAAGGTCGAGTTGCCCTTCATCGCCATGGTGTGGTCGGATCTTTCGGGCAAGTCCGCGGCAGAGCTCCCGGCGGTGGCCGACCGCAAGTCGGTCGATATCCACGCCGATAATTTCGATCAGGTGCTCAAGTCGCAGAAGCCGCGCGTGAGCTTCCTGGTGGACAATCATTTGACCGGCCAGGGCCAGCTTCCCGTGGACATCACCTTCGAGAAGATGACCGACTTCGAACCCGGCGCCGTCGCCCGCAAGGTGGACGCGCTGCGCCAGCTGCTCGAGGTCCGCCAGACTTTGGACAACCTGCTCGGCGTCATTGGAGGCAAGCCGAAGGCGGAAGCGCTCTTCGAGAAGATCCGCCAATCGCCCGAACTTCTGCAGTCCCTGATGGAGGAAGCCAAGAAGACCGGCGCCCAGGACAAGCCTGCCGACTCCTGACCGCCTCCCGCAAGCAAACGCACACGCCGAACATTCCATGAGCGACACCGAAACCTCCAAGCAGGCCGCCGCGGGCGAACTTCTCGAATCCGTGAGCGCGTTGGACGCCGCGATCGAAGGCCTTTCCCTACCTACCAAGGGCGCCGAGGACACCACCAAGAACGCCGCGCGCTCGTTGGCCGGGTGGATCCTCAAGGACACCGTCACCTACGATGGCAGCATCCTCGCCTACATCGAAGGGGTCATCGCCGAGATCGACCAACTGCTCTCGAAGCAGCTCAATGCGATCATGCACCACGCGGATTTCCTCAAGCTTGAGGGAAGCTGGCGCGGCCTGGAGCACCTCGTCTTCAATACCGAAACGGATGACCAGCTCCGCATCGAGATCTTCAACATCAGCAAGACCGAGGTGCGCCAGGTGCTCAAGGAGTACAAGGGCGACAAGTGGGACCGCAGCCCGCTCTTCCGCAAGGTGTATGAGGAGGAATTCGGCATGCCCGGGGGCAAGCCCTATGGCGTGATCGTCGGTGACTATCAATTCGACCACTCGCCGGTGGACGTGGATATCCTCCGCGGCGTCGGCCAGATTTCGGCAGCCGCCCATTGCCCCTTCATCACGGCTGCCGCGCCCAGCTTGCTCGGCCTCAGTTCATGGCAGGATCTCTCGAAGCCGCCGAAGATCGACAAGGTGCTCTCCAAGACCAATCCGGAGTACGCCGCCTGGCGCTCGTTGCGAGCCTCGGAGGATTCCCGTTATCTCGGCCTCACCTTGCCTCGCTTCCTTTCCCGCGCGCCGTACGATCCGCAGAAGAACCCGATCGACGACTTCGAGTTCACCGAGGAACTCGGCGGCACCGACCACGACAGCTATGTCTGGTCAAATTCCGCGTATGCCTTCGCCACGAACGTCACCCGGGCCTTCAAGCTCTATGGCTGGTGCACCTACATCCGTGGCCACGACAGCGGCGGCAAGGTGGAGAACCTTCCGGTCCACACCTTCCCTTCCGATGACGGCTCGATCGACTACAAGTGCCCGACCGAGATCGCCATCACCGACCGCCGTGAGCATGAGCTGGCAAAGGTCGGACTGATGCCGCTCTCCCACTACAAGAACGAGGACTACGCCGTCTTCATGGGTGCCCAGTCGCTGCAAGAGCCGCAGAAGTACTACGAGGACGATGCCACGGCGAATGCCGCGCTGTCCGCCCGCATGACCTACCTCTTCGCCTGCTGCCGCTTCGCCCACTACCTCAAGGTGATGGTGCGCGACAAGATCGGTGCCTTCATGGAGCGCAATGAACTCGAAGACTGGCTCAACAAGTGGATCAACAACTACCAGTGCGACTCCAGCTCGTCCTGGGAGCTCAAGGCGAAGAAGCCGCTTGCCGCTGCCAAGGTCACCGTGAAGGCCAACGAGGCGGACCCCGGCTACTACGATGCCGACTTCTTTCTGCGTCCCCACATCCAGCTCGAAGGCGTCACCGCCGCTCTCCATCTGGTCTCGCGCCTGCCCAGCCTGGGCGGCAAATAACCCTCTCCATGCCCCTCGCTGTTCAATCCCTGAGGCGTTTTCCGCGCCTCGAATGTTAACCGGAAAATCCATCGAGTCATGCCTGATTACTACATGCAAATCAAGATCGACGGCTCCGAAGTCAAAGGAGAATCCGCCGATGAAGGCCACAAGGAATGGATCGAAATTTCCTCGATCTCCCACGCGATCTCGCAACCCGCATCATCCGCCGCCAGCCAAGGCGGAGCCAAGCCCGAAGGCCGCAGCCAGCACTCGGATATCGTCGTCACCAAGATGTACGATTCCGCCTCACCCAAGCTGTCACTCGCCTGCTCCTCTGGAAAGCGCGTGGACGAGGTCGTGTTCGAGCTTTGCAGGGCAACAGGAGAGAAGACCTGCTACCTGAAAATCACGATCAAGAATGGCTTCATCTCAAGCTATTCGATCGGCGGCGGTGGCGACATTCCCACCGAATCGCTGTCGATCGCTTACTCGGAGATCGAGTGGGAGTTCAACCAGCTCAATCCCGACGACTTCGCCAAGAAGACCACGATCGGCCACAAGTGGAATCTTAAGACAAACGTCGGAGAATAACCATTCCCCGCGATGTCTCAGGTCACTTGGGAAGATGCGCTCCGGAGCGGCGACCTCTCCGGAGCGCTCGCCGCGATCAAGGAAAACGTTCGTGAGAAACCGGGCGATGGCGACTTGCGCCTTGTGCTCGTCCATCTCGCGGCGCTCGCCGGCGATTGGGAGCCCGCGGTCAAGCAGCTGAAGCTCTACGGCGATCTCGCGACCGACGACAAGCGCCAGCTCTTGGTCATCACGGTCACTTCGTTGATCGAAGCCGAGACCCAGCGTGCAGCGGTCATCGCCGGAGAGCGGGAGCCCCTGATCTTCGGCGACCCGCTTCCGTGGGTTGCCGATCTGATCCAGATGCACCGTCACCTCCGGGCCGGCGAAACCGATGCAGCGCTTCAGTGCCGGGAGAACGTTGTGGAGGCAGCGGAGTCCGTGTCCGGGCACATCGATGGGAAACATTTCCCTTGGCTCGGCGACACGGATTCCCGTTTCCCCGCCATCTTCGAAGCGATCATTGGCGGCTCCTATTACTGGCTGCCGGTGCAGCGTCTGCTTGGCATCACGCTTCCGGAGCCGAAAGGCCTTCGCGATCTCATCTGGTGCCCGGTGAATTTCCAGTTCACCAATGGCGGCGATAGCCCCGGCTACCTTTGCGTGCGCTATCCCGGTTCGGAAAAGAGCGAAAACCAGGATCTTGCCTTGGCTCGCGGCACGTTTTGGGACGAGCCCACGCCAGGCATCGTCATCGCCAAGGGCCAGAAAGTGCTGACCGACGGCGAGAACGACTACTCGCTCCTCGAAGTCCGCAAGATCGAGTTCGAGCATCCCGACATCGAGCGACCCTTGTAAGGGCACGATGAGCCGCCGCACCCACCAACTGGAAAGCGGGGTTCTTCCCTGCCTCTTCGATCGCATCGTCCGTTCACTCGGCCGCGGCACGCCGGAAAGCCGCCAGATCGATTCGCGCGCGTATCGCGATGCCATCCGCCGCGATCTCGAGTGGCTGCTCAATTCAAAGCGCCGACGCACGCGCGAGGAGCTGGAGCGCACGACACTCAGCAACTCCGGCAAGGCCGCCATTGAGGATTCCGCCAGTCTCTACGATTTCGAAGAGCTCCCGCTCTGCGTGCTGAACTACGGCATCCGCGACTTCAACGGTGCCGCCGTGAATCCCGATGACGCCCGCGTGATGGAAGGCATCCGCAACGAAATCCGCGATGCGATCCGCCAGTTCGAGCCGCGCATTGTCTTCGATAGTCTCAAGGTCGAACCGATCCAGAACGAAAAGGAGCCATCGCTCCTCGCCTTCACGATCGAAGCCGAGCTCTGGGCCCTGCCGGAATGGGAGTCGCTGCGCATCGACATTGACCTCAATACCGGCTCCTGCCGCGTGAAGGAAGGAGGTGTCGCTTGAACGAGCGCTTCCTGGAACTCTACGACGTGGAGCTCCAGCATCTCCGGCGCTTGGCCGGGGAGTTCGCCCGCCACCGGCCGCAGACCGGCAGGCAGCTGGGCCTCGATGTGGACGGCCGCCAGCTTTGCCAGGACCCCTTCGTGGAACGTTTGCTGGAGGGCTTCTCCTTCCTTGCCGCGCGCGTTCACTACCAGCTCGACGCCGAGTTCCCGCGGTTCACGCAGGGTCTGTTAGAGACGGTCTATCCGGATTATCTCGCGCCGCTGCCGTCTGCCGGCGTGGTCCGTTTCAACGTGGATCCGACCGCCGTTTTCGAGCGGGTCGAAGTCCCGGCGGGGAGTGAAGTGGTCACCGAACCCTTCGGTCCGCGCGCCACCCGCTGCCGCTGGCAGACGACCCAGGATCTCACGCTTCTGCCGATCCGGATCGCCGAGGTCTCCTATCGCTCGGGCCACTGCGACATCGCGACGCCTCACGAAGCCGCCTTGAGCATCCGCCTTGAGCTTCTGCATCCTTCGATGTCATGGGCGGAACTGGGCTGTGAAAAGCTGCGGTTTTTCGTGCCCGGTGCCGATCAGGCACGCCTCCGTCTCCTCGCCCACATCATTTCCCGGAACTGTGGTGCGTGGATTGCGGGCAACGCCAATGGCCGCCGCACCACGACGCGGATCGCCCCGGCCAACGTGAAGCAACTTGGCTTCGGCGAGCGCGAGCGCCTGCTGCCCATGAATCCAGCCGGCTTCGAGGGCTACCGGCTGCTCCGCGAGTATTTCCTGCTCCCGGAGAAGTTCCACTTCTTCGAGATCGATGGGCTGAAAGAAGCGCTTGCCACCTGCCCGGGCCGGGAGGTCGAGCTGATCCTGCCCTTCTCGGAGGACGACAGCTCGTTGCAAGCAGTCGTGGGAAAGAAGTCCCTCGAACTCTTCTCGGTCCCCATCGTCAATCTCTTCCCGATGTCCCGGCGCTTCGATTTCGATCCGCGCCGTCCGGAGCACCACGTCACCATGGACCGTGCGCGGACTCACGACTTCGAGGTTTACTCGATCGAGGGGGCAACCGGCCACGGCACGAAAAGCGGGGATGACACCAGCTTCCGCCCCTTCTTCTTCAATCAATCGGATGGGGATGAGGATCGCGCGTTCTACATGGTGCGGCGCGACTCCTTCCCCCGCGCCGCAAAGGGCGCCATCTTGCCGCACCTCGGCTATCCCGGTTCCGAAGTCTATCTCTCCCTGGTCGATCTGAAGGCCGCTCCGTTCCGGCTGGATATCCGCCAGATCGGCGTCGATGCCCGTTGTACGAACCGCCATCTGCCGCTGCTCATGATCGAGCAAGGCCTGCCGGTCTTCTCTTATCCGGAAAGCGAAGTCGTCCAGTCGATCGAGTTCCTCGCCGGGCCGACGCCTCCTACCGCGTCGAATGCCGAAGGGCCGCACGCATGGCGCCTCATCAGCCACCTTTCGCTCAACTACCAATCCCTCATCGGGCCTGATGGCGATGCCGCGGCCTTGCGCGAACTGCTCGCCCTCTATGCCGACAAGAGCCGCCGCGAGATCACCTCGCTCCGTTCGATCCGGTCGGAGACCCGCCAGGCGCTGCACCGCTTCGAAGGCGGACCGCCTTCTTTTGTCCGGGGCCTCGAGATCATCCTCGGCTTCGACCAGAATGTCATGAGTGCGTCGGAGGTGCTTCTTTTCAGCCGCGTGCTGGAAGAGTTCTTCGGCCGCTACGTCTCGATGAATTGCTTCACCCAAACCTCCGTCAGCTTGCTGCCGGGGAGAAAGGAACTCGTGCGATGGCCACGGCGAATCGGAAAGACCTGCTTGATCTGATCGGCACCCTCGTGGCGCAGCCCCAGGCCTTCTCCTTCTATCAGGCGGTGCGGGTGCTGGAGTGCGCCGCGGCGGGAAAACATCCGCGCGTGGGCCGTTCGCGGGATCCTGCGGATGATTTCGTCCGCTTCGGGCAATACGTCGATCTGGTTCACCTCGCCACGGACTTGCGCGTTTGCTCGCCCTCCGGTGACCCGGAGGATCCGGTTTACCGCATGAAGGCCTGCTTCACGGGCCTCGCGGGACCCTTCGGCCCGATGCCCGAATGGCTCACCGAGACGTTGGTGCACCTTTCGCACGGGATCCCGGATGAGATCCTATTCCATTCGGGCCCGCAGGGCGCCGGTCTCTATGCGACCTCGGCGGTGAAGGACGAGGGCATGGCGGAGTTCCTCGATCTCTTTCACCACCGGATGTTCAGTTTCCTCTACCGCGCATGGTCTTCGGGAAACATGCCGGTGGCCTTCGACCGCGTCGAAACCGGTGGCATCCGCCACGAGGGCGACGTGCCCCGCTTCGGCCACTTCATCGGCAGCACCTTCGGCATCGGCAGCGATCAGCTCTTCGAGCATCCCGACCTCCCGTCGCTTTCCCGCCTCGCCTTCGCCGGCCATCTGTCCTGCCAGACACGTCATGCGGAGGGGCTGGGCTCCATTCTCTCCGGCTTCTTCCGCGTACCCGTCGAGATCCGGCAATTCGTCGGCCATTGGCTCGAGATACCGGAGGAATCGCGCTGCCGCCTCGGCGAAAGTCCCGGCGCAGGCACCCTCGGGGAGAGCATTTTCGTGGGCAGCCGCATGTGGGATCATCAGCAGAAATTCCGCGTCCGTCTCGGGCCGATGAAGCTCTCGCGGTTGAAGGACTTCCTGCCCGATGGCCCGGCGCACCCGCAACTCGCCGCCTGGGTGGACTTCTACACGTCCCGCCAATGGCTCTGTGATTTCCAGCTGATCCTGCAACGCGAGGAAGTCCCGTCCACCGTCTTGGGCCGGAGCGGCCAGCTCGGCCGGACCTGTTGGATCAAGTCCCGCGACTTCGAGGAAGACTCGGAGGATCTGGTGCTCCGCCACGCGAGTTAGCGGGAGAACTTGCTTTCGTTTCCAAAACTATCTTCACTTCTCAATGTAATGGCTGATCTCCGTCCAAAGGACCTTTTCGGCAAGCTGAACCAGCTCGGTTACCGGACGCTCGACGAGGCGGCCAACTTCTGCCGGATGCGGACCAATCCCTCCGTCGAGCTGGTCCACTGGCTTCAGCAGATGCTCAACGAACCGGAGTCCGACCTGCAGGCAGCAGTGCGGCATTTCGGGATCGATGACTCCCGGCTGGTTTCCGATTTCACCGCCGCGCTGAGCCATCTGCCGCGGGGCGCGGGGTCGATCACCGGCTTCGGTCTATCCCTGCGCGAGTCCATCGAGCAGGGCTGGATCTACGCTTCGCTGATGTTCAAGCAGAACAGCGTCCGTGGTGCCCACATCCTTGTCGGCTGCCTGAAGAATCCGTCCCTCGAGATTGCCCTCAATGGACTTTCCAGCGAGTTCCGGAAGCTCAAGGCGGACGAGCTGACCGATCGCTTCGAGGATATCTTCCAGAGTTCCGTCGAGAACAGGGCGTCGGAGGCGGTGCCTGCATCCGGCGATGAAGCGCCCGCTTCAGGCGGCCCACCGGTCCCGGGACGGGTGGAGGCGCTCGCGAAATTTACGACCGATCTGGTGGCCGAGGCGAAAGCCGGAGAGATCGACCCGATCACCGGTCGCGACAAGGAGATCCGGCAGATCACCGATATCCTCCTGCGCCGGCGGCAGAACAACCCGATCCTCACTGGTGAAGCGGGCGTGGGAAAGACCGCGGTGGTCGAAGGCCTCGCGCTCAAGATCGCCTCCGGCGACGTGCCGCCCGCCTTGCGCGATGTCGAATTGCGGACGCTCGATCTCGGCGCGCTGAAAGCCGGGGCGAGCATGCGCGGCGAATTCGAGAAGCGGCTGAAGCAAGTCATCGAGGAGGTCGAAGGCTCGCCGGTGCCGATCATCCTTTTCATCGACGAGGCCCACACGCTCATCGGAGCCGGGGGTGCGGAAGGGCAGGGGGATGCCGCGAATTTACTGAAGCCCGCACTCGCCCGCGGCAAGCTGCGGACCATCGCCGCCACCACGTGGAAGGAGTACAAGATGTACTTCGAAAAGGACAATGCGCTCGAACGTCGCTTCCAGCCGGTGGTCATCGATGAGCCCGATGAAGACCGCGCCCTCGCGATGCTGCGCGGCGTTTCGCGCAAGCTTGCCGAACATCACGGCGTGCCGATCCTCGCCGATGCGATGGCTGCCGCGGTGAAGTTTTCAAAGCGCTACATCCCCGCGCGCCAGCTTCCCGACAAGGCTGTGAGCCTCATGGACACCGCCGCTTCACGGGTCTCCCTCAGCCAGCATGCCACACCGGCCGAAGTGGACGATTGCCGCAAGCACATCGATGCGCTGGAGGTGGAGCAGAGCATCCTGAAGGATGAAAGTGCCGCGGGCGCCGACCGGAGTGCCTTGCTCGCGGTGCTGGCAGACCGCATCACGGAAGCACGCCAGCGCCTTGAAGGGCTGGAGGCGAATTGGGCCACGGAAAGGACTTTGGTCGATGAGCTGATCGCGCTGAAAAAGAAGCTGCGTGCCACGGAAGGCGACGGCGAACGGGAGCCCGTTCTCGCCGAACTCCGTGCGAAGGAGGCTGAACTTGCGGAGATCCAGAAGGACAAGCCGCTGATCCATCACTCGGTCACCGAGTCCGCTGTCGCCGCCGTGGTGGCGGATTGGACCGGCATTCCCGTGGGGCGGATGTTGAAGGATGAGATCCGCACCATCCTCAGTCTCGCGGATCATCTTCAGGAGCGTGTCATCGGCCAGCGCCATGCGTTGGAAGCGATCGCGAAACGCATCGAGATCTCGCGCGCCCAGCTTGAGAATCCCGCGCGGCCGATCGGTGTCTTCATGCTTGCGGGGACCAGCGGCGTGGGAAAGACCGAGACCGCGCTCGCCTTGGCCGAATCGCTCTATGGCGGAGAGGGAAACCTGATCTCCTTGAATATGACCGAATTTACGGAGGGTCACAGTGTCGCCACGCTCAAGGGCGCGCCTCCGGGTTACAAGGGCTACGGCGAAGGCGGGGTCTTGACCGAGGCCGTGCGCCGCCGGCCTTACAGCGTCGTGTTGCTCGATGAGATCGAGAAGGCGCACCCAAACGTGATCCAGTTGTTCTTCCAGGTCTTTGACAAAGGACGTCTCGATGATTCGACCGGACGCGCGGTGGATTTTCGCAATACGATCATCATCATGACCACGAATGCGGGGACGGATCTGATCACGAACATGTGTGCGGACCCCGAGTTGCTGCCGACGCCGGAGGCCCTCGCCGAGGCCGTGCGCAAGCCGCTCTTGGAATTCTCCGATGACAAGATGGGCTCGCCGAAGTTCACGCCCGCTTTCCTGGGCCGGGTCCACGTCGTCCCCTACTACACGCTCAGTGACGAGGTGCTGCGCAAGATCGTCGAACTCCAGCTGAGCCGCGTGAAGAAACGCCTCGCGGAAAACCGCGGCACCGAAGTGACGTTCGATTCTTCCGTGGGCGATCTCATCGCGAGCCGCTGCACGGAGGTCCAGAGCGGCGCGCGCGTCGTGGAAGGTATCCTTACGCAGACGCTGCTGCCGGAACTCAGCCGCGAGCTGCTTGAAAATATCGCCGATGGCAAGACGGTCGACAAGATCGCGGTCTCCACCGCCGATGGCCGTTTCGTTTACGAATTCAAGTGAAGAAAGGTCACCCGTGCCGGAAACGCAACAGGACCGTAGGCTCCGGCTCACCACGCCGCTCGGCGAAGATGTACTGCTCATCACCCGCTTCATGGGCGAGGAGGAGATGTCGAAGACGTATCGCTACGAACTCGACCTCGCGAGTACTGATGGCAATGTGAAGTTCGACGACATCGTCGGCCAGAACGTCACGATCAAGGTGGAGGCGGAGAAGGTGGGCACGCGCATCTTCAACGGCTTCGTCAGCGAGTTCCAACAGCTCGAGCCGCGCGACCAGCTCGCCCGCTACCGGGCCATCGTGGTGCCTTGGTTCTGGTATCTCACGCGGGTCGCGGATTGCCGAATCTTCCAGCAGAAATCGATCCCGGAGATCATCGAGCAGGTCTTCGGCTCCAGGAATTTCAGCCAGTATGAACTCCGGCTCAGCGGCAGCTACAAGCCGCTGGAGTATTGTGTCCAGTATCGCGAGACGGATTTCAATTTCGTCAGCCGCCTGATGGAGCAGGAGGGGATCTGCTATTATTTCACTCACAAGGATGGCGAGCACACCATGATCCTGGCCGACTCGCCTTCGGCGCACGATCCCTGCCCGGGTAGCGAGTCGGTGGGCTACTATCCATGGCAGCGCGGGGCCGACTTTTGTGGCATCCGCTCGTGGGTGCGGGAGGGAAGGGTTTGCTCGGGGGCCTTTGCCCACACCGATTTCGATTTCAAATCGCCGGGAAAGAAGCTCCTCGCGGATACCAGCAACCCGAAATCGCACGATCACGCCGACTACGAGATCTACGACTATCCGGGCGAATACATCGATCGCGGTGCGGGCAGCAACTACGCCACGATCCGCATGCAGGAGTTGCAGACCCGCCACGAGACCCATCGCGGCGAGGCGGACATCGCGGGCTTGCAGGTCGGCTATCAGTTCGAGCTGGAAGAAGCATATCGCGACGAAGACAACCGCAAGTATCTCCTCACGCGCCTGCGCCACGAGATCCATTCGACCCCCTTCCACTCACAGGATGTTTCCGGCGGCCAGCGTTTCTATCAGGTCCGCCTCCTGGCGGTTCCCGCCTCGGTCGACTACCGCCCGCCGCGCGATACGCCGAAGCCGCTCATCACCGGCCCGCAGACCGCGATCGTCACGGGTCCTGGCGGCGATGAGATCTACACGGATGAGTTCGGCCGGGTGAAAGTTCACTTTCACTGGCATCGCCATGACAATAGCGACGACAAGAGCTCATGCTGGATCCGCGTCTCGCAGTACTGGGCGGGGAAGCAGTGGGGTGCCATCCACATCCCGCGCATTGGCCAGGAGGTGATTGTCGAGTTCCTCGAAGGGGATCCCGACCGACCCATCGTCACGGGCCGGGTGTACAATGGCGACAACATGCCGCCCTATGCCCTGCCGGCCAACAAGACCCAGAGCGGCATCAAAAGCCGCAGCTCGCTCGGCGGAGGAACTTCGGATTTCAACGAGATCCGCATGGAGGACAAAAAGGGCTCCGAGCAACTCTACATCCACGCGCAGAAGAACCAGGACAACATCGTCGAGAATGACGAGACCACCTCGGTCGGCCACGATCGCACGGAGGACGTGGGCCACGACGAGACGATCCACATCGGCAACGATCGCACCGAGACCGTCGATCACAACGAGACCATCACGATCGGGAACAATCGCGTCGAAACCGTTGGGGTCAATGAGACGATCGCCATCGGATCGAACCGGACCGAAACGGTCGGTAGCAATGAGACCGTGACGATCGCTGCCAATTTCACCCACACCGTGAACGCCTCCGAGACGAAGCTGGTGGCGATGATGCGGACGCACTCGGTAGGGATCAACGAGATGATCAACGTCGGCGGGGCGCAGGAGACGACGGTCGGCGGAGTCCAAGCCAACACCATCGGGGCTTCGCAATCGAACACCATCGGCACGAGCCAGACGAATACGATCGGCAGCGATCAGTCGAACGCCATTGGTGCCGGGCAATCCACGAGCGTGGGCAAGGATCAATCCACTTCGGTCAATGACAACCGTACCACCGCCGTCGGCAAGGACGACGCGCTCAGCGTGGGCAAGAAGCTCTCCATCGACGCTGGAGACCAGATCATGATCAAGACCGGCTCGGCCAGTATCCTGATGAAAAAGGACGGCACCATCCAGATCAAGGGCAAGAACATCAGCATCGAAGGCTCCGGTCAGATCCAGGTGAAGGCCTCCAAGAACGTGACCGTCAAGGGCCAGAAGATCATGAACAACTGAGCGGATCACTTTCTCGCCGCCAGGATCCATTCAAAAAGTCATCATGAAAGCGAGCAGCTCCACGAACGCGGCCCACGGCTCCACTCTTCTCGACCGGAAACGCACACTTGCCAAAGCCGTCCGCTCCGAAGCCAGTCCCTCCGTCTCGCTGGCCGTCCTTTCGGCCATCGACGAAGAAGGCAGGCCTTGGATCAGCTTTCCCCACGATGCTTCCCGTACTTCGCAGCCCGCGCGGAGTGTTTGCGTTGTCGGGCCTGCCGACCTGGGACGCGAGGCAGTCCTTTCGTTCGAAGGCGGGGACCTCTCGAAGCCCATCATTCTCGGCCTGCTCCAGCCAGCGCCTGCGGCGGCCTTGCCGACCCGGCTATCCGCCGATGGCGAAGAGGTCACGCTGAGTGCTGCCAAGCAGATCGTCCTCCAATGCGGCAAGGCAAGCATCACGCTGACCCGCGCGGGAAAGGTCCTCATCCGCGGTGCCTACGTCTCCACCCGATCTTCCGGAGTGAACCGCATCAAAGGCGGGTCCGTTCAGATCAACTGAGATGCCTCCTTGTCGCCATGGAATTGCTCAACGGCACCCCGATGAAGGCCGCCTACACCATGGGCGTGAAGCCGGATGGCCGGGAATCGCTCGTCGTGGTGACTAAGGGCACCTTCCTCATTCCATCCGATCCTTCCAAGGTTCCCGCTCTGGCTCCCGTGCAAGTGGATCCGGTGATGGCGGACGAGTTCACAGGTGAACCCGGCTTCTCCGCCACGCATCGCGAGAGTGACTTCTCTCCCTTCAAGCCGCGCTGCGATGTCCTGCTCGATGGCTGCGCCCATGCCCCCGCGGGCAGGCCCGCGCAACGCATCCAGGTCGGCCTCCGGATCGGCAACCTTACCAAGAGCTTCGACGTGGTGGGGGATCGCTTTTGGAAGAAGGATTTCCTCGGCGTCGCGGCCACTCCGCCGGCACCTTTCACCACCGTGCCGGTCAGCTACGACCGCGCCTTCGGAGGTTCGGACAATTCGCATCCCGATCCCAAGCGCCACGGCGCTTTCACGGCGAATCCCGTCGGCCGTGGTTTCCACACCAATCCCGACGCCATGAATGGCAAGCCGCTTCCCAATACCGAGGAAACCGGGAAGCCCGTGAGCAGTCACGAGGGAAAGTACCACCCGATGTCCTTCGGTCCGATCGGCAGGGGCTGGCCCGAACGCCTGAAGTATGCGGGCACTTACGATCAGAATTGGATCGACCACGTCTTTCCCTTTCTCCCCGCTGATTTCGACGAACGCCACTACCAGTCGGCCCCCGGGGACCAGCAGATGGACTACCCGAAAGGCGGCGAGGAGATCATCTTGATGAATCTCACGCCAGCGGGTCGCACCGCCTTTTCCCTTCCACCCCTTGATCTGACCGTCACCTTCTATCCACGCAACGGTGAAGAAATTGCCGTGCCCGCCGTCGTCGATACGATCTTCATCGAGCCGGAATCGAATCGCTTCACCCTTGTCTGGCGTGCCTCACTGCCGCTGAAGAAAAACATGCTGGAAATCGGCCGGGTCGTCGTTGGCACGATGTCTCCCGCGTGGCAGCGCGCGCGGATCTCGGGCAAGAAATGGTATCCCTCCCTCGCCGCCCTGGTGCGCGAGCGCGTGGCCACGGAGGGGGCGACCCTATGAACCCGGCCTTCACCATTTCCAAGGTGGGGATGTGCTCCGCGGTCGGCTTGGGAGCGGCCTCTTCCTGCGCCGCCATCCGGGTCGGGATCACCGGCTTCGACGATACCGCTTTCCTCTTCGATGGGGATTTCTTGCAAGGGGCTGAAGTCCCGTTGGAGAAGCCATGGCGGGGTCGCGAGAAGCTCCTGCGCATGGCCGCGCTTGCCCTCCGGGAATGCACGGAACATTTGCCGCCCGCCCGGCTTCGCGAGATCCCGCTCTTGCTGGTCGTCGCGGAAAAAGACCGCCCGGGCAGACTGTCGCGGCTGGATGACTCCCTGCTCCGTGAGCTCATGGACCGGTGCGGCGGTCCCTTTCATCCGGATTCAAAGGTGATCGCGAATGGTCGCGTCGGCGGCGTGGAAGCCATCGATCTCGCCTCCCGTCTTCTCGCCCGGTCGCGTGGCGGATCCTGCCTCATTGTCGGCGTGGATAGTTTTCTCAATGCCGCCACCCTCGGGGCGTACCATTCCCGCGCGCGTCTTCTCACCCCGCGCAATTCGGATGGCTTCATCCCCGGCGAGGCGGCGGCAGCTGTCCTTTTGGAAACCGCGCAAAGTCGCGACTTGTGCGACTTCGTGGTCCGCGGCTGGGGCTTCGCACGCGAGGAGGCCGGCATCGAATCCGAGCTTCCACTGAGGGGCGAAGGCCTCGCCACGGCCATCCGCGAATCCCTGTCCCGCGGTGGCACGGATTATCACGCCATCGACTACCGGATCTGCGATGCCAACGGGGAGCAGTATCCCTTCAAGGAGGCGGCGCTCGCGATGGCGCGCACCCTGCGCGTGCGGAAGGAGCATTTCGATCTCTGGCACGCGGCCGATTGCATCGGCGAGGTCGGTGCCGCCACCGTGCCCTGTGCGCTTGCCATCGCATGGCATGCCGCGGAGAAGCGTTATGCTCCGGGCCCCGGCATCCTCCTGCATGTCGGCAATACCGACGGCCAGCGCGCCGCCGTCGTGCTCCGGCATGAATCCACGGAAAGGAGGAATCCCTGATGCCGGACGACGTCTTCGCCAACACACGCGAGATTACTTGCCAATCGGGGACAAGCAAGAGCATCGCCGCCTTCCCCGACGTGTGCATGACCCCGCCGGAGAACCCGGCGACGCCGCCCGGGGTGCCGGTGCCTTATCCGAACTTCGGCATGGCATCGGACACCACCGATGGCAGCACCACCGTTTTCATCAATGGCAAGCAGGTGATGCTGAAGAACCAGTCTCACTTCAAGAAGAGCAGCGGCGACGAAGCCGGTGCCGCCGCGAAGAAGGGCGTCATCACCAGCGTGAACCGCGGCAAGGTCTACTTCGTTTCTTGGTCCCCTGACGTGAAAGTGGAGGGCAAGAACGTAGTCCGTCACCTGGACATGACCACGCACAATCATGCCTCGAACCCACCGAACGAGGGCATCCCCTGGCCGCATATCGGCCGCATGGACCTGATCGATTCGACTCCCGGCTGCGAAACGCAGAGCAAGGAGATCAAGGACAAGTGCGGTGATCCGATCGACAAGGACAAGGCCAAGTGCCCGGACTCCACCGCGCTTGATGCCGCGAAAGCCGAGCATGCCACTGCCTGTGCCAAGAAGCCGGGGGCGGCACGCGAGACCGCAAAGGCCGCCGCCACGGTGAAGGTCCACAAGGCGCACGAGGACTACGCGGTCGCGCTCAACAACAATGCCTGCACCAAGGTGTTGCAATGCGCGCTGGTTCCTTATGACAAGGGGAACAAAGGTGCCTGTTGTCCGGGATGCACGCCGGATCACCTGGTCCCGGCCTCTCAATTTGGTCCCGGGCGTGGCGCGAGCCACAAGAGCTACAAGGCGGACAAGGCACCCTGCATGTGCGCTACCGGCGGGGCCCAGACCGCCACCCACGGGCTCCTCGGCAAGGGCAGGACCGACTACATGGTGAAGAAGGGCATCCCGGTAAACAACTACAAGAAATCCTGGACGGTTGCGGATTCCTGCAAGTGCGGGGCCACCTCCGCCGCCCAGGTGACCGGTTGCAACCAAGACTGCCTCGAAGCCCAGCTCAAGAAGGGTCACGAGGATATGAAGGTGAAGCTCGATGAGAAGATTTCGACCCGAAAGGAAACCGTTGATCGCGACTTGAGCGCTTTCAAAGCCCGGCTCGATCCACCCGCCACGCCCACCGGCCTGGGCTAACAGATACCGAATTCCGAACCAGACCACGCCATGGCAGAAGCGCCTTCACTCGAGCAGTTCAACCTCCGGACAGGAAGGATCCTCAATCCGGATTCGGCCGTTGTCCTGCTGGAAGACCCCGTCATCGCAGCCCAGGATGTTCCTTATACGGTCATCGCCATTTGGAAACGGGGGCATGACGATTGGTACCGCGGCTCCATCGAGCACGATGGCATTTCCGCCGCAATCATTCCGCCGATTCGCGATCGTGAGAAGCAGCTGGTCATCGTGGGTCCTTCGGGAAAATGCACCGTGATGGACAGCAAGGCTGTGACCCTGGGAACCATCCGCGAAGACTACGACTTCTCCTCGGTTGCCTGCGTGGAAGGATCCGCCGTCGCCGTGGGCATCAATGGCAGCGTCAACCGGATGCTCGACCGCGATGCTTGGAGTGATCTCTCGCATCCGGACGTGAGCGAGGTTCTCGAAGGAATCTGCCCCTATCCGAAGGGAGGATTTCTGGTCAGCGGCTGGAATGGCTTGGTGGCTCACTACGACGGCAAGAATGTCGAACGTTGCGAAACGGGAACGAATGTCATTCTCACCGGAATTCTTTGCGACGATACGGGCGAGATCTTCGCTTGCGGGCAACGGGGAACCATCGTGCGCGGGACCAAGGATGCCCTGGCACCTCTGGATCTCTCGATGTCGGAGGACTTCTGGTCGATCGTCCGCTATCAGGAAAGCATCTACGTTGCCTCCACGACGGGGCTTTATCGCCTGATCGATGACGACACCCTGGAGCTTGTGAAGTTCGGAGACGTGGTCATTCCCACCACCTTCTATCACCTCGATGTCTACCAGGACACCCATCTCCTTTCCGTGGGGATGAAAGACGCGGTGCTCTTCGACGGAACCGAATGGACGCGTATTCTCTGATGCCAGTGAAGCGTCCACCCATTCCAAAGATCGTCGCCCAGCATGCGGAAGGCGCGGCCTTCCAATGGCTGCTTCGCGACGCCGCCGCGAGAAGCGCGAATCACAACCTCGTCCAGCTCTCGCGTATCGACGAACGTGTTTCCGCGCATCTCGGCGGCCTCCAGATCGCGAGTGAAGCGGGTTGGGAAGCCTGCGAGGAAGGGCTCGCTTGGGAGGAGGCGGGCGAAGTCTTCGCTGCGGCCTATCTTGCGCTTTCCGCCGCTTCCGGAGCTCGCATCGATCGCGTCCTCGAACTCGCCCGCACCCGCGAGGATTTGTGCCGCGCATTCATCTCCGCCCTCGGGTGGATGGAATGGAACCACATCGTGGGACGGGTTCACGATTTCATGGAATCCCCGGACCCGCAGCTCCGGCGCATCGGGCTGGCGGCCGCTGCCCTGCATCGGCGGCTGACCCGTGCGGAACTCGGGACGCTTCTGGAAGATGATCACGAGATGGTCCGTCAACGCGCAATGAAAGCCGTCGGCGAAATGGGCGAGTCCACCTTCCTTCCGCAGCTCCGCCACGCTCTCTTGAGCAAAGATGAAACCGAGCGATTCCGCGCCGCTTGGTCGGGGTGCCTGCTCGGGGATCCTTCCTTCACCGGTGAACTCTGCCGCCATGCCTTGATCCGCGGCCCTCACGCGGAGCAAGCCTGCCTCATGGCCATGCGCTCCATGGCCTGTGAAGATTCTTTCCGCTGGCTTGCGGCATTCGCCAAAGACAGCGGTGACCCCCGCATCCTCGTCAAAGCGATGGGAGCAAGTGGCGACCCCTCCCATGTCCCCGTGCTCCTGGAGCGGATGTCCGATCCCGCCATGGCGCGCTTGGCAGGGGAGTCATTCACCTTCATCACCGGCCTCGATCTCACGGATGCCGCAGTGGAGGGCACCGCGCCGGATGGCTTCGAAGCCGGTCCAACCGACGATCCCGACGACGAAAATGTGGGGCGGGATCCCGACGAGGGATTGCCGTGGCCCGAGCCCGACGGAATTGCACGGTGGTGGAACGAACATCGCATCGCCTTCCCTTCGGGAAGTCGCTATTTGCTGGGAAAGCCTCTTTCCCGCGAGTCGCTCCGGTCCATTCTCCAAACTGCCACCCAGCGTCAGCGCTCCGCCGCCGCGTTCGAACTCGCCCTGCACGAACCGGGCAAAGCCCTCTTCAACGTCGCCGCTCCCGCTTTCCGTCAGAGTGTGATATCCTGACCCATCAATGAGCTATTCACGAAAACCCGGCCCGCTGGACGAGGCTCCGGATCTCGAGTCCGCGAGTCCGATGGCCCCGGTGACGACCGTCGGCGATGTCGCTCCGGTGGGCATGAAAGGCGGTGGTGGTGCCTGCGGTGGTGCCCCGCGCCTCCGCCGGTGGCCCCGCGAGATCTCCTGGCGGGAGTTCCGCGATGTCGATGAGCGCCCTCCCGGTGAAGACGAAGACGCCCAGATTCACGCCGAAGCGATCCTTGATGACGATGTCTCCGTGTGTCGTGAGGAAGGGCGTTTCCGCTTGGGCCGCTTCGGAGTCCGGCTTCAGGTCACGGAGGCGGATACCTGGGCCGTCAGGACCGCGAAGACAGATGCCCTTCGCGCCCATGAGCAAGGTCACTATGACATCACCGGCCTCGACGCCCGGCAGCTAATGCACGATCTGGCGGCATTGCGTGCCGACGATACCGATGAACTTCAGCGCCTGGTGTCCGAGCGGATCGAACGCTCCAGAACCAAAGCTCAGGAAATGTCTGATCGCTACGATCTTGAAACGGAGCACGGGCGCAACACCGCTGCCCAAGTCCGCTGGGAGGCTGCCATCCGCGAAGCAATGCAGGGCGGAGGCCCGCTCCGCCCCCCTGCTTGAGCTCAGGGCCGGCCGGGACGACGTGCGAGGAGGGTCGAGTTTGGAGGGGTTCGATACAGTCCCTTGGAGGCACCGTAGAAAATTTCGTACATCAGCTCCGGAGTCGCAGGACGGCCGTTGAGGGCATCCTTGAATTGATTCGAGAGTGCACTTTCATTCTGGGGACTCGCCAGGATGCCAAGGGTCTTGTTCGTGTCCGACATCGTCTTTCCCCGGGTATCCTTGCCCACGCGATCGGACCCGCCGGCCAGCGCCTGCTCCTGCGCGGCGATGGTGGCGCCGACGCGGCCGCCGCCGGGGAAGTTCATTTTCGGAACGACGAAGCCGGGGCCGAGAAGCGCGGACGTTGCCGCCACGCGGCCGAGATTCACGGTCGCCGGTTCCGGGATGCGATCTTCGGTTGGGGTGATGGTGACCATCTGGCCTGCCTGAAGCGTCACGCTATCCCCCATCAGGGCCTTGAGGCCGACCTTCACGGTGCCCTCCACGCACAGCACTTTCAGGTATTTGTCCTTCAGGTAGCTGACCTGCATTGTGCCGTAGGAGGTTGCCCGGTGGCGATCCGTTTCGAGCTCGTATCCGCTGCTTTGGGATTTGTTGCTCACCAGCACGATGCCCGACTTCAGGGTCAGGCCCTTGCCGTTTTTCTTCAGCGCGAGATCGGTGTCGGAGCCCGCGCGGACCGTCGCGCCCCCAGCATCCACCTGGGTCTGGCCGTTCGACCCGGTTTGCACACCGTCGCCGCCTTGCAGGGTCGCCGCCACGGCCATCCGCCGGATCATTCCGTCGCGGACGTAGGAAGTCTTGCCACGGATCGCCTCAATGCGACCGGGCTCGGCGAGCAATCCCGCTGGAGCAATAGCCACCAAGGCTGCCAGCGAGGGAAGGAGCAGGTTCAATCGTGAGCGAGATTTCATGGCGCAGTGATTTTTGGAATGCTGCAGGGAATGTTAGAAGGTCATCTCGAAGGAGAGGCCGACGCCGACGCCATAGGTGTCGTAGTCGAAGGCCTTGAGGTCCGAATTATTCGATGTGAACGAAGTATCCGCAGCGAAGGTGAGCCAATCCCGGAAGTGGTAGGCACCCCGGAGCATGACCACGTGATTATAGTCGGAGCGGTCGATCTCATCGAAGTCCGAGTAGGCAAGGCGGTAGAGCAGCGAGGCCTCGAAGGCATCGCGCTCCCACTTGTAGCCGACATTGAGGCTGTATTCATCGAACCCGGTGATGTCCGGGCTGGCATCCAGGCCGAAGCGCGCCTTTACCTGACCGAAGACCGATTGTCCCGGGGCGAAACGATAAACCTGTTGGGCACCGATCTCGGCGGAGTGAAATCCGTAGATCTTCCCGTCGAAGGTGCCTGACTCTAGGTTCTCGTAGCGGTAGCGGGCGAAGAGCTCTAGGTCGCGGAGCGATTGCACCACATAGATCAGGCCGACATCCCCGGCGGTATAGTCAAAGTCGAGCTGGTTGAGCTTGTCGAAGCGGTAGAACTCCTGCGTCAGCGAGGTATCAAGGAACAGGTTGTTCGTGATCAGCGGCGTGTACTGCACGCTCAAGCCGGCACGGTAAACAAAATCGTCCTCATCGGAAAGTACCCCTGCCAAGGTGGGGGCCAGCAAGTCGATGGAACGGATGTTGTCGTAGTAGTGGATATCTCCACCGACCGTGATCCGCCACGGCTCCCAATTGGATTTCCGGTAAGTCACCTCCTCGATCTCCCCGAATTCGGAGTCAGCCGAGCCGGCATACTCCCCTGCAAAAAGTGGTGAAACCTGCACGATGGCGAGGAGCGCCAATATTTCTAACCGTCCGCGTACGCTGTTCATTCGGCGACAATTCTACGGGTTGAGTTACCTCCCTAATCTCACCCGCAAGCTATGGAGTCAATGATATTCCGGTTACATCGCAGGATGCGCGTTCTCCGGTGGGAGGCAATGTTGTTAGGGGATTTGATGACAGGTGAGGTTCATTCCGAGGAGAGGTCGATTCCGGCTTGTCACCGGGTCCGCTGCTCGGCAAGTTGCAGATGTTCACATGATCATCCGTTTGTTCTCGGCCGCCTTGAGAGGCATCGATGCCCACGAGGTGGAAGTTGAGGTCAACGCGCGCGAATCCGAGAAGCCTCTGACCCTCATTGTAGGTCTGCCGGATGCGGCGGTGCGGGAATCTTCGCAACGCGTGCAGTCCGCGATGGCCGCTTCCGCACTTTCGCTTGGCATGGGGGTCAAGACGGTGAACCTCGCGCCCGCCGACCTGAAGAAGGAGGGGCCGTCCTTCGACCTTCCGATCGCACTGGCCATGGCGGCCGCTTGTGAACGGGTGATCCTTTCCGCGGACGATTGCATGATCACCGGCGAGCTCGGGCTGGACGGCGTGGTGCGCCCGGTGAAAGGGGCACTGGCGATTGCGATCGAAGCGAAGAAGCGGGGTCGCACCCGGGTGATCGTGCCGGAGGCAAACATGGCGGAAGCCGCGATCATCGATGGCATCCAGGTTTTCGGCGTGAAGTCGCTGCATCAGGCGTGGAAGTTTCTCAACGGGGAGGAAGTCATCGAGCCCTACAAATTGGATCGCCGGGCTTTCTTCGAATCCCACCGGAACTACGAAGTCGATTTCGATGAGGTGAAGGGCCAGCACCACGTGAAGCGGGCCCTTGAGGTTGCCGTGGCAGGTGGGCACAATCTCCTGATGGTCGGTCCTCCGGGCACGGGGAAGTCGATGCTTGCGAAGCGCCTCCCCACGATCATGCCGGACATGAGCGAGGACGAGGCGATCGAGGCGACGAAGGTTCACTCGATTGCTGGGATGCTGGACTTGAAGCGCGCCTTTCTCACCACCCGTCCTTTCCGCTCCCCGCATCATACCATTTCCGATGCCGGCCTGCTCGGTGGCGGGACAAATCCCGGGCCGGGTGAGGTTTCGCTCGCCCACCACGGCGTGCTGTTCCTCGACGAGTTGCCGGAGTTCAGGCGCACCACGCTGGAAGTGATGCGCCAGCCGCTGGAAGATGGCCACGTGACGATCTCTCGCGCCTCCCGATCGCTCACTTTCCCTTCACGGTTCATGCTTGTGGCGGCCCTGAATCCCTGTCCCTGCGGCTACTATGGGGATATTAAAAGGCAGTGCCGCTGCAGCGTGCGGCAGATCGAGAATTACCGGCAGCGGATCTCCGGACCCTTGCTCGATCGCATCGACCTCCATGTCGAAGTACCGCTGGTGGAATACCGCGAGCTATCCTCGGCGAGCAGCGGAGAGAAATCGGAGGTCCTCAGGCAACGTGTGGTGCACGCGCGGGATGTCCAGAAGCAGCGGTTCAATGGCAAGACCACGACCAATGCCGCGATGGGTGCGCGTCAGGTGAAGGAGCACTGCAAGCTGGACGCCGAAGGCTCCGGCTACATGGAGCACGCGATGGAGCAACTCAATTTCTCCGCCCGCGCCCACGACCGCATCCTCAAGGTGGCCCGCACCTTGGCCGATCTCGCGGGTTCGCTTCACATCCGGCCGAATGACGTGCTGGAGGCCATCCAATATCGTTCGCTGGATAGGAATCTATTCCAGTAACGCAACCCGATCTCACGGTGAACACGACCGCGCGCCCCGCCATTCCACTCCGGAGGGCATTCGCGGTCGGAGGCAGAATCATCGGTCGCTTGCTACCGGTCTTCGTGTGCGTCCTTGCGGCGGCCGGCGCCGAAACGGAACGGGTGACGCTCGCCGATCTCCAAGACTTCGTTTCCGGGGATGGGCGGACGATCCGTTCGTTCCGGATCGAGGGAGTGGCCTGTGCCGCCGGGGAGAGCAGGACCTTGCTGGCCTTGCAGGATCATTCGGCCACGGTGCTTCTTGAAGTCCCGCCTTTCACTCCCGCGCTCCGGGCAGGTGAGCGGTGGGCGGTTGAAGGGGAAAACTGCGCGATCACCCGGGATCGCTTCGGCCTTCAACTCGGCACGGCATCCGTGGTCGAGATCGACGGGTGCCATCCGCCCTTCACCAAGTCGGGAAGCGTTTTTCTTGAGGCCGGAATGCAGCCGCTTCGCGCGGAGTGGTTCAATGGGATTAGCATAGGCAGTTTACAGCTGGAATATGAGGGACCGGAACTGCCGCGACAAACCATCCCGGGATCGGATTTCTGGCGGCGCACCATGGACAGCAGCGATCCTCACGCCTTCCTGCCGGGCCTCGACTACAAGTCCTACATGGGCAGTGGGTGGACTTCCCTACCCGACTTCGAGGATCTCCAGCCGGCCGGAGCCGGGGTGGTGGGGTATCTCGACTTGGGGGTGCGCCCTCGGCTGGAGGATGCCGGGCTGGTCTTCACCGGCTACCTCCGGATTCCTCGCACGGGGATCTATACCTTTTACGATACCTCGGACGATGGCAGCAGGATTCGTGTGGGAGATCCGGCAGATACCTGCCAGCTCATCCGCTTGGAAGGAGCGTCATCGCTGCCGGTCGCGAAGAGCCTGCAGGAAGTCATGACCGAAGGGAGTTACGACCAGTGGGTGACTGCCGGGGGCAAGGTGACTTTCGCGGCAGCCACCGGCGGCCGGATCGAGCTGGAATTGATCGAACGCGGTGTCTCCTTGTCGGCCACGGTGATGGACGCATCGGGCACGGTGCCTGCCGACTTGCTTCATCGGGACGTACGGGTGACCGGCATCTGCCAACTCGCTTCCGGGGTAAAGGGAGCTGCTCGGATCATCGTTCTCGGCCGCGACCAATTGAAGATCGCCGGAGCGCCCGACGCACCGGACGACGTCCTCACCACAGCGGAGCAGATCCGGCGATTGCAGCCGGATGAAGCGCGCAAGCCATTCCGGGCCGTCGTCCGTGGCGTGGTGACGATGGCGACGCCGAATTCGCTGGTTCTGCAGGATGAAACGGGCGGCGTTTTCGTCAGCTATATGGCGGCTGAATGGGTGAACCAGCCGCGCCCCGGTGATCTCTGGGAGATCGAAGGGAGGACTGATCCCGGGGATTTCTCACCGGTGATCCACGCCGAGCGGGCGGTCTACCGGGGGCGGGCCGCATTGCCCGAACCGATCCGGCCGACTTGGGAACAATTGATGAACGGCAGCCTGGATGCGGAGCAGGTGGAGATCCAGGGAGTCGTCATCTCCGCCTCTTCTACCGAGATGACCCTTCTCACCCGCGATGGGAAGATCAGGATCAACCCCCACGAGTACTATCCCTTGCCCCATTCACAGCTGACCACTGCGGAATGGGATGCCTTGGCAGGCAGCGTCGTGCGGGTGCGCGGGGTGTTCACCGCCAGTTGGGACCTTGTCAACGGACGGGTCAAAGGAGGCGAACTCCGCATGGGAAATGCAATGCTCTCCGTGGAAGAGCCGGTGCCCCGCGATCCTTTCTCCGCTCCGGAGATGCGGGCGACGGAACTACTGCTCTTCACCTCGCACGCCCACGCGCTCAAGCGTGTCAGGATCGCAGCGCAGGTCCTCTATGCGCAGCCCCATGAATACTTCCTGCACGATGGCACAATCGGTCTCCGGATTTTTACTTCGGAGACCTTGCCACTACAGCCCGGCGATCAGGTGGAGGCGGTGGGCTTTCCCCGGCTGGACGGTCCCTCACCGGTGTTGTTAGAGGCCGTCGCACGCAAGACCGGGCATTCTCCTTTGCCCGATTCGACACGGGTGGCCGTCGAGGAATTGTCCGATCCACGCCGCGATTCGACGCTTGTGCAAATCGAAGCGCAGTTGCTGAGCGACACGGTCAGGCAAGAGGAGCGCGTGCTGGAAATGCAGGCCGGGCCGCATCGCTTTGTCGCCCGCTTGCGAAACTTTCGGCCGGCGGTGAAACCCATCGTGCGGAGCAGCCTCTTGCAGCTCACCGGTGTCTATGCGAGCGCGCGTGAAGGCCACGGCTCCGCCCGTCCTGATTCCTTTGAACTGCTTTTGAACAATCCCGGCGACGTCATCGTACTCAAGCAAGGCCCATGGTGGACGCTACGTCACACCTTCGTGGTGATCTCTGTTCTGGCTGGCGGGCTGCTTCTCTCGCTGGTGTGGGTGAAGATGCTGCGGCAGACGGTGGCACAACGCACGACCCAGCTTGCAACGGAGATCGAGGAACGCCAGCGGGCCGAGCAGCACCGGGTCATGGAACAGGAGCGCGCTCGGGTGGCGCAAGACTTGCACGACGAGCTCGGCTCGGGACTCACGGAGGCGGGTATCCTCAGTTCGCTGGCGAAAAATCCTGCCATTCCTCAAGCCAGCAAGGAGGACTATCTAGACCAACTCTCCGAGACCTGCCGGTCGCTCGTCACCGGATTGGATGAGATCGTTTGGGCGGTGAACCCGCGTTACGATTCCGCCGCTGACCTCGCCGGTTATTACTCACTCTTTGCCCAGCGTTTCCTGAATCTGGCGGGGATCGCCTGTCGGCTGGAGGTGGCTGAATCGATTCCCGCGCATCCCCTTGACTCGCGGCTTCGCCACGGGATCTTCCTTGCCTTCAAGGAAGCACTCAATAACGTGGTTCGTCACTCCCGGGCAACCGAGGTGCGTCTCGTCATCGGTGTCGACAGCGGGGAATTAAGAATCTCCGTTTCCGACAATGGATGCGGATTCGAGCCCGGTGGCGATTCTCCCGGAAGCGACGGATTGGTCGGCATGAAACGGCGAATGCAGAATCTCGGTGGCGAATGCAGGCTCAGTAGTCAGCCCGGCACCGGAACAACCGTTGAATTCAGCCTTCCTTTGGAAAGGAGCACATCATGATCAAGGTTGCCATAGTAGAGGACAGCAGGACGACACGTGAAGGTTTGCGAACCATCATCAACCTGTCGTCGGACTATCGCTGCGTCTGGGCCTGCGATACCGCGGAAGATGCCCTGCGCGTCTTGCCACGGCATTCGCCCGAAGTGGTCCTCATGGATATCCAGCTCCCCAATATGTCCGGCATCGCATGCGTGGCCCGGCTCAAGAAGCTCCTGCCCGACGTGCAGGTGATCATGGTGACGGTGTATGAGGATCCCGACCGCATCTTCAGCGCGCTGCGAGCCGGAGCATCGGGTTATCTCTTGAAACGATCGGCTCCCGAGCAGGTGCTGGCTGCCATTCGCGACGTCCAGCAAGGCGGCGCGCCGATGAGCGGTGAGATCGCGCGCAAGGTGATCGTCCACTTTCAGGAACAGTCCACCAACGCAGCCGAGGTGGAGAAACTCACCGCCCGCGAACGCGAGGTTCTCGGGCTGGTGGCCCACGGTTTCATCAACAAGGAAATCGCGGAGCGTCTCAGCGTGACCGTGGACGCCGTGCGCTGGCATCTAAAGAACATCTACGCGAAGCTCCACGTCCACTCGCGTACCGAGGCTGCGCTGAAATACCTGACCCCGAAGTGAGGCCAGGTGCGCAATAAAAATCCCCGGGTCCTGTGATGAGGCCCGGGGAAGGGGAATCCGGCTCAATGGATCATCCCCGGCGGCGGAAGATCGTGAGAAGGCCCAGCGAACCCAGCACCCCCAGCGCTAGCGATGCGGGTTCGGGAACCGGAGTGACAGTGAAGTTTTGGACGGTGAGTGTTTGCTCGGAGTCCCACAAGCCGGCCCGGAAGCCGTGGATGTCCGCAGGAGAAGTGGTTCCCGGCTCGTAGGCTCTGGAATCGGTCATGGTGATCCCGCTATCCGCGAGGCTGGTAAGGGTGACCGAGTAGGAGCTGGCGTTGAAAGTCCAGACCACGTGAACCCCCGTTGCCAGGAGGTCGGCCAGATCGATGTTCGTGCCGCCGGTCCCGACCTGATTGTGGTTGTTCCCCGAGACGATCCGGTCCGTTGACCGGTTGATGTTGCCGAAGTTCGCGCTGGTCTGGAACACGAAGGTCGCGTCGCCGAAATAGTTCCCTCCATTGTGCGGAGGGATGTTGTTGCCATTGTTGGACAGATAGAAGTCGTAGGATACGGTGTCGCCGACGCCGAGTGACAACGTTGTCGTCATCACGGAATCTCCCGAGTCCCCCGAGTTGTAAATGCCCCGGATCGTGCCGGTGTTTGCATCCACGGCGGTGTATTCGTTGAAGACGCCCGGATGATCACGGTGTTCGTTCGGGAGTGTCTCCCATGTCCGGCCGCTGAAAACGATGGCAGCGTGGGCCGGGCCCAATAGGGACATGAGCAGGATGGCCGGGGCCAAGAGCTTGGGGGAAGATTTCATAATGAGAGGCTGTCGCGTGAACGGACTCATGCCCTTCTACAAATCAGGTTCCATGATGACTACCTCCCCGAGCAGGTAGTTCTGGCGATTGCCCGCAGTCGGGGCTCCTTCGGGCCAGCGATATCAAAACTACCAAGGTGGGGAGCTGTTATCCTTTCGCCCCGGCGGACACATTCAGGGTCCCCGGAATCATTATCCCGAGCCCCAAAAGTCCGTGTCAAAACCCCAAAACCCATGAAACGAAAACCCCAAGCAACCGTCGCGGCCGCAGTGGCTGCTGCCGCTATCGCCCTGGCTTCCAGCGCGGCAGCAGCAAGCATCGGTGCCAACTACGTCAACAATGGTACCGGCGGCGTGCAAGACGGCGACGCCGATTCGCTGCTCCCCGAAGAGTCGGCAGGCGCGCCTTCGTATGCGCAGACCCATTGGAACAACCTCGGCCGGTGGGGCCAGACCATCGGCCTCAATGACAGCTCCGGTGCCTCAAGCGGGGTCACCGTGACATGGGACTCAAACAACACCTGGACGACTGGATCGGGAACAGGCACTCCCGACGCCAAATTGATGTCGGGCTATCTCGACGCCACCGGTACCGGCAGCCCCAACAACGAATATGGCACCGGGCCTGGTGCCTATCACTTCTGGTGGAATGAGAACAAACCGGAAGCCTACGTCACCGGGATCAGCACATGGCTGGCGACGCAAGGTGTCACCAAATACGATGTCGTGGTCTATCTCGATGGCGACGCGACCGAGGGCCGCATTTGTGAATGCTGGCTTCAATCGGGCGTGGATGGAGATCCTCCGACCACCTTGGGCAGTGACTTGACGTCCCACGCGTTCCTTCGGGACAACGCCAACTTCTCCGGCACCTACATGCAGGTGCCGCTTTCGGCCAATTCGGTCGCCAATGCCGCCGATGGAAACTACGTCGTGTTCACCGATGTGGAGGCGGATTCTTTCATCCTCCGCACGGAGGAGAAGAGCTATCACGGGGCTTTCATCAGCGGCTTCCAGATCGTGCCGCGCACATCAGCGATCCCCCCCGCCATCGCTTCGCAGCCGGTTTCCTCGGCGGTCTATGCGGGCCGGACGGTACACTTTTCCGCCTCGGCCACCGGATCTCCTCCGTTGACCTACCAATGGCAAAAGAACGGCACGAACCTCAGCGATGGCGGCAATATTTCGGGCGCGACCACCGGCACGCTGACCATTGGTAACGCCACGGCCGCGGATGCGGGGAACTATACCTTGGTCGTGACCAACAGCGGCAGTACCGCGACGAGCAACGTCGCGGCATTGAGCATCGCCGCAGCACCGGTACCGGGAAGCCATGCCGCTCTCCTCCTCACGGATGGCGCGCTGGCCCACTGGCGATTGAACGAGACCGGGGATCCGTCCGCCGGCAATCTCGTGGCCTCGGATTTCATCGGCGGCTACTCCGGAAAGTACGGCAGCCATAGTATGCCGGGCGGTGTAGGTCCGGAGTCACCGGCATTGCCGGGCTTCGAGTCCGGCAATGGCGCGGTCGATACCACGTCCGACGCGGTGAATCCGAGCTGGGTGACCGTGCCGGCGCCGGCCCTGAACAGTAACACCGTGACGATTGCCGGATGGATCTACCCGGTCGGCGTGCAGGCCGATGGCACGGGCATCTTCATGGCCCGCGGCGCCACGACCGCCGGGCTGATCTTCAACAGCACCGACAACCGGCTGGGCTACACGTGGAACAACGACAGCGAGGCGGCCTGGGGCTGGGACTCGAATCTGCGCCCGCCTGACTCGGAATGGTCCTTCGTCGTGCTGGTGATCGAACCGTCCAAGGCGACCCTGTACCTCGGCACGAACGGTTCTCTCGCCAGTGCCTCCAATACCATCGCGCATTCGAACGAAGCGTGGGGCGGCCCCGCCCGGATCGGCAGCGACCCTGCGTCCATCGCCCGCACCTTCAGCGGCCTCATCGACGAAGTCGCCTTGTTCGGCCGCGCGCTCTCCTTTGATGAAGTGGCGGATCTCTACGAGACGGCCACGGGCGTTCCCCAGACTTCGCCCGCATTGGTAACCGCTGAGCCGGGTTCGCAAACGAGATACGCAGGCAAGACCGTCCAGTTCTCCGCCGCCGCTTCCGGCACTGGACCGGTGACCTATCAATGGCAGTTCAACGACGCCGATCTGACAAATGGCGGAAACGTCTCCGGCGCGACCACCGACACCCTGACCCTCACGAATGTGGTCGCCGGCAACACCGGCAACTACAAGCTGGTAGTGAGCAATGCCTTCGGCACCGACACCAGCGAGGTAGCGGCGCTGTCCGTCGTATCGCCGGCGACCGCTTATGAAAGCGACATTGTCGCGGCCGATCCGCTGGCGTTCTGGCGGCTCGATGAGACCGGTGATCCGGCCTTGGATGAAGTAGCCAACGACTACTGGGGTGGTTTCAGCGGGGCTTATGGCACGGCCGTAAGCAATGGCTTCAGCGGGATTAGCGGGCCGACCGGGACGCAGGGATTCGCTCCCTTTGGAAACACCAACAACGCGATTCAGACCGCCAACAACGCGGCGCTATCCTACGTTTCCACACCGGCGCTGAACGTGAGCACCAATACGATGACGATCACCGGATGGGTCTACCCCACCGGCCCGGTCGTGAACTGGAGCGGCTTGATCTTCAGCCGCGGCGGCACGCTCGCCACCGGCTTGAATGTCAGCGGCAACGGCCGGCTTGGCTATCACTGGAACGACGCCTTCTGGGACGTGGACTCCGGTCTCGCTTTGCCGATGAACGAATGGTCCTTCGTGGCTGTGGCCGTGCAGCCCGCACAGGCGACCCTCTACGTTTACAACCTGAGCAACGGCCTGCAGGCCTACACGAATGTCGCCACGCATCAGGTTCACTCGTTCTCCGAGGGATTCCGCATCGGCGGTGATCCCGTGGGTGACGACCGCACCTTCAACGGACGCGTGGACGAAGTCGCCATCTTCGGCTCCGCACTCACCGAGGCCCAGATTGAGGATCTTGTCGCCCTTCCGCCCCTCAGCTTGAGCATCGAACGTTCCGGCAACGAGGTGATCCTGACCTGGCCGAGTGGCACACTGTACTTCTCCGAGGATCTCTCGGGGCCCTGGACTCCGTTGGAGGGCGTCACCTCGCCCTTGATCTTCGAATCGGTAGTTCCGCGGGAGTTTTACCGTGTGCAGAGGCCCTGACGAACGGAGCCCGATCACAAATATTTCCCCGAGGTCAAACAGGGAACTGACAGTCGCCGTGCGGGATATGGGTATTCCCGCGCGGCGACCCTCCGAAGACCGGCAAAGGGGTTCCTCGCTACTCCGCTTCTTCCACCACGATCTTCGGGAAGACCGGCTTCGGCTTGCCGGTTTCGTGGCCGTTCGGGACAAGTCCCCACTTCAGATCGTCGAGCTTCAGCTTGAGCAGATCGTCCATCCGGAGCTGCGCCGTGATGCGCGAGGCCGGTTCGGGGAGCACGGGGGAGATCAACACGGCACAATGCGCCAGGCTCTCCACGAGGTGGAAGAGCACCGAATCGAGACGTGACTTGTTCGCCGGATCCTTGGCCAGTTCCCATGGCTTGTTCCGCTCGGCGTATGCGTTGCACACCGTGACGTGACGGTTGATGGCCTTCAGGCTTTCCGCAATGTCGAAGGCGTCCATGGCCGCACGATAGTCCTCGATAACCGTCGCGAGCGAGGCTCGCAGATCGAGGTCGTCATCGTTGGTTTCGGCGACCGCGTTCACCATGCCGCCGCCAAAGCGTGCGGTCATGTTGAGCGCGCGATTGCAAAGGTTGCCGAGTTCATTCGCCAGCTCCTGATTGTAGAGCATCACCAGGCGGTCGAGGTCGAAGTCCGCGTCCTTGCCCGTGGTGATGTCCCGAACCAGGTAGTAGCGCAACGCGTCCACGCCGAATTTGTCGGCGAGTTCATCGGGATCGACGACGTTGCCGAGTGATTTCGACATCTTCTCGCCTTTGATGTTCCACCAGCCGTGGACGAGGATCTTCGGCATCTCCTCATCGGAGAAGCCCATCGCGTGCAGCATGCTGGGCCAGTAGATGCCGTGGGCGGGGACAAGGATGTCCTTGCCGATCACGTGGGCCGCACAGGGCCAAAGCTTTTCAAAAGCGGGGAGATCGCTGCCTTCCTTCGCCTTGTAGCCGGCAAAGGAGATGTAGTTGATCAGCGCATCAAACCACACGTAGGTCACGAATTCGGGATCAAAGGGGAACTCAATGCCCCACCGCAGGCGCTCCTTCGGGCGGGAAATGCAGAGATCAAGTTCGCCGGAGATCGCGAGCGCGCCGATCAGCTCGTTGCGGCGGAAGCCGGGGACCACGAAGTTCGGGTTCTTCTCCACGTAGTTCTTCAGCCACCCCGCATGGGCGCTTAGGCGGAAATACCAGTTCTCCTCCTCGATCTCCACGACCTCGCCCCACTCGGGCCCGAACTCGCCTGCTTCATTGCGGTCGCGGTCGGTCAGGAACTGCTCCTGGCGTACTGAGTAGAAGCCCTTGTACGCCTTCTTGTAGAGTTCGCCGCGGTCCTTCAGGTCGGTCAGGATGGCTTGCACGCAGGCCTTGTGGCGGTCGTCCGTCGTCTCCGCCCAGCCGTCATATTGCAGGCCGAGCTTCTTCCAGAGGTTCAGGAAGAGCTTCGTCTTCTTCTTCGCGAAGGTGGCGGGATGGATGCCCTCCTTCTCCGCGGTCTGTTGGACCTTCTGGCCATGCTGGTCCACGCCGGTCAGGAAATAGACTTCCTCACCCCGCAGTCGCTGGTAGCGGGCGATCACGTCGGCGAGCACCTTCTCGTACGCGTGGCCGATGTGCGGTGCGCCGTTGGTGTAGTCGATGGCGGTGGTGATGAAGAACATGGATCGGTAAATGACGAATTCAGAATTTCCGAATGACGAAAGAAGTCAGGCGAAGCACCGCGTGCCACTGAAGAAATGCTTAGGTCCCCGAACTTCCATCACAAGACATTCGTCATTCGGGAATTCTGAATTCGCAAATTTCTATCAGGCGTCACGGACCACCTTGCCGCCGAGAGACAGGATTCGCGCGTTTCCTTTCGCGGTCTCCGCCTCGGCGATCTGGCCGTCCCGGACATACATCTGGGAAAGGGCGGTCCAGGCTAGCAGGTCGTTCGGCCGGAGCGTCGTGGCCTGCAAGCCGCAGCCGATGGCTTCCTTCACTTGGCCAAGCTTGAGCAGGCACATCCCGAGGGCATGCCAGCCATCGAAAAAGTCGGGATCGAGCGCGACACATTTTCGATAGAAGACCGTGGCCTCTTCCAAGTCTCCCAAGGCGAGGCAGCCGTTGGCTTCGTCGAAAAGATCGTCGCGTTCGGAGTCAGGCATGGATCGCGAGGCTCCGGAGGAGCCCTTACTTGTTGAACGTCCCGATCTTCGTCGCTTCCAGCTTGGCATCGAGCCAGGCACTGAAAGCGAGGCGCTGTTGCTGGCTGGCGATGCCGGTGACCGCTTGGTTGACGCGCTCGGCACGAGCCGGGTCCTTCACGATTTCCCGCTTCTCGACAAAGACGAAGAGCGCGCCGTCGGGCCGCATCACGGGATCGGCCAAGCTGCCCGGATCGACGTTGGACGCGGTCTGGAAGAGAATCGAGACATCGGCTTCGCCGTCGAGCTTGTCGGTGGCCTTGAAAGGACCGTGGGCCTTCGGTTCCAGCCCCAGTTCCTTGGCGACGTCGGTGAAGCTCTTTCCTGCGGTGAGTGCCTCGCGGATCTTGGCGGCCTTCTCGTCAGCGTCCTTCTTCAGGGCCTCGCCGGACTTCTCGGCGATGTAGTCCTTGCGGACCTCCTCCTTGGCTTCGTCGAAGGTCTTGGCACGGGCTTCTTCTTCCTCATCGAGGCGGGCGATCAGCCAAGCGCCATCGGCGATCGGCAGGGCTTCGGTGCAGCGTGCCAGCAGATCCTTGCTCATATCGAGCTGGAAGAGGAAATCGGCGGCCGGGCGTGGATTGCCGGTGGAGCGCAGGTTGACGGAGAGCGCGGGCGGCACTGCGGAGCGCGGGAAGAGCTCGGTGGTCACGAGTTCCCAGCTGTTTTCCTGGGCGAGCTTGTCGAAGTCCTTGCCCTCGCTGGTCTGGAGTTCGGCGAGGAATGCATCCACCGCGTCGGCCAGATCGTTGTTGATCTTGCGCTTTTGATCGGCGAGCGCGGCTTCCTCCGCGGCCTTCTTGTCGGCGGCTTCCTTCTCGGCCTTCTTCTTGTCCTCTTCCGTGAGGGCGTCCGGCAGCTTCGGCTCTTCCTTCTTCGGTTCCGGGTACGTCGGCTTGGCGATGAAGTAGGTGACCTTGATCTTTCGCTCGGTCATGTACTTCTCCTTCGTCGTTTCCCACGTTGTCTTCAGTTCGTCATCGGTCGGCTTGAAGGTTTCCTGGAAGGTGGACAGGGCGGTACGTGCGATCTGGATGCTGACCTGTTGGTCGCGGCTGGCGACCGACTCCAGCGCCACCTGACGATCCGCGGCGAGACCGCCGCCGATGATGGTCGAGAGCTTCTTCGTCGCGATGCTGTCGCGGACGAGATCGATCAAGTCCTTCTCGGTCATGCCGAAACGGCCGATGCCTTGGGTGGCGATATCGTTGTAGCGGGCTTGGTCGAAGGTGCCGTCCTGACCTTGGAAAACGGGCATCGCCTTCAGCGCGGCGGTCACTTCTTCGTCCCCCGGATGCACGCCGAATTCCTCGGCCGCCTGCCGGACGAGCAAGCGGTTTACAAAGAAACGCTTGTCGGTTTCCTCGTCATTGGTGCCACCGAAACCGCCTAGGGTGGAGATAAACTCGTAAAGCCCCATGCTCATTCCGAGCGAGCGGGATGACTCGCCCATCTTGCGGAATTCGCTCATGCTGTAGCTATTGCCATCCACGGAGATCACCGCCGGATCGTTGGTGCCCCGGCTGAGGCTCGCACTGTCGCCGAAGAAGGCCAGGCCGACGAAAAGCAGCGCGATCACAAAAATGATCAGGCCGGTGTATTTGCGGAGGTGTTCGATCATGGACGCTCTTCTTCTTGGGTGTTGCCCCTCGGGGCGCGGAAGTAAAGGGAGCCGACCTCACGGCATCAACCCTTATTCGCGGCTGGAAAGGTGCCTTCCGTGCAAAAAAAGAGCCGCCGGGGAGCACCCACTCCCCGACGGCCAAGTTCGTCAACCCACGCCGGTCTCGTCAGGCGAAATTCGGCGCAAGCTGACAACTGCTGTTCACCCTTACATGAAAACTGCACTTGCGCGCGGTTTTCAGTGTTTCAGACAGGGCCGTTTTCGGTCCGTTCAAATGTTTGTGACTTTTTTTCGTCAGCGCTGCGGAAAGCAGTCTTGCCGGGAGGGGAAAGGGGACGTTTCGCTCCGGGCGTGACAGGACACGAGATCCGCGACGCCCTGACCGCTGCCGGGGTGATGCCCAGCCGCCAGCTCGGGCAGAATTTCCTTTGCGACCCGAATATGGCGCGCTGGATCACCGATCAACTCGATGCAGGTCCCCGGGATACCATCGTCGAAGTCGGTCCCGGCACCGGGGCACTTACCGAGCATCTCGTCGGGAAAGTCCGCCGGATCGTACTGGTGGAGTTCGATTCGCGGCTCGCGGCGTGGCTCAAGGAGCGCTTCGCCGGTGATCCCAGCGTGGAGGTCCATCATGCGGATGGCGCGAAATTCGATATCCGGACCCTCTTCAAACACCGTCCGGTAAAGTTTCTCGGTAACCTGCCCTACTCCTCCGGGGGCGCGATCCTGCGGAACTTCCTCTCCCGGCCGAACCCCTTCGAGCGCGCGGTGGTGATGCTGCAGAAGGAAGTCATCGAACGCCTGGCCGCCGTGCCGCGGACGAAGGACTACGGCGTCCTGACCCTCCGCGTGCAGAGCGAGTGGCAGGTGAAACCGCTGCGGACCGTCCCACCCGAAGCCTTTCACCCCCGGCCGCAGATTGATTCCTCGGTGGCCCTGCTGCTTCCGAGAGGAAAGGAATTGCCTGCTTTCGACGCCCGCCGTTTCGACGGATTGATCCGCCGGGGCTTCGCCCAGCGCAGGAAACAGATGGGAAAGCAGATGCCCGAAAGCCCGCCGTGGGAACAAGTCGCGGCGGAGATTGGTGCCAACGTCACCGCGAGGGCCGAAGAACTCTCCCTCGACCAATGGATCGAACTCACGCGGCACTATGATGACCACCCGCTGCGCGATATTCCGCAGCGTGGGGAAGAGGTCTTCGATGTGGTAAATGAAGCGGACGAGGTAACCGGCCAAGCAACCCGCCGGGAGGTCCACGAGCAGAACCTGCTACATCGGGCGGTCCACGTCTTCGTGGTGAACCGCCATGGAGAGCTGTTGCTTCAGAAACGGTCGCGCTTCAAGGACGCCCATCCCTCCGTGTGGGACTCCAGTGTCGCGGGCCACCTTGACTCCGGCGAGGGCTACGAGTCGGCCGCGATCCGGGAATTGGAGGAGGAAATGGGCATCACCGGCGTGCCCGTACAGGAGGTCGGGAGGATTTCTCCCTGTGAGGCCACCGGCTGGGAGCACGTGGTACTCTTTCTCACCCGTTGGGACGGCTCGCCCCGCTTCCCGTGTTCCGAGGTGGAGGCAGCCCTGTGGATGCGGCCCGATGAATTGGGTGCCTGGGTTTCTGCGAGGCCGGAGGACTTTGCCTCCGGGTTCGTGGAGTGCTGGAAGCTCGCGCGCGGAGCATGAGTCCGGGCTTCGCAAGGCGCAGCAGGGAGAGAAGTCGAGCGTTGTTTAGGGGCTGGAAAGGGCATGGGGAATATAGTCAAGATATCTTAAATGTATTAAGAATAAGCTTGTAACGAAGGATCGAAATTCTCTATTTTCCCGATACTCCCCGCAAGCACTCCCCAGCGCACACTAACCTGTCCTGACCATGAAACTTGCGTGCCCTAAGCGCTCATTCCCGGCAGCGCTCCGCCTTCGCGGCAGTGTCCCGGCGATGACATTGCTGGAAATGACCGTTGTGATTATGATCATGCTTAGCCTGATCGGAATCCTTGTTTTGGGAGCGAACACTTGGAAAAAAGGCTCCGATCGTGCCCTGTGCATCATGAACCTGCAGGCCGTCCAGAAGGGCGTGCGCAGCTTTTCCAATCTCAATGGCTACGAGCCGGGGAATTTGGTGGCCGGTTTGGAGAGCAAGATCATCGGAACGGGTTGCTTTGTGGAATCCATGCCGGTTTGCCCTGCAGAGGGCATCTACACCTCTACCGGCGACGTGATCCCGGCACCCGGCTCGCTCTATCTCAGTTGCTCGCTTGCGACGGATGGCGAGCATGAGCCGATGGATTTGGAGGATTGGTAAAAGTCCGGGGGAATTTCCCGGATTGCAGGTCGGCAGGTTCCGGGTGAAGCTCGCCCCCGGATTCCGATGACGGCGGCAGGTCACAGTTCCCGAGATCAAGCACGGTTGTGGCTGGCGGCCTTCGCTGTGTCGGCAGTCCTGAACGTTCTTATCCTGCTGGCATTTGGTTTGGACGTGCTCGAGAAGCTGGAGTTCATGCCTTCGCGAAGAACCGCCGATGAGCTGGCGCGGGCAATGAAACCGCCGGAGACGGTCGCCATGATCTTTCCGGAAGTCGTGGCTGCCAGTGCGGGCCCGCAAGCCGCACCCGCCAAGACGGAGCCACCTCCACCGCCCCCTGACCGGGCGAGTTTCGCGCGGACATCCCGTGACCAGGAGTCGGAGAAGCCCGAGAATCCAACTTTCATCGGCGAGCGGAATACCCGCGCAACCAGTGATCTTGCGGCTGAGGAAAACGCTCCCGAGTTGCCCAATCAGGAAGGGGTAGAGCCGGACGATGAGGGCGAGATGGAGACGACCGTCAGCAATTACCAGGATGGTGAGCTTTTCCACGACACCATCGCGCGGCCGGAAGCAGCCCGAGATCAAACCCCACTTCCGCCCGGTCCGGATTCACCTCTGCCGATGCGGACCGAGGCTGCTGCCGCTGCCCCGTCCTCCCCCCCGCCACCGCCCAATAAGGATATCGTTCAAGGACCCTTCCCCGTGGAGCGGGAGGTGAAGGCGGCCCTGTCCCCCGAGCAACCGAAAGCCGCGGAGTCGGCCGAACCACCTCAGGAAAAGCCTGAGGTGACCAACGAGGCCGAAAAGGATCTACCGAAAGCGCTGGAAGAGCAGCAAAGCCTCGCGGACAAGGATCGGCCGGGCCAGGACCGTCCTCCCACACGCCCGGCTGCCTCTAGCCAGCCCGACCAGCCCGGTTTCCGCGGCAACCAATACAAGCATCGGATCCACGGCTCGATCAGCCGGGAGGGAAGATCGGCGCTTGATGTGGAGGACTCCATCCTCGGCCGCTACCACGCGGCGCTGAGCCGGGCCGTTGAGAGGGAGTGGCAGCTCAATTGCGTCCGCAACCGGGATTACATCACCCCGGGCCAGATCATCGTCCGCTTTGTCCTGGAGGCGAATGGCAAGGTGCGCTCCATCAATTTCGTCGAAGAGTTCGGGGTGGGGAATATCCAGAAAGGCTTCACCTCCGAAAGCATCCGCGCCGCGGAAATCCCGCCCTTTCCCGCCGAGATGAAGAAGCAGCTCGGAAAAGAGCCGCTCGAAGTCACCTACAGTTTCACCTTTTGAGATCCATGCCCGGTTCATTTCCTGACCTCCTCCTTGCCATCGACTTCAAGTCCGTCCGCGATTTCTTCCACGATGGCGGAATCTTCATGTACGCGCTGGCGCTCACGTCCTTCGTGGCGCTGGCGGCGATCGTTTTCAAGGTGCTCTCCCTCCGGCGCGAAGTCGTGATTCCTTCCCAACTGGAGCGGGATCTGGAGGTGCTGGAGCAGCGCGGCGCATCCGATGGGCTGATCGCCCGCTTCACGGAGGGCAGCAGTCCTCTCGCCCGTCTCTGTGGCGTGGCGGTGCAGCATCGCGGCAAGTCCCGCGCGGACATCACCGAGGCCGTCCAAGCCTCGGCCCGCGATGAAATCGTACAGCTGAATTCCGGCATGACGATCCTCGACACCGTGATCACGGTCGCCCCTCTTTTCGGCCTGCTGGGAACGGCCAGCGGCCTGGTGGTGATTTTCCAAGGACTCGGCGATACCACAGACCACAATGTCGTCGCGCGCGGCATCGGCCGGGCATTGGACAATACCATCGTGGGCCTCGCGATCGCGGTGCCAGCGGTGATTGCCCACGGTTGGTTCAGCCGCCGGATCGAGGTGCTGACCTCCCGCCTGGAAGTGCTGCTTTCGAAAGTGGCCCGCACCTTCGAAGCCGCGCCCTCTCCTGCGACTCCGCCGAACCTCCCACGTGTGCCCGAAAAGCCATGAAATTCGACCGCCCTGTCCGCCGGTCCCGGGGGATCATGATCATGCCGATGATCGATATCCTCTTCGTCGTGCTGATCTTCTTCATCGTGACGACCACCTTCCGCAAACCGCGGCCGGTGCTCCGGATCGAATTGCCCACGGTCAAGGAGGTCCCCTCCGATAACGTCATCGCATCCAGTTCGACCCTCGCCGTCGACAAGATGGGCAATGTTTCCCTGGACGCGGTGAGGGTGCCGGATGTCGCGCTGCTCGATGCCTACCTGAAGGCCTACGTGAGGGAGAATCCTGGCCGGAAGCTGGAGCTGGAAGCCGATAAGGAGCTTCCGCTGGAGAAATTGCTCTCGGTGTGGGACGCGTTGACCCGCGCGGGCATCCCCATTAAGGACGTGCCCGCCCGCATCCGCCTGCCGCAGGAAACGGGCAGCATTTCCCGATGATCCTCGAAATCGTTCAATACGGTAATCCCGTCCTCCGCGAACGCTGCAAACGCGTCGAGCAGGTCGATGAGTCCATCCGCCTTCTCGCCGCCGACATGCTTGAGACGATGTACGATGCCAATGGCGTCGGTCTCGCCGCGCCTCAGGTGGGGATGGCCATCCGTCTCGCGGTGGTTGATGTCGCCCACGATCCCGAGTGCATCACTTTCCTGAAGGTGAATGGCGTGGACGCGCCGCTCGCCTCCATCATGCCGCTCACCTTCATCAATCCGGAACTGGAATTCACCGGTCCGAAAGAGCGCGATACCGAAGGCTGCCTGAGCATCCAGGATATCCGCGCCGAAGTGAACCGCCCCAACTCGCTGAAGGCCACGCTGCCCCAGCTCGATGGCTCGGTGCTGGTGATCGAGACCGATGGCCTGCTGGCCCGTGCGATCCAGCACGAAACGGATCACCTGAATGGCGTGCTCTTCATCGACCGGGTCTCTCCGGCGACGAAGATCAGCTTGCGGAGGAAGTTGAGGCGGTTGATGGAGGAGGGGTAAGGCTCTCCGGGGGCAATCGCAATCCGCGACCGGTCCTTGGAGAAGGCGGCGAATCCACGGCGAATCGTGCGCACTTCCTCGTCTTCCCGCAGGTCGCGGCGGCGGGGCTAGAGGTCGTCCAAGGAGCTGCGGATCTCGCCACGCATGGCGCGGGCAAGTTTGGTGTATCTCTCGGTGGTGCGGACATCGGCATGACCCAGCGGTTCCTGAACGCTGCGGATATCCACTCCGCGCAGGAGGAGATGGGTGGCATAGCTGTGGCGGAGGGTATGGGCCGTGACTTTGCGCGGGATCCCGGAGCGCTTGACGGCGCGGCCGAGCGTGCGGCCGATCCGCTGCTCGTGCTGATGATGGCGGCGCAGCCGGCCGGACCGGGGATCGAGGGTGGAATGGTCCGCGGGAACGCATCCCATAGAGGGCTTGATCTTGCTGCAAATCTGCAGATCATTTCGATGTTAGGCAAAGTATGATCCTCGAAGTTGCCATCCTTGATGGGAAGCCTAGCCAAGAAGCGGCGTTCGAACGCGACTTTGCGAAGGCGTCCACCTACATTTGCAGCTTTCGCAACTCGCGCCATCCATGATACTATCGCGTTTTCCGAAGTCCTCACTAGGACGCCTGCTCCTCTTCGCCATAGGAGCGTTGGTCAGCATCACACTCGGTATTCTCGTGGCCGCACATGTCCCTAAATGGTTTGGGTTCTCTCCTTCCATGCTGATGGCCTTTGCGAGCGCGGTGATCGCTTTTTTCGTCTTCTGGCTCTCGGCGTTTCTACTGCAGCGAGAAGGGGCGGCCGTTTCAGTCCTTGGACTTCCGGTAGACGGACGTCGAATTCGTGAACTCGCGGTCGGGTTCATTATTACTTCGATACTGTTTTACGCCGTCGCTTGCTGTCAGAGTGTAATGGTTGGTGCCTCTTGGCGTTTCCAAGGCTGGAGCGGAGTTTCCGCCGCCGGGATAGCGCTAGGTCTTACCGCCTGTATGGTTCTCGCGGAGGAGCTTGTTTTTCGAGGTGTTGGCTTTCGCTATCTGTGCGCAGCGGTTGGCGATTGGCCTGCGATTGTATTGTCCGCGCTCGTGTTTGGAGGCTATCATCTCATTGGCTCTCAGAACTGGGGTATGGGGCTTGCGTTCCAGTTTATAGGGCCGGCAGTGGGTGGACTGCTCTTTGGATGGGCGGCTGTGCGAACTGGGGGGCTTGCATTATCGATCGGCCTTCACTGGGGAGGCAATTGGGTTCAGATAGGCATTGCGGGCTTCAGTCCCCTGGAAGATCTCACAGCCCCGCAGGCGCTCTGGAAGATTCCAATTACTGCGGCAGATTTTAGGTTACTCACGGCGCCTGACTTGTTCCCTCGGCTGCCTTACTTTGCGGCCGTTGCGGGCGGCGCGGTTCTCACTTGGATTTTCCTGCAGGCCCGGACGGAGCCACATCATGATGTCCTCAGAAAAGACTAACCAGAGCGCTGCAGCGAACCGCCGCTCCGCCGGGCAGTTGGACGGTTCAGGTAATTTGTCAGCGACTATTGCAGTCGCCCGGGCGTTTCCGGCGGCGGTCGCCGAGCTTGAGTCGTTCGGCTAAAACAGATGCCACACCTCAAACCAAAAGTTTTCATCAGTCCTGGAGTGAGCGGTTTCCCCGATACTCCGAAGTTGCGACTATTGTCTCAGGTTGCAAAGACCAAGGGATTGCAGGTTGAAGTCTTGGACTGCACGCAGATTCAAGATCCAGAAGTTCGTGTCGAAAGGTTGCTGAAGGCCGGTGTATTAGATTGTAAGCACTCGATTCTAGTTGGATCGAGCATGGGCGGTTACGTTTCGGCGGTAGCAGCAGAAACCCATGAGGTGGATGGTCTATTTCTGCTCAGTCCTGTGCTTTATTTGCCGCCTTACAAGAATCTTGATCCCTGCCCACAAGCCAAATTTATTTCAATCGTGCATGGGCTACAGGACAATATTGTTCCTCCAGAAAACGTCCGCAGATTTGCCCGGAAATTTTCCGGTGATCTACATCTTCTCCAAAGTGACCATTCACTCGATGAGCACTTACCTGAAATTCGGGTTCTTTTCGGCCAGTTTTTAGACAGATGCCTCCAAGCAAATAACCCAGCCGAACAAGGCAGTGGAGGCAACTCCGATGCGCTCCGCGCCTCGCCTTAGGCGTTCAGCAATCTCCCCCTTCCGCAGGCTTGGTCGCAGGGCTTGGCTTGTTAGGGGGCGCCACCCTCTTTCCAAGAATGAACACCCATGGACGCAGCCGACTTCCGAGTTCACGGCCTCGACCATGTTCAGCTCGCCATGCCTGCCGGGCAGGAGGTTCTTGCCCGCGAGTTCTACTCCGGCGTCCTCGGCCTGACCGAAATCCCCAAGCCCCCGAACCTTGCCAAGCGTGGCGGTGTCTGGTTTGAGAGCGGCACCTTGCGTGTCCATCTCGGTGTGGAAGCCGATTTCCGCCCGGCCCGGAAGGCCCATCCCGCGTTTCTCGTGCAGCAGCTAAGCGCTCTCGCCGAGCATCTCCAACGCGCAGGCGTTACTATTGTCACAGACGAGCCGCTGGAGGGCTATCACCGCATTTACGTTTCCGACCCGTTCGGCAACCGCATCGAGTTGCTCGAGCCAGTGTCTTCCTGAGCTCCATGGAGTGAAGAGTCGACATCTCACTACTCCGGGGATTGGAGGCAAAGCACCAGATTTGAAACCCAAGAGGTCATCCTCACGGCGACTCCACACGCTCATCCGTTCCCAAAGCGGCGATGCTTGCCGCACTCCGAAAGAGCCTCCGGCTCCAGTCCGGAACGGCGGAAGGCTTCTCGAACTGGTGGTCCACCCCGGTGGGGGAGGTCCCGGAAACGAAGCCGGTGACGCCTACGGCGCCGGAGGAGCAGCGATAGAGGGGCGAAAACGCGGGCCAACCGGGTCCGTGGAAGGGCCCGGCGGCAGCGCTTGTTGAGGCTGACATCTGTCATTTGGATGCTCGACTTTCCGGGTTGTTGAAGCTATTCACGCGTCGGATCGTCCCAATCTTCTAACAAAGTCTTACGTCATGAATAGCAGCCGCGGCATTTTCGAACCTCAGGAAGGCTTTGCGCCCGCCCCGCCCGCCAAGAGTCCTTTTGCCGTGGCCGATGAGGGACCCGCAACGAGCCCCTTTGCCGTGGTGTCGGAGCCGGATTCCCCATTTGCTTCCCTGCGCGATGACAATCCTCCCCGCCTGGCGGCCGATCCGAACCGTCCGGTGAAGCTCCCCGAGCGCCGCCCGGCTGCCGGTGTGTTGCCTTCGGTGGAAGCCCGTTCGCCCTTCGCGGCGGAGGCCTCCGCCGCCTCGCCTTTCGAGGCTCCTGCAACGGCTTCCTCGCCTTTCGCCGCAGCCCCCGCGCCTGCTGCACCCGCCTCGTCTCCTTTCGCATTCGCCTCGGAACCGCCGCCGATCCCACCGGCCGTCCCCGTCCAGCAGGTTGCGGCCCCCGCGCCCGCCCCGGCTACGGCACCCGTGTCTGCTCCTGTTTCCGCCCCGGTGGCGGTCGAGCCGGACTCCTACGAATCCGACTCCCGCTCCATCCGCCAGCTTGAGCTTCGCGCCATCTTCGGCGTCGATCGCGAACTGAGCGCCGAAGAAATCCTGCAACGAGCCCGCGCTCTGCCGGGCATCCGCCACGTCGCCCGCGTCCCTGCAGCCGACAGCGGCACCATCGACGCGCTGAAGCGCGTGGTTGCGGGCCTCGGCTTCGGTGCCGGCCAGGTGAAGTTGTATTGTGGTGCCGTTCCCATCGAGTTCATCCGTGAGAGCAACGTGCTGCTCGCCGTGCAAAACGATGGCACCTTCGCTCCCGGCGTCCGCGAGACCCTGATGATCGTGGCTCGCGAACTCGGCAGGCTCTGAGATCCCCGCTTGCGCCGCATTCCGCATGACGGTGGAGCAAGATGGACGGCAAGTTTCGGTGAAGGTCGCCCTGACCGGGGCGGCTGACACCGGCAAGCTGGCCATTCTCCGTGCAATCGCGGCGCGGTTCGGTTCGGCCACCGTCCGTGAACATCCCATCGGCTCGATCCGTGTGCACCGGGTGGAGTGGACGGAACCTCACACGCTGCCCGATGGCCGCTTTCTCAATGTCGCCGTCCATTCTTTGACGGGAGACGTGGAATACAACGCCGCGGAGGAACTCCTTCTCCGCTCCGTGGCTGGCATCATCTTCGTGGTCGATGTGGATCTCGCGAAGTTCCAAGGAACCTGGGATAGTCTGATGCGGCTTTCCGACAATACGAAGCGGAACGGCTACGACCTCCACTCGGTCGGTCTCGCCATCCAGTATCATCGCGCCGATCTGCACCCGGAGGTTGATCCCCAGCGGCTCGATCAGCGCCTTGGCGTCCCCCCTGGCTTGGTGCCGCGGTTCGTTTCCTCCAGCCGCACCCCCGATGCGGAGGGCCTCGCCTTCGACTCCGTGCTCTCCCAGATCAAGGAGCGCCTGGCGAAGATGGAAGGCTGACCCGGGGCCACGCCGCCTTGGGCTGCAAGTGATGGCTCTGAAGTCGCAGAAGTCTCAAGTTAGGCCTGTTTTCTATTTCGGCCCTGTCCTTTTGCGGCGAGCGGGTCCGTATGCCCGCCGGTGCCATTCCAGGTGCCGCATCAGGCTATCCCTTCCGGCGAACCGGCGAAAGCGGCCGGAGTAGGCCCCGGTTACCGGTGCTGCATCAGCAGCTTCCGGCTGCTCCAAACGTAGTTGGCTCCGGAGATCAGCGTCAGTGCGACCGCGCTCCACAGGGAGACGTGCATCAAGACTCCCCACGGCTTGGTCAGATCACGCAGCAGTCCGCCAAGGGCTCCGGGATTCTCCATTGAGGAAAAGGTGAGCCAGACCAGACCCGCGATGCAGTAGGTGAGTTGAAAGGTGGTCTTCCACTTCCCCAGCTTGTCCGCGGCTAACACCTGCCCCGCCTCCACCGCGATCTGGCGCAGGCCCGTCACGAGAAATTCCCGGGCGATGATCACGCAGGTGACCCACACCGGCGCATGATAGGCATGCGGCGGCTGGGCGGAAAAATACACGAATGCTGCACAGACGAGAATCTTGTCCGCCAGCGGATCGAGCAATTTGCCCAGCGGAGTCACCAGCCCCAGCTTCCGGGCGAGGTAGCCATCCAGCCAATCCGTTGCTGCAGCCACCGAAAATGTCACCAGCGCCACCGCGAACCCTGCCGTTGTTGGAAATCCCACCGCGACGACAAAGATGGCCGTCAGGATCAGGCGGGAGATGGTGATCGCATTGGGCAGGTTCACGCACCGAATGTGGGGAATGCATGGCATGATGGCAACAAGGGGTTGCACCAATGCCGCGAGTTCCTTACACCGCCGCCGTTTCCCGAACCGTTTCAAGATCATGAGTAACAGCGATTTCGGCCTCATTGGCCTGGCCGTCATGGGCCAGAACCTCGTCCTCAACGTGGAATCCCGCGGGTTCCAGGTGTCCGTTTACAACCGCACCACGTCCGTTACGGACGAGTTCGTTTCCGCTCATCCGGGCAAGAAATTGGTCGGTTCCAAGAGCCTTGAGGAATTCGTCCAGTCCCTCGCTTCCCCGCGCAAGATCATGATCATGGTCAAGGCCGGCGGTCCGGTGGATGCCGTGATCGAGCAGCTCATCCCGCTTCTCGACAAAGGCGACATCATCATCGATGGCGGCAACTCTCTCTACACCGACACCGAGCGCCGGGACAAGTGGCTCGGCGATCTCGGCTTCCGTTTCATCGGCGCCGGCGTGTCCGGTGGTGAAGAAGGCGCTCGCAAGGGCCCGTCCATCATGCCCGGCGGCCCGGCCTCCACCTGGGACGTGATGAAGCCGATCTTCGAAAGCATTTCCGCCAAGGTGGATGGCGAGCCTTGCGTCACTCACATCGGCCCCGGCGGTGCCGGTCACTATGTGAAGATGATCCACAACGGCATCGAGTACGGCGACATGCAGCTGATCTGCGAAGCCTACAACATCTTCAAGGCCGCTGGCTTCGAGCCGGAAGAACTCGCCGAAGTCTTCACCGAGTGGAATGACGGCGACCTCGAAAGCTACCTGATCCAGATCACCTCGAAGATCTTCGCCCAGAAGGATCCCGAAACCGGCAAGGCTCTCGTCGATCTCATCCTCGACACCGCCGGCCAGAAGGGCACCGGCAAGTGGACCATCATGAACGCGGTGGAAAACGCCGTCGTGATCTCCACCATCAATGCCGCCGTGGAAGCGCGCATCCTTTCCTCCATGAAGGACCAGCGCGTCGAGGCCAGCAAGGTCCTCGAAGGACCGAAGCCGAAGATCGACGAGAAGAAGAAGAAGCTCGTGAAGAAGGTTCACGACGCGCTCTTCGCGTCGAAGATCATCTCCTACGCGCAGGGCCTCGACCTGATCGCCGCCATGGGCAAGGAAAAGAACTGGGGCCTCGACCTCGGCAAGATCGCGGCCATCTGGCGTGGCGGTTGCATCATTCGCGCCCGCTTCCTGAACGACATCACGGACGCCTACCGCAAGAATCCGGAGCTGAGCAACCTGATGCTTGCCCCGTACTTCACGAGTCTCCTGAACGAGTTCCAGGAAAACTGGCGCGAAGTCATCTCCCTCGCCACGCTCGCCGGTATCCCGGTGCCCGCGTTCTCGGCCTCGCTCGGTTACTACGATAGCTATCGTAGCGCCGTGCTGCCTGCGAACCTGCTCCAGGCCCAGCGCGACTTCTTCGGTGCCCACACCTACGAGCGCACCGACAAGCCCCGCGGCGAATTCTCCCACACCGATTGGCCCGAGGTCATCGGCTAAAAAGGTGGCCCGCACAGTCCCTGTGCGGTTCAGCGATTCACGAAAACGGCCGGGAGCAATCCCGGCCGTTTTTTCGTAAGGAGAGGCGACACCCCTGTCGCCTGTGGAGCCTGCGGCGAGTATCGCCGCTTTCGAGGGGGTGAGTGCGTCCATGCCCGAGTTGATTCAGATGGAGGACGCACCGCCAACACCGGAAACGTCATCACGGTTCGCCATCGTCATCGCGCTGTCCGTGACGACCTTCTTCCGCGAAATTGGGCGCCGGGGGCCGGTCGTTTCGTCACGCGTCGATGAAACCAGCCTCCTAGCCCCCAATTCAGGGGGCCTTCGATCGGCCTGCGATGACCCAGGGTTGCGCTTCGCTTACCCTGGGCTCTCTCCCTGCCGCCCCCTTGGGGCTCTTGAATCGACTTGCCGTCGCGCCGTCGCTTGGGGCTCTTGAGTCGACTTGCCGTGGCTTGGGCTTCTTGTGCCGTCGCTTGGTTCCTTGAACAGCGCCTGCTGGCATCGGCAATGAGCCTTAATTTAGCGCCATTCGTGACATGTCCCTCAAACAAGGGACCGGGTTTGCAACCCGCTTGCGGGAAGCATTCCTACCCGGCGCCCGTCACAGGCTATCACGACAGTGCTTCAATCAGCCGCTTCCGATCGACCCGTGCGCACCAGTTCCGGATGCCGGTGACATTGCCGCTCTTCTCTTCGTAGCTCCTCTCGACACGGGCCTGCACGACGGTTTCCGCGTGCTGGATCATCGTCGGGAGTCGGTCTTCCGGGAAGGCCATCACGAGTTGCAGGCCGAAATTCCGGGCGAGAGCCAGACAGGCATCAATGCGGTCGCCGGAGAGCTTCGAGAATGCCTCGTCCATGACGACGAGTCCAAGGTTCCTCCGCTGGTCTTTCTTGCCGAGATCATAGACCCGTTGGAAAGCAGCGAGCATCGCCACGAAGAAGGGCGCTTGGTTCTCGCCGCCGCTTTGTTTTTTCGAGCTCTTGTTAAGTGAGATCGCCGAGCCTTCGCCCTTGCCGGCGGGGGTCGCCTGGATGTCCCAGTGGTGATAGTAGCGGTAGTCGAGCGCCTTTTGATGGCGCGGGTCTTCCGCGTTCTCGATCGCGAGCATCAATGCCTGCTTGGCTCGTTCGATGTCTTCCTTGCCGCCTGCGGCGAAAAGTTCCATCGAGGGATTCAGGCCCTTGTCCACCAAGGTCCAGATCGCGCTGTGGGTGCGGTCGGCGCGCATCGAGAGCTGGTAACGCATCCCGCCGATGACGTGATCCATCGCGCGGTTCAACTCCTTCTTGGTGCGCTCCGCTTCGTCGAGTTTCTCCTTCAGCACGTCCAGCACCTGATGCTGCAAGCGGTCCTCCCATTGGCGTTGCGCGTCTTCCGCCTCGACGCGGTAGCGTTCGAGTTCGTGCTCTTCCAGTTCGCGGCGGCGTGCATCGTAGCGGGTGTTCTCGTCGTCCGCGGAATCGAAGAATTCCGCCGTGTCCGGGTGCTTCTCCGCGAGCGCACGCCGTTCAAGGTCGCGGGTGTCGCGGGCCTTCTCCGAGTCGTGGAGTTGGGTATGCGCCACCGCAGTCGCCGCCTCGATGCGCTGCGACCACTTGGGAAATTGCTGCCGCGCCGATTCGATCTGAGTCTCGATCTCCGCATCGCGGATTCCCGCCACGCGCTCACGGCTGAGCCGGCGCTCCTGCATGGCGGACTGCTCTTCCTCCACCGAGCTCTCGATGCTATCGAGCTGCTCGCGCTCCTGCTGTTCGAATTTCGAGAGCGCGCCATTGAGCCGGCCGATCCGCTCGATCACCCCTTGGAAGGTTTTGTCCAACACCCGCAGCTTCTCGACCGTCGCCTCGCGCTCCGGCGTGGCGAGCAGGCGGATGGTCTCATCCAATTGCTGCGCTTCCTTCTTCAAGCGCGGTAGATCGCGAAGACCGGACGTGCCCGCTGGCGGATCCGCCTGATCGAGGTGCCACTGCTTGCCGCGGTGGAGCCACATCTTCCAATCGTCCCGTGCGCGATTGAGCCGGGAAAGCTCTTCCTTCACCGCTTCTTGTTCCTCCTCGCGGAGCGTCCGCAAGCGGCGGAGACCTTCCTCCCCGATCGTGAACTCCTTCGAAGGTGTCAGATGAAGCCGCAGCGGTGGGTCCTTCAGCCAGCCGTCCTTGGAGAACGCGCGCGGGTGCTTGTCGAGTTGCTTCGCCTTGTCCACGGCGACCATGTCCCCGTAAAGATGTTCCAGGTAGGCCCGTGCCTTGTCGTGTGACGTTTCGAAGAGTCCCGCGATGCTGCCAGTCTTGGGCTTTCCTTTTGCATCCAACTCACCGGCATTGACCAAGGGCTCATCGATGTGACCGAGCCGTTGTGCTTGATCCCACGCTGCGGTGAAATCCTCTGCCAGCACTGCCTGTCGGTTCGGACCGAGAAGCGTTTCCAACAAGGGCCACCACGACTCCGCGTCCGGCTTCACATCGATGACGCGTCCCAAGGCGACCGCCTTCTGACCGCGTGACCGGAGCGCATCCAGCAGGGGCGAAGCGAAAGTACTGCCCTTGTTTGCCAGATCATCGAGTTCGCGCTTCAGCCGCGCCTCGCGGGTTTCGAGATCCTTGATCTTTTCCTCGATCGGCCGCAGCTGCTCTTCGCCCTCGCCGATCAGCACCTGATAAATCCGCGCCATGCGGGTGGCGGCATCGAGCGCAGGCGCTTCGTCCGCGCCCTGCATCTGCTTCATCCACTCGCCAACCTGTTCGGGTTCCTCGAGTCCAAGTTCAGTCGCGTGCCGCAGCCATTGCTTCCAGTGTTGCGTGCGGTCGTGCAGGAATTGGCGTGCCGTCTTCGCTGCCTCGCGCAGCTGGTCGATTTCCTTTTCCACCTCGTCCCGTCGGGAACGGTTCTGGGCGAGGTGCGCGATCTGCGAATCATTTCCCGCCACCAGTCGCACCGCGGCAAGCTGCTGCTCCAGTTCGTTCCGCTCGGAAATCGCCGACTCATGGTCGGCACGCTGCTCCGCATTCTGTTGGCGGAGTTGCTCGAGCTTCGTCCGCCGGCTCTCCAGCACCTCGCGCTTTTCCTCATGGATCAAGGCATCCCGCAGATGCCCGAAGAGCGCGGCTTCGCGTCGTGCTTCGAGGTAGGTGGCATGCTGTTCACAAATACGGACCAGGCGTTGGTGCTGGTCGTGCATCGTATCCAGCCGGTCCTTCGCCCGGCGATGGGCATCGACGCTGGCGCGCACGGCCTTCACATCGGGCAGGCCGGGTTCAAGGAGATACTCGCGGATGAACTTCTCGAAGCTCTCGACCGGCTGGAAGGCCATCGAGTTCGGCAGCGTCTTGTTCATCTGGAGGCGGTCGAAGCCGAGGTGGCTTCGCGACGCCATTTCCTCCAGATAGGTCGCCTGGCGGTCCCAGACATCCCCTTCCAAATCCCGCCGCACATGGACGCGGAATTCTTCCTCGGAAAGGAAGCCCAGTGAATCGTCGAGCAATTGCGGGGCGAGGAAGTCATCCTTTTGCAAGCGCGCGGGCACGCAGAACCAAAGGGTGCGCGGCTTGGCCGTGGGCCCCTCGTATTCGATGCGCGCGCCCCATGTTTCACGCCGTGGTTCCGATCCATCGGATGGCTCGGGCCACGCGAATTCGAGGGCAGCCAAGGTTACGCCGCTCGGCCGCAGGAAGCGCTCCTGGCCATCCTTGCCGACCGTATTCGTGTCGCAGAGGCAGTAGCCGCGCAAGGTGCGTCCGCTCCCTGCACCGGCCGCCGCCTTGTTGAAACGGCTAAGCGATTCGCCGAGCATGACGAACTGGAGCAGGTCCAGCAGCGCGCTTTTCCCGGAACCATTGGCTCCGGTGATCAGCGTGAGGCCGGACACATCGATGAAGTCCCGATAGCCGTACCAATTGATGGCGAGAATGCGACTGAGGTGAACGCGCATGGAATGCTTAGGAAGGAGTATCGGCGGAAGCGGGCTGATAGAGGGCGGTCCGGGCGAGCCAGGACTCGATCGAGTCGAAGGGAATCGTGCGGGCAAGGCTCGGCAGGATCTCGATCAACATTTCACCCACGGGCGCGCTCGGATCGTTGCGGTGCGTGCGGATCAAGCGGTGCCGCTTCATCCGGGCAAGCAGTTGCTCCAGGTGCGTCTTTTCCGGCGGCTCGATGTTCTCGAAGGTCGATTTGAAGCGCTGCCAGAGATCATCCACCGTGATCACCACGGATTGCTCGGCGCGGGTGTTGCGATGATCGTCCCATGCCCGCCACAGCACGAGCAGCAGCAGCGTTTCGTCCTTCGTGAATTGTGCGAGCAGCAGGCAAGCCTCCGGCCGGGGGCGCGCTTGGAGCAGATAGAAATCGTCGTCCACGATCAGTTCGAGGCCGAGCGGAGCGAGGTAATCCGAGAGGTGGGCTTGATAATGATCGCGCGCGAGCAGGAACAGATCACGCCCGCTGCCTTCGGTGCCGAGCAAGGTCCCGCGCCCTAACAACTCGGCGAGAATCTCGCGCATGGGGGCCCGGTCGGCATCGGGGACATCCGGCCAGAAGCGCGGCCAGTGGGGATCGGAATCGTTCATGCGTGGCGGGTGATGGTGAAGCGCTCGATATTCCAGCCGAACTGGTCGTCTTGCGGGATGGCAGAGGGATCGAGTCCGTCTTGGCGGCGCGGCCCGTCCACGCCCCAGCGCAGCACCCGGCCATCGGCCATGGTGGCGTGGTCGTAGGCCGCGGTGGCCAGCAGATCGAGCAGGTCGTCGATGGAGGCGGAAGCGACCGTCTCCGTGCCCGCCGTGGCGGCCACCTCGTCCATCAGTCGTGCCACCAGCCGGGCGGCGCGTTGTGGCGTCAGTGCCAGGCGTTGCCGCTCCTTGAGCGCGGCGAGGGTATCTTCCTCGTCGTCTTCCTGCTCGCTGGACTGGCTGAAAGAGAGATCGGCCGCGGCGCGCATCCGGCGGGTGCGGGCAAGGGATTCGACGCCATAGAAGCAGCGCATCTCGGGAACCAGCGGCGTGAAATCCGGCTCTGCATCCCGCATCGAACCGAGCTTGCTGCCCATGTGCGCGGCATTGATGGCATCGCAATACGACTTCACGATCTCGGGCCGACGGCCCCGTAGCTCCGTCTGGTAGTTGTAGCGTTGCTGGGAAAGCCGGTTGAAGCCCGCCATGCGGGCATCGATGGCATCCGCAACGAGCCGGATGGAAGCCAAACGCCGCTCGAGATCGCGGAGAGCCTTCTCCGCGCGAAGGTAGGACTCATCGGACGGCCATCCGTAGTGGGCGGAGAGACCTTCCGCCAGCCGCTCCTTTGCCAGCGGCTGATCGCGGGCATCGGCGACTTTCGTGCGTACGGCCTGCAGGCGGGGCAACAACCCGTTTCTACGAAGGGCATCGTAGCAAACCATGTGTTGGCCGGAGCCAAACTCGGCATAGAGCAAGCGAAGCGTCTCCGCCGGTGATTCGCTGGCGCGCTGCCGCTGGTCGAAGATTGAGATCAGCTTCTCCACGCCGTGAAGCTGAATCACCGCGCTTTCCAAGCGGGCATTGAGATCGGTGACCGTTGCGCGGAGTTCGTCGGGCGTGCGCAGGCGGGGATCGAGGATTTCCTCCCGCTCCAGGGTTTCACACACGCCGCGAACGGTATCCGCGAAGGTCGTAAGCTCGGCGATCTCCTCTTCCGCCAATTCCCGGAGAAGCCGGAGGAGAGGACGCAATCCGGGCGCGACCAAGGCCCATCGTTCATGGAGGCCGAGCTGCTGGTCTTCCAGCCAGCCCGCATCGCAGAGGCGGTTGAAAATCTGACCCGCCCGCTGCCGGGCATCCCGGAGCGATGCTCCTTCATCTTCCCCCAGGAGGATTTCCGGATGGGACGCCAAGATCTCCCGGACCAAGGCGATGGCATCCGCCTGCGGAATGCGCCCGGCGTCGCCCGCGGCGTCGGCGATGCGATCCGCGCAGTCGACGTAGAGGGCGGACGACGGTCGCGAGAGCGGCCGGAAAAAATCCCGCGAAACCGAGCCGAGCAGACGGTGGCTGAGAGAGGCTTCGATCATGGGAGCGCTTGGGGGGCGAAGCCTACCCGCTGGTAGCCTCGTGCCAAGCCTTCACGGCATCCGTGGTCCGTTCCACGGGATGATCTTGGAAGTCAACGTCTTGCGTCAGGGTATCACCACTTCGACCCGATAGAAGCGCTTCCCGGCCGCGCCTGCGGTCGTGTCGGTGTAGCTGGAGATAAATTGCCCGGCCGGGACGGTGATCAGCGAGCCCGGGAGATTCGTCAGCCAGCCGCCTGCGAGGGAGTCGCTATAGGCGATCCGGTAGGTTTTTCCCGGCACGGATTGCCATTGGATCGTGAAATTCCCGTTCCCCGGCGATCGAACAAAGGAAGTCATCTTCAGCACGCTTAGCGGGCTCACCGGCGAAGTCGCCGCGAGAAACTCGTCGCGGTTCGACATACCGTCACCATCGGGATCCGCGGTCGGACTTCCGCCGGTGTATTGGTTGAAGAACTGTTTCTCCCACCAGTCGGGCAGCGTGTTGTTGTCGCTGTCGATGACACGTTGGAGATTGAGCCGGCCGCCGGTGATGACTTTTCCGGTGAGTCCCGGTTTCGCATCGGTATTGCTCAGGATCCGCTGGATGCGCTGAGTGACCGTGTCCGCGGGAAAGTTCATCGCGGTGAAACTCACGGCCGCCGCCACTTGCGGTGTGGCCATCGAGGTGCCGTCGAGGAACTGGTAGGGAGTCGTGCGTGTCGACGTCACCGTTCCGGCCGTGGGGAGCATCGCTTTGATCGCAAGCCCGTTTGCCTGGGTAATCGAGCCGCCGGGGATCCAATTTCCATCGATATTCAAGGTGCCGGAGAAGGTGCCTCCCGTATTGTTGTAAATGATCGCCGCCGTGGCGCCGGCGTTCATGGCATTGGTGACCTTGTCCTGAAACGTCAGGGTCCCGCGCGCGATCAGCGCGATGTTTCCACTGACCGCCGGTGGGAAGTCCGCCGGGTTCCCGATGCCGCAGTCATAGACCGTGCCGTTGATCGGAGTGCCGGGGGCGCCTGCAAACTCCAGCGCCGTCGTGGGGTAGCTCGTCGCGCCGATTTGGAAGATGGTGCCAACCACTCCAGGCCGGGTCGAATAGATGCTTTCACCCGGGGCGGCCAGATCGACTTTCGTCGCGCCGTAGTTCGAGAAACTTGCCAAGGCATCATTTTGATCGGAGGCGGCCACGACGATCATGTTGGAAAGCCGGTAGTTCGCGGGGTACTCGCTGATCGCATCGTTGTTCGCCGCGTCGTTCCCGGCGGCGACGCACAAGACGATGCCCGCATTTCCCGCGGCTTGGATGGCGGCCTGCTCGGAAGAACTGAAACCGCCACCGCCGAAAGACGCGTTCAGCGCCACCAGATTCACCCCCGCGGATTTCATCTGGGTGGCATACTGGAGTGCGGAGATCACGGCGGCGGTGTTGATGGCGGTCCCGTCGCTGGAGACCTTCAGGGCCATGATCTTTGCGCGCGGATTCGTGCCGATCACTCCTTTGCTATTATTGCCGGTGGCTCCCACTGTCCCGGCCACGTGAGTGCCGTGGTCGCCGGAGTCCGTGATGTTGTTGGTGTTCGCGACGAAATCGAAGCCGTGATAGTCGTCGATCCGGCCGTTCCCGTCATCGTCGATCCCATTGAACTGGATTTCACCGGAGTTGATCCAGAGGTTCGCCGCCAGATCGGCGTGATGACGGTCGATACCGGTGTCCATCACACCCACCACCGGCACGCTCGCCGCGGGATTCGCCAGTTCCATGGCGGGGATGAACTTCATATCGGCATTCGGGGTGCCGCTGAGTCCATTCACGGATTGACCGGTATTCCGCAGCCCCCAGAGCTTGGTGAATTCCGGGTCGTTCGGAACCCCCCGGACGAAGCGCAGGTAGTTCGGCTCCACGCTTTCCACTGCGGGATCATCCTTCAGCTGCGCGATCAACTGGGCGGTGCTCAGCTTCCCGCTGCGGACCAGTCCGGTTTGCCTCTTCCTTGCCGAGGAAAGCAGGCCAAAGTGTTGGCTAAAGGCGAGCGACTTGCGGGAAAGCGCCTTCCTCGCCCCGCTCAAGTCCTGATCCGTCTTGAAGGTCACGATGACATCGCCCTCGACATATCTCGGTGCTTCTCGTCCCCCGGCGGGAGCACCGCAAAGCAGCGGGGCAAAAAACAACAACAGGGCGTATCGGCTCATGGGATAGGGAAGGGTGAACGGGAGGCCACCGGTCACTGAGGATCGCAGGGCGCGGCAGAGCATTCCGCCACTGCAAATCCGGGTGCTTGGGTCCGATGGACGCTATTTGGGCCTCTGGATTCTACTCCTATCCGCCGATCGAGAAAGAGGAGTTTCAAACTCTTTTCTTCCCCTACTTCTTATCCAGATTCGCCTTCATCTCTTCATCCGTCGGCGTCTTCGAAGGTACGCCTTTGGCCGGGACTTCCACATTGGCGATCCACGCGATGGCATTCAGGACGATCCCGCGGTGGTCGTCGTGTTGCCAGTTCTTGTGGAAATGGCCGCCGGTGAAGCCGAAGGCACGGCCCTTGCCGAGCTCCGCGGAGCGCTCGTAGGCCCACATCACGTGTTGCGGCTCCTTTCGCTCCAGCACCGCGGCGCGCACCTCCGGATTGCCCTCATGCGGGCCATCGGGGCGGGTAAGGGTTTCCTTCGGCGGGAGATCGGTGAGGATCGGAGTCACGCCGTCCATCTTGTCGCGGAAGCGCATGTGGTAGTACCACTCGTCGCGGATTTTGAAGTTGCCGATGCCGCGGCTGATCTCGTGCTTCGCGGGCTTGAAATTGCCGTCCCAGTGGGGATTCACGGACCAATTGCTTTCGAAGTAGCCGCCGATCAAATCCAGGAAGGTCTGGCCGCCTTCGCCCTTGGGGATTTCCACGGCGTAGTGGATGCAGCCGATGCCCGCGCCGGTATTCGCGATTTCCTTGAGCTTGGAAAGATGCTGCATGGCCGGGTGGCCGCCGCCGCCGTCCGAGTAAATGACCACCGCTGCGGCTCCGTTGAAGACGCTTTCGTCCTTTGGCCAGCCTTCCGTCACGACCACGGCATCCACCGGCAGGCCGCTCTTGTTGAGCTGGTCCGCCAGCAGCATGCAGCCGGCCCGGTGCTCGTGTTCACCCTTCGGGTGGCTCGGACGTCCGGCCACGAAGACGATTTTCTTTTTCGCGGTGTCACCGGCCTTGGCGGGTTCACCGGGGCTCTGGGTCATGAAAGCGAGGGTGGCGGCTCCCGCGCAGGCGAGCGCGAGGATCAGGGAACGCGAGGTTTTTTGCATGTCTGGGAAAGCGGTCGGCCTTCCGATACACAGGCAAAACGCTTGGGATTTCAAGGATTCACTCCGTCGGCATCCCGGTATCCTTCCACGCCGCGTAGCCGCCCTCGAGGATCGAGACATCGTGGCCCCGCGCGATGAGTTTTTCCGCGACTGCCCGGGCATCGGGGCAAGCCAGGTCGGTGCAGTAGATCACGACGACTTTTTCCGTCGCCGCCGCTTGGCGGATTTCCGGCTCCCTGAGCGGCAAAAGCTTTTCGAAATCGCCGCGAGGCCACGGGATGCCCCCGGGAATCTTGCCAAAGGCAGCGACGAAGACCGGGCGCGCATCGTAGATGAGCGCGGTGCCCGCCTGTTGCCTCGGGAAAAAAGCCTCGATCGACATCACCGTCAATTTCCCGGGCTTCGGCGCGACCTCCGCTGGCATGGGCGCAGGAGCAACCCTCGGCCGGGCCGCATCGATCGCGGGCGGGGCAGGGGACACCGGCTCTTGGCAGGAACTCAGGATGATGCCGCACGCGGCGGCGAGGAAAACGGAAGACCTCACGGGCGGGATTTCAGCCCGGTCCGCCCGCGCAGGCAAAGCGAATGTCCGGTGACGGAAACGTTACCGTCTTTCCTTCAGGTCTTGCGGCACTCCTTCTGCTACGCCTCGGGCCATCGTGCGGCTAACCCTTTCCCTGCTGCTTTCCCTGCTGGCCTGCGCGTCGGCTGTGGAAATCCGGGTGGCCGCCTACAATATCGGCGCACAATTCGTCGGCAGTGCTCCGGATTTCAGCCTCGGCGATCCCGGCACGCCGGATCACGAGACGGTGAAGGCCGTGCTCGATCGCATCGATGCGGACGTGGTCTCCCTGGAGGAGATCGCCTCCGTCGATGTCTCCGGAAACCCGGATGATCTCGATGCGCTGGCCGCGAGCCTTGGTTATTCCTACCTCTATCTGTCCCCGGTGAGCGGCGGGACCGGCTACTCGGCACCGATCGACAATGCGCTGCGTGTCGTCTTTCTCTCCCGCTATCCTTTCATCACCAGCGGCGTGATCACCTCGCCCTCCGGTGCGCGGGAAATGACGCGCTTCCTTCCCGTCGTGAAAGTGGACGTGCCCGGCACGAGCAATGATCCGGTGATCATCGCGGCACACCTGAAGTCCGGCAGCGGCTCGGATGATCGCTTCCGGCGCGCGGTGGAAATGAAGCGGCTTACAGACTACCTCGCCGCTCAGGGCCTCACCAATGACGACAATTTCATCGTCACGGGGGACTTCAACCTGGTGGGGTCGAACACGACCTTCCATGCCGTGCCGTCCGGCATGCCGGGGACCTATGCGCTCGGGAGCGACATCACCTTTCCGGTGAGCTACTCCACGAATCCGCTGGCCTACTTCAGCTCACCAGGAGTCACGCGGCTGGATCTCCGGCAGCTCGATGGCTCACCGGTGACTTTCCAGAGCGGCTCTGTGCTCGATCTGATGATGGTTTCCTCCGCCATCGCCGGGCGCCAGCACGGCTCGGAGATCTACAATTCCGTGCATGATGTTTCCAACAGTGCCGGGCTACCGAAAGCAGGCTCGCCGCTGCCGGCCGAGACAAGCGCGACCGCTTCGGACCACTTCGCCGTCTTCGGTGACTTCGAACTGGATTCGGATCTCCCGAATCTCGATCTCGCGCTCTCCGCGACATCCGTCGCGGAGGCCTCGCCCGATGGCACCGTGATGGCGACCGTTACTTTGCCCGCGTTGCGGCCGTCCGCGACCACCGTCACCATCAGTTCGGATGATCCGGCAGCATCGGCCGTCACCGGCTCCTTCATCATCCCGGCGAACACGATCTCGGGAAGCATCGCTCTCCAAACACCGCGGAATTTCCTCGCCGATGGCCAGCACAGCGTGGCGCTCACCGCGACCGCCTTCGGTCACGATCCGGAAAGTGCGGTGCTTCATGTGGACGACATCGATGGCCCTTATGTTTTCGTCTCGGCCGGGCAAACGATCACCGAGAACTTCGATGGCTTCGCGGGAAATCACGATCCCGCCCCGTGGGTCACGACGGGAAGCTTGCCATGGCGCGGGATCGACGATGGATCCTCTAACAATTCCGGTCCACGTTCTTACGGTTCGGTGACCGATGGCTCGCTCGGCTTCGTTCCAGACGGAAGCGGCACCGTGGCATCCGCCACCTTCGTGAACCAGACGGCGACACCGTTGACCTCGCTGCACATCGCCTTCGATGTCGAGCAATGGCGCTCCGAATTGAATGGAACGGTGGATAGCTTGAGTGCGGAACTCGTCGTCGATGGCGAGGTGATCCCCTTGCCGGGGCTCGTGTTCACGGCGAAGACCTCGCTGCCGACCGGCGCGATCGCTGGTGGAGCGACGACTTCGCTATCCGCGACCGCCACGGACCTTTCGATCCCGCCGGGGGCCTCCTTCGAACTGCACATCAAGTACACCCCCGGAGCAAATGGGGGGGGCATGCCGGATGACATTTTCTTGAACGAGTTCCACTACGACAATGCGAGCACGGATGCGGGAGAGTTCATCGAGATCGCGGTGGGTCCGGGATTCACCGGTTTTCTTTCGGACATCAGCGTCGTGCTCTACAACGGTGAGAACGCGGCGAATGGCGTGGTTTACAATACGCTGAATCTGGCCTCTGCCTTTACCCTTTCGGGCACCTTCAATGGCTACAGCCTGTTCGTGGCGGACTTGCCGGTGAATGGAATCCAGAATGGCGATCGTGATGGCCTTGCGATCGTCAACACGGCGGAATCGGAGGTTCTGCAGTTCCTTTCCTATGAGGGTACCTTCACCGCGGGATCGGGTCCGGCTACAGGAATGACTTCGACATCGATCGGGGTTTCGCAAAACGGCCAGGAAGCGATCGGCATGTCATCGCTCGGTCTAACAGGAACAGGCGGGACCGCAGCGGATTTCACCTGGGCGAAGTTCGCGGGCGCCTACACCAAGGGAACGCCAAACGCGGGCCAGACCTTCGAAGTGCCCGTGTTGCCCTCCCAAGGCATCGCGATCGACAACCTCGCCGTCACCTTCATCTTCTCCGACAACGATGGGGATGGCGTCGCGGATGCGAGCGATCCTGATGACGACAACGATGGTCAGGCGGATGCCGATGAGCTCGCCTTTGGCACTGATCCTTTCGATGAGGGGGCTCGCTTTGAGACCAGCATCATCGCGTCGAGCCAAGGTCCCGAACTCGTCTTCCCCGGTGCATCCGGCATCACGTATGTCGTCGAGTTCAGCACCGACCTTGATGCATGGGAAGAACTCTCGACCCACCTCGGTGGTGGGGTGCCTATTGCCGTCGATCTTCCAACGAGCGAGGAGCGTATCTTCTTCCGCGTGACAGCAGGTGATTGAGGGTGGCGTTTACGAACGGAGTTTCTCGTCGGCCGCTTTTCAAGCGTAGTAATCCTGGCTTCAGCCCGATGCCGTTAGGGACTGGCGTGAAGCCGTGCAAAGCGGCTGCGCCGCCGACATCACATGAAACTGACAACCGTCCTTTCCAATCCTTAACTGCATTTGGACTAAAGCCTGACTAAATGGTTCACGGCTGTCTTTGGCGGACCGTATGTCTGCCTCAGGATACGCGACCAGGTGGAAACAAAAAGCCGGACGGTTTCCCGTCCGGCTTTTGAATGGTCAGAGCGATTTGCGGCTGGAAGCCGCAGTGGCGCTTTAGAAGTCGCCCATGCCGTGGTCGTGGCCGTGGCCACCGCCGCCGGCGGGCTTGTCTTCCTTGATCTCGGTGATCAGGGCTTCCGTGGTGAGCAGGAGGCCGGCGATGGAGGCGGCGTTCTGCAGGGCGGAACGGGTCACCTTGGTCGGATCGACGACGCCCGAAGCGATGAGGTCTTCGTACTTGTCGGTCGCGACGTTGTAGCCTTCGGCACCGCTCTTGACGCGCTCAACGATGAGGGCGCCTTCGCGGCCGGCATTGGCGGCGAGCTGGCGGAGCGGGGCTTCGATGGCGCGAGCCACGATGCCGGCGCCGGTCTTCTCGTCACCGGTCAGGCCGAGGTCACCGACCTTGGACTGGGCGCGGATGAGTGCGGTGCCACCGCCAGGAACGATGCCTTCTTCCACCGCAGCGCGAGTGGCGTGAAGGGCGTCTTCCACGCGGGCCTTCTTCTCCTTCATCTCGGTTTCGGTGGCGGCACCGACGTTGATGACGGCCACACCGCCGGCGAGCTTGGCGAGGCGCTCCTGGAGCTTCTCGCGATCGTAGTCGCTGGTGGTTTCCTCGATCTGGCGGCGGATCTGGTTCACGCGGCCGCTGATGGAGTCGCTGGAACCGGCACCTTCCACGATGGTGGTGTTTTCCTTGGTGATGGTGACGCGCTTGGCGGAACCGAGATCGGCGAGTTCGACGGTCTCAAGCTTGATGCCGAGGTCTTCGGTGATGACCTTGCCGCCGGTGAGGATGGCGAGGTCTTCCAGCATGGCCTTGCGGCGGTCGCCGAAGCCGGGAGCCTTGACGGCTGCGATGTGGAGGATGCCGCGCAGCTTGTTCACCACGAGGGTGGCAAGCGCTTCGCCTTCCACGTCTTCCGCGATGATGAGCAGCGGGCGACCGGTCTTCGCCACCTTCTCGAGGAGAGGAAGCATGTCCTTGAGGGACGAGATCTTCTTCTCGTTGATAAGCAGGTAAGCGTTGTCGAGCACGACTTCCATCGTCTCGGCATTGGTCACGAAGTAAGGGGAAAGGTAGCCCTTGTCGAACTGCATGCCTTCGACCACTTCGAGGGTGGTCTCGATGCCCTTGGCTTCTTCCACGGTGATGGTGCCGTCCTTGCCGACCTTGTCCATCGCTTCGGCGATGATGCCGCCGATGGTCTCGTCCCAGTTGGCGGAGACGGTGGCGACCTGGGCGATTTCCTTGGTGTCGTTGACTTCCTTGGAGATGACCTTGAGCTGGGCGACGATGGCCTCGGTGGCCTTCATGATGCCGCGCTGCAGCGAGATCGGGTTGGCACCGGCGGTGACGTTGCGGAGGCCTTCCTTGTAGATGGCTTCGGCAAGCACGGTGGCCGTGGTGGTGCCGTCACCGGCGATGTCGGAAGTGCGCGAGGACACTTCGCGGATCAACTGGGCACCCATGTTTTCGTAGGGGCACTCCAGCTCGATTTCCTTGGCGACGGAAACGCCGTCCTTGGTGATGGTCGGGGATCCGAACTTCTTGTCGAGGATGACATTGCGGCCGGCCGGGCCGAGGGTCGCCTTGACGGCACGGGCGAGCTTTTCCACGCCGCGGAGCAGAGCCTGGCGGGCGGATTCGTCGAATTGCAATTGTTTGGCCATGATGGGTATCTGGTTAAAATGGTTAGGTTAAGAGGATTCAGGCAACGATGCCGAGGATGTCGGATTCGGAAATGATCAGCACTTCCTGTCCGTCGATCTTCACTTCGGTACCGCCGTACTTTGAGATGAGGACCTTGTCGCCCACCTTCACAGTGAACTCGATGGCCTTGCCGTCTTCGTCCTTGCCGCCGGTGCCGAGGCTGAGGACTTCAGCTTCCTGGGGTTTTTCCTTCGCGGTGTCAGGAAGGACGATGCCGCCGGCGCTGACGGCTTCGGCGTCAAGTCGCTTCACGAGCACGCGCTGACCGAGTGGTTTGATGCTGGCCATGTGGTTGGTTGGTTTGGTTTGCGTTTTGTTGGTTGAGAAACCGCGCCGCTTGGACGGCACGGAAAGTTTTCGAGATCGCTAGGGGACGCGGGCATGACGCCCGGAAGACCGGGCGTCAATACCGTCGGAATGCGGCTTACTTATCCACGACTTCCGCTTCCACCACCTTGCCCTTGGCTTGGCGGGGTTCGGAGGACTGGGACTCGCCGGGCTGGACGTCCACGTCACCACCTTGCGGGTTGCCTCCCATCGCGCCCTGCGCTTGCTGGGCGGCGTTGTAGAGTTCCTGCAGTGCGGCTTCGAGGTCGGTGGTGCTGCTCTTGATCGCGTCGAGGTTGTCGTGCTTCATCGCGTCCTTCACCGCATCGACCTTCGCCTGGATGCCGGACTTCAGTTCGGCAGGGGCTTCGGCAGGCAGTTCGGCGAGCTGCTTCTCGACGCTGTAAACGAGGTTCTCGGCCTTGTTCTTCACGTCCACCACTTCGACGCGGCGGCGGTCTTCTTCGGCATGTGCCTCGGCTTCCTGCTTGGCCTTTTCGATCTCGTCCTTGGAGAGACCGGAGGAACCCTGGATGGAGATCTTCTGCTCCTTGCCGGACTGCTTGTCCTTCGCGGAGACGTGGAGGATGCCGTTCGCATCGATGTCGAAGGTCACTTCGATCTGCGGCTCGCCACGGCGGGCCGGGGCGATGCCATCCAGCTTGAAGTTCCCCAGCAGCTTGTTGTCGCTGAACATCGGGCGCTCGCCTTGGCAAATGCGGATGTCCACGGCCGGCTGGTTGTCGGAAGCGGTCGAGAAGACCTGCGACTTCTTGGCCGGGATCGTCGTGTTGCGCTCGATCATCGGCGTGGCGCGGGAGCCTTCCGTTTCGATGGAAAGCGTCAACGGGGTCACGTCGAGCAGGAGCACGTCCTTCACGTCGCCCTTCAGCACGCCACCTTGGATGGAGGCGCCCACGGCCACGACTTCGTCCGGGTTCACGCCGCGGTGCGGCTCCTTGCCGGCGAGTTCCTTCGCGACTTCGATGACCTTCGGCATGCGGGTCATGCCGCCGACGAGCACGAGCTCATCGACATGGGAAGCGGCCAGGCCGGCTTCCTTCAGGCAGTCGCGCACCGGCTTTTTGGTGCGCTCGAAAAGGCTTTCGGTGAGCTGCTCCAGCTTGGCGCGGGTCAGCGTGAGCTGGATGTGCTTCGGACCGGTCTGGTCCGCCGTGATGAAGGGCAGGCTGATATCGTAGGACTGGCTGGAGGAAAGGGCGATCTTCGCCTTCTCCGCCTCTTCCTTGATGCGCTGGAGCGCGTCCGGCTGGCTGGAAAGGTCGATGCCCTGGTCCTTCTTGAATTCGCCGACGATCCAAGCGATCAGCGCGTTGTCCCAGTCGTCACCGCCAAGCTGCGTGTCACCGTCGGTCGCGAGCACTTCGAAGACCCCGTCGCCGATTTCCAGCACGGAGATGTCGAAGGTGCCACCGCCAAGGTCATACACGGCGATCTTTTCGTCGGACTTCTTGTCGAGGCCGTAGGCGAGCGCCGCGGCGGTCGGCTCGTTGATGATGCGGCGGACATTGAGGCCCGCGATCTCACCGGCGGCCTTGGTGGCATTGCGTTGGGAGTCGTTGAAGTAGGCAGGCACGGTGATCACCGCATCGGTGATGGTTTCGCCGAGCTTCGCTTCCGCGTCGGCCTTCAGCTTGCCGAGAACCATCGCGGCGATTTCCTGCGGAGAGTAGGTCTTCTTCTCGCCGGCCACTTCCACCTCGATGTGGGCGTCGCCATTGGCGGCGGCCACGATGGTGTAGGGCATCTTCTTGTCGGCGGCGGACAGTTCCGAGAACTTGCGGCCGATCAGGCGCTTGGCGGAGAAAATGGTGTTCTTCGGATTGGTGACGGCTTGGCGCTTCGCGGCTTGGCCGACGAGACGTTCGCCGGATTTCGTGAATGCCACGACCGACGGGGTCGTGCGCGCACCTTCCGAGTTTTCGAGCACGACGGGCTCGCCGCCTTCCATGACGGCCATACAGGAGTTCGTCGTGCCGAGGTCGATACCGAGAATCTTAGACATGATTTTGGGTGGGTTGGAGATTTGGAGTGCTTCGGGGAAGCGGACTAGTTTTGTTACCGCGCCTTTCGCAGCGCATGTGCCAGCAAACAGAGAAGTGCGTTGTTCAATTGAAAATGAACAGAATACGGCTTTGTCATGCGTGTGGCTCAGCCGGGCGCGGGGGTGGAATTGTGACAAAACGTCGCGTCATGCTGCGACAGATTGGCGACAATGTGTCGCGGTGTGTCACGGCGGTGCGCACCTGATAAGCAGGTGAGGAACAGGTGGAACTTGCTGCGCCAGGGTGCCATTGGGGTTGGCTGTCCCCCGGGCGACAAGAGTGTCGCGGCTCCTTACGCTCCCGAATCTGGCGGAGCCATGTGGAGAGGGGATACTTCATGCTTACCGGGGATCGCCCGCTCGAGGCGCGGGGCGTCCCGGGTTCGGTTTCGTTCATGAATGGGAAGGTATCGCACGATGCGGCCCGTTGCCGCTGAAGTCGGACGGTCATGGACCGCCCCTCCATTTTGCTGGACCGCTCCTGCGGAGCGCGGGGAGGAAGCGGATGGACGGTTGGCGGCGCCCCGGGCCGCGGCGCCCTACCGTCCAAGGCGCCCTACCGTCCAAGGCGCCCTACCGTCCAAG
>Ga0307414_10000056_pt1 | contig 113603 bp, 106 predicted proteins | sample DK1Ometagenome_FD_203804 | JGI IMG/M metagenome (GOLD analysis project Ga0307414, IMG submission 203804) | Maize rhizosphere microbial communities from greenhouse at UC Davis, California, United States - DK15-O-3 | ecosystem: Host-associated > Plants > Roots > Rhizosphere > Soil | place: USA...
CAGGGAAACGGGACATCCAAAGGCTTTGATGCACAAGTAGACTACACATACAAAAATAATTTGGGGTTCAATTTCAATGTCTCTCGGTTTGATTTAAAAGTTGTAAACCAGGGAGAAGAAATAGACGTGCCTAACACCCCGTTTTTCACCATGAATGGCAGTGTACGCTATTCGTTTAAGGGATTTATCCAAAAAGAATCACGGTTAAACCTGTTTTACACCATGTACTTCACGGATGAATTTTCTTACCTGGTGCCTCAGGGATCCAATACGGTAGGCGATGAATTCTTTAAAGTACCCCAGCAATTAGCCCAAGATTTAGGCCTTAGCTATGTGTTCCCTACCGAAAAGTTGGTCATGAGTTTTGACGTCAAGAACATTTTTGATAAACCCGTTTACGATAACCTATCCGTGCAAAAACCGGGAAGGGCTTTTTACCTCAAATTAAATTACAGAATCAACAATTAGTACTTTATAAAATAATAAATCATGAAACGAAGCTTTATAAATTTAAGAAAAATGACTGCTATGATAATAGCAGGTGGGCTAATGGCTGCATGTACTCCGGATCCAGTGCCCACTCCAACTCCAGATCCTGCTGTAGAATCCAGATGGATTACAGTTGCCGCAGCCAAAAAGGGAGAAAAACCTGGCGATGGAAATGGAGGTACCTTGATTTACGCCCTGACCAGTGAGGAGGCCAAAGATCCTACGGTATCCATTGCACCATTCGACAACGGATTTATAGCACCTTCCAATAGAACTGCCAGATTGCAATCTTCTGAAGATGGCAACACCATATTCAACATTAGCTATGCTGGAGATACAGGCGGAAATTATACCAAATACACAGTAGAGGGAGGACAGACGTTCACACCTACAGGTACTTCAGTCAGTATTGCACCTTACGTAGGTTCCGCGCCAAGATGGATTAAATTATTTGATGGGGACAAAACAGGAGCTGCTGTATATGTATCCACAGAACATAAATTTGATGACAAAGGAACAGCAGATGTTAAAGACGATATCTACCTACGCACTGAGGCTAAAATGGGTGTAGTGACGTTGGATTTGACTAATTCTACCATCAAAGAGTTCCAGGAAAGCATTATACCTTTAAGTGAAGAAGAAGAAGCAAAAGGCTATTACATTTCCAGAATTGACATGCCTACTTTAAATGCTGCTGGAAATAAATTATATATTGGTGCACGCGTAAGCAAAGTCGATCCTGCTACTGCCGAAAATGATAAGAAAGGAGAAATTTTAGGCGCTAAAACCATTGTATTGGATTACCCTTCGTTATTAAATCCTACCATAATTACATCTAAAGTGGGGCGAGGAAATACCAATGGTTATCGTAGTATTAATTCCTTTGAATATAATGGAAGTGTTTATCAGGCCAACCAAAGCGACCCGAACGGTTCCCACATCCTTAAAATTGATGCAAACAACCAATATGATGATTCGTATGTGTTCAATTTGGACGATGCTTTAGGTGTTGAAGGTGCTTATATTCTTGCCTGGAGACCTGCTGCAAACGGAAAGGCAGTAATAGCCTATCGTCATGCAGGATCTGCAGAAGGCCTGGCAGGTGCTCAAGGTTTTTTTGCGCTGGCTGACCTAAATGCTAAAACCGCAGTAAAAATTGAGGAGATTCCATACGATCCAGACTTTTACTTGTTCCAATACCAAGGCTTTGTAGTAGATGGTACGGAAATTTACCTTACTCAAGCACCTGTTGGGAAAAATGGAAACATATACGTTGTAGATACCGAAACTGGAAACGTAACCAAAGGTGCTGAACTGCAAAACGTTGAAGGAAGCCATTTTATAGGCGTATTCTAAGCACATGAAAATGAAAACTATTATTAGTAACACTTTAGCCCTGGTTTTCACGATAGGCTTGTTATCATTTGGCGCCACTGCCCAAAGAGTAAATGTGTCGTCGGAAAATCCTTTTTTGAACCGGGACTATTGGACGGCCCATCCAAGTATAGCAGCTATAAAAGCTACACAGCAGGAAGGTCATTCGATTACAGCGGCCAATGCCGGTGGATTTGATGCCACTACATTTGCCATCTTCGGCAATAATCCGGTAAGCACGATTGAATATTTGGTGTCACAGGGAAATGATGTGAACAAACGGACCCATGATTCCCGGACCTATGTATTTTGGGCGGCATCAAGTGGCAATCTTGAAGTTGTAAAATTCATGGTTGAAAAGGGTGCTATATTAGATTTGGTAGATTCCCATGGCTATGGCCCCCTTTCCTTTGCTGCGGCAACTGGTCAATCGGACCAAGCTATCTTTAACTTTCTCATTGAAAGCGGGGCAGACCTAGCAAAAGAAAAAGACCATGACGGGAAGAATGCTCTTCTTGTGGCTGCTTCCAGAGCAAAAGATTTGGTAGTTGTAGATTATTTCATTAGCAAAGGGTTGGATATCAACAGTATCGATGATCACGGAAACGGTATTTTTCATTATGCTGCTCAAGGGGGTAGTATTGAAACTCTTAAACAATTGGTTTCCCGTGGAGTTTCTACAAAGAAGAATGAAACTACCGGTGAAAATGCTATTTTCTTTGCAAGTAAAGGTCGGGCAGGTTCTATAGACCTGTATACGTATTTGGAAGGTTTAGGTATTGATGCAAATGTAACAGCTAAGGATAGTACCACACCACTTCACAATCTGGCACGTAGCACAAAGGATATTGAAATTTTTGATTACTTTATTGCTAAAGGTGTAGATCCCAATGCAGTCGACAGTGAAGGCAGAACAGCTTTATTAAATGCTGCTTCAGGAAATAGCCCAGAAGTGGTTGCCTATTTTGGAGAAAAAGCTAAAACTGTTGACCATGCTGATAAAGATGGTCGCACGGCACTGTTCCTTGCCGTTCAGAACAACAGTTCCGACGTAGTGTCCTACCTCATTTCTAAAGGATCCAATGTAACCTCAATAGATAACAAAGGGAATAATTTGGCATCTTACCTGTTTGGTGGCAGAGGCAATCCCCGTGAATTTGATGAGAAGGTTTCCCTATTGAAATCCAAAGGTTTTGATTTTACACAGTTACAAGCCGATAATAGCAGCATATGGCATTTGGCTGTTGCCAAAAACAACCTAGATCTACTTGAAAAAGTGAAGTCAATGGGTGCTGATATCAATGGCAAGGACAAGGATGGCTATACTCCTTTACACTATGCGGCCATGAAGACCGAAAATGCAGCTATTTTGAAGTTCTTGATAGCCAATGGTGCTGATCCTAAATCTACCACTGAATTTGGGGAAACTGCCCACGATTTGGCCTTGGAAAACGAACTACTCGCTGAAAATGAGATTGATCTTCAGTTTTTAAACTAACTCCAATGAAAAATAATTTGATAAAGGCGCTGGGTTCCTTATTCTTCCTGTCTTTGCTCTTTGCGGCTTCCTCTTTTATCACAAAATCAGAAGTAACCTATAAATGTATGATTCAAATGGCTAACTACACAGGCGAAAAAGCCTATGTCGTAGTCTCGCTGATTAATCCTGATGGGAACTACGAAAAGACACTTTACGTCCAGGGAAATGATAAGGAGTGGTTTCCGGATTTAAAAAACTGGTGGAAGTTCAGCAATGGCACTAATGAAAATGTGGATGCTATTTCAGGGTCTACCGTTGGTAATGGCGAACGAAACATAATTTCATTGGGCTTCAATGGGTCCCAGATCAATTCTGGATATAAAATTCGATTTGAATCTGCGGTAGAGAATCAGGAATATTATTCCACTGATGCCGAGATTGAGCTAAATACTGCTGTTTTAACGGAAAAAGTAGATGGGAAGGGCTATATCCGCTATATAAGAATGGTGCCAAACAACTAATTCATGATTGTTTCGGTGTGGAGGTATAGCCATTTGCTATTTGCCATTCTTGCTTCTGTTTTTCTTTTGATTGCATCGGTCACCGGAGTTATACTTGCTGTAGAACCAATTTTGAATAAAATTGAGCCCTACCGCATTTCTGGGGCCGATGAACTTTCTTTGGCAGAGACCTTAGCGAATATTAATGCGAAATATGACGAAGTATTGTCCCTATCGCGGGACAGAAATGGATTTGTAAGTGTATTGGCTATCGTTGATGGACAGAATGAAGAATTCTACGTAGATCCTTTTTCAGGAGAGGAATTGGGTAACCTTATTGAAAAAAAAGCGATTTTTCAATTTGCCACTAATCTCCACCGCTCCCTCTTTCTTAAGTCCACAGGACGGTTCCTGATTGGATTTGCTTCATTTCTGCTTCTGCTTATTTGCCTATCGGGGATTGTGCTCATTGCAAAGCGACAAGGCGGGTACAGGCAATTTTTTGCGCCTGTTGTTCGTGAAAATTTTTCCCAGTTCAACCATGTAGTCTATGCAAGGCTTTCACTAATTCCACTTGTAGTATTGGCTTTGACGGGAGTTTACCTTTCCTTGCTTCGGTTTGATATTATTCCCGATGCCCAAGTTTCACTTCAGGTTGATTTTGATTCTATTCAGGAGGAACCGATAAAAGATTATTCCGAATTTGACTTCTTTAAAAACACCCCCTTATCGGAGCTTAGGCAATTGGAGTATCCCTTTTCGGAATTTGTGGAAGATTATTACATAATTCGTCTGCAGGATAGGGAGTTGTATCTCAATCAAGTTACCGGTGAGGTTCTTGTTGAAGAAAACCGTCCTTTTGTTCAATTAATGTCATCTTGGGCTACGGTTCTTCATACCGGAGAAGGTAGCGCATTGTGGTCTCTAGTTCTTGGTCTGGGAAGTTTGGCAATCCCCTTTTTGACTGTGACGGGTTTTGTGGTTTACTTCAAAAGGCCCAGAACAACAATTAAAAATCAATATTCAAGAAATGAAAGTAAATACATTGTATTAGTAGGTACGGAAGGGGGGACCACTCTTCAATTTGCCCAAGAGCTGCACAAGCAGTTACTGTCAGCTGGAAAGAAAAGCCATTTAGCATTAATGAATCAATATGCCCGTTTTAATAAAATGAGGCAGTTGATCGTTATCACTGCTACTTACGGGCAGGGGGAAGCCCCAGCAACGGCAGACAATTTCATCCAACTGGTTAAAGAAAACAGCCAAACACAAGACTTTCAATTTAGTGTGATCGGGTTTGGCTCTACTGCCTACCCTAACTTCTGTCAGTTTGCTCACGAAACATATCATGTCTTAAAGGCAGCTAAAAATTCTACTGCGCTGCACGATGTTTTTACAGTTAACGACCAGTCCTTCGAAGCTTTTCATAATTGGTCTAAAGCATGGTCTGAAAGCGTCGGATTAACTATACAATTGGAAAAACCGAAACTGGTTTCCAATTCAAATCCATCATCCACTTTCAGGGTTATTGATAAAGCCGAACTTTCCGAAGATGACACGTTTTTACTAAGTCTTAAAAATCTAAATGGGTCAAGCCCTATATCCGGCGACCTACTGGCAGTGGTGCCGGCTGATGGTGCTCGGGAGCGATTGTATTCCATTGGTAGGTTAAGCAGGGACACCCTATTGATCAGTATCCGAAGGCACCACCAAGGGGTATGTTCAAACTATTTACATCAACTGACACAGGGAGAAGAGCTTTCCGCAGCCGTGGTGAAAAACAGGAATTTTCATTTCCCAAAGGATGCCAAAAAGATCATACTTATAGCAACAGGTACAGGAATCGGGCCTTTTCTGGGAATGATTCAAGAGAATTTAAAGAAGAGAGAAATTCATTTGTATTGGGGGGCAAGAACTTCCAATTCATTCAATCTCTACAAAGATTATATTGAAAGGGCAATTCAGGAAGAAAAACTGACTGGATTCAAAACCGCGTACTCCCGTAACCAATCAGAGAAAATTTATGTCCAACATTTGGTTCAACGGGATAAGGACTTGTTTTTGGGAGTTTTGAAAAGTAAGGGGTGCGTGATGATATGTGGTTCTATAGCGATGCAAAAGGAAGTTTTACAAGAACTACAGCAACTCTGCATAGCGTATCTTGGTAAAGATCTCAGCTATTACCAAAACCGAAAGCAAATCAGGATGGATTGCTATTAACCTGAGTTCGATTACCCTTTAGATGTGAAGCAACAGAAGCTTATATAAGAAAGCACCATACCGCGCCTGATGATTTTTACTATACTTATTAATCGAACGCAGATTATTAGTCCTGATCCCGGGCCCTCAATTCATCCCCATCACCTTATTATATTTGCTTCTATATTCAAGTGGAGTCAGGCCGGTGATCTTCTTGAAGGTGCTCCGGAAAGCCTTGGTATCCGTGTAACCCACATCAAACATGACCTCAGAGATATTCTTTAGAGATGTCTCAAAACTGCGCTTCGCAGCTTCAATCTTCACCCGCTGGATGTATTCCAATACCGAGTTATTGGTCACACGCTTGAACCTCCGCTCAAAACTTCTTCGTCCCACAGATACCTGATCCGCCAGCTCTTCCACGGAAATCCGATCTTCCAGTTTCCGCTCTATGTAATCCTGCGCCTTGAGAATGGCTTCATCCTGATGCCCTTTCTGACCCTTAAACATGGAGAAAGCAGCTTGACTGTCCCGGTCAATGTCTATCGCGAAATACTTGGAAAGTAGAATCGCGGTCTCCCGGTCTACATATTTTTCTACTAAATGCAACAGAAGATTCCAATACGAGTTGGCGCCACCACTGGAGTATATTCTGCTTTCTTCCGTCACAATGCTCCCGTCCTGAATATCCACTTCGGGATACATCTCCCTGAATTTATTGACAAAATTCCAATGAGTAGAACATTTCTTTCCGGCTAAAAGCCCGGTAGCCCCCAGTAGGAATGCGCCAAGACACAAAGAAGCCACCTCGGCGCCATTTTCGTATTGGCTACGGATCCATGGAATGTATGCTTTATTGGTTTCTATGGACGTTTCTAGGTCACCAAATAGTGGAGGGATAATGATCAGATCAGCGGCTGTAGCATCAGCAAGCAAAATATCCGGTGTAATGGAGAATTTATTGCCATTTGGAAAAACAGGACTTTTCAGTCCCAATAACTGTACGTTAAAAAGTGGGGGCTGGCCTGACTGCTCCCTAAACCCGTTGATCGTATCAAAGCAGTATTGAGTACCTGCAATTGCTTGAAGTACAGAGTGCTCCAATGCCAAAATGTAAATCTTTTTCATTCCCGAAAATAAATAATCCTGTCGCAAAATGCCTCTTAATTGTCTAAATTGTACTGGAGATTTGCGTAGTAGTGAAGTAAGTTTGTATTGTTCAGACCACTAAAAATAAATACTCATGGAATCATTGCAAAAAACACAGATTACAGTTCAAACCCAAGTAAATGCTCCTGTAGAAAAAGTATGGGAAAGCTATACTGAACCCGAGCATATTGTTCAATGGAACAGCGCTTCTCCTGATTGGCATACGCCGTATGCTACGAATGATCTACAGCCAGGCGGAAGCTTTGTCTCCAGAATGGAAGCCAAAGATGGAAGTATTGGATTTGATTTTGGAGGAGTTTATCAGGATGTAGTTCAGTACGAGCTGATCTCTTACATTATGGAAGATGGTAGAAGAGCAAGGATCACCTTTGAGGAAGAAAATCAGAAAACCCGGGTTGAGGTAGTTTTTGATGCCGAAGAGATGAATCCCATCGAAATGCAGCATGATGGATGGCAAGCAATTTTAGATAATTTCAAATCATACACTGAATCACATGACTAAGCTACATAAATTACACTACGAGATCGAGATAGCATGTTCGCCAAAGCGGGTACATGAACTCATGCTGGCAAAAGATACCTATAAGGAGTGGACGCACGTCTTTTCCCCTGGCTCAACTTACATTGGAAATTGGGATGAAGGGAGCAGGATTATTTTCGTGAGCGAAAGCGAAAATGAAGGCATGTATGGTAGCATTGAGAAAAATGATCCCGGTAAATACGTCAGCATTGAGCACTTGGGAGAATGGAAAGACGGAAAAGAAGTGCCACCTAGTGAAGAATTTTTGAATTGGGTAGGAGCGCATGAAAATTATACGTTTGTAGAGAAAGGTGAGGGTACTTTACTCAAAGTTGATCTGGACTCACCGGAAGACTTTTCTGGACACTTCGACGGAGTTTGGCCCAAAGCACTGGATAAACTGAAGGAAATCTGTGAACGATCCTAATTAACCGATGAAATCATGATAAACCCGATTTACCCTTGCCTCTGGTTTGACGGCAACGCGAAAGAAGCTGCGGAATTCTATTGCCGCGTGTTTCCACATTCTGAAATTATTCAGGAAAATGAAATGGTAGTAGTGTTCGAGTCTTCAGGCCAGAAATTTATGTGCCTAAATGGCGGGCCAGATTTTAAGTTTACTCCATCAATTTCAATCTATACCATTCTTGAATCTGAAGTAGAAATTCAGCATGTTTGGGATCAGTTAATTGATGGAGGCAAAGCTTTAATGGAGTTGGATTCGTATGAGTGGAGCTCCCAATATGGGTGGGTCCAGGATAAGTTTGGCGTGTCGTGGCAGCTTACTGTTTCCGAGCCTGAGAACTCCGCTCAAAAGTTTATCCCAGCCTTCATGTTCACTGGAGAGAACTTTGGTAAAGCTAAAACTGCAATGGAGTTTTACATGTCACTATTTCCTGATTCATCACTGTCCCTCCTTGCAAAGTACCCTGAAAGCGATCAAAAGCAAGCTGGTAAAGTAATGCATTCCCAATTCAAGATCAATAATCAGTTGTTTGTGGCGATGGATAGTGGATTTGAACATGGGTTCAATTTTACGCCGGCTTTGTCTTTAGTAATAGAATGTGAGGATCAGAAGGAGATTGATTTTTATTGGACACAATTAAGCCAAGGTGGGCGTGAGGATCGATGCGGCTGGCTTCAGGATCAATTTGGGGTCTCATGGCAAGTCGTTCCCAAGGTGCTTTCTAAACTATTGATGGACCCTGAGCGGTCACAACGAGTGGTAGAAGCATTCATGAAGATGAAAAAATTTGATATTGAAAAGCTTATGGAGGCATAGCAAAGTGCTATTTACCTCCATAAACATTTGCTTTACCAGCTCTAAAATAGTCAACAGAGTATTTTCCTGGACCCAATGCAAGTATTACTAAAAATACGATTGCATATAGAAGAGGAAGTTCTTTTCTGCCAAATGGGTCTGCTGCATGGGCTACAAAAGCGGCGGTACACATCGTAATGATAAGGGGTATTACGGCTAATCTAGTCTTGAATCCAATTATTATCAAGAAAGAACATAATACTTCTGCAAATACAGCCAATGATAAGCCTACAACTGGCCCTAATCCTAAAAAATCCATAAACTCAATCGGTTCATCCCCAAACAATCGCTGAAGCTTTGGAAAGCCGTGTGTTAGAATCATTGCACCGGATCCAATCCTGAGTAGAAGCAGTGCAGGGTTTTCAAAAGGGTTTTCTAATGATCTCATTATTCCTTAGACGTTGTATTAGAGGACTAAATTATACTTTAGGAGGAAAAATTTACTGTTTTTCTGAAAAAAAGTTGATTTTATGGCTGGACCTTCTGAAAAGCGCCCCATCATATTTTGCGTAGAAAAAAGGTGGCAGAATGAAAGTTCTTAAGATTGTTGTTCATGCCTTTTTACTTTTGTTAAAATGAGGAACAACCCTTTATATAACTTATAATTATTGTTTTTACAGTATAAAGGTAAGATAAAGAGTGGCCAAAAAAAAACACTAAAGCATATAGTGTAGCTTTAGTGTTTTTTTACAATAAATATAATAAACAAGGTGATTTTTACATAACTGATTATTTACCTTTCTTTTTGATCATTGTCATTACAGTTTCTCCAATAATCTTAAGATCTGTCAATAAATTAACTTGTTGTAAATATTTTAAATCAAGGACCATTCGCTGACACATTTCTTCAACAGTTTCTGCATATCCATAATTTACTTGACCAATAGAAGTAATTCCAGGTCTGATGGTTAGCAGTTGAGTGTAAGCCGGAGCTTTTGCTACAATCTGTTGGATGAAGTGCGCTCTCTCTGGTCTAGGTCCCACTACAGACATGTCACCTACAAATACATTCCAGAATTGAGGAATTTCATCTAAGTGGGTTTTCCGCATAAAGTTGCCCCATGGAGTAATTCTAGGGTCATTATCAGTAGTCAATTGTGGACCATTCACCTCAGAATCCACAATCATGCTACGGAATTTATAGATGTAAAATGGTGTTCCATTTTTTCCTATCCGCTCCTGCTTGTAGAAAACCGGGCCTTTAGAAGTAAGCTTTGTAATAGCCATTACTGTCAAAAACACAGGAAGTCCCAGAATCATCGCGAATGCGGAAAACAAGATATCGAAGGTACGCTTAGCTACTCTAGTAGTTATTTCAATACTTTCATTGAAAGTTTGGGTAACTGAGCTTCTAGAGATATTGGTTAAAGAGAACAGATTGGGGATCAATACATCAGATTGATAACCCTTTAATATAATCTCTTGGTTTTGTCTATTAGTATTCATTGCGGTAATCTTTATAGTCATCGTAAATTTCTGTTGGACATAATCCAACATAGATGCCAGCTTACAAAAGTATGCTATAAAGATCAGATTTATTGTTTTTTGGAATAAATAAATAAGATGAGTGGGGTGGGACTCCACAGTTTGATCTTAATTTTCCCTAAAAACGTATAGCTGCTGCTTCTTTTCTGTCCCAAAATGCCTTGTGCATGGATAACAATTTATTGATTGAAAGAGGTAAATGCTTATGTTTTAAACCAATCTTATACCCAAGTAGTTTGGCGAAAAGCGTAGCTATTGATTTTGGAAGGGCGAAAATATTATTCTTTAGCACATATTTCAATTCTGATTTTAAATATTTAAACCCTTCACTTTCAGCTCTGCCAAAGTGCTCAAAGATCCACGGGCTGTCTGCATGGAAAACTCCAATATCAAAATATCGCTTGAACTCCTCCTTCACTGAATAATTATGAGAGTGATGCACCCTCGCATTCCCCAAGTACCCCATATCCCATCCCTTCAGCAACATTTTCCCGGCAATGAGAACGTCTTCGCCCAAAATTACTCCTGAAGGAAATCCACCCACTTCGAAAAAGGCTGTTTTACGATAAGCCGCAAAAGAATTTGAACAGGAAATCGTTTTAATCCCATACTTAGGGGCATCAGATAGGCTTTTGGTCTGAATTAGATCTGGATAATTAAAGTAGCGGGCATGAGATTCAAGGGTTTTTGCCCCTTTGTGTGGAAGTTGGCGGCCATACACCATTCCATAATTTGGGTAAGTTTCGAACGAACTCACAATATTTTGTAAGGCATCCTCATTTTCGAGAATTGCATCTTGGGTCAAAAATACAAATATGTCCGCGTCTGGATATTTCTCAGCTGCCAATTGTCGGGTACCACCATGATCAAAATGCTTTTTATCAAGTGTAAGAATCTCATAACCCTTACCAGAAATCGCTTCAATAGTGCCGTCATCAGAGCCAGAGTCTATCACTACCACCTTAGCGATGGGGTATGTCTGACGCTCAATACCATTTAGTACCTCTTGCCACATTGGGCCTGCGTTCAGGGTAGGAATAAAAAGATTTAGTAGCATTCAAGTGTAGTTTGATAATCTTGATTTTGGTCAAAAGCTCAACTTCAGGGTTTATTGGTGGAGAACTTTAGGAGGTCTACATTTGGTTCACCAATGTGATGAATTCGCATTTAATGTGGACCTCTAACGAGTCTTAATCCTCAGACACGTTGACTCCACCATAAGAAGTGGTGCCGGAAGTTAACTTTTGATCTGTGATACTCGCTTCTCCTTTACCTACAAATACAAGAGTTGGTTGATTTTTAATCCCCACATGTTCGTTGTTTTCCAACCGCAGATTTCGTGGATAATGGCTTCTAAACGTTTGGGTCTCTTTACCTCCATCGAGTGAAGCTATGTAATTATCTTTTACGAGGAGATCTTTAGAATTGTCATCAAATATCGCAGTACTGTAGGAGGTGATTCTATTTGATAAAATTTCGACGGATGCAGCAGTATTTCTTAGGACGATTGCTGATGAGCGCTTACTTTCAACCACATTATTTTCAATTATTGCCTTATCCGCCTTGACGATCAAGAAGGTGGGATTTTCAGAGTTATTGAAGATTTTATTATCCAGGAAGCGGATCTTTCCTTTCATATGAATATTAAAACGTCCGTTGGAAAACGTATTTTCAGTGATAAGAAAATCTTTTACCTCAATTTTATTGGGGAGTGATAATGATCCAAATTCATTGTTCCGAAGCTGAATCTTATCAGCTTTTACATTGGCCATGAGATTCACAGAACTGAATCTGCTACTATCTATAAGTAGTTCTTCCAAACCCAAGACAACTTCCACTTGATTATCTGCCCAATTATCCTTGATCAGAATCAGTCCGCAACTTTCTACATATACCGCAGGTCTGTTGTTACGATATGCTTGATTTTTATATAGAATCACATTGGAAATATTAATTAATGTTCCCATTCCTGATCCGTCAGGTGTGGATTCACCCTTCACAAAACCATTGTCACAACTGATATTTTCTACAATAAGGCATTCAATGTCCATGGCCTGCTTAGGTGATCGATTATTGATGTCTACAGCGTCTGCAGCATTGGAGTCAAGGATGTTATGGGAAAAATTGTACTCCTTTTCTTTTCCCTTATCCCCAAAGGCAACCTGGATTGCTGACATTCCATTGTGGTGAATGACATTATTGATTACGGCTACTTTTCTGCTCCCATGAATGAATACACCATTTTCCCCATTGTTGAATATCTCAGAATTATGAATAGAAATTGTATTACTGGACAAAATCCGGATACCCGTTCCTGGTTGATAACTGTGGGTTTCTTCACGTGGTTTTCCAAAATGATGAATTCGGGAGTCTGCAATTTCAATCTGGCTACTTTCAAAAGTCATGATGCCAGGGTACGCGCGATATTTTGTGGAATCTCCAACCAGATCAGTATTAACGATCCGGATCTGATGGCTTTTTAGTAAATAGATGCCCTCATTTTTGGATTCTCCTTTTATAGATAGGCTGACATTTCTAACTCCTTTACCTAAAATCAATGGATTTGGAGAATTCTGTTTTTCCATTGAATACTCCCCGACTTTAGCAGTAGAATGATGCTTAATCCGTCCTTCAGAAAGCAAGTTTACATCAGAGCGGAGCAAAAGGGTTCTCACTAAGTAGGTACCTTCAGGCAAGAAAACGGTGTCACCGGGAGCTGCTTGATCAATAACTTTCTGAATAAGATCAGTCTGATCATCGGAAGACCCGGAAGCTACTCCAAAATCGATGACGTTTAATTTTTTTCCAGTTGAATCATTCGGATCCTGACTGTTTCCCCTGTGCGGATATGAAACTAATAATGCAAAGTATAGAAGGGTTAATAATAGCTTTTTCATTGCTTTTAGGTTAATGAAGAATGGTTTCCCAGGTAGCATGCGCTGTAGTTTCCCAAGAAAATTCTTTAGCACGATCCAGTCCTTTGCTGATGCATTGGATGTAAAATGTTTGATCATTGATTAATTTTTCTATTCCTGTCTGAATAGCTGAGGTATCAGTTGGATCTACACACAAAGCAGCGCCACCGGCTATTTCCGGAAGTGAGCTTGTGCTGGAGGTGAGAACAGGTGTACCGGAGGCCATAGATTCAATTACTGGCAATCCAAACCCTTCCATCAGGGAAACAAATAAGGTGGCATGAGCACCTTTGTACAATTTGGGCAGTTCTTTTTCGTCTATAAAACCTAAGAAGCGGACTCTTTTCTGAATCCCAAGTGAGTTGATCAGTGACTCCAGTTCTGCATCTGTATTGCCAGAAAGGCAAAAGATAAAATCATCCGGAATCCTTGCCTGTGCAAAAGCGGTGAGCATGGCAGGGATATTCTTGTTTTTCCGGCGGTTTCCGACATACAGAAAATAGGGTCTGGAACTTTCATATTCTTCCTCATTCTGAAGAAAATTATCATCTACCCCATTGTAAATCACCCGGATAAGCTGCTCAGGAATTCCTAATAGATCAATAAGCTGCTGTTTGCTAAAATTGGAGACTGTGATAATTTGCTTTGCATTCTTCGCCAATCGGGCAATGATTTGTTCATAATATATCTTGTGCAGCGGAGAATAGTAAAACAAGTGCATCAAGTCATGTACAGTAAATACAAAAGGTCTTTTGGAAAATGCCGGAGGCATAAAAGAGGGACTGTAAAAAATAGCTGCTTTGGATTCTCTAATTTCTTCACCGAGCATAAGGGGAGTAAGGAGGTTTCCTAAACCCATTTTACTTTTGACAAAATCAAGATTTGCATGCTCAGGAGCAAATTTCATTACTTCTTGATATAACCTTCCGATCCCGGTATTACCTGCCCAGCGTTTATCGATCAATATTTTTTTCTGTCGGTTCATAGACTGAGTTTTACATTTTTGAAGTTCACAGGTTCATAATTTCCGATCAGGAAAGCGAGTGATAAATACATAACCACGTCATTGTCATAACCCGAATACAAGATCATCATGATGGCTAGAATAGGAATGAAAAGAACAGCCCAGAGCTTCTGATTTGTAGTTGTGTCAAGACAAAAGCTGATAAACCAGCCAATGAACGCTGCATACGAGATAAATCCTACAATTCCCAATTCGAGGTAAGTGGACAAGAAGGTATTATGTATATGGGGTTCTCCACGATAGAATTTAGCATATTGCCCCAAGAACTCCGGAGCACTGAGAAAGCCATTGCCCAATGGGGAAATCGTCGAAAAATGTTCAAAGAATGCCTTCCAATACACTAAGCGAATTCCCATCCCATCGTTGGAAGAAGTGAGCGAGTCTACCCGGATTACATGTTGAAGTACAAATGGAAGCGCGGCAGAAACTACTAGCACGAGGCCTATTTTCCATTTCCTGTCTACTGAAATCCAGATCAGTGCAAATACACCTAATAGTAAAGCCACAATGGGAGTTCTTGATAAACTCAGAAAGCCGATCAGGAAAATGAAGCAAATCCTCCAGATAGAAAGTTTGCTGCTCATTACCACAGGAATACAGATGAATGAAAAACCCATCAGTGCGATTCGGGCGCCAAACATATTTTTGTCATCCAGACCCCAATAGAAAAGTTCAGGCCGATAAAGCGAGCTTGCCTGTCCCGATGTATCACTTCCAAAAATAAGTTTGAAATTGTAAGCCTGGTGATAAAGCAGCAGCTGAAGCAGCGCCAGAGCAAGTACCAGCCCGAGCACTACGTCGAGTTTTGCTATAAGTGACTCGTTGTTTCGGGATCCTAGCCAATTAATGGCTAAAAATAGAAAAGTGAAGTCCACCAAAAGCTTGATAATATTTGTGAGGGCCAATGGATGGCCCGGATAGTTGACTAAGTAGCTGATCACAGCATAAGCGCTGAATACTGCAAGAGCCACCGCCCATTTGTAAAAAGAAATGGTGGGAGTTTCTCTGAAAAAGAAAAAAGAAGTTAGCAAGAACAGTACAGGGTAAACCTTCACTGGCAAAAACATGGAAGCCAGTGAAATTAAAAATAACGGTTCTGCAATAGAAATGGCTTTCCACTGGTTTTCTTCTAAGGCCGAAGACTGAGGATATGTAATACCCGTGCTGCTCATTTGACTACTGATTTATTTGATCTTTCAAGTGTTTCTTTCAGCACCAGTTCGTATTCCGATATCAAACGGTTGGCATCGAGTATGGATGCCACCGATTTTCTGGCTGAGCTACTGAATTGATTGTATTTGTCAGGATGTTCATACAGATTGGTCATTGCTTCGGAAAGTGAATCAGGGCGATCGTCATAGCAATAGAGCCCGTTGATTCCATCTTTTACAGTTTCTTGTAGGCCTCCACGTTTATTGGCGATTACAGGGACATGATTTGCCAGCGATTCTATGGCCACCATTCCCAAAGGCTCCTCCCAAAGTGATGGCACAATCAACACATCGATTTCCGAGAGGAACGCTGTAGAATTCACATACCCCACAAATTCTATAGCTTCATCTTTGGCAATTTCCTTTAGGTGGGACTCATATGCTTGATCGCCTTTACCGGCAATTTTTAAAGTGCAGTTAAAATTCAGCTTTTTGAATTGTTCGATCAACCAATCAAGACCTTTTACTTTTGAAAGTGTGCCGATGTACCCAAAGATCATCCGCTGTTCCTTGTATCGAATCGGTAACTTCTGTGGAGCGGGTATCGACCGGGTATTGTATATCACATGTTTGGTGGCATTTTGAAAATACCCAAAGCCGATGAACCGCTGTAAAATACTATTGCTGATTCCTACAACTGCAGACACCTGCTTAGACTTTTCTGCGTGATTACTGCGTAAAAGTTTGCAGCTGTAGCATTGAGATTCGCAAGCGTGCCCATCTTTGAACATGTTGCTGTTGGCACAAAGCAAATACAGATCATGCAATACTTGGACAATTGGGATATGGGCTTTGAATATGGGTTCCCAAATAGCAGCTGACCAGCCAACTATATTGTGACACGAGACAATGTCGGGCTGCTCTTTGGCTATTATTTCGCTTACTATCCTTGCCATTGCCGGGTTTGATTGGTCTCTGTAATGCCAGGCCAAGCGGTTTAACTTGTTGTGCCTTCTTTTGGAAAATGGCCAATATTGATTCGTAAGACCCACACGGTACACCTTTATTCCATCCACCACATCCGTTTTCATGCCCCGCTCAGGCTTCATACTTAATACACATACCTCATGTCCCAGTGATTTCATTCCTTCCACGATCAGTTTCAGGGAAATCTCCGCGCCACCTTCAATTAATGGACTATATAAGGCATTGATGTACAGTATTTTCATAGCTAAAGCTTAAAAAGTCTTTGGAGAATGAAGTAATTGGCGATAAAGTTGAACAAGTTTTTTACCTACCATTTCTTTATTATTTTCCCTATTAACTAGTTCATACATCAGCTTTCCTTTTTCTCGAAGGGAATTGGAGTCATTTTTTTTCAGCATTATCGCCTTTTTTATTTCCCTATCTAATGCTTCAAAATGTTCCTCCGCTGAAGCATAAGTATAGGTGAAAACATGTGGTGTTCCCCCCTTTAGATCATCAATAGTGCCAATAAGAGGGCATATGACTGTTCGTTGATAAGAAAAAGCCAAAATCACAGTGCCAGAATTTAAACTGCTTTCCAAGGAATAAGGCAAGACCAATAAGTCTGCTTGTTGGATAAGACCAGGCAATTCCGGGTCAGGTATGAATTCAAGCTGAAGATGAATGTTACTTTTTCCTGCAGCCAGTTGCTCCAACTCGGCCTTGTACCCAAGCGAATTGGGATTACCTGCTATTTTCAGTGATACTTCCTCAGGATATTGTGAAACCACTTCAATGAGTAATTCGATGTTTTTATAAGGCTTGACTGCACCGACAAAAAGAAGCTGTAGACCATTCCCAGGGAACGTTTTTGTTGCGCTTTTAGAAGGAGGGTACACGTCTATGAAATCAGGATGTGGAATATATTCGATGCGGGCGCTGCTAGTTGGATAAGATGAGCGGAGGATGGCTTCAGAGACTTTGCTGTGTATTACAATCGCGTCTGCCTGTTCCACTAATTTTTTGGTGAGCTTTTGACTCAGCTTTCCAGATTTCTTCTCATGCGAAAGCCTGTTGTGCATGGTCCAGACAAGTTTTTTCTTTCCAAACCGAATCGCCGCCAAGACTACCAATTTCCGGAGGTAGCTCTTCCACATTTTCAAATGACTGGTATCATCCAGGTTTTCAAACCAGTTCAGATGGATTAATTGGATGGATTTGAAATGGGCCCAATTCTGAAAGAAATCATCCAATTTCTCGATTTGAAAACCGTTGTTTTGTATGGCATTCACCAAGATCCGGATGTATTGGTTCTCCGAATTCTCCGGGGGGTTGAAAATAATTTTTATTGGCTTGCTGTCTTGCATAAGTTTTACTTTGAGTTTAAACTTTTTGCAAATGAGACAGTGATGTCTTTTAAGGATAAGCCAAATTTCTGTCGTTGTTTAAGCCATAGTTGTGCTTTTTCTACCCGATTACTTCGCATGGAAAGCATCATGGTATACAGTTTCTTCTGATGCATATACTGTGCCTTTTCGCGCATCAAATGTTTATAGATCACGCTGTCTGAATCATGGGGTGGATTAGTTTCCATGAAGTTGCTTAACCAGCTGGCATAGTGTAGATCAGCCATCATCTTATGGATATCGTTTCCAGTGGAGGTGATGGACAGGCGATTGCTACGGTACTCAAAGACCGGCTTGTTGCTGTGTGCGATCCCCAGTTTGGCGGATGCTATAAACGCAGTAATGTCATCAGAACCCCAAGCAAGTGGAAGTTTATAGAAGCCACCTTGTTCCCGTAAAGACTGGGCACGATAGACATAATCTGAAATGTAGTTGGACCGAAGCTGGCGGAGACGGTGCCAGATTGAATCATAGACATGCTCAAATTGTGGCAATGCCGGAGTGAGAATTACGTCGTTCCCATCATCGTCGATGATTTTGCTTCTGCAGTGGTAGACATTTAGATTGGGGATGGTGGTAATTAATTTTTGAAATTCTTCCAAATAATCTGGCGCAAGACGGTCATCATCACCCATTATGATGATAAACTCCCCAGTGGCCAGCTCAAGACATTTGTTCCAATTGTCCACTAAATCGTATGCCCCGACATTCTTTTTGTTCTTGTGATAGCGGATCCGTTCGTCTTTATTTTCCAGCACAATCTTTTCCACAGGTTCCGGAGAACAGTCGTTCAGGATGATCAGCTCAAAGTCTGATATGGTTTGTTGAAGAATACTATCAATGCATTCTTGAAGGTATTTGCTTTTATAAGCAGGAATACAAACTGAAAATTTATTCTTGCTCATTGGATTATTTTCGTTTCAATAATTTACTTCTGATGAACTCGATATCTTGGGTTTTGATGATAAATAGAAAGTGGAATGCGGCAAAAACTGTAGTAAAAATTGCAGAACTCACGATCATTTGCATCAGTCCATTCGGCAAGTTGATCCATTTTGCAGCGACAAATGCAACTCCAAAGGCAAGTACAGCTCCTACTACAGAAGGAGAGAAAGCTCCAAAAAAGATCCGTTTGCTGTCCAATTTTAACACCTTTGGAATGTAATAAATATAGAAAAAACCTATCTGAATGATCATATAAACAAAATATCCGATCACTGCCGCTCCAACATTTAATTGAGGGGCCAGAATTATGGTCACAGGTAAAGATAAGATGCAAGCCGTGGCTGAGGAATAGATCAAAAATCTGGTTTTACCTGAGGATAATACTAAGCTTGCCACGGGCGTATTGTGCATATTTAACAATACAGTGAGGAGCCAAATATTCATCCATACACTCAGATGTAGGTAATCTTTCCCCATATAGAGGAGCAGGATTGATTCGGAATTCAGAATTAAAAGAAATACAATCAAGGTCAAAAAGATGGAAATATAGCGCGTGGCAGTGAAGACCATTCGCTCCATTTTCGGATGATTCTGCTCCTGATAGACTTTGGAAGCAGATGGTAATAGTACCTGAAGAAATATGGTCCCGAAGGATATTATCAACATCGCAATCGTCTGGATCACTCGATAATCTGTCAGTACATCTATGCCTGTCGCAAACTTCGCCAGCAATATTGGCCGCAATTCATTGGCAGTAAGCTGGAAAATGCCCATGACGAATATGGCAGAACTATAACCGATGATCTCACGGAAAATAGCCCCGTCCCATTTCGGTAGCAGCAGTTGGCGCAGAGGCACTGGGAATACCCGCAACTTTAAAATGTTAAGTGGAATAGGAATTAAAGTGGACAGCGTGTAAAATAGAAAGTACAGTGGTAGCGACCACTTGAGGTGAATGGCGATAATAGCTACCACAAAATTCAGCACACTACTGACGACAGTAACCCGGTTTACGTAGCCAAGTTCATCCTTTGCACTGAGCAGTTGAATGATGACATTGGATAGCCAGTTCAATACTGTACTTCCAGAAAGAATGTACATCATGATCCGGTAAGTGGGGATCTGATCAGGGTTTAGGTTAAAGAAGAATTGACCATAATTGGCCATGAACATAAATATCAAGGCATTAATCACCCCGATAGTCCCATAGAAAATAATGCTGGACCGGGATGCTTTACCGATACTGTCCCAATCGGATTTGGCTTCCCACATCGAGAAAAATCGGACAGAACCCACGTTCATACCCAAGTCCATTAGCCTTAAATAGGCATTGAGGGAAAATGCCAATGCAATCAAGCCGTAATCAGCTTTGCCATAGTAGCCAACCAAAAGCGGAATTGTGACAAACTTTGCGGCGGCATCTAAGATCTTTGCTAAAATTCCCCAGATTGAACCTGAAAAAATTCGATTTACAGCTACTGGTTTATTGCTCAAAACAAAATTTTAAATTATGATTAATGAATAAGAGCTTGTCTAAACTTCAATGATTAAGTGAAAGCTAGCAAATCTATGTGGTTAGAATTTATTTTAAATTTTCGTCGTGTATTAACATGCTCTTCATCCTTCTTACCAAAAATAGTTCCTGTACTTTAATTCCTTAAGATTTAAAATCAAGTATCTTTTTTGTAAGAGCTTGTTTAAGTTTTCATGATTTAGCGAAAATTTTCAAATTTTGTTCTGGATAAGGCCAAAAACGCAGGCATACCTTGGGTATGTGGGTTTTTTTAATGCAATACGGAACGCAATTTGTCATTTGCAGGCAATTGATTAAATTTTAAACATGCTCTAGCGGAAGTGAAAGCAAATAAAATCAAGTTTAGTTTTCTTTAAATTTTATGACAAAAATTCTCATAATCGGAGCATTCGATCGATACAATTACGGAGATTTACTTTTTCCTTTGGTCATCGAGCGTCAGCTCAGTGCAAGTAATCCAGAATTTCAATTCGAATATTTTGGTTTGATAGAGAGTGATCTTACTAGTGTGGGGGGAGTGCCTACCCAAGGTTTAAAGAGCTTTTACAAGGCTTGTAGCGATCCCGCAAATCCGGTGCATGTCATTATTGCTGGTGGAGAGGCGTTAGGAGTTACCTGGAATTCACTTTATGCTGCATTGAATCCATTATTCCAGCGGATCAATAGAAGTCATGTTAAAGTAAATAAGTTGCTTGACTTAAATGGCTGGACCAAGAAAATCCTGAAAGGAAAAACAACCCTTCCATTTGTTTTTGATAAAAGTGATTTTGCCGGAGTACAATCTGTAATTCTGAATTCACTTGGCGGCTCTGGTCTCGGGGCTAAAGCTTTTGCCAAATATGATTTTCTCAAAGAGAAGCTACAGAATGTGGATTATTTCGCTGTGCGGGACCAAGTCACGATGAACAATTTATTTGCCAATGGACTTACAGCAGACCTATTCCCGGATTCGGCGATTTTGATGTCGGAATTTTACCCGATGGAATTTCTGAGACAGCGTGTTTCCCCCGATGTAGCTGACTACGTTGACAGGGAGGCTGGTGAGTATGCTTTTGTACAGATCAACAAGAAGACTACCCGTGGTCATGAGCAAGTAATTGCCAATGGGGTGACTGCCATTTACCAAAAAGGGAAGACTGATATTTGCCTTTGCCCAATAGGAAAAGCGCTTGATCATGATGATCACGAAGCATTGCAGGAAATTGGGAGCCTTTTGGAATGTCCTTTCACCTATTTTGATGCTGATACTATCTGGGATATCATGTACTTGATCGCCAATTCGAAATGTTACGTAGGTACAAGCTTGCATGGAGCTATTACAGCTATGAGTTTTGCTGTACCGCATGTTGGTCTGAAAGTAGAAAAGCTAGGAGCATATCTTGCTACATGGGGGGTGAAGGACAATCAGCGATCGATTGAGTTCTCGGAAATCTATAGTCAATTTATTACAGCGACTGCTGCCACCAAACAAGCTTTGCAAGCTTCTCGAAATCGTCAAATTACCGAAATCAAGAAGGGATTTGATAAGATGATAACGGTATTGAACAGAGGTTAATCACAAAATTTATATGTTTTTTGTGAATTGAATCACAAATATCTTACTACTCGAGAAAGCATATGTGGTTTTTCGTGTTTCAGCTTACAACAGAAATGTTCGGACTGAATTGAAAAAGGGTAAGAAAATTTACTTTTATGACTGTGGGATCAGGAATTCGATCTTGGGAAACTTTAATCCGCTGAATACCAGAACAGATGTAGGCGCCCTTTGGGAAAATTACTTTTTGGTAGAACGAATGAAGTTCCAAGCTTACCTGGGTGTGGATGCTAAATTTTATTTCTGGAGAACAACGGCACAGCAGGAAATTGATTTCATAGAGGAATCGGAAGGTAAGGTCAAAGCCATTGAGTGTAAATGGAATGCTAAGGCTACAGTAAGATTTCCCAAAACATTTGTCGATGCATATTCAGATGCTGAGCTACAAATAGCTAATCCAGCAAATTTTGAGAAAATGATAGGATTTGGGGAATGAACCTCCCAGAAGCAATAAACCCGTAAATCGTATTTCGTCGTTCGTAAACTCCCAGAATTAGAGTCAATTCTAAAAGTGATTTCCCTATTTAGAAAGCTCTAAATCGTCTGTAAATTCTCAAATACGGCTGTCACCTTGTCACCTTACCAGACCAAAAGGTAGGTGGGATTTGTCTTATGGGAGTTTTATGTTTAACTATTCTAATAACATTTGAGTTATTCCGAAAAATGCCCCTTTCGGTACGATGGTTGTTTATTTACCATCGATTAAACAATTTAACCTTCTATTTTCCAATCCATCATCTTTAAAATCAGCAAATAAGAGTATGATCTAATGTCACATTTCTCGATCCATAAGGGAATAAGAAATGTGAAAAAGATCAATTAATTATAAAAAAAGTAAAAATGTCTAAGCAAAGAATTCTCATTAAATATGGTGGGAATGCGATGATAAATCCCAAGTTGCAGCAAGAAATAGCTGCCCAGATTTTTAAACTTCAAGAAGCGGGGATTGAAGTCATGATGGTACACGGAGGTGGACCATTTATAGCTAATGCACTAGAAAAATCGGCCATCAAATCCACCTTTGTAGATGGTCTCCGAGTGACGGAAGCAGGAGCTTTCGCAGAAATCCAGAAAGTCCTGATCGGAGAGGTAAACGCCAACCTCATCTCTACGCTCAATAACAATAAATTAAAAGCAGTCGGACTTTCGGGTAAAGATGCCGGAATGGTCCAAGCCAGGAAATATCAGCATGTTTCTGCAGCAGGAGATCCCTTTGATTTGGGGCTTGTTGGAGAAATAACGGTTGTAGATGATTCCTTATTAAATACGTTGTGCCAAGCGGGGTATGTGCCTGTGGTGGCTTGTATAGCCGACGGTAAAGATGGAGTATCCTACAATATTAATGCAGATACTTTTGCAGGGAAGTTAGCTGGAGCAGTCAAAGCCGATCAGCTTATTGTGCTCACTGATGTAGATGGATTGTTCCTCAATTATCCAGATCCGGCATCCATTATAGCAGAACTCGATGAGAATGCTGTAAATGAACATATGGGAACGACAATTCAAGGAGGAATGATTCCCAAAATTCAATCATGCATATCAGCTCTCAAAGAAGGAGTGGGCAAAGCAATCATCCTGAATGGAACCAAACCAGGACAAATTGCCCAATATGTCCTGGAAAACAAACGAATCGGAACCACATTGACGCTCTAAAAATTATGACAAATCAAGATTTATATACTAAAGACAAAGAAAATTATTTACCAACCTTTAACCGATTTCCTTTAGCATTTATCAAAGGAAAAGGTTCCAGGCTTTGGGATGCAGATGGGAAGGAATACATTGATTTATTGGCAGGAATAGCGGTCAATAATGTAGGACATTGCCACCCAAAGGTGGTGAAAGCAATCCAGAATCAAGCTTCGGAGTTAATGCATATTTCTAATTTCTTCGTTAGTCCGCAGCAGGTCGCACTCAGTGAATTGCTCGTTAAAATCTCGGGTTTAGATCGGGTGTTCCTTACGAACAGCGGTGCAGAGTCTGTAGAAGGTGCCATCAAAATTGCGCGGAGATACGGACATAAGCATGGGAAAGGTGGAAAAATAATTTCCATGCATAATTCATTTCATGGACGTACGCTTGCAACAATCGCCACGGGTCAAGAAAAATATCAACAGGGTTTTGGTCCGATTCCAACTGGATTTGCACAAGTGGAATTTAATGATCTGGCAGCTGTGGAAGCAGCAATGGATGAATCAACTGCAGCCGTGATCATAGAGCCTATTCAAGGAGAAGGAGGAATTGTAGTTGCTCAAGAAAACTACCTGAAGGGATTAAGGAAGCTATGTGATGAGAAAGGGATTCTGTTGATTTTTGATGAAATCCAATGCGGAATCGGTAGAACAGGTAAATGGTTTGCCAAAGATCATTTTGGAGTGCAACCTGATATCATGACGTTGGCCAAAGGACTTGGTGGGGGCGCACCCATTGGTGCGATTCTATGCAATGAAAAAGTAGCAAGTGCCATAGAATTTGGTGACCATGGGACCACTTTTGGAGGAAATCCATTGGTAGCGGCTTCGGCAATAGCTACCATTGAAGTGATCAACGAGGAGCAATTGTGCAAAAGGGCTGTCGAGACGAGCGAATGGCTGCAAGGGAAATTACAGGAGTTAATTGCAACCCATGATGAACTCGAATCTATCAGAGGGTTAGGACTGATGCTCGGTGTGAAGATGAAGTCAGAAGCAAAGCCGTATGTGATGCGTCTTCTAGAGGAGGGCATCGTGGCCAATGCTACTGCCGGAAATATTCTTCGGTTGGTCCCCGCCCTAAATATCAGCAGAGAAGAACTAACTATATTCCTGCAAAAACTAGATGAGATTTTAACAGAAAAGACCGTAACAGCCTGATATGAGCAATCAAAAATTAAAAGTAGCAATTGTCGGGGCATCAGGATTTACTGGTTCTGAGTTGGCAAGAATACTTCTCCACCATGAAGACGTTTCCATAGAGATGATCACTTCAGAATCCCATGTGGGTAAGCCTTTTTCTGATTTACATCCCCAGTTTTTTAATCGCTTGGATCTTCCATTGGAGACTGCAGACGAAGTGACCAAGGCAGAACTGGATGTGATATTCTTGGCACTGCCCCATGGGGTATCTATGGATTTTGTGGCGAAATGGAAGGATTCTTCAGCTAAAATTATTGATCTCTCAGGGGATTTCAGATTATCAACAAAGGCTGTGTATGAAGAATGGTACAACAAAACGCACACTTATCCGGCAGGTTTTGAAACCGCCGTTTATGGTTTGCCTGAGCTTTATTCCGGGCAGATCAAAGGAGCCGGGCTAATTGCCAATCCAGGCTGCTTCCCGACGGCATCCATATTAAGCATGGCCCCGCTTTATGCAAAGCAACTGGTGGAGAAAGATTCGTTGATCATTGACGCCAAATCAGGATTGACAGGAGCTGGAATTAAGGCAACTGCCACTACTCACTTTTCAAATGTCAATGAGAACTTCAAAGCCTATGGAATTGCCAGTCATCGGCATACGATTGAGATAGAAGAGCAGTTGGGTGCAATGGGAGGCGGGCAAACGAATGTTCAGTTTACCCCTCATCTGCTTCCGGTGGACAGAGGGATTTTAGTGACAGCATATGCTAAGTTGACCAGTGATATGAGTCAGGCGAAACTCACTGCGATTTATAAAGATTTTTATAAAGACAAACCGTTTGTACGGGTGAGAAAAGAAGCCCCGGGAATTAAAGACGTTCGGGGTAGTCATTATTGCGACGTGTTTCCAGTTTGGGACGCAAGGACAAAGCGGGTGATTAGTGTCGCTGCAATAGATAATTTACTAAAAGGTGCGGCAAGTCAGGCAGTTCATAATATGAATATACTATTTGGATTGGCAGAGTCAGAAGGTTTGTCTCAGGTACCGTTAAAACCATAATAAAGAAGAAGATGATCAAAAATATAACGAACGTACGCGGCATTAAATGCTGGGGTGCGCATACAGGGGTGAAATCCATGAAACGGGATTTGGCCATAATTTTTTCGGAAGTTCCGGCAGCAGCAGCAGGGACATTGACACAGAATAAGGTGCGGGCTGAGCCCATCAAAATCACAGAAAAAAACTTGGCAAACAACCGGGCTCAGGTGATCATCTGCAATGCGGGGAATGCGAATGCCTGCACGGGAGATCAGGGACGTGAGGGAGCTGAGGCGATGGTGCGTACTGCGGCCCATGGGTTAGGGATAAGTGAAGAAGATGTAATTGTAGCATCCACGGGGATCATCGGGGTAGAATTCCCCACAGAAGATGTGGTGGAGGGTATTAAGGTGAATATCCCAAAATTAAGTGATGAGCTCAAAGCAGGTTCTTTTGTGGCAAATGCAATTTTGACGACTGATACCTTTGCTAAGGAAGGGTTTATAGAATTTGAGTACGATGGAGCTAAAATAAATCTTGGGGGAGTGGCGAAAGGATCTGGTATGATCCATCCCAATATGGCAACGATGTTGGCATTTGTAGTGACTGACTTCAATATAGATGAGAAGCTGCTTCAAGAAACGGTTTCTTATTGTGTAGACCGCTCTTTCAACATGATTACTGTAGATGGTGATACATCTACCAATGATATGGTGGCAGTACTTGCCAATGGACTGGCCGGGAATAGGAAAGTTAGAAGCAAGGATGATCCGGGATATCAGGTATTTCAGGAGAAATTATTGGAACTCCTGACTCATTTATCCAAGCTGATCGTGTCGGATGGAGAAGGTGCTTCCAAGTTCATCGAATATAAAGTGACCAAAGCGAGGTCAGAAAGCATCGCGAGAACGCTGGTGAGGGCTATTTCAGATTCTACCTTAGTGAAAACGGCGATGTTTGGTCGTGATCCTAACTGGGGAAGAATTATAGCGGCTGCTGGAAATGCCGGAGTTGCTTTTAACTATAAAAAAGTTAATCTCTTCATTGGTGACCAAAACCACTTGGTACAGGTGTTGGATAAAGGCAATCCTGTAGAATTTGAGAAATCTTATATGAAGAAGTTGCTCCGGGAATCCCACATACGCGTATTATTGGAGTTGAATACAGGAGAGGAGGAAGGAACAGGCTGGGGGAGTGATCTCACCACTGATTATGTAATGTTCAATTCTGTGTATACCACCTGATCTATTATCCTTTGGGGTTTCAAACCCCCGAAGGTTTTTAAGTCCCGAAGGTCTGAAATATGACCTCAAGTGTTGTCCTTACTGTCCTTTATGGTTTCGTAAACTTATATTGTAGTCCTTTGGGGATTAGAAGTTCCCCGAAGGTCTTAATGCCTATTTACACAAACTTATTGATCCCTGTAGGCTTGGGAATGTTTTTGTAAAAGCTTATTTGGGGTTAAAAAACAAAACCCTCGAGGTCTGAAAAAAGACCTCAAGGGTTGTTCTGTACTGTCCTTCGGGGATTAGAAATCCCCGAAGGCCTTATTAGTCTTTGTTGTATGTTGTACAACTAATTATTACTTGTGGCCTTTGAGTTTTCCTTAGTGCGCTTGCGGTTTAATTATTCAAAACCTTCGGGGTCTGGAAAAACCCCAAAGGTTAAGCAGAATTAAAGCAATTCTACGCTTCTTTTGACGAAGGAAGTTAAGTCTTTACCGGTCAGTAATCCTTGAGAAAGTAGAGCCAGGTCAAATGCCTGCTTGGCTATTTTGGTCTTTTCTTCTTCAGTTTCTGCCTTGAGAACTTTGTCTACTACTGGATGATTTCCATTGACAGCTACTTTGTATGCATCTGGAAGAGATCCATAGAAACTCATTCCTCCACCTCCTGAAGCGGCCATTTCTTTCATTCTTCGCATAAATTCTTCCATCGTGATCGTCACCGGAAGTTCTTCTGGACTCAGGCCTTCTACTTCTACTGTGTAGGTTTTGTTGTTGATCGCTTTCTCAAAGATCTCCTTCACTTCCTTGCTCTGTTCTTCAGTAAGCAAGTTTGCGTAGGATTCTTCTTTTTCGATCAATTTCTCAACTACAGCAGCGTCTACACGCTTCAGTTGGGTTTTTTCCAACTTAGATTCAAGATTTTGGATGAAATGGCTATCAATTGGAGAATCCATTATCAGGACATCGTACGCCTTTTTGTTTGCCGATTGGATAAAGCTGTCTTGTTTCTGCGTATCAGTGGCATACAAGAAGATGGTTTGCTCATTCTTATCTGTTTGAACTGGCTTCACTTTGGTTTGATATTCTTCAATAGTGAAGAATTCTCCATTGGTATTTTTCAACAATGCAAAGTCTTTTCCTTTTTCGTAGAATTTCTCTTCAGAGATCATTCCGTATTTCACGAAAAGGCCAATATCATCCCATTTCTCTTCGTAGGCCTTGCGGTCTTTTTTGTAAAGTTCAGCAAGTTTGTCAGCAACTTTCTTGGTGATATAAGAATTGATTTTCTTCACATTTCCATCCGCTTGTAAGAAGCTTCTAGAGACGTTCAACGGGATATCTGGAGAATCTATCACTCCATGAAGCAACATCAGGAATTCAGGAACGATGTCTTTCACTTCATCCGTAATGAAAACCTGACGGCTGAAAAGTTTGATTTTATTTCGTTGAAGTTCGAATTCATTTTTCACCTTCGGGAAGTAAAGCACCCCGGTCAAATTGAAAGGATAGTCCACGTTCAGGTGAATCCAGAAAAGTGGATCTTCAGACATTGGATAAAGTTCCTTGTAGAATTTCAGATAATCGTCATCTGTCAGATCGCTTGGGGATTTGGTCCAAATCGGAGAAGTGGTGTTGATAATGTTGTCAACTTCTACAGATTTCCATTTCTTTTCGCCTTTATCATCCACACCATCTTCTTCAGATTCGGTTTTTGTCCCGAATTTGATTGGTACCGGAAGGAACTTGGCGTATTTATCCAAAATCCCCTGAAGCTTCCATTTGTCGAGAAATTCTTCAGAATCTTTATTGATGTGGAGGATTACATCAGTTCCGCGTTCTTTTCTTTTTCCGGTAGAAATTTCGAATGAAGTAGATCCGTCACAGGTCCATTTGGCCGGTTCTGCCCCTTCTTGATAAGAAAACGTGTTAATCTCTACAGTGTCTGCCACCATGAATGCGGAGTAAAAACCAAGGCCGAACTTACCGATGATTTCATTTGCATCTTTGGCATCCTTAAATTTCTCTACAAACTCTTCAGCTCCTGAGAAAGCGACTTGATTGATGTATTTTTTTATCTCTTCGGCAGTCATGCCAAGTCCATGATCAGAAATAGTGATGGTTTTCTTTTTCTCGTCAAACTTGACTTCCACCGTAGTGTCTCCCAGTTCGCCGCTATACTGACCTAATGTCGCTAGTCTTTTGATTTTTTGCGTCGCATCGACGGCGTTAGAAACGAGTTCTCTTAGAAAAATCTCGTTATCAGAATAGAGAAACTTCTTGATAATCGGGAAAATGTTCTCAGTATGGATCGAGATCGTGCCTTTTTCCTGCATGGCTATAAATTAATTTAGTTAAACACAATGTTGTCGAACACCGAGTTGCAACTGTTGTTCCAAAGCTTATATGGTGTCAATTTGGCAGGAAACCTTGAAGGTTTTAGATGAGTTTTTTTTTAACCACAAGGACACAAAGAAAAGCGCAAAGTGGGCCGTGTTCTTCCTTCTCCTGTTATCGCCCATCATTTTGGTTTTTGTCTCTCACGTCCTGATTTAGCCAGCTTGACAAAAGCAGGCCAAGAATGCAGGACAGCCTACGGTAGGAAGCTTGACGTTTTTATTTTTTTTTTTGCTCCTATATGCGTGTCTTTACTCACCTATAAGATGTCACTGAATAGCAGATACCATCGGAATAGCTGTTTCTTAAAGTAAGATTTCAGGGCTACACCCCTTGACTTTGCCAATGATCCTTTTTCTAAGAAGAGACAGGTCTATGCCCTTAGTTGAAGAGCAGAACTGCCTGGTCAACATAGGAAGCTCACTGCGACTGAATTTCAAACACCTTTATAATAAATAGGTGCACAGGGGGGTCAGTGAATTTTTCAATTTTTAATCTTTTAATTTTTCAATCCACCTATCTTTGCATTATGTGGAAAGAAATTTCTGTTCTCATTCAAAAAGAAGTCACCCTTGAGTGGAGGCAAAAATTTGCATTGAATGGAATATTGCTTTATGTAGTTTCAGCAGTTTTTATCACCTATTTAAGTGTTGGGGCAAAGCAGGGAAATATTTCCACGCCCACTTGGAATGCCCTCTATTGGATCATTATTCTTTTTTCTGCTGTGAATGCAGTAGCGAAAAGTTTCGTACAGGAGCATCAAGGACGCCAACTCTATTATTATATGATCGCTTCGCCAGAAGCAATTATCCTTTCGAAAATCATCTATAATATTGGCCTGACGTTAATCCTTGCTCTTTTGGGGTATGGTGTTTTTTCGGTGATTTTGGGAAATCCAGTTCAAGATCAAGGCTTGTTCCTCCTCAATTTAGTCATCGGTGCAATAGGGTTTTCGGCAAGTTTGACCATGGTCAGTGGTATTGCTTCCAAGGCCGGAAATAATGCGACATTAATGGCAATTCTAAGTTTTCCAGTGATCATTCCCATCTTGTTGATGGCGATCAGGATATCCAAAAATGCAATGGATGGGCTGGATTGGAGTGTCAGTGTGGATAAGTTGATTGCATTGATGGCGATCAATGCAATTGTGGCAGTGACAGGATATATTTTGTTTCCTTATTTGTGGAGATCGTAGTCTTCGTTATTCAGAATTCGTAATTTAAAATTGAAAGATTGAAAGATTTGAAAATTCCTCACCATCTTGGTACTTTTCAAAAATCGATCTCAACCCCAAGTGAGGTATAAAAGGATCGAAGTCTTTGTCCTTGTGCAAAATTCTAAATCCATTTTTAATACAAAAAGTAGCAATTATTACATCTATAGTTTTTCGGATTGTGACTCCGCTTAATCTTAAAAATCAGTTTGTCTGTTTTTCTTCCCGTTGAAATAATCTATCCAAACGGAAGAGTCAACCAAATTATGAATCATTTCTCATTTGGTCCAGATCTCCTTCCCATTTTAATTTTCCTCTAAAGGATCTGATTTTTTGTTGAGAATCTAACGTTGCTGGTGACTTTAGCTCCTCATCACCAGTTGCTTTCTTTGAAGGCTTTCTGAATGCTTTGATTGCTTGTTCCATTAATTTATCATCAATATCAATATTTATCCTCATAGTGTGTTTACTTTGGCTAAAAGAACTTAGAAAAAGCACCGTTTTCAGGAACTTATACCTTATTTTTGCAATTGAAAAAGCAAAAATGCCCTATGCGCCAATCGTGGTGGAAAATTCTAGCAATAGCTCTGCTTCTTTACACGTTATCTGCTGGATTCTTGATGGATGTACCCCGTCTTCCAATTCTAAATGAAACTATCCGAGCTCTCTACTTCCACGTGACAATGTGGTTCGGAATGTTAATAGCATTACTGGTTTCGGTTATTTATAGCATTAAATACCTTAGAGGAAATAACCTAAAAGATGATGATATAGCCATTGAATTTGCTAACGTGGCAATTCTTTTTGGTGTCCTAGGGATTGTAACAGGTATGCTATGGGCTAAATTTGCTTGGGGTGCATATTGGAGTGGTGATCCTAAGCAAAATGCTGCGGCAATTGCCCTTTTAATGTATTTTGCTTATTTGATCCTTCGAGGTTCATTAACCGATAAGCAGCAACGAGGTCGAATTGGCGCCATTTACAATATTTTTGCTTTTGCTGTTTATATCCCGCTCGTTTACATTTTGCCCCGTATGACTGATAGTTTACATCCCGGAAATGGAGGTAATCCAGGATTTAACTCATATGACATTGATTCAAAACTTAAAATTGTTTTTTATCCAGCTGTTATAGGATGGACACTTTTAGGTACTTGGATCGCAACTGTACGCGTGAGAATCCGTAGGGTTGAGAGAACTCTTGAAGATAGAATGCTTAATTCCTGATAAATGAAAAAGATTATAACAATAGTTCTGCTTGTATTTAGTCTAAGTGCTTGGGCACAAGAGAAAATACCTGTGACTGAATCAGATTATTCAAATAGTAGTGTAGACATGGCTGATGTAATGAGGTCAAATGGCAAAATTTACATTGTTGTTGGGATTGTCATAATTATTTTCATTGGTATCACGGCTTACCTCATCAATACTGACAGGAAGATTTCAAATATTGAAAAAAACATCATTTCTTAATATTCTAACATCATGAAAAAAGGACATATTATTGGATTGTGCATCATTGCAGTTGCCATCGCAATTATCATGACTTCCATCGGTGATGCGAGCAGTTATGAAAGTTTTTCTACTGCCAAGGAGATGATGCACGATGGTGAGGATAAGCCAATCCATGTTGTGGGCCAATTGAAGAAGGACGCAGCGGGAGAAGTAACAGGATTGAACGTACGTGATGACAAGGTTTCCTTTACATTCATGCTAGTGGACAATGAAGGTGTGGAGCAGGAAGTGTTTTATAATGAGCCTGTTCCAGCAGATTTCACCCGCTCAGAATCTGTAGTAGTGATAGGTTCTTATAAAAATGACGATATATTTATTGCAGATAAAATCCTGATGAAATGCCCATCCAAGTATCAGGAGACAGACGTGCAGGCGGCTGGAATGTGAGCAAGATAGTTAGACCCCTAAATCAATGATTAATACCTTCATAGGTAATCTCGGCCACCTTGTGACTATAGTGGCTTTTGTGAGTGCACTGGTTACCGCCTATTCCTATTACCAATATCTTCAGGCACACGAGCTTGAAAAAGCAAGTTGGAGGAGATTTAGTCGCATCAGCTTTGCCATTCATGGCATTTCATCCGTGATGATTGCTTATTCACTTTTTGACATCATTCACAACCACCGTTTTGAATATTTTTACGCTTATTCGCATAGTTCGAAAGCGTTGCCGGTGCATTACATGGTCTCCAGCTTCTGGGAAGGACAGGAGGGTGCTTTTATACTTTGGATCCTCTGGAATGTAATGCTGGGTGCAGTTTTAATCAAGACCAATAAGTTTTGGGAAGCTCCGGTGATGATAGTATTCGCTTTGGTTCAGGCTTTTCTGGTATCTATGATCTTGGGAGTAGTGATTGGCGATCTGAAGATTGGTAGTTCCCCCTTTATATTGTTGCGGGATGCCACACAGGCGCCGATATTCCAGATGAACCCTGATTTCGTGCCGGAAGATGGAACCGGTCTGAATCCATTGCTTCAGAATATCTGGATGGTCATTCACCCACCGACGGTTTTCTTTGGCTATGCATCTGCTCTTATTCCATTTGCATTTTTGATGGGTGGATTGGTGACTAAAAGATATTCTGAATGGATCCGTCCGGCCTTACCTTGGGCTATTTTCTCTGCTATGGTTGTGGGAACGGGTATTATGATGGGGGCTTATTGGGCATATGTGACCCTGAACTTTGGTGGGTATTGGAACTGGGATCCCGTAGAGAATGCCGTGTATGTGCCTTGGTTGATCTTGGTGGCATCTATCCACACCATGATCACTTATAAGAAAAGCGCAACAGCACTGAAGACTTCTATTGTACTGGTTATTCTTTCTTTCATTTTAGTCCTATATGCTACGTTCTTGACGCGGTCGGGCATTTTGGGAGACTCTTCTGTCCACTCATTTACAGATTTAGGACTTTCGGGTCAATTGTTGATTTATCTACTGTTCTTTGCGGTAGTTGCAGTAATCCTTGCGGTTCGGGCCTGGAAACATATTCCGTCTTCAGAGAAGGAAGCAGAAGTGTATTCCCGGGAGTTCTGGATTTTCATTGGGGCTACGACCTTGGGATTGATGGCCTTTCAGGTCATCTTACCTACTTCCATTCCTGTGTGGAATGCGATTGTGGAGAGTTTTGGGGGGATATCAAATATGGCCCCGCCTGCTGATCAGGTAGAATTCTATACAAAATTTCAATTATGGTTTGGAGTGGTATTAGCGTTACTGACTGCGGTTGGACAATTTTTCTGGTGGCAGAAGATGGACAGAAAGGCCCTTAAAGACGCGCTCCTGACACCGTATATTATTTCACTTCTTTTGTCTGCTGCCCTCATTGTGTTGACAAAAGTCTTTGACTGGAAATACATTATTATCATTCTTACCGCTACTTTCACGATCACTGCCAATTCTGTTATCCTCATCAGGATACTGAAGAAATCAACCTTCAAGCTGGCTGGTGGATCATTAGCGCATATTGGTTTGGGAATGATGCTGATCGGAATCATGTTCAGTTCCGGATATTCTGATGTCATCTCCATTAATATGTCGGGCCTGACATATAGCAATAGCTGGGAAGATGAGCTGAACAAGGAACATGTGTTGCTTTGGATCAATAAGCCTACGCAGATGAAGGATTACACCGTAGTTTACAGGGGTCGTCAGAAGAAAGTCGTAGGTATATCAGAGTATGTTCCGTCCAAGATCCTGGAGCCTACCGGAAAAGTAAATGAAGCACTTGCGTTGGAAGATTATAAGGATTATTTCAAAAAAGGTGATAAAGTGAATATTGTGCTGGAGGAAAATGATTACTTCCAGATTGAATATTATCAGAATGAAGTGAAGAAGTTCTCGTTGACACCAATGTCCCAGTTCAATGAGGGAATGGGGGGACTGATATCCTCTCCAGATACAAAGATTTTTATTGATAAGGATCTGTACACTTATGTGGCGGCAATGAATGACTCGGAGGATCCAGAGTGGAAAGAGGACGAACTATACGAAGTAGCTCCTGGCGAGCAGTTTCATGTAGCTGATTATGTGACATACTTTGATGGCGCAGACGTACTGAAGGAATTAGATGGCTATGTATTGCAAGAGGGAGATGTGGCTGTACGTGCCAATCTCAGGATCTTGGACTACGATGTGGAGAAGTTGCTTCAGCCTACGTTTATCATCCGTAATAATCAGGTAGGTAAATTGCCTGTAATTGATAATGAACTAGGGATCAAAATCAGTCTGGAGAATATTCTTCCTGAGGAAAACAAGTTCGTCTTCAAGGTGAATCAATATCAAAAAGATTATGTGGTCATGAAGGCAATTGTGAAGCCCTATATCAATGTCCTTTGGATTGGTACATTGATTATGATCACTGGCTTTTGCGTGGCTATTTACCGTAGATTTGATGAGTTTAAGAAGATGCGGGATAAAGGAATGGAGGTTTAATTAATTTGATCTGCCTATGGGTAGAAAAGATTGGTGAAGTTGAGCACCGTGCCTTTAGGTACGGAATAAACCTTGGAGATCGATTTAAGAGGCATAAGCAATTCATTAATTATAGCAGAATTCATTTTCAATTTTCAAGAAATTAAAAATGCTGTACCTAAAGGCACAGCTACATTCGTTTGCAATTAAATTTCTACCGATATTCTTTCCCTAACGGGACGGAATATGATATAGCCGAGCAGTCCACTTACTTATGGAAGGAATGATCTGTTGACCGTCGTCAGTGCTCTATAATTCGCAACAATGGACAGATTAAATAATTTCTGCTTCTCCTTTTAACTCCAATATTTCATCCAGATACTCCCTCGTATTGGATAATCTTGGTACTTTGTGCTGACCGCCTAGCTTACCTTTCAATCCCATCCACTTCTCAAATAAGCCCATGGGGGCGTGATGAATGATGGGCTCTACCAGCGCCAGGCCTTTATAACGTTTTGCATCATAATCAGAATTGATTTCCCGCAGTTTTTGATCCAATAAACGGTTGAATTCTTCAGCATTGCTTGGTGGATCTCTAAATTCAATGATCCATTCATGGGCACCTTTGGCTCCAGAACTGTCGAAATAAACCGGTGCAGCAGTGAAATTGGAAATAGTGGCTTGAGTCTGTTCTGCTGCAAATTGAATCGCTTTTTCTGCATTTTCCACAATTACTTCTTCTCCAAATGCATTGATGAAATGTTTGGTGCGGCCAGATATCCTGAACCGGTAGGGGGAGATGGAAGAGAATTTTACCGTATCGCCGATTTTATATCGCCACAGCCCTCCGTTGGTAGTAATTACCATTGCGTAATTTTTGTCCACTTCTACTTCAGCAAGTGGGATTACTTGAGGATTTTCTTTGTCCCATTCTTCCATAGGAATGAATTCGTAGAAAATCCCATAATCCAAAAGAAGCAGTAATTCATCAGAATTGACCTGATCCTGTATCCCAAAAAAGCCTTCAGATGCATTGTAGGTTTCCACATAACGCATCTTTTCAGAGGGGATCAGTGCCTTAAAGACACTTCTATAAGGTCCAAATGCTACTGCCCCATGGAAGAATACTTCCAAATTTGGCCAGACTTCAAGTATATTCTTTGCCTTCTTGATTTCAATGATTTTTTGGAGGAGCACTATTGTCCAGGTTGGCACTCCTACCAAACCGGTCACATTCTCATTCATCGTCTCGTGGGCCATTTTCTCGATTTTGGTTTCCCATTCACCCATTAGAGCTGTTTCTAAGGATGGTGTTCGGACAAACTTAGCCCAGATTGGAAGGTTCTGCATGATTACAGCAGAAATGTCCCCAGCTCGTGCACTCCCTTGTGGGTTGAGTGGATTTTTCTCCAAAGTTCCTCCTATTGTGAGGCTTTTTCCTGCAAAAAGCTTAGAATCCGGGTAATTGGAAATGTAAAGGGAAACTAAATCTTTTCCTCCTTTATAATGGCACTCATCGAGGCTTTGGGTGCTTACCGGAATATACTTGCTTCTACTGGAAGTAGTTCCGGATGATTTGGCAAACCATTCAATGTTACTGTCCCAAAGGACATCTTGCTGGCCCGACATCGTCTTTTCGATGAAAGGTTTTAGGCTTTCATAGTCGCTGACAGGTACTTGACGCGCAAAATCTTCATAGCTTTGAATACTGGCGAAATCATATTTGCGGCCAAATTCTGTTTTTTTACCAGAAGCTAAAAGATCTTTAAATATGGTTTGTTGGACTTGAATGGGGTTATGCTTGAAATTTTCAATTTGGTCCAGCCTAGTTTTAAAAATCCAGGTCATGAAAGAATTAAGCATCTCCATTATTTAAAAACTTTTCGTTTTAACTCAAACTGGCTTCCCAAATAGACTTTTCGAACCTGCTCATCCGCTGCAAGTTCTTCCGCTGTTCCAGCTTTCAATAATTTCCCTTCAAACATTAAGTAGGCTCTATCGGTGATGGAAAGAGTTTCGTTTACATTATGGTCGGTAATCAATATTCCTATGTTCTTTGTTTTCAGCTTGGCTACAATAGTTTGGATTTCTTCTACCGCTATGGGATCCACACCTGCAAATGGTTCGTCAAGCAGGACAAACTTAGGATCTACAGCCAGGGCTCTTGCAATTTCTGTCCTTCTCCGTTCACCGCCGGATAGCACCATGCCCAGATTCTTTCGCACATGTGTGAGGCTAAATTCTTCCAATAGACTTTCGACCTTTTCTATGCGCTCTTGCTTGGACATTTTAGTCATTTCCAGCACAGCCATAATATTTTCTTCAACGGACAATTTTCTGAAGACAGATGCTTCTTGTGCCAGATAACCAATACCCCGTTTTGCCCGGCGATACATAGGAAGGCTGGTGATATCGTCATCTTCCAAAAATATTTTCCCTTCATTTGGCTGGATGAGTCCTACAATCATATAAAATGAAGTGGTTTTCCCCGCACCATTTGGGCCTAATAATCCCACAATCTCCCCTTGGCTTACCTCCACAGAGATATCATTCACCACACGGCGGCTTTTATAAATTTTTACTAAATGTTCTGCCCGAAGCACCATAGTCAGTCAAATTTAATGTCTTTCACGTAGAGCTGTAGGCTGCTCTTGTCCCTAAACACATTTTCACGCATCTCTGCAACTATATCAAATCTCATTTTACCCCGAAGCATATTCACCGTTGTCAAATCCGGATCTTTAGTTCGGTCTGCCATTCCAAATCCTAAACAAACAGGAGTTGTAACCTGTCCATCCTGTACGATCTTAAACCGAAGATGTTTGTCTTTTAATACTGCAACATCTTCTGCATATACGTTAGATATTTGAAAGATCGGTTCGGAATTCCCCGGACCAAAGGGCGCCATCTGCTTTAAGATATTGTAAAATTTATAATTTATCTGATCTAAAAGTAATTCATCATCAACTTCTATCACAGGTTTTAAATGGGTATCCAGAATTCGCCGCTTCACCACAGTTTCAAATTTCTCCTGAAATGCAGGGACATTTTCCACCGACAGGGTCAGTCCTGCGGCATACATATGTCCTCCAAACTGATCCAACAGTTCCGCGCATTCTTCAATTGCCTCATAAATATTGAAGTCCACGACCGATCTTGCACTTCCTGTGGCCTTACCATTTGATTCAGTCAGGATGATGGTAGGACGATAATATTTTTCGATGCATCGACTGGCCACAATTCCTATCACTCCCTTGTGCCAGTCCTCCTTAAATAGCACGGTGGAATTCCATTGCCCAAGGACTTCACGAATCCCAATCATTTCAAAGGCTTCCTTAGTGATATTCTCATCGAAGTTTCTCCGGGTAGCATTTACTTCATCCACCACTTTGGCGCGCTCCATGGCGGCCTCTAAATCTGTAGAAATCAGTAATTCTACGGATGCTTTGGCATGTTCGAGCCTTCCTGAGGCATTGATTCGAGGGCCTATTTTAAAAACAATATCAGATATCCCAATATCCTTTTCCAAGTTGCTACGGAGCATAAGCGCCTTCAGACCCGGACGGGGAGTATTATTAATACGATCAAGTCCGTAATATGCCAAAATCCTATTTTCTCCGGTGATCGGGACAATATCTGCTGCAATACTTACTGCTACCAAGTCCAGGTATTGATCGAGCACCGAATTGTCTATTTTTCGGCGTTGTGTAATGGCTTGGATCAATTTAAAACCTACTCCGCAACCGCTCAGTTCTTTATAAGGATATTCGCAATCGTGCCGCTTGGCGTCCAGGACGGCTACTGCATCCGGTAAGGTGTCTCCTGGCGTATGATGATCGCAAATGATAAAATCGACTCCAAGTTCTTTTGCCAACTCCACCTTGCCAATAGCTTTGATACCGCAATCCAAGGCGATGATCAACTTGATACCATTCTCTGCAGCCAATCGTACGCCACGCTCTGAGATGCCATATCCTTCTTTATACCGATCCGGGATGTAGAAGCTTACATGCGGATAAAAGGAGAGCAAGAAGCCATACATCAAAGCTACAGAAGTAGTGCCATCGACATCATAGTCTCCATAGACCATAATCTTTTCTTCATTGGCAATTGCGATCTCTATCCGGTCCACTGCTTCTTGCATGTCCTTCATCAGATAAGGATCATGCAACTGGCTGAGCGTTGGGCGAAAATAATTCTTGGCATTCTCAAAACTTTCCACTCCCCGATTGATCAGCATATTGGCCAGGGTCAGGTTGACATTGATCTCCTTGCTGAGCTGTTCTATGGCCGCTTGTGAGGTTTTAGGTTTATGTTTCCAGACGTACTCCATGCAGCATTGATTATCCTATGTATTGAAATTACTAAATGATTTGGACAGACGAGCGCCCTTTTGTCCCTAAAAGTTGGTGCAGGTAGGCAGAAAAGCTAACTTTTTCCTGCTTTGTATTTTGTCCAAAAATAAACCGGAAAGATTAGGGCTTTAAGTTTCCAATCATTTTTCTCTTGTAATGAAAGTCTTTCATCTTCATGTACTGTTTTGTACATTTTGCCTGCCAATAAACAGTGCCCGATCAGCAAGGCGAAGATGATCGCGTATATTATCAGTTCAGTCATTAGTCTTATCAACGTGTATTAGTCGTCAGGTTGTACAATTCCGCTGCGACTTCAATCTTTCTTCTGAAATATCAAGGCTGCCCAATTGTCCTTACTCTGCTGAGCGATTAGTTCCAGCCCTAGTGGGGAGGCTGTTTCCATGAGGTCAGCGATATCTGTGGTGTAAAATCCACTCAACAGAAGGTGGCCTTTTGAAGCCAACAGATCAACATAAATGGACATCTCGTCAAGAAGTACATTCTTATTGATATTGGCTAATATGATGTCAAATTTCCCTTTAGGATTTACTTCCCGGATCGTGCCCAATGACATCTTGATATTGAGCTGATTCAACTCAAAGTTTTCATTCCCATTTTCTACACACCAGTCGTCAATATCAAAAGCTTCCACTGCGTTGGCACCAAGTAAATGTGCCATTATCGCCAGAATACCAGTTCCGGAGCCCACATCTAAGACCCTTTTCCCCAGATGATCCACTTGCCCTTGATGTCTTAGCATCTGAAAAGTGGTGGCATGATGACCCGTTCCAAAAGACATTTTTGGATTGATGACTATTTCGTGTTTGAAGCTGCTTTGGGAAGGGTGAAAGGAAGCCCGTACATACACTAAATCATCCACAGCAATGGGATCGTAATTTTTTTCCCATTCCTCATTCCAGTTTACCTTGGCAAGAGTCCCTTCTTGTACGGAAACCTGGGCTGCTTGCTGATATTTAGAAATCACAGCGTCAAAAGCTGCCCGGTCAAAGTTGTCCGTCTCCATATAAGCATCGATCCCTTCCTCTGTTTCGAGGAAAGAATCGAAGCCTATTAGTGAAAGCTCAGCGATGAGGATTTCCCGGAATTCTTCCAGACAGTTAATTTTAAATTCCAGGTAATCCACAGATCAGAATGATTTAATAATATCGATGAAGTCTCTCGACTTTAATGATGCTCCGCCGATCAGTCCACCGTCAACATCCGCCTTTGAGAATAGCTCTTGGGCATTCTTAGGATTGCAGCTACCACCATAAAGGATAGAAGTTTCATTTGCGATGTCTTTCCCGTACTTGGATGCAATATGTCTTCTTAGTGCCGCATGCATCTCCTGAGCTTGTTCCGCTGTTGCTGTTTTGCCCGTTCCGATAGCCCAAATTGGCTCATATGCGATCACTACTTGTGAAAACTCTTCAGGACTTAGGTCAAAAAGACTTTCTGTCAATTGGAATTTCACATTCGGTTCGTGAGTTCCGGCCGTTCTGATATCAAGAGATTCACCACAGCAGAAAATTGGTTTCAATCCGTTTGCTAGCGCTTCTTTTACTTTTACGCCCAGCAACTCATTGCTTTCTCCAAAATATTCCCGGCGTTCACTATGACCGATGATCACATATTGTACGCCAAATGATGCTAAAATTTTTGCGGAAACTTCTCCTGTGAATGCCCCACTTTCTTTGTCAGAGCAATTTTGTGAACCAAGGTAAACACCTTTAGTGTCAGCAATCATTTTCTTCACAGGGTAGATATGAGGAAATGGAGGATTCAAGATGGCAATAGCATTGGTGATGTTCTCATCCTTGAACATGTTCAGTATTTCAGAAGTAAGTGTTTGACCTTCTTCAAAAGTCATGTTCATCTTCCAGTTGCCTGCTACGATTTTCTTACGCATAATTTAATTTAATAAGGTTTGATAAATTGGGGATAAGCAATAATTTCCTATAAAATTACAGAAAATGTCCAGTTGGGGAAAATATCAGCCAAATGAGTCAGGAAAAAACTCTTGGTCAACAGCCGAAGCCTTCGAAAAACTCACTACTTTCTGTGCTTATCAAGAGCGATGTTCCTGGGAAATCAGGCGTAAACTTTACGAGAAGGGGATTAAGGATGATAAAGCTGAGCAATTAATCAGAGAATTGATTTCTGAAGAATTTGTAAATGAGGAACGTTATGCGAGATCTTTTGCCCGAGGCAAATTTCGGCTGAAAAGATGGGGGCGAAACCGGATCCGTCTGGAGTTGAAAATGCGAGAGATACCCGAAGAACTTATTCGTAAGGGGATTTCAGAAATTGATCCAGATGAATATTACGACACCCTGCTCACCCAAACGGAGAAAAAATGGGATAGTACCCACGATTCGGACCTATACAAAAAGAAGTACAAAGTCACGCAATACTTGATGGGTAAAGGATTTGAAATGGATCTGGTAGTTGAAGCTTTGGAGGGTTTGATTAAAAAGTCGACAGACGACTGAACACTTTGCCTTGATTCTGTCACGTCCTGATTTATCCTACCTTCGGCCTTTAGGCAGGGTTGATACTTTTTTTATTGTTTTTCTTCTACCTTTTACCTTTTGCATCTCTGTTTACTAACGATATCCTCCGCAATCTCACCTGCTCGATAGATGATGCAACCAATATCGGTCATGCCTATGGCATTCTTGTGACTTTTTTTGTATCCCATTTACCAGACATTAAAATGTCCGGCTATATAATCGATCATGCCTACGGCATTTAAAGGGTTCCGCCCTTGCGCTTGCAGATTATTATGTTTTTTCTATTGAGGGGTCAGAGCTAACCCCTTGGTTGTAGTGACGGTGTCGGTCTGCGAACTGAACACTGCGACTGAATACTGCCACATCCCGCACCCAACACCCAACATCCCACACCCATCATTCAACCATCTCGCTCATTATCTTCGCGGACAGCAGACAAAGGGGAATACCGCCTCCCGGATGTACGGAACCTCCACAGAAAAATAAATTTTTTATAGACGAAGAGTAATTTGCATGGCGGAGGAAAGCCGCAAATTTATTGTTGGAACTGTTGCCATATAATGCTCCCTGCGCACTGGAAGTTTTTGATTCGATCGTTCGTGGATCAAGGATTTCTTCGACTGTAATCAATGCTTCCAGATCAGTCTTCAAATGCCGGTTGAGTTTATGAATAATGTTTTTTCTTGCTTCTGAGGTCAACTTGTCCCAGTCTTGCCCTTGATTATTCGGGACATTGATCATGGTAAACCAGTTCATACACCCGTCAGGCGCATCATCCGGGCAATAGGTGGAGGTGATGTTCAGATAGATGGTAGGATCGGTGTAGATATTGCCCCGCTTGAAAATGTGCTCAAATTCTAAAGGGTAGTTTCCGGAGAAGAAGATATTGTGGAGGTCCAATTCTGGAAAAATTCTGTTTATCCCCCAATAGAATATCAATGCAGAACTCGATTTAGGCTGGCTTAGTAATAGCTTTGGCTGTTTTTGATGGTTGAGAATGGTCTTATAGGCAGTTTCCATATCCATATTGTTTACGATCAAATCTGATAAAACTGATTTCCCGTGTACTTCAATTCCAATTGCTTTCCTATTCTCCACCAGCACTTTTGTTACTTTTTGCCCAAAATGATAGTGTACCCCTAGTTCTTTAGAAAGAGTGAAAAGACTTTGCGTAATATCATGCATGCCATTTTTAGGAAAATAGGCGCCAATGTTGAACTCCAGGTGGGGAATGATATTCAGAGTGGCAGGAGTTTCATATGGATTTGACCCGTTATACGTGGCGTAACGATTGAAGAGTTGCACTACCTTGGGATGAATGAACCGACGTTGATTAGCTTGATCCATGGTTGAGAAAATTCCAAGTTTCCCCAACCGCAAATAGGATTTCAGTGCCTGCGGATTTGTCCAGGTGTTCCAATTATGCAACGAGCGATGCATGAAAAGCGGTGCAAGCCTATCGTAGATAAATGCGGAATCTTCTAAGGCTTTATGAATGGCATGTGCAGGTTGTCCCAGCTTGTCCTGTATCTCATTTGCGAATCGATACAGGTCCGAATAAGCTTTAACGGCTGTCCCATCTTCCCAAAAGTACTGACAGGTTACAGCTAGTTTTTCATATTTGAAATAGTCTTTTGGTTTTTTGCCCGCCAATCGGAATAAATCATCCACCTCTTCCGGAAGTGTGAATAAAGAAGGTCCGGCATCAAAGCGAAACCCGTCTAATCTGATCTCGCTTAATTTGCCCCCTGGATACGAATTTGCTTCATATATATCTACTGTATACCCTTTGATAGCCAGTCTGATAGAAGCAGCCAGTCCTGCAATTCCGGAGCCGATGATTATCGCTTTTTTGGACATAACCGTTTGTTGACTTAAATAAACAAGCTTTGAGCTGAAATGTTAGCGGAGTTGTAGCAATTCCGACCTCATACTCGTAACCATTGTACACAAAACTCCATTCTTTTATGAAAAATTTACTACTTCTTACCATTTTTGTATTTATTCTTTATTCCTGTGATAAGATTGATGAGCCTGAAATCTTGGGTACTTTCTTATTTATTCCAGAAGGGTGTGTGCCGGAGAATGATCCGATGCTAAACTGTAGCAGTTTTGTGACTTTGTCAGAAGGGGGGACAGCAGATATCTTACTGGGCGGTGATATCGTGTATCGAACATCCTATCAATTAAGAGGACAAAAAATCAAAATTGCCAAAAGTGATCAATTTGATAAAAAAATGACATTTGAGCTTCAGGATGATGGCAACCTAAAAAACATTGAAGATAATTCTGTTTGGGTGAAAGAGGATTGAGAGGTGAAAAAGTAACAAGCTCCAGGTCAGTTCTCCCGTTAATAGGAGTGGAGTAATCTCTAAAACTAATAGTATAATAGAGTGAAGCCTAGCCGTTAGGCTTCACTCTTATTGGTATGGTGGGAACTCTAGTGACAATACAACTTTGCCTGGCTGCAAAGGGTGGTCTTCCGTTTTCAGTGTTCCGCCCTGTGATCCAATGAGTTAGTGTTAGTGGAAGCTTAACGGATCATCGTGGATTACATCAAAGTTTTTCGAATATTCTTCTGAAACTAGTAGCTTCCGAGAGCCTTGCATGTAGTTCTGCAATGGGCACCCGTTCCTGCTCTGTGGTGTCCCGGTGTCGGATGGTTACTGTATTGTCTTCCAAAGTTTGGTGGTCCACAGCGATACAGAATGGCGTACCGATCAGATCCTGACGTGCATATCGCTTACCGATTGATGCAGCATCCTCATAGATGATGTTGAAATCGTACTTGAGCAATTCTACTAGTTCTTGCCCTTTTTCCGGTAAACCATCCTTTTTAGTAATCGGAAGAATAGCCGCCTTCACTGGGGCGATTGCGGGATGTAGCTTCAGATAAGTCCGGCTCTTTTCTTCGGTGGTTTCTTCCGTATATGCGTTGCAAAGCGTCAATAAGAACAATCTATCTGCCCCAATTGAAGTTTCGATTACATAAGGAATGTAATTCTGGTTCACTTCAGGATCGAAGTATTGCTGCTTCTTACGGGAATATTCCTGATGGGATTTCAGGTCAAAGTCAGTTCTGGAATGGATGCCTTCCACTTCTTTAAACCCAAAAGGAAAATCAAATTCAATATCCATGGCAGCATTTGCATAATGCGCAAGTTTCTCATGATCATGCTTACGGAGCTTTTCCGGAGGAATTCCAAGCGCTAAATGCCATTTCATTCTTGTTTCTGCCCATTTCTGATACCATTCGAGTTCGGTGCCCGGACGTACAAAAAATTGCATTTCCATTTGTTCGAATTCACGCATACGGAAGATAAACTGCCTGGCAACAATTTCATTTCTGAATGCTTTTCCTATCTGTGCAATTCCGAAAGGGACCTTCATCCGCGCAGTTTTCTGCACATTCAGGAAGTTGACAAAAATCCCCTGAGCAGTTTCCGGTCTCAGGTAGATTGTGGTCGAATCTTCAGCCACTGAACCTACTTGGGTAGAGAACATCAGGTTGAACTGACGGACCTCTGTCCAGTTGGATGTGCCGCTTACTGGGCATTTAATTCCTTCATTGACGATCAGATCTCTGACGCCGGTAAGGTCTTCGGCTTCCAGCAATCTTGCAAGATTTCCCGTTAATGCATTGGCTTTTGCTATATCTCCTGCTCTTTCAAATACCGCTGCATGCTCTTCTACGAGTACGTCGGCACGATAGCGCTTCTTGGAGTCCTTGTTATCGATCATGGGATCGTTGAAGCTGTCCACATGGCCGGAAGCTTTCCAAGTAGTAGGATGCATAAAAATCGCGGCATCAATGCCCACTATATTTCCTTCTACCCGGGTCATGGTTTCCCACCACAGCCGCTTTAGGTTGTTTTTCAACTCTACACCGTAAGCTCCATAGTCATATACCGCCTGAAGGCCATCATATATTTCAGAACTGGGGTATACAAATCCATACTCTTTGGCATGGGAAATAATATCTTTCAGTTGTGCGTTTTCCGCGGGAGTTTCAGTTTTTGCCATAGCGGCAAAAATAAGGAAACTAATTGAAATCTAAGGAGGATCAATTTTTCAATTTTTTTCTTTTAGTAGGTAAACAAAAAGAAAAGCCAAGATTTCATCTGAAATCTTGGCTTTGTCATTCGTGGTTAAATTTAGGATCTACCTAAATGTATATTTGAAGCCAAATCCTGCACGGAAGTAATCTCCATGATCAGTAGCTAATATAGGAGCTGCTTCAAGCACTAAGCCCAAGTTCTTGCTGTTAAAAGGAGTAATATGAAGTCCGATAGGAATAGCTACATAGATGTCGTCATCATCATCGTGTTTATTGTTATTACGATCATCATCCAGCCCTAATCCCAGTCCTGCATAGAAGTTGACATCATCCCGCTGTACAATATTGTAAGCGCCCATTAGCTCGACGCCAATATCACCTCCGGTTCCGATTCTGCCTTCCCCAAAGAGTTGCTTGGAAGGGTCTGTACCGACTGTGACAAAGGTCTCCGAACTTTGGATATTGACTCCGGCACTGATCTGAGCTTTGGAAATAGAAATAAAAGCAAACAGAGTGATGGATAGAAGTAGTAATTTTTTCATGATTCAGTTTTTTATTCACCTCATCTTCCCAAAATCCTGGCCAAAAACAGTTGGCATTACCAGCCTCCTTCTGATTTTGAGATTCGACACCCTCTTTTTGCGCTTACAAACGAGGCTTCAATGATCTTCAACACACTGATGGTCTGTGGAATGGTAACCTTCAGTGGTTCGCCTTTTAAAATAGCGTCTGCGACATTTTGATATACTATTCTATAATCGCCAGGAACAGTTTCATACGGTTTTACTTCTTCATTAAAGAAGATCTTTCCCCATTTTTCCTCAGTTTCCTGTCCCCAATCAGCACCAGTAGGTTTTTGACCAGCTTTAAAAGCTGCTTCTTGAACATCTAGACCAAATTTCTGGTAGGAGCCTTTCTTGCCCAACAGTAAAAATTTTGGAGTGGATACATTTACTAAAACTCCTGCCGTCACTCTGGCTTTGAGGGAACCATAATCAAGGATTATATCAAAGTAATCATCTGCAACTGCTCCTGAACGTTGCTTGCGTATGTCTGCCTGAATCCAGTTTGGCATGCCAAAGAGCAATACTACCTGATCAATAAGGTGTGATCCCAGATCAAAAGTAATCCCATTTCCAGGAACATCTTTCTCTCTCCAATTTTCAGAGACATCCGGGCGGAACCGGTCAAAATGAGATTCCAGATAGACCAACTCACCGAGATCTCCCGAGCTGATGAGCTTTTGAAGGGTCATAAAGTCCCCGTCAAATCGCCGATTATGAAATACCGAACAGATTAAGCCCTTCTTTTCAGCAAGCCGGTGTAATTCCTCTGCTTCATGCGAATAAATCGTCACCGGCTTATCCACCACCACATGCTTTCCTGCTTCGAGGCATTGCTTTGCCATGGGGTAGTGAAACTCATTAGGGGTAGTGATTACGATCAGGTCTGCTGCGTCAGCATCCAATAATTCATCCAGACTTCTGTAAGTAGTCACTCCTGGATAGCTTTCTTCACATCGGTTGGTATGCCGCTCCACCGAAGCGACCAGACGGAGATCCGGACACACTTGGATAAGGGGGACATGCATTTTTTCGGCTACGGAGCCAAATCCGATGATGGCAGTTTTGATGGGATTACTCAGGTTCATAGTTATAGGTTCATTTCATGCGCCTTGTTTACCAGTTCAATTCTGGAAGAAACTTGCATTTTGGAATGGATGTTTTTGCGGTGAGTTTCGATCGTCTGTTGGCTCAAGTTTAGTATTTCGGCTATTTCTTTGTTTTGATTTCCATCTTTAATCAGTTTTATGATCTCAGTTTCCCTTCGGGAAAGTTTATATTTCATCCGGAAAGCATCGAAATAGGCTCCGTTATTGGCCTGTTTTTTTACCCGGTCAAAATTGTGCATGTAGCGTCCTTCATATACCTCCCGAATGGTGAAAATCAGTTCATCCGGATCAGCATCTTTGAGTATAAATGCATCTACAAATTTGTCAAGGCACTTCTTGTAAATTTTCTCCTCATCATACATGGATAATACGATGACCTTTAAATCAGGATGATACTGCTTACAGTGATCTAATACACCAAAACCGTCCAGAATAGGCATATTCAGGTCAGTAAGGACAATATCTACTTCATTTTCATCCAGATAATTACATAGATCTTCACCATTCCGAAAGATGCCCATGACAAACAGGTCCTTTTCTTCTTCCAGAATACCTTCTATGCCTTTTGCAAATAATGTGTGGTCGTCAGCCAGGGCAATCCTGATCATGATGAATGGGTTATACTTAGTGAGGGTCGATTAAAATCCAAATTAGATTCTATAATTCATTTTGGCAAGGTTAAAATAATTTGAGTGCCTTTACCCGGTGAAGAATTGATGGCAAATTCACCTCCGATCGTCTCCATTCTTTTTTTGAGGTTATGCAATCCACTACCTGTTGATTGAAGGGAAGTATCGAATCCTTTGCCATTATCCCGAACGGAGATCTGCCGAAGCCCAACATTTTTGAAGAATGTAATTTCAATTTTATCTGGGGAAGCATGTTTAATGGCGTTGTTCAGGCACTCTTGAATCACACGGATCAAGATGAGTTTATGATCTTTTGGTAGCTGATCCAGGTCGGTTTTGATTTCCAGGGTTGTTTCACAGAATCCTGTGGATTGGATCCGTTGGAGTTGCTGACTGACAAACTCACTGATGCTGATGGTTTCTACCCAATCCAGGTTCAGTCTTTTGGAAAGTTGTCTGACTTCCTGAATGACCATGTTCAGAATTTCTTTCCCTTCTTCCCGCTTGTGTTCTTTGAGTGATCCAAAGTTAAGTTTGGCCAATGACAATAATTGTCCGATGTTGTCATGAAGCTCCCGCCCGACATGGGTAAGGGTTTCCTGCTGAATTTCATTTTCAATGTTCAGCAAGGTTCTTTCATGCTCGGACTTGATCTGATCCAGTTTCTGTCTGTTTTGTGCTTGTCTTTGCCTGTGGATAAATACCATAGAAATTATGAAAGTGGACATAATTCCTCCCAAGAACAAGGTAGAGAAAATGATAACATATACCTGATATTCAGTGGCTATCATAAGAAGGCTCGTTTTCGAATATTCTTGGTAAAAGAGGCGAAGCTATACTCAACGTAAGAACTACTAAATTGATGATTATCATCCCATCTCCAATTTGTTGCAATGCCTTACCTAGTACTGGATTTACTTCATATAGATATAGCAGGGCGACAGAACTGATATAACTCAATGAAAAAGCAAACATAATGAAGGTCATCTGCCAGAAAGAAGGTAATCTGAGGGGGTTGCTGGCTAAATATCGTTCGTGAGTAATCATATTTATGAAATACAATCCGCTTCCTATCAATATCATATTAGCTCCAATCGAAAATATAATGGGCTGATGAAAATAGAGTGGTTCAATGCCAGATACTTGAAGTAAACATGCTGCTGTTATGAAAATTAAAATCATCCAGTCCATGTATTTCTTTTTTGAAGGCTCCAACCATGCCCTGATCAATATTAAATAAAGAACAGCTCCTATCTGTCTCCTTGCTATATTAAAAAGCCAAAGATTAAAATGGGGATATTCAGTATTTCCTAAATACGCATTTACTGATTTTTTGAATTCGAAGTTGTAATTCGTATAAGCTCCCATATTTTCATGAAACACAGTTGAGAATACAATTAGCAATGGTAGCCAATAACGAATATCCCCTTTCTTTTCCTTTGGTAATTTGGTGAAACAAGTAACCCCAATGATTAATAGCAGATCGGCTGGTATTAAAAACTCCCAATAGGAAAGGAAGAAATACTCGATTAACCTGCTTTCCATTCCTAACTATCTGAAGGTTCAGCTTCACAGATGTAAGGGCACTCTACACCTCCGCACTCGTATTCATCCAGTTCTCCATCTAGTTCAAGTCTAACCACTTTTTTCCCTTCCAGATTCGCTGGAAACATCACTAATGTCATCTGCCCCACATAAGCAGCCGCTTCTTTTGGATGAACTTTTCTAGCAGTTTCATCTGTATATTCAGTGATAAAAAATTGGATACCTCCCACTTTGGGATCTTTATCTACTTTGGCCAATAATTCTTCCAAAGTTTCTTTGTCAAAAAACACCCAATCTGTCTGGTTGTCTTTGTCTTTTTTTAACTTTCCCTGTGCCGGCTTCCCTTTTTTGACCTCTGAATCATACTTTGCTTTCATGGCTTCGAAGTCCTTCTTAGATATTTTCATGGGCTAATGAGATTAACTTATTGTTTAGTAGATAGATTATTCCGAAAAGATAATAAATTTTCTACGCAACGGGCAATAAAAAAGGAGCAGGTTAGTCGCCTGCTCCTTCGCTTTAGAATAAATAACGTTTATGCCAATTTCTTAGCTTCTTTCGAAGTATTCTCTTGATCGATCTCTCGTTTCATCAAATCCACTACAATAGGTGTTGCAATGTAAATAGAAGAATAGGTACCTACCAGAATACCAACAAATAAGGCAAATGCGAAGCCTCTTAATACTTCTCCGCCAAACATCAACAACACGATCACCACAATCAATGTTGTGAAGGAAGTAATCAACGTACGACCCAGTGTTTGGTTAATAGCATCATTGAAGACTTTGACCAACTTGTGTGTACCGCGATTTTCAATGTTTTCACGGATACGGTCAAATACAATTACTGTATCGTTGATCGAGTAACCAATTACTGTCAGCACTGCCGCAATAAATACTTGATCTATTTCAAATGTAGCTCCAAAAGCACTGGCAATAGCGAATGCCGCAACCACAAACAACGTATCGTGGATCAATGCAACTATTGAAGCCAGTGAAAACTGCCACTTGCGGAACCTCAAGAGGATATATAGGAAGATCGCTATTATGGCCGCAACCATTGCTTCTACAGAGGATGCTTTGATGTCGTCTGCCACTGTAGCCCCGACTTTGGATGATCCGGTGATTGCAAATTGCCCGGCCCCCAATTGTTTGGCGTCTTCAGTATAGGTAAGACCAGTTACATTGGCGATACCTTCTTTTACTTTAGTTTCCACCTCTATATTGGAGGCTGCATCATCTTCTGTCACCAGATAAGAAGTAGTTACTTTCAGTGTACTATTTGATCCATAAGTTTTTACTTCTACCGATCCATCAAATTCACTGTCCAACCCGCTTTTCAAGTCAGACGCAGCTATTGGCTCATCAAAGGCCACTATGTATGATCTACCACCTGTAAAATCAACACCAAACTTCAACCCGTTCACAGCTGCGATTCCAAAACCAATAATAATAATGAAAGAAGAAACCAGGTAAGCTACTTTCCGTTTGTTCAAAAAGTCGATATTCATTGAACTTAAAGCATTTTTAGCAAATGGAGTTGCAAAACTAATTGAGCTCTTGTCCCCCTTCTTTGTCATCCACGATACTATCACTCTTGTAATAAATACTGCAGAGAAGAATGATGAAGCGATACCAATCATCAATACGATTGCAAAGCCTTTTACTGGACCTTGACCCAAAGCAAAAAGAATAGCACCTGTTAAGAATGTCGTAACATTGGAATCCAGAATAGAAGAGAATGCTTTATCGTAGCCAGCATTAATAGCGGCCATTAAACCCACACCGTTTCGAAGCTCTTCTTTGATCCGCTCAAATATTAGGACGTTTGCATCAATTGACATACCAATTGTCAACACAATACCTGCGATACCTGGCAAAGTCAAAGCTGTACCCAACTGTGCCAATATTCCTAAGATAAAAAAGATGTTGAATACTAGAGCTGCAACCGCTATGAGTCCACCTTTAGCATAGTATGCCATCATGAACAATACTACGATGCTCAACCCGGCTACCATTGAAAGCAAGCCTTGGTTCAATGCTTCTTTACCCAAAGTAGGGCCAATAATGCTTTCTTCTACAATCTGTGTTGGTGCTGGAAGGGAACCTGACTTTAGGATATTCGCCAAATCTTGGGCCTCTTGTAGCGTAAAATTACCCGATATTTCTGACTGTCCGGTTGGGATTTCACCATTGACGACAGGTGCAGTATATACGAAATCATCCAGCACTACAGCGATTCTTCTTCCTGTATTTTCTGCTGTAAGTTTTCTCCATTTTCTGGCACCGTCAGCATTCATTTGCATAGACACTGCTGGTCGGGATGTCTGATCCAATACCTGACGGGCGTCTGTCACCACGTCACCTTCAAGAGGAGCATCATCTGAACCCCGTATTGATTTAATGGCATACAATTCCAATATTTCAGAACCATCTTCTGCTTTTAATGGCTTCACGCCCCAAAGTAATTTGATGTCTCTTGGAAGTAATGCTTTATAATCTGGATTCTTGATGATTCTATTGATAGTCATCGTATCCGCAATGTCGTAAGCTAATCCATAGTTGGGCTTTAGCAGAGATAATAGTGGAGAGCTGGTGCTATTCGGATTCTGAGGATCTATCTGCTCTAACTGCTTCTCTAATGCATTTTTTAAAGAATCTTCTGCGGAAGGATTCTCAGTAGCTGTAGTGTCTGTTGGAGTAATCGAATCAGCTTGAGCTGCTTCGGGTTTAGTGTTCTTTTGTTGGGATAGCCAAGCAGCGTTGATGGATTCAAGGGCGCCCCCAATCTCATTAGGTTCAGCTACTTCCCAGAATTGAAGTTTTGCTACTCCCTGAAGAAGGTTTCTTACTCTTTCCTGATTGTCTACACCCGGTAGTTCGATCTGGATTCTGCCTGAGCCCTGAATCCGTTGAATATTTGGCTGAGAAGTGCCAAAACGGTCTATACGTGTCCGAAGGATATTGAATGAACGTTCTATCGCATTCTCCACTTCGGTGCCAATGATCTCCAAAATTTCGGAATCTGATGATTCTAAAGAAATTCGGCCTCTGTTTGCTGCAGTTGCAAAGATGGTGCTCAGCTTCTTACCTGGATTGTTCCGTTGCCAAGCCGTGTAGAATAAATCTACATACTTTGAATTGGAAGATTTTGCTGCTTCTTTAGCTTCTTCAACAGATTTATTGAAGGCTGCATCCTTTGGATTTCCTGCGAGACCTTTCACAATTTCTACCGGAGAAACTGCCAATGTCACGTGCATACCGCCCTGAAGGTCCAAACCTAGACCAAGTTCGGTTTCCTTTACTTCCTGATAAGTGAAATTAGCACCAAGGAAATTATATACCGGTTGTCTCCAAATGGAGTCCAAGTAACTTTGTCTTTTCGTGAAATCAACATTGCCGGAGGCATCTGTCGCATAAATCTGCGCTTTCTGCTGGATGTTGTTTGATACAAATGTGAATGACAGATAGTACAGGCATAGTGCTGTTACAATCACCGTCAAAAACACAATGACACCTTTGTTTTGCATGAGTAATAGATATTAATAATTAATTGTAAATACGGAAATAAGGCTGTACTACTTGCAGCAATACAACAGCGGGAGCCAAGAAATAAGCAGACCTTTAAGGTCCTTTGGTGGATATGATTCGCTCAAAAAGTACCTCAGCGAATTGAGTGGGGTGCAATGAAATCGCTGATTCGGAGACAAATGAATTGCCCTCAACGTGCACCACTTCATAAATTAAATGCAAAACGGAATGCGAAATATGCACCACAAATGGAACTACTGCATCCACCGCTACATTCAAAAATGTTTGGTCCTGGTCGTGCTGTGAAGAATTGGCTTTCTTTTCTGTCGAAACAGTATGAGCATTTTCAGGAATATACTCTACACTTGAAATAAACAAACAAAATAGCATAGCGAGCATCAATGTGATGCGTTGCTTGAACAATTTGCTGTTTCGGGTTGGAGTATTCATTCACCGCAAATATATGGATTATTTTATTTCTTGCCCGTAATCCAGTGAAAATTATCTGCTTTCACTTAAATCATTTAAATGTTTAATAATCAGAGACTCAGCCTTACATTGAGGTTCGGGCCCTTAAGTAAGTCCTGATCACTTCAAGTGCTTTGTCGAAGTTGTGGTTATTTGGCACTATCAGATCTGCATCGTTCTTGAACGGCTTTATATATTTTTCGTAGGTAGGCATCACATGCTGTTCATATCTGTACAACACATCATCCAGGTCATATCCCCGCTCTACTTTGTCACGGATTATTCTTCGCTTGAGTTTGATATGATCTTTGGCATCAATAAAAATTTTTAGATCAAGAAGTTCAGTTAATTCCGGATAGTATAACACAAAAATCCCTTCTACCACCACTATAGGTGAAGAGCAAAAAGTTAACAGTTTTGGTTTCTTTGCGGGGTTGTTAAAGGTATACTCCTCCCGTTGAACAGTTTCTCCTGCCCTGATTTTTTTAATATCTGCGGCATATTCTTCAAAGTCAATGCTTTCTGGCCTATCAAAATTGTGCACACCATGCTCATCAATTGGTTGTAATTCTTTCGGCCTGTAATAGTTGTCCTGAGATATCAAGCAAACTTCCCCCGGGTCAAACGAATTAAGAAGACGCTCTAAAAACAAGGTTTTTCCTGAAGCTGATCCCCCAGTGATCCCGACAATGAATGGTTTTTGCATGGACAAAGTTAAATCATTTTCAGGCTTTTCAGAATTTTATACTGTCCAGAAATGCTGTCAATTTTCGGACTGCCTTTCCCCTGTGCGAAATTTGATTCTTTTCCTCCAGCGTGAATTCTCCAAAAGATTTAGAATAGCCGTCCGGGAGAAAAATCGGATCATACCCAAAACCTCCATTTCCAATCCGCTCAGTGAGAATTTTCCCTTCTATGGTGCCTTCAAATTTATACTTTTCTCCCTTATACAAAAGCGCGATTACAGTCCGGAATTTAGCGGCTCGATTACTTGAATTTTGCAGGTTTCTCAGCAGTAAATCAATGTTCCGTTCATCACTTCGAGGTTCGCCTGCATATCGTCCGGAGTATACCCCAGGTTTACCTTCTAATGAATCAACTTCCAAGCCTGAATCATCTGCAAAGCAATCTATGCCATAATGTTCTTTTACATAGGTAGCTTTCTGGAAGGCATTATGCTCAAGCGTATCTCCAGTCTCGGGTAATTCTTCAGTACATCCAATTTCTTGTAAGGAGACGATTTGTATTTTATCACCAAGGGCAGCTTTTACTTCTTCCAGTTTCTTGGCGTTATTAGTGGCAAAGCAAATTTTCATACTACAAAAATAGAAGAAATGGTGAATGTTTGGTGCTTGATGTAGGATGCTTGATATGAGGTGTTGGGTGCCTGATGTTGGGTGTGTGATGTAGGGTGCGGGAAGACAGGAGAAGAAGTAGGAGGAAGGAAGTACGTCATCGGTAGGGATGAAGCCGGCCTACCCCCTATAGGTTTCAGGGCTACGCTCCTTGATTATTGATGATCTGCGCCGCCGTTCGTGTCACGAACGGCTTCAATAAACGTGCGTGAGCACACGAACGACAGCGAACACACTGGGACCGAATATTGCCTTCTTGATTATTGATACTTGCTAGCCTCCCCAACTACCCACTTCATATTTTACAACCTCCCACCTTCCCACCTTCCCAACTCCCACTTATTAAGCTTTTGTAAATCCTACTAAATCACTATGTGGAGCAATATTATTCGGTTAATTTGTGGCATCGGGTTTAAGAGAATTGTATGAAAAAGATAACTATTTATTGTGGATCCAGAACAGGGCACAGCTCCGTGTATGAAGCGGGGGCAAGGGCATTGGCTCAAGAAATGATCAAGCGGAAGCTATGTTTGGTATACGGTGCCGGTAGAGTAGGATTGATGGGGGTGATGGCGGACGAAATGCTGAACTCATGCATGGAGGTGATCGGAATTATTCCCCAGAAGTTGGTGGATAGGGAAGTAGCTCATGATGGATGCACAGATCTGGTGATTGTGGAGACGATGCGGGACCGCAAGTGGCTGATGGCCGAAAGAGGTGATGGATTCATTGCCATGCCCGGAGGCATTGGAACTTTGGAAGAGCTCTTTGAGATCATGACACTGAATCAACTTCTATATATTCAAAAGCCGCTGGCGCTCTACAATGTTAATGGATATTACGATAAACTGATTGCCTTCTTGAAGCATGCGATGGAGGAAGGTTTTATGTATCCAGAGCAGGAGGAATTGCTCATCATATCTGATGATCCTGTAGACCTGCTCGACCAGATGGAGGCTTATCAGACAAAAATTCCAGCAGACTTTTAAAGAATATTGAGCGGCTTGTGAATTGATAGTATAAAGTATAAAAATGGTCTGATCAAAGGGTTGCGTCCCTAACCAAATTAACTTTTGGCGAATTCTAAGATGGTGCCTGCAAAGGCAGGAGTGGCCTGTTGAGCGTCGGCAGAGCACAATTATCTACTACAAACGACTAACCAATTGCCTTAAAGGGAAAAATATCGATAATTATCTGATTGGCTGTCAAACTGCTATTTAAAATCATCCTAAATAGATAATTTCTTATTTTTGCAGTGCAACAGCTTTATGATGATTCAAAAGATATTTCCACTTGATAAAAATTACATTCTTCGACAGGCTCAGTCAGAGTTGGAGGAGGAATTGATTGATCGGATGGTTTTTGAATTAAAACGATCCTACACACTTTTGTACAACCCTTTGCAATTGATGGATCAAACGTATATGCAGATTTTAGACACGTTTGATTTTCACAGAGAGCGTGTTCGACTGATCTATAGACAACTGTGCGGAATCTACCGCTACAAGCATGGCGACAATCAATTGGAAATGCTTTTTGACGGAAGAAGCCATTTGGAGAAATTTAAAGAGGATTGGTCAGAAGCGTTTTTGGGATACCTCAGAGAATTGGGTATCTACGAGCAATATGTGAAAACGATGCTTCGCATGACTTTACTTTTTGATACGGAAGCTCGGGCCGAATGGGCAGAAAATCATTGCAAAGCTTTCGTTAATCAATACTTCGACTTGAAAGTGGTGAAAAGACAAGGAGAGCTACTATTGAAAATTGGGTGATCCTTCATCCTTTTGCAATTCTGTTCTTTTTCATGTGTTTATAATTACTTTTATCGGACACATGATTGTCTGTCTCCTGCAGGTTCAATTTCATTTTTGTCCGTGAAAGGACAATTAATTCCACCTTCGAACAAGAGGAAAGTTATAATCTTCTATTTCAAATCAATCATTCTATAGTGATCTTCCTTCTGAAAACGCTCAGGTATGGATAGCAAGATGGATTTTCTGATCGCCTGGATAAGTACGTTTTTGGTGAAGTTTTTTGTGACTACTAAGCTGATTTCCCGTACAGGCTCTGGTGCGTCAAATCTCCTTAGGTTCTGGTTGTCTTCTTTGCCTATCACTGCCATCTCTGGCACAAGTGTATAGCCAACACCTTTGTCCACTAATCTTGTTAATGATTCGATGGAACCACTTTGGAATTCAAATCCAAAGTTATTGCTATCACCTCTTTTATTACAAATCGATAAGGTTTGTTCACGAAAGCAATGTCCCTCATCAAGAACCAGAATCTGGTTGGGATCGAGCATTGCAGGAATAATATGAACCCGCTTTAAAAATGGGTGGTCTTTTGGGAGGTATAAGAGAAAAGGCTCGTAGAATAAAGGAATTTCCCGGATAGATTTCTCTTCCAATGGAGTGGCAAGTAACCCAATATCCAATGTTCCACGCTGAAGATCCTGAATGATTTCAGAGGTTTGCATTTCCCGGATTTTAAGTTTCGTCTGGGGGTTTGACTTCACAAATTCCGGTAGAAACAGTGGGAGTAAGTAAGGGGAAATGGTTGGGATCACGCCAAGTGTAAATTCTCCTTCAAGCGATTCTTTCTCGTTGAGTACAAATTCCTTTAATTCGGAAACTTCTTTAAGAATTTTTCTGGCCTTTAAAATGATCAAACTACCTGCGGTGGTCGGTTGAAGCGGCTTTGCATCGCGATCAAAAATTTTGACCCCGATCTCATCCTCCAACTTTTTCACCTGCGTTGTAATATTCGGCTGCGATATATTGCAGTTCTCCGCTGCAGTTACAAAATGTCTGAAGTTGTCTAAGGCAATGATGTATTCAAGCTGGGCTAGTGTCATATAAGTCAAAGTTATGAATAGATAAATATTATTAATTTGATTTATGTAAAAATGTAGGACAACTTTGTAGTACAAATTTGAAAACATAAACTTATTAATATTATGAACAACAGAATGCTTGGCTTGGGAGCTGAATTCCCGGCTTTCGAAAAAACCGCAGTAGTTTCAAGAGAAAAAGGACAAGAATTCAAGACAATCAGCAATGATATCCATACTGCCGATGGCAAATGGATGGTAATGTTCTGGTGGCCCAAAGATTTTACTTTTGTATGCCCTACAGAAATTGCGGAATTCAATAAAAATGCCGGTGAATTTGCAGACAGAGATGCAGTATTGGTAGGAGCTTCTACTGATTCTGAATTCGTTCACTTGGCTTGGAGAAACAACCACGAAGACCTTCGTGACCTTAAATTCCCAATGCTTGCAGATACTTCTAAGTCACTTGCAGAAGAACTTGGAATTCTTGAAGCAAACGAGAAAATCGCTTACAGAGCTACGTTCATCATTGATCCTCAGGGAATCATTCGTTGGGTATCTGCCTACGATCTTTCTGTAGGAAGAAATGTAGAAGAAGTGTTGAGAGTACTTGACGCACTTCAGACTGACGAGCTTTGCCCATGTAACTGGGAAAAAGGTGAAGCTACTTTGAACCTGAACTAATTTCAGATCCAAAATTTAACTGCAAAGGAGGTCTGAGGGTCTCCTTTGCTTGTTTAACCCTAAATCTAAAACCATGGAAGTAAAAAATATAAATCAATCAGTCGCCGAACTTTTGGAAGTGGTGGGGCTGAATGAGGAATTTACCAATGAATCTTTACAAAATCTGGGCGATGCTGATTCCAGGTATTTGAAAGATTTGAAGCTTAATTTCAAGACCATCCTCAAAGGAGAAAAGCTAACTCAAAAAGAAGTGGCTTTGATGGGCTTGGCACTTGCCGCAAACGCCGCAAATAATCCACTTCAGAAGTTCTTCAGAAAATTAGCTGAGGCTAATGAAGCCAGTGTTGCCGAAATCGGTGAAGCTGTAGCTTGCGCATCATTGCTCAGCAGCAACAATGTGTTGTACCGGTTCCGTCATTTCGTAGAAAAAGAAAAGTATGGACAGATTCCCGCCAGACTTCGCATGAACATCATGATGAATCCTGTGCTGGGAAAAGAGTTCTTCGAACTGATCTCCACAGCTGTTTCGGCAGTGAATGGCTGTCAGATGTGTGTGGCTTCCCACGAAAATCACTTAATTGAACTGGGAACCAGTGAAGAACGAATCTTTGAATCCATCCGAATGGCTTCTGTTATTACGAGTTTGGTCAAAGTGATTTATTAAAGAACTATAGGCCGGTATAAAAATGTAAAACCTCCCAGTGCTTGGGAGGTTTTTTTATTAAGTCTATAATCAAGGAAGTTTTTTTCATCAGGAAAGAAGTAACTGTCGATTTCCTCAATCGAGAAATGAATATCATAAAGCCATTTCTCCCCGGTCTGTGTCACACAGACCGGAATCTAAAGTAATCAAAGAATGTGGCCTCTGAGGACGCAGAGGTTAAATAAAAAGTGGTCTGTGAGGACACAGAGGTTAAATAAAAAGTGGTCTGTGAGGACACAGACCACGGAGTGTTTGTAAGTGATTACTGCAAACTGCGACTGCCCACTACTTTTTCCCCCATTCCGTATGGAAGATTCCTTCACGGTCTGTACGCTCATATGTATGCGAACCAAAATGGTCCCGCTGCGCTTGGATCAGGTTGAGCGGTAACTTATTTGAAGTATACGCGTCAAAATAGCTCAGCGCACTGGATAAGCCAGGTAGAGTAATTCCACTTTTGGCTGCAAAAGCCACTACTTCACGAACAGCTGGTAAGGTGCCTTGTACTTTTGGTACAAAAGAAGGAGAAAGTAGCAGGTTTGGAAGCACATTATCTTCGGTATAGGCTTCGGCAATATCAGCTAATAATCCTGCGCGGATAATACATCCAGCTCGCCAGATTTTAGCAATAGTAGCCATGTCCAAATCGTACCCATATTCTTTGGAGGCATAGGCAAGCTGATGCAGTCCCTGCGCATAAGCGATAATAAAAGAAAAGTATAACGCTTGTTCCGCTTGGCTAATCAATTCGGCCTTGGCAATCGGAGTAACTTCTGGGCGCAAATAAAGCTCATCCGCAGTAATCCGCTCCTCTTTCAATGCCGATATCTCCCGCATGCTTACCGCCATGTCGATTGTGGGTACCGGTATGCCCAGGTCCATTGCATTCTGTGAGGTCCACTTGCCTGTTCCTTTTTGCTTGGCTTTATCCAAAATCATGTCTACCAAATCAGCGTCTGTTAGCTCATCTTTCTGTGTGAAAATCTCTGCAGTGATTTCTACTAAGAATGACTGCAGGCGGCCTTTGTTCCACGAATCATACACCTGGTGAAGTTCTGAATTTGAAAGATTACCGGATTTCCGGAGCAAATCGTAAATCTCGGAAGTCAGCTGCATCATGGCATATTCAATTCCATTATGCACCATTTTTACGTAATTTCCCGCAGATTTTGGACCGAGATATGCTACACATGGCTCGCCTTTGTATTTCGCAGATACTGCCTCAAATATTGGTTTTACATGAGCATAGGCTTCTTTATCACCGCCCGGCATAATGCTCGGACCTTTTCTAGCACCTTCAGCACCCCCCGAAACTCCAGATCCAAAGAAGTGAATTCCCTTATCCTTCAGATAAGCCTCTCTACGATCAGTGTCGGTAAAGAATGAATTTCCACCATCTATGATAATGTCACCTTGAGCAAGAAATGGAAGAAGGCTTTCGATGGCCTGATCTACAATTTTGCCTGCGGGCACAAGCAGCATGATTTTTCTGGGAGAAGTCAATGCCCCAACAAAAGTTTTAATATCCGTGGAAGCGCTCACTTTCGCCAGATCTCCACCTTCTTCTTTCAGTGCATCAACCTTCTCAGGGTCCAGATCGTAACCGAAAGCCTTAAAATTATTGTCAGCGACATTCAAAATAAAATTTCGCCCCATCACTCCCAGGCCAACTAATCCAAAATCATAATTTTTGTACTCCATGTTTATTATGGTTGTTTTTCAAAATTTGCTTCTATTCTTGCAGCTTGCAAGGTTAGAAAAAATATGGGTTATTTTTGCCCCACCCGCGTCCAAAAATAATGGATAGAAGGTTGGCTTTCTAGTAAGATTGATAAATTTGTGATTGCCCAAATTAGGGTTTTGATATAAAAAACATAAAAATACGCCCAAACTGATGAAAAAAACACAAAACCAGATGCTAATTATTTTTGGTGCATCAGGTGATTTGACTGCCCGTAAGCTAGTTCCGGCACTATTTAGCTTGTATAAAGGCAAGCATCTTCCGGAAAATTTCGTTGTTTTGGGAGCAAGCCGTAGTGCGATGTCAGATGAAGAATTCCGTCTGAAGGTAGTTCAGGAAAGTAAATTTTTGAAGGAAAAAATCGGTAAGGAAGATAAAGCCTTTATTGATGCATTTGCCGACAAATTGTTTTATGAAGACCTGGGTGATAATTACGATACTTCCTACAGTGGATTGGCCAAACGGATTAAATCTCTAAATATAGAGAAGGGCTGTGATGAAAATTATATTTTCTACCTCTCCACTCCCCCGAGTTTATATGAAGTAATAGCAAAGAACCTTTGTGAGGAGGACCTGACCAAAGAGGAAAAAGGCTGGAAACGGATTATTGTCGAGAAACCATTTGGCTATAGTTTAGAAACGGCAAAAGAACTGAACGACGGACTCCATAAATACTTCAATGAACCCCAAGTGTATCGGATAGATCATTATTTGGGAAAAGAAACCGTTCAGAATTTATTGGTTACCCGTTTTTCAAATTCGATTTTTGAGCCTACCTGGAACAGGAGGTATATCCATCATGTGGAGATCACCAATGCCGAAACAGTAGGAGTAGAGAAGCGTGGGGGATACTATGACAAGTCCGGGGCACTTCGGGACATGTTCCAAAGCCATTTGCTACAGATTGTTTCACTGATTGTGATGGAACCTCCGATTAATTCAAGCGCTGAGGAAATCCGGGATGAGAAGGTAAAGGCGTTGAAATCACTGCGGATCATGAATAGCGCAGAGGAACTGGCCACCCACACTATGAAAGGACAATATGTGGCTTCTACCATTAATGGACAGAAAGTAAAAGGTTATCGTGAAGAAGAAGGGGTGGATCCTGATTCGAAAACAGAGACTTTTGCTGCCGTGAAATTTTTCGTGGACAATTGGCGCTGGAAAGATGTGCCTTTCTATGTGAGGACGGCGAAATACATGCCTACCAAGGTGACTGAAGTTGTGATTCACTTTAAGTCTCCGGCGCATGAAGTATTTAAAAGTCAAGATGTCTACCGAAAGGACAATAAACTTATTATCCGCATTCAGCCAGACGAGGGCATTTTGATGAAGTTTGGAGTGAAAGTACCTGGGCTTGGTTTCCATGTGGAGCAGGCAAACTTGGATTTTTACTATTCTGACCTTGATTCTGCCGAGATAATGGATGCATATGAGCGACTTCTTTTGGATGCCATGCAAGGGGATGCTACGCTCTACGCGCGTGCTGACGAAGTGGAGGCCGCATGGAAATTTGTGGATCCAATCCTGAAATATTGGGAAAATGAGGATGTTCCTACATATGGCTATGCAGCAGGAACTTGGGGTCCAAGAAACTCTGATGATCTCTTTGAAGGCAATTTTGGTTGGAGGAATCCAGGTAACCGATTGACAGATGAAACAGGTTTTTGTATTTTATAAACGAATCATTTATTTCACCTAAACCACTATCCCATGACAATCAAAATATCTGAGAACAAAGAACAGGTTGCAAAAGAGTTTTCTGAGTTTTTCAGCGAATTGGCAAGCAGTGACCGTACCATCCATATTGCGCTTTCGGGAGGCAGTACACCAAAGATAATTTTTGATTATCTCGCTGATCATTTTGGAAATGAAATTGATTGGTCCAAGATCAAATTCTATTGGGGAGATGAGCGTTGTGTGGTCCCAACTGATTCTGAGAGTAATTATAAAATGACAGTTGATCATTTGCTGTCGAAGATTGAGATGCCTTCTTTTAATATCTTTCGGGTGTTGGGAGAAAATGACCCGGCGGAAGAAGCTGCTCGATACAGTCAGGTGCTGGACACGGAGCTGCCTAAGTTAAATGAGATTCCGCAGTTTGATCTAGTCATGCTTGGTATGGGAGATGATGGGCATACGGTATCTATTTTCCCAGATTCGATCCAATTATGGGATGCCAAAGAAAATTGCGTTGTCGCTACTCATCCAGATTCCGGACAGAAGCGGGTGACTATTTCAGGAAAAATTGTGAACAATGCTAAAGTTGTAACATTTCTGGTGACAGGAGCCAGTAAAGCGGAAAAAGTACGTGAAATACTAAAGAAGGAGAATGATTTCGCAAGCTATCCGGCTCATCTTGTGCAGCCACTGCACGGCGAGTTGATCTGGTTTTTAGATAGGGATGCAGCGAAAGATATCCAATAGCATTTTCTAAATCTATGAGGCAGCAAGAGTAAAACTTGCTGTCTTTTTATTTTTTTGATTTAATTTATTCTGCAGATGAATCATATACTCATACTTATGGCGCTTTTCATGGTTGAAGCGATCTCATCTGTACCAGAAATAGCCATTGATAAACCTGCTACTTCTCCAAAAGCTAATCGATTCTAATTTGATCTAGGTAGAATTTCATACGCGTATGATCCCTTGGCAAGAAGTCTATCTTATCGATTTTATCCAGCTTGTGATTATAAAATACTTCCACATATTCACTTTCCAGTAGATATAGGTTCACCTTATGGCGGTAATAGCGAATGCCTACAACAAATGTAGCCTGCGTGTAGAGGGTGCTTATTTTTTTATGGAAAGGAAGGTTATTAAATTCTTCTCTGCTCATATAGTTTGCTTGGAACAACAAGTTAACGAAACAGAATCCTTTTTTTATACAAAATCTTGATTCCTGAACCGCTTAGCCTTATTATTGAATGAACTTAAACCACTATGTTGAGTAAAAGATTCCGAATTCCTATTTTCTTTCTTGTTTGTTTGCTGGCTTTAGCCACTTCCTGTGCCTCCAAAAAGAAGGCGGCCAATGAACCATTTAATACTGTAATTCAGACTGCTAGGAGTTATACCGGGACACCCTACCGATATGGGGGAACCACCCGCGCGGGTATGGATTGTTCCGCTTTAGTATACCATTCGTTCTATTCTGTGGGGATAAACATGCCCCGGATTTCTGCTGATCAGAGCAAAATGGGGAAAAGCATCAAAAAGAGTGAGATTCAGGAGGGAGATGTGCTTTTTTTTGCCACTGGAAGGAAAAGAAATCGGGTAACCCATGCAGGGATAGTCACCGAACGGAGCAGAAATGATATCCGCTTCATCCATTCCTCCACTTCACTGGGAGTCTCCGAGGATTACCTCAGCAATAATTATTGGACCAAAGCATTCTTATTTGCCAGAAGGATATTGTAATATAATCGTCGATAGTCGACAGACCACGGTCCACAGCCGTTACCAAATAACTATTTTGGCTAGCCTTTGCTATATTAATCGAACTCAGGTTTATACTTATTTACTTGAATGCCTTACTAGATACTAGTCGAACGACTGCTGACTTATTTCTTGCGTTCGATTGTATAACTCACTAATCCCTTGAGTGATGTTTTATAAGCAGATTCAGGAAAAGATTCCAAGATATCCATCGCTTCCTGATAATAATTGTTCATCACCTCCTTGGCATAGTCTAATCCCCCACTTGCCTTCACATATTGAATGACTTCATTCACGGCTTTTTTATCTTCGCTTTTATTTCGGATCAAATTGATAATCCGTCGCTTTTCCATCCAGTCGCTCTGATTAAGTGCAAAGATCAAAGGAAGTGTCATTTTCTTCTCTTTAATATCAATACCTACAGGTTTGCCGATTTCATCTTCCCCATAATCAAAAAGATCATCTTTGATCTGAAATGCCATTCCCACTTTTTCGCCAAATGTCCGCATTTTGTCGATCAATTCGGGTGCGGTATTATTGCTAGAAGCACCGACAGCGCAGCAGGAAGCAATCAAGCTGGCCGTTTTTTGGCGAATGATCTGATAGTAAACTTCCTCCGTGATATCGAGTTTACGCGCTTTTGCAATCTGAAGGAGTTCTCCTTCTGACATTTCTTTCACTGCGTTACTCACAATCTTAAGTAGATGGAAATCACCGTTGTCTACGCTTAAAAGCAAGCCTCTGGATAATAAGTAGTCCCCCACGAGGACGGCTATTTTGTTTTTCCACAGTGCATTGACAGAGAAGAATCCCCTTCTGTAATTGGCGTCGTCCACTACGTCATCATGTACTAAAGTGGCAGTATGAAGCAACTCTATTAAGGCAGCTCCACGGTGGGTGGCTTCGGTGATTTCGCCACAAATACCAGCAGTCAAGAACACAAACATCGGGCGCATCTGTTTGCCTTTACGCTTGACGATGTAGTTGGTGATGTGATCAAGGAGCTTGACCTTGCTTTTCATGAAGTCCCTAAACTTCAGCTCAAATTGAACCATTTCGCTCTCTATAGGGACTTGAATTTGTTTAAGGTCTAGTTTCATTCCGATTTTGATGCTGTAAAAATAATACCCTTTCGCTCATGGACAAGAGAATCTGCGCAGTTGGCTCATATTCCCTTGAAAATGATAATGATTCTTAGAAAATCTGTATTTTGTATCATGTTTTTTAACCTCAAAACTTGAAGAGCTATGAAGAATATAAGAATTGAGATCAAGTGGGCGCTGATTTTTGTAATCATGATGCTTATATGGGTTTTTATGGAAAAATCCCTTGGCTGGCATGATGAGAAGATAGCGGTTCACGGGAAGTTTACTATGTTAGTCGCAGTACCCGCTGTGGCAATTTACATCTTTGGGCTGCTGGATAAAAAAAGAAATTTTTATCAGGGAAGAATGAATTATCAGCAAGGATTTAAAGCTGGCCTTATAATGACGGTGATCATAGCCCTATTTAGTCCACTTATGCAATACATCATCAATGTGTTCATAACTCCAGATTTTTTTAATAATGTGATTAATTACTCCGTGAGCCAAGGCTTGATGACACAAGAAGACGCTGAGGCAAATTTCAACTTAAAAAGCTACATGATCCAGTCGCCTGTGGGAGCTTTGATCATGGGAATAGGCACTTCAGCTGTAGTTGCTGTTCTGGTAAAATCAAAAACCTAACCGACCTGTAATTTCTTCAGTTGCTGCAACCCCTTTCAAAAAAGCAATTTCCTTATCTTTGACCTGATTTTTAAAACGACCCAGCTACTTGGAGGAGAAATATATCAAACATAGGTACGAGCCGATTCACCCGAGTAAGGACGAATGGCCAGTGGTGAAGCTGGCAAGAGAACGGAAGGAATTCGTGAAGAAGGTGGCAAGCTTAGCTGAGGATCGGATCTTGGATCTTACCGGAAAGAATCCTGATCTACTCAAAGAGGAATTAGAAACTACGCTGTACCGGGAAAAGCTTAGAATAAAGCAGAATCCATGGGTAGTGGATCCAGATGATGATGCTTCTTTCTGGGGAGAAGTAAAGTCTGCTATGGTGCAAGTGAGTACCGAATATGTGAATTCAAAAGCCAAAAGATTAGGAGGTTATAAGGAGATTCTGCACAGGATTACCTCCCGATATGCAGAGGAAATAGCAAGTAACTTCAAGCACACACATTACAAGTTTACCAGATCAGTAGTCACGTATGGGTTCTCCAGGCTATTGAATGCAGCAAGAGTCAAAGGATTCAAATCCATATTTAGTAATCAATATACCCTTCAGGACAAAATCCAGATTACCGGCGAGACGGACCAACTTCGGGATTTGGCCACCAAAGGAACAGTAGTGATGGTTCCGACCCATTTCAGCAATCTCGACAGCATCCTGATCGGCTGGGTGATTTCAGTGCTGGGATTACCTCCTTTTATTTATGGAGCAGGCCTGAACTTATTCAATATTTCCATCTTTGCCTACTTCATGAATGCACTTGGAGCATATAAAGTGGATCGGAGAAAGAAGAATCTCATGTATTTGGAGACCTTAAAAACCTACTCCAAAGAAGCGATAAAGTTTGGCTGTCACAGCCTGTTTTTCCCTGGAGGAACACGCTCCAGAAGTGGAATGATCGAGTCCAAATTGAAATTGGGTTTGCTCAGTACAGCTATAGAAGCTCAACGTGCCAATTATCAAGACGGACTGAATGATATCAATGGGAAGATTTTTATTGTTCCGGTGACGATCAATTACCATTTTGTGCTGGAAGCTCCACGCTTGATACAGGATCACCTGAGCATCACGGGACAGGAACGCTATTATCAGGAAAATGATGAATTCTCCACCTCCTATAAAATCTCGAAGTTTCTGGTGAAATTCTTTACAAAAGGATCTGATATATCCGTATCTGTGGGCAGAGCAATGGATGTATTAGGTAACTATGTAGATCAAGATGGAGTGAGCTTGGACAAGAGCGGGAGAAAAATTGACAGCAAAGATTATTTCATTTCCAACGGGAAAGTGACAATCGATCAGCAACGGGAGGAAGAGTATACGCACATGCTGGGTAAGCGGATTGTGGAGGAATTTCATAAGATCAACCGCGTTTTCAGTTCACATTTAGTCTCATTTACAGCTTTTCAACTAATCAAGCAGCAGAATCGGAAACTCGATCTGTTTGATCTGCTCAGACTACCCGAAGAGGACATCGTCCTACCTTATGAAGAATTCAAAATTGCTTGTCAACGTGTATTGGATGAAATCTGGATCCTTAAGGCAAAGGGAATGATCAACACCGCTCCCCATCTTTCCCGCGATTTAGATCAGCTGATTGCTCACGGTATTGATAACGTGGGAATGTATCACGCCAAGCATCCGATCATCAAAGATAAAAATGGTGATATCGCCACCGATGACATGAGCTTGCTTTATTTTTATCACAACAGACTTACTGGATATGGACTCGAAAAACTCTTCTAAAGAAAATATCATCGGTGTAGTCGGAGTCGGGAGTTTCGGTACAGCCATTGCAAATATGTTGGCGGTTAAGAATAGGGTGATGGTCTATGCGCGGAAACAAGAAGTAGTAGATGAAATAAACCGTAATCATACCGCACAGGGAAAGCCCCTCGATCCCAAAATAGTCGCTTCTATACATCCTGAGGAAATCTGTCAGAAATGTGATATCCTATTTTTCATGGTGCCATCGTCTGGATTTCAAGATGTGGTCAGAACTTTTGCTCCATTTTTATTTCCGTATCACTTGATCATTCATGGGACCAAAGGACTTTGTCTGAACCTGAAGCCGGGAGAGACACTGGAAACGGTCAAGCGCATAACGAGAAGCCAGTTGCTCACCATGAGTGAGGTGATATTAGAAGAAACTGTAGCTGTACGGGTTGGCTGTCTGGCAGGACCCAATCTTTCGAAAGAACTCTCGCAAGGACAACCTGCTGCTACTGTGATTGCCAGTAAATACAATGAGGTGATCCTGGAAGGACAAAGTCTTCTTCGGTCTGAGAAATTTCAGGTATATGGCAACTCTGATATAATCGGAGTGGAACTTAGTGGAGTCTTGAAAAATATTATTGCCATTGCATCAGGTGCTCTTGCTGGATTAGGGTTGGGGGAGAATGCAAAAGGTTTGCTTATTTCCCGCGGAATGGTGGAGATGATTCACCTTGGAAATGCTTTAGGGGGAAGTATAAAATCGGTGATGGGATTGGCGGGTATAGGTGATTTGGTAGCAACATGTAATTCCGTTCATTCCCGGAATTTTACAGTAGGTTATCGCTTGGCAAAAGGGGAGTCACTGGAGACCATTTTAGGAGATATGGATGAAGTGGCAGAGGGGATCAATACTGTTAGAATCATCAAGGCATTTCTTGAAACAGCGGATTTACGGGCACCGATCACAGAAAATCTTTATCGTGTGCTTTTCGAAGATTTGGAAATAGAAGAGGCGTTGCAATTCTTGATGAAGTATCCATTCAGCGTGGATGTTGACTTTGTCTAAACCTTTGGGGTTTTTCTTTAACCCCGAAGGTTTTAAAAATAAAACCACATAGGAACATAGGAAATATTACTTAAAAATAAACCGATGTCCCTATGTGGTTAAAATATTAAAAATCCTCAAAGGACAGATACTATCGGATCGGGATTAGCTTGATAAGCAAGCCAGTCCCTTCCGTCACAGCATAGATGTATCCATCAGGACTTTCCTTTAGTTGACGAACACGGCCGATATCCTGTAGCATTACTTCCTGAGCTCCTGCAGTAATTCCATCCATATCTACTCTGTTGATGTGCATTTTGGCTAAAGCACCGATCAGCATATCACCTTTCCAAGCTGGATATTTATCCGAAGTGACCATCGTAATACCAGAAGTAGCTATAGAAGGTACATAATAGGTCAATGGCTGTTCCATGCCTTCTTTTTCCTGAATATCGGATACTGGTGTGTCGTCGTAATCAATACCCCAGGTAATCACTGGCCAGCCATAATTTTTGCCTTTTTCAATCAGGTTCAGCTCATCACCTCCCTGCGGCCCATGTTCTGTTTCGAATAAGCGACTGTTGGCTTTATCAAAGTACAGACCTTGGGGATTTCTGTTGCCGTAGGTCCAGATAGATGCTACAGCGCCTTCCTGATCTACAAATGGATTATCTGTAGGAATGCGGCCATCGTCATGGATTCTATGGATTTTACCATGAGAATTGGTTAGATCTTGAGCATTGGTAGGTGTATCTCCCCGCTCCCCGCTGGAATAATATAAGTATCCATCATTGTCAAATACAATCCTGCTGCCCAAATGCCTTCCGCCTTTCCAAGCAGGTAAAGATTGAATAAGTTCTTCCTGATTAGTAGCGTTATTGCCTTCCAATTTGAATCTCATGATGGTGGTGGAGGAAGTACTGTCCGGCATAGGCTTGCCATAGGAAATATAGATCCATCCATTTTCATCATATTTTGGATGTGTGGCAATGTCCAGCAGTCCAGACTGTCCCACTGTCCATACTTCAGGAAGTCCTTGTACTTTTTCACCGGTGAACTTATCATCCTGGAAGATTAAAACTTCCCCTGATTTTTCTGTTACGAGTAATTTGCCATCTCCCAGCCAGGTCATTCCCCAAGGATTTTCAAATTCAGAATACAAAGTATCTACATTGAGAAGCAGCTTTTCTGTTTGCACAGCATGAGTTGTATCAATTGGTTCTTCGATAACCGTCTCTCCTTTAGGATCACAAGAGGCCAAAATCGAAACGCCTGTAACGCAAGCAAACAAGCTTAAATAATTGTAAATAGGTTTCATAGAGAATATTTTTGCCTGTAAATGTAGTATATCTGCCAGTATTAGCGCAGACATGGTTGGAAATATGAACTATAAACGGTGATCAGTGGTCAGTTTTACAGTATTTAGGTTTTTTGATGTAACGGTGTCTGAACGCTTCAATCCAAAACTTGAGTGAAAACACACACAATGACATAACAACAAAAGGCTGCCATTTTAATAAGATTCTTGTTTTTTTACTGCTATCATCATGTGTGGGCTAAAAGGCAATAGGTAGCTGTCGTTTTGGGTAATGTCAATAAGTTCCTTTAAGGTGTACTTATTCTTTGGATCCATCATATTGGTGAAATAGTCTTTGTCCAGCCAAGCCATTCCTTCCACGGCATATGTATTAATGTAGGTCAACTTTTGGCTAATGAATTCCTCTTTAAGCTGTTCGGGTTTATGATAGTAAGCTTCAGCCAAAAGCCAGGGAAAGTCATCTGGCGGATTGTGAATCCCTGTTCTTAGTTCTTCTTTGCACATATCAAAAAAGCTTTGTTTATGGATTAAGCCATTTAAAAGCCCGACCAAAGTTGATGCGGTATAGTTGATAGCAAAGCCTAAAATAATTCCATCATTCTTTAAGACACGCTTCGCCTCCTGAATGCTTAACCCCCGGTCTTCTTTTTTCTGAAGATGATAGAGGGGACCATGTAAAATTACCAGATCAGCAAAATTAGTGGGGAATTCCAATTTTCGCGACCCTCCTACGTGGATGGAGAATTTGTTTTTCAACTTATTGGCTCTTCTTTGAGCTATTTTAATATGTTTTGGGACTGGTTCTACCAAATAAACCTGATGTCCTTTTTTAGCTAACCATTCCGAGTACTTTCCTGTACCACCCCCAATGTCAATTATTTTTAAGGGAGACGAAGTGATATATTTTTCGATGAGTGATTTAACTCTTTCATATTCAAATATTCCCATTCCCTTTTCCAAGCGGGTTTCTTCGGATGCTTTTGTATAAAAGAGTTCGATGTTTTTACTGATGTGCAGTTTACTATTCATTTTAGTCCATAGTATAATTATCACCTTGCAAAGATTTGATGAATTGCAACGCGATAAAGCAGCCGATCTTCGGATCAGCTGTGATTTAAAATTTGATGAATAAATGTGCATAACTATCTGCGCATGAAGAATCAAAAAATTCCATGCGTTAGCTACTCATTTGCCGAGCTAGTCTTTTAAAAAGACACAGATATGTTAAGAATAGTAAATCAGATGACTAAGATAGGAAATAATTGATTTGATTATTCCTTTGTTGCCAGTAAAGTAACTGAGCGTTTGTCACGTTGGCAGAGGCAGGATCGGAAATCTTACAATTTTTAAATTTTTCAATTTTCCACTCACATATAATCCACCTTAGATCTCTGTTCAACTACTATTTCGGAAGCTTCTTCCACCATGGCCTTTGATCCAATGATCAGGGGAGTGCGCTGGTGAAGTGAAGTGGGCATTATTTCAAGGATTCTAGAGCCTCCGTCTGTAGCCATAGCACCGGATTGCTCGGCTATATAAGCAAGTGCATTAGCTTCATAAAGCAATCTAAGCTTGCCATTACTATTTTTCTTGGTTGCTGGGTAAAGATAAATTCCCCCTTTCAGAAGGTTCCTATGGAAATCTGCAACCAAAGAGCCAATGTATCTCGCTGCATATTTTCGTGATTTACACAGATCAATATAGTTTTTAATTCCAGGTTGCCATTCTTGCTCCAGGCCTTCATTTATAGAATAAATTTGACCATTTTTTGGTGCTTGAATGGCTGGATGGGATAGGAAAAACTCTCCCAGTGATTGTTCATAGGTGAATCCATTTACCCCGCAACCTGTGGTATACACCAGCATAGTTGATGAGCCATACAGTACGTATCCAGCCGCCACTTGTGCTGTTCCTGGCTGCATGATGTCTTGTTCCTGGATAGGGCTTCCCACTGGAGTGATACGACGATAAATCGAAAAAATGGTCCCAATACTGATATTCACATCAATGTTTGAGCTGCCATCCAAGGGGTCGATAGCAACCACGTATTTTCCAGATTTATTTTGAAGATCAATAACGGCGTCTTCTTCTTCAGAAACAATGGCACAGACTTCGCCTCCTTTACTGAGGGCTCTCATAAAACGGATATTGGCGATGATATCAAGCTTTTGTTGCTCTTCACCTTGGACGTTTACTTGTCCGAAGGCTCCGCCAATATTGGAAAGGCCAGCCCGGTTAGTTTCACGATTGACTATCTTTGCGGCCAAAGCAATGTCCCGAAGAAGTTGGGACAATTCACCTGATGCAAATGGGAAGTCGCTTTGTTTGGATTTGATGAAACGGTCCAAAGTTATACCGACAGAATAAGCGATACCACTTTGATCATGGAAGTAGGGTAGTGTTTTCATTTCTTGGAAAAATGCAATTAGTTGGTTGATTTTATATCTAAAATAAATAATTATTCTTATGACAAAAACGTTGGTTTACAAATTTGGAGGTGCTTCAGTCAAAGATGCTGCTGCCGTTAAAAATACGGCTGAAATTTTGCGTAATCGATTGCGGAATAAATTAGTAATTGTGGTTTCGGCGATGGGGAAAACTACAAATGCGATTGAAGTTATACTTTCGAAAAAAATTTCCAACGAATCATATTATGAGAATAGTACAATTTTAAAAGAGTATCATCTTGGGATTTGTAAGGATTTGTTTCCTGCGCAACATTTGATTTTTCCACAGATTGAAAACTATTTCATCCAATTTCAGCAAGAGCTGAATAAGCCGGTAACAAAGGCGAATTATGATGAATATTACGATAGGATAATAGGGTATGGAGAGTTGTTATCCTCCCGCATCCTGATGGAATATCTGTGCCTTCAGGGGTTATTGGTACTTTGGCAAGACGCAAGAGAGTTGATCAGGACAAGCAGTCAATTTCGTTTTGCAAAAGTGGATTGGAAACAAACGAAACAAAATTGCCAAAATCAGTTAAAGCCCAAGTTGGAGCAGTTTCCAGTACTGACCCAGGGTTTTATAGCCGCGGATGCCACAGGCCGTCCAACCACTTTAGGAAGGGAAGGCTCTGATTTTACTGCTGCAATTCTTGCTTCATGTCTGGATGCAGGATCAGTTTCCATTTGGAAAGATGTCCCTGGCGTATTAAATGCAGATCCAAAGATTTTCCAGAATACCGTTCTTTTTTCTGAATTGGATTATCAACAAGCTGCAGAGATGACCTTTTATGGAGCGTCTGTCATTCATCCAAAAACCATTAAGCCATTGGCCAATGCAGGGATTCCGCTCTTTGTAAAGTCTTTTGAAAATCCCGGTGAACCCGGTACTAAGATTCATGCCGGGGCCAAAGCTTCCCCTTTATCTACTATTGTGCTGAAGAAAGATCAGATTTTGGTGAGCTTGAAAGTCACTGACTTCACTTTTATTGAGGAGGAGCAAATCCATCAGGTGTATGAACAACTGCAATTGCTGAAGTTAAGAGTCAATATGCTGCAGGTTTCGGCCATTAGTATTTCCATTGTGATAGATGCTCATTTATTTAAAATGGAGCAGTTGTTAAAAACACTCCAGTCTGATTTCGTAATTCGGTATAATGAAGGTCTGGAACTGCTGACAATCCTACATCCTGTAAAAAGTGAACTTGATGCTTATCTGGAAGGGTATGAAATACTATTGGAGCAAAGTACCCGGAATACGTTCCAAGTTGTAAGAAGAAGAATGGGGAAGGGAAGTGTACAGTCGCAGTAATCAGTGTTCAGAGAACTAAGAATTAAGAGCCAAGCTCGGTGTGGGGTGTTGGATGCACGATGTTCGGTGTTGCAAGGTTGGCAAACGTGAGCCGGTTGGTGATGCATCAAACTTGCCGTAGGTAGGTCAGGTGGGTAGAAATGGGCAAAGCCCATGATGGAAGGAGCTCTATTCAGTCTATGAATGCCGTAGCCATGATCAATTGTATAGCCGGATATTTTAATGTCGGGTAAGATAGGCGGTTCCGGAATAGCGCCAAGGGCGTTGAACTAGGAATAGAAAGCAAAAAGCCGGGCTGAATCCCGACCCCAAAGCGGGTCGAACGCAATTCCGTTATCCATGTACCAAGAACCTCGAAATTTGTAATCCGTCAAATGTGAATTTTTGAAAAATAGTACCTGATCATCCCATAATCGAATTCGGCATTTAAAATTTAAGTGGTCCGTTAACTCTTGAGGTTTCGACAAAATTCCATAATTTCAACATACTCAAGCTCAAACCTAACCTTTACTATGAAAAACCGTCGATTATTTTTACAGAAAGCAAGTATTTCGGCTTTAGCTTTATCTGTTCCCACATTTAATTCCCTTGCCTATATGAACCAATTGAAAAATGAAACCAATGAGCCAAAAACACTGCGAGTTGCTATCATGGGACTTGGCAGTTATGGCACCCGTGTAGCTGAAGCAATTCAGGATTGTAAACGCGTGAAACTTGTGGGTGTCATTAGCGGTACACCTTCAAAAGTTGTTGCTTGGCAGGAAAAATTTGGCGTCCCTGAAAAGAACTGCTATAACTATGAGAATTTTGACCAAATCAAGGACAATCCTGATATCGATGCTGTCTATGTAATCACGCCTAACGCCCTCCATAAGGATCAATCCATTCGGGTAGCAAAAGCTGGGAAACATGTCATCTGTGAGAAGCCGATGGCAGTAAATGCAAAGGACGGCCAGGAAATGGTGGATGCTTGCAAAGCAGCTGGAGTGAAACTATTGATTGGATACCGGATGCATTTTGAACCAAACACGCTTGAAGTAGTGCGGATGCGCAAGTCAGGAGAGTTGGGAGAAATGAGATTTTTCCAAGGGTTGAGTGGATTTGTGATTGGAGACCCTAATCAGTGGCGATTGGATCCTGCGCTTTCGGGGGGCGGTGCGATGATGGACATTGGGATATATTCGATCAATGGTGCGCGGTATATGTTAGGCGAAGAACCTACTTGGGTGACTGCACAAGAGACTAAAACTAATCCTGAGAAATTTAAAGAAGGCATTGATGAGACGATTACCTTTCAACTTGGATTTCCAAGCGGTGCCACCTCATCTTGTCTATCGACCTATAATATGAACGATCTGGACCGGTTTTACTTAAATGGTAGCAAGGGCTGGGCAGAAATGCAGCCTTCGACTGGTTACGGGCCAATAGAGGGGAAAACACATAAAGGTCCGTTGGACAAACCTCATGTCACCCATCAAACTGTGCAGATGGATGAGATGGCAGCCATACTATTTGATGGTAAGCAACCAGAAATTCCGGTGGATGGAGAAGAAGGTGTGCGGGATATGAAGATTATAGATGCAATTTTTGAAGCAGTGAAAAGCGGCAAGAAAGTTAAGCTGACATAATTAAATATCAAGTAGTTGGTATCAAGTATCAGGACAAAAAGAGAAAGATAGTGTCGGTAGTCCCGAATACATCAGCATAGGCTTGGATAAGAATCTAGTAACAAGCATTTACTATAAAGTATGACTAACCATGAACCAAAAAATGCGATAATCCTGAGATACGGGGTGGGTTAAACTTTTCAACTTTCCATCTAAAAAGCGATTAATTATTTGGGAAATCGCAGGAAAATAAGTTGATCCAAATAGAATTAAATGAACGAGTAGGGGTATAGATTATATATCCCTACTCGTTCTTCAAGAGTTGAATATTTAATTTCTACTGGCATTTAAAAAGTAGTTGTTGACAGCGATTATACTGATCAGGCATACAGTTGGTGGGTGACTTTGACCTGTGCTAGAAAACAATCCAAGGCTACATCCAAAATACGATAGATTTCTTCAAAGCCCTCTTCTCCGCCATAATATGGATCGGGAACGGATAACCCTTCACAATCCTGAACAAAATCGCGCATGAGATAAATCTGCTTGTCGGCATATCCATATCGAACCTTTAAATTGTTCAAGTGCCTCAAGTTATTGTCATCCATTGCAAGAATGTAATCGAATTCTCTGAAATCAGTCCGGTTCACCTGACGACCACGGTGATTGATAGTTAGCGAGTGCTTCGCAGCACAACGCAATGTTCTATCATCTGGTAGTTCGCCGATATGAAAGTCAGAGGTTCCCGCGCTATCCGACTGGAATTGGCTTTGCATTCCTGCAGCTCTTACTTTGCTATTGAAGATGGCTTCTGCCAAAGGAGATCTACAAATATTGCCAAGACATACAAATAAAACTCGAATCATATCGCTGAAACTCAGAACTTAAAGGTTGGTCAAAAACAAGGTCTATGAAAGTACTTATTTTTGAGGTGAATTGCACGGGACAAAGATAGTTTTTTTAGGAAATAGAAATTTCTCCCTACCTTTTTTGGGCCTGTTGACGTAATTTCCTGCGAATTAAACTATTTCCCCATCAAATGGCTACTTTTATCAGATGAAATCGAGCGAGGCTGAAGCAAACAGGGAGACATGATTCAAGAGAAATACGCTAGGATGATTTAATAAATCAAATCATACACACATGAAATGGATTTACAGGATAGGGGTCTTTTTGGCAAGGATATTTTTAGCTTTAGGTGCGTTATTTTCACCAAAGTTGAACCATTTCTTGAGTGGAAGGAATAATCTATTTGAAAATTTAAGGCAATTCAAAACTCAATATCCGGGACGTGTGGCATGGTTTCATGTAGCTTCTTTAGGTGAATACGAACAAGCAAGGCCAGTTATTTCCATGCTAAAGGATTCCCGTCCTTCACTTCAGGTGGTAGTAAGCTTCTTTAGTCCTTCAGGATACGATCATGTGATTAAGAAGCCTCAGCCGGAGGTTAATTATATCACGTATATTCCGTTGGACTCACGGGCAAATGCTATGCGCTTTGTGAATGTATTACGGCCCGAACTGGCATTTTTTGTAAAATATGATCTGTGGTTTGAACATATTCTTGCGCTCAAAGAGGCCAAAGTTCCGATTTTTCTCTTTTCTGCGTCGTTTCGTCCAGATCAGAACTACTTTAGATCAAATGGCTTCTTTAGATCGATTTTAGTTCAATTCGACTATATTTTTACCCAGAACCGAAAAAGTTTAGATCTGTTAGATACAATTAATTATTCCAATGCAAGTTATACTGGAGACACTCGGTTTGACCGTGTAGTGGAAACTTCAAACAATCCCAAATCTTTCCCAGAACTAGGACAATGGACAGCTGGTTATGAAGTGGTTGTGGCCGGATCGGTATGGCAAGAAGATATGGATCTCTTAATTCCCCGAATTAACGAAATGACAAACTACCGCTGGATTATTGCACCACATGATTTGGGGGTGGAACAGATGAATCTATGGATTTCCCAGCTCGAAAGGCCTGTTTCACGTTATTCTGAATGGGATAGAGGCCAACAGGTTGAAATCATAATTATTGATAATATAGGGATGTTGAGCTCGCTTTATCAATTTGCAAAAATCGCTTATATCGGAGGAGCCTTTGGTAAGGGTTTGCATAATATTCTGGAACCTTTGGGATTTGCAGTTCCGGTAGTTTTTGGAAATCTAAAGAAATCAGCAAAATTTCCTGAGGCTGAGGAATGTAAGAACCTTGGATGTGGTTTTGAAGTATCATCAGCAGAGGAGCTCAAAGAAATTTTTGAGAAGCTGGATCAACAGGGTTTTTATTCACAAAGTGTTTCTTCCGCCAGAAGCTGGGTCAAATCTAATGTAGGTGCAGCTGAAAAAATTGTTAGCATGGTAAATACACTAACTTCAAAATCATGAAGGGGAGAGTCATCAAATCAACGGGCAGCTGGTACATTGTCCAAGTGGGTAATGTGGTAGTTTCAGCCCGGCTCAAGGGTAAATTTAAGCAGGATGATCTTAAGCTGACCAACCCAATTGCTGTGGGGGACTGGGTGGAGCTGGCAAAAGAAGAGAACCAGGAGACGGCAGTGATATCGCGGATTATGCCCAGAGAGAACTATGTGATCCGTAAATCTACCCGAAAGCAGCATTTTTCTCACATCATTGCGAGCAATCTGGATCAGGCGATGCTGGTGATCACCATGAAAAACCCAAGGACTTCACTTGGATTTATTGACAGGTTTCTGGTTAGTGTGGAGAGTTTTAGAATACCTGCTATTCTGGCGGTCAATAAAATGGACCTAATGTCAGGTGAAAAAGCAGAGGATTGGTTGCTGGATATCCATGAGATTTATGAGCCATTGGGATATAAAGTAGTGGAGGTATCCGCTAATACGGAAGACAACCTTAAAGAAAAATTTAAACCTATTTTAGCAGGTAAATCCACGTTAATAGCTGGGCATTCTGGTGTGGGTAAATCAACTCTTTTAAATGCACTGGCGTCTGAAGCGGCTCAACATACCAAAGAAGTTTCCACTTTCACTTCAAAAGGTGTGCATACGACCACATTTGCGGAACTCTTTAGGATCGATGACGGCGGGGATTTAATTGATACTCCGGGGATCAAAGAGTTTGGGATACTGGACGTGGGTGATTATGAACTTTCCCATTATTTTCCAGAGATGAGAAAATACCTGGGCCAATGCAAGTATAATAATTGCAAGCATGTAAATGAACCTGGATGCGTAGTGATATCGAAAGTGAATGAGGGTTATATTCATCCATATAGATATGAGAGCTATTTAAATATACTTACTGAAGAGGATGATTATAGGTAAGACAGGGAAGTAAATTTTGAATCCAAACAGAATTGACCTAATTTTCATTTTTGAAAAATCATGAGCGAAGTACTCAATCATAAGCAAATAAAGAAGAAGATCACGAGGATGGCGTATGAGATATACGAGCGAAATCTAGGATCTAAAGGAGTGGTTTTCGCAGGAATCACAGGAATGGGCAGTACCCTTGCCGGAATTCTTGCTACAGAATTAAAGGCCATTTCACCACTACATGTAGAGCAGGTGGAGGTAATATTGGACAAATCCAGTATAGCCACTTCAGAAGTTGTGCTTTCCGAATTCATTGATCTAAACGGTATGACATTGATTCTGGTGGATGATGTGCTCAATACAGGAAAGACGCTCGTCTATGCTATGAAGCCATTTTTGGATGAAGAGCTTTATAAAATGGAGATTGCGGTATTGGTAAACCGAAGTCATGGTTTATTTCCTGTTCGGCCGGATTATACCGGTTACGAACTGTCTACAACATTAAATGAGCACATAAAAGTAGACTGTGCCGCCGAAAATTTCTCCGTTCACCTCCATTAAGCCCATGTCTGTACATTCTTCCGCTAACCTCAAAAGAATCACCACGCATATTCTTCAGGAAATGAAGGACCGTGATGAAAAGATATCCATGCTCACCGCCTACGATTATTCTATGGCAAGTATTGTGGATGCAGCAGGTATAGACATCATTTTGGTGGGTGACTCAGCGTCCAATGTAATGGCCGGTCACGAAACCACACTTCCGATCACGCTGGATCAGATGATATACCATGCTTCCTCCGTAGTCCGGGCTGTAAATCGTGCTTTAGTGGTAGTGGACATTCCATTTGGTAATTATCAGGGAAATAGTTCGGAAGCCCTACGTTCAGCTATCCGGATCATGAAGGAGTCCGGCGCTCATGCTGTAAAAGTAGAAGGAGGATCGGAAATCAAGGAATCTGTAATCAGGATCTTGAGTGCAGGAGTACCTGTGATGGGGCATTTGGGGCTTACTCCGCAGTCTATTTATAAATTTGGTACCTATACCGTAAGGGCGAAAGAAGGAGCAGAGGCAAAGAAATTAATAGAAGATGCCAAAGCACTTGAAGAATGTGGCTGCTTTGCCATTGTGCTGGAGAAAATTCCCGCTGCATTGGCTAAGGAGGTAGCAGAGCAACTTACAATTCCGGTCATTGGAATAGGTGCAGGAGGTGGGGTAGATGGACAGGTGCTGGTTGTTCACGACATGTTAGGTATCACGCAGGAATTTAAACCCCGGTTTTTACGCCAATATGCTGATCTGCAATCAATAATGGCTGATGCTTTTACAAATTACATTAAAGATGTGAAAAGTAAGGATTTCCCAAACGAATCTGAAAGCTATTGATAGGTGATTTTTTGCTGCAAAGCTTCCAAAGTTTTGGACAATTACGTGGAGGATTATTAAAAAAAGTCACGAAAGGGAAATCTATAAAAGAACTCGATATTTTAACTCGACAAGAACGCCAACGTGAGTGTCACCACGCACGTTTTCCACGTAAACCGATATTTAAATCCTCGGAGAGGAATCTGGATAAATGGCGAATTATAGTTTTCTTTTAGATAACATTAAGGTGAACGTCCGTCTCTGTGCCTTTAGGTACAGAACAATGAGTTACTGACCTCCAGGTGGTGGGTTGTCACACACATTTTCTAAAAAGCAGTCAGGAGACTGCATTGAAATGGTCCAAGTCAGGAGACTTAAACCAAATGTCTGAAGAATTGAACCAAACTTCTTAAGACCTAAACTTTCACAGAGGGAGACGTAAAAAATATAATAAAATAAATGTGGATTAACCTTTAAAAAAGCAATCTCAGTTTCCAGTCGCAGGTAGATCCCCCACTAAAAAAGAGATTGTCCTGAAAGCTGACCACTGAGACTGTTTACTTTATTTATTAGGCTTTTGCTTCTTGGGCACTGATTTTTTCCCGCACCCTGATCATGAAGTCACTCAGCACATTCATGTAGTTTATGAAGGCCTCATAAGGCGATTCATAAGGGCTGAAATAGGCGTGGATATCTCCATCAGAAAAGAATTTGGTACACATGTAATAGAAGTGATCTGAAGTCTGTAAGTAAGTCCAATCACGCAGGATTTCTTCATCGTTGATTGAATTCACCAGCTTTTCCATTTCATATAACCTGTCGAAAGCTTCATCTTGCAGGTCATTTCCAAGCCAGGCTGTTAGATCACGTTCTTCATCTGCCCAGGAGATAGGAATTGGTACATGGATTTTTCCCACAGGAGAGGCTTTTGCGGCAACTTCTGACGGAGTTGAAAAGGTGAAGTTGGTTTTATTGAAAACTTCAGTTGGCAAGTGCCGCATAAATTCGAAAATTCCTGTCTCTGCCCATTGATGCTCACCAAAAGTCTCATAATCCATAAATAAATTCAGGACTTCCTCTTCGGCAGGAATTTCATTGATCCACTTGATAAATTTGTCTGTGGTAAGCGGATAATTATCCCACTGTGTATTTCCAAAACGGAAGGCAATATCGTCACTAAGCTGAAAATTTTTCAATAGCACCTTCAATTTTGGTTCGATGCTGTTGACGTACACGTAATTAGGGCTTTTCCATCCCAAAATATGTTTAGCTCCTTCTGATAGAATGGCCTCATATCCCATTTCGGCAACCATAGCTCCGATCTGATCAGAATAGATCAGCTCTGTGTTTCTGAATACTTTCGGATGATATCCATTAAATAATTGCTTGATTTTTTCTTGATGTCGTCGGACGGTTTTTTGAAACTCGTCTTTGCTTTTCAGTGCTACAAGGGCGTGTGCATAGGTTTCATCCAAAAGCTCACAGTGACCGGTAGCAACCAATTTTTGAAAGCTCTCCAATACATCAGGTGCATACGATTCCATTTGATCCAAGAATACCCCAGAGATAGAAAAGCTGATTTTGAAGGCACCATTATGTTTTTCTATTAATTCCAACAGTAATGCATTCATTGGTAGATAACATTTCTGGGCAACCTTACGCATAATACTTCTGTTGGAGAAATCGTCCCAATAATGATGGTCGTCTCCAATATCGAAAAACCGATAAGGCTTCAGCCTGTATGGCTGGTGAACTTGGAAATAAAAGCAGATGGTTCTCATGATTTGGTGGGTAACGTTTTTTGATAAACAGTGATTAGTTTGGCAGCCACATGCTCCCATTTGAGTTTCTTCAGTTCCTCACTTCCAAGGTCTTTGAACATTCTGGAAATTCCATTGTAATGGAGTAAGGCGAAGATGGCGTCTGCCATTGAATCAATATCCCAAAAGTCAATTTTAATAGCATTGGTAAGGACTTCCGCTACGCCGGATTGTTTGGATATGATCACAGGCGTGTTATGTCGGACTGCTTCAAGGGGTGAGATCCCGAATGGTTCGGATACCGATGGCATGACGTATACATCCGAAATAGCGTACATATGATCCACATCGTCTCCCTTAAGGAATCCGGTAAAATGGAATTTAGTCCCCATTCGCAATTCGGCAACCCTGTCGATCATACGATTTAGCAAATCACCATTTCCTGCCATAACAAATCGGACATTTGGATCCTTGTCAATAACTTTTTTGGCAGCTTCTACAAAGTATTCAGGACCTTTCTGGAAAGTAATCCTTCCAAGGAAGGTGACTATTTTTTCCGGAACGGTTTTACTATAGTTTGAGGTGATGATACTGGCATCCAGCACCGCATTGTGGAGAACGCTTATTTTTTCTTCGGGTACACCATATTTTCGGATGCAGATGTTTTTGGTCAGCTGGCTTACGGCCACCACATGATCCGCAGCGTGCATGCCTGCCCGTTCTATATCATACACGACCTGGTTTACTGTTTCACCAGATCGGTCAAACTCTGTAGCATGAACATGGGCGACCAAAGGTTTACCACTGATTTCTTTGGCGGCAATCCCCGCAGGAAATGAAAGCCAATCATGCGCATGGATGATATCGTGATCTTTATCCTTTGCTATTTGTGCAGCAACCAAAGCATATCTGGCAACTTCTTGCAATAGATCTTTCCCGTACTTACCGCTGAACTGAAATTTATTTGAGAATATGCTCTCATCTACGTCTGTTCGGTCGTGAAGCGCATAATCAGTGTACTTTTTAAATTCATCAGGTCCAAAGTAGGGGACCAAGAAGCTGCTTACTTCTAAATAGGTAAGATTCTTCCAGATATTTTTGTACTTCTTTTCCCGATAATCTATCGTGATATCGCTTGCATTGACAAAATCTGCCAATGGTTCTTCATCCCCCCAGAGTTTTGGTACTACAAAAATTATATCCTGTTTATGGTGGGCCAGTCCTTTCACCAGACCATAGCACGCTGTACCGAGTCCACCAGAAATATGAGGCGGGAATTCCCACCCAAACATTAGTACCTTCATAAAAGTCTTTTAAATCTTGTTGACCAAATCCATCATTCTTAATAATTCTGATACACTCCACGCCTGTGAAATTGCTCCTTTAGGCCGATGAGGAGGGTCTCCATCGTAGATCTCTGCTACTGCCCCTACTCCATACTGGGTCATTACACCGTCAAAATTCTTCAGGACCTTTTGTATGAAATTCAATCCTGACTTGCCATGAAGTCTTAGGTATCCTTCTACAAAATGTCCAAGTGGCCAAACCCAAACTGTTCCGTTGTGATAAGCCTGGTCCCGGCTGATTTGATCTCCAAAATAATAACCTTTGTAAGCTGGATCATCAGGGGATAAGGACCTAAGTCCCCGGGTAGTTAGAAGTGTAGATTTGATCGTGTCCAATACTCGTCCTGCACGTTCATCGCTTAGCATACGGTAAGGTAGAGAGGTGGCAAAGACCATGTTTGGACGGATTGCAAAATCTATTCGATCGTCACATACATAATCAGCTAAATAACCATGTTCATCTGACCAAAATTCTTGATTAAATGCCTCTTTGGTCTTTTCGGCAAGCGCTGCAATTTCTTCATCTTCGGTGAGCTCATGATAAAAACATAGCGCATTGTACCAAAGCGCCTGAATCTCCACTGGGCATCCGATACGGGGTGTGACAGGGCCGTCAGGAGTCACAGCATCCATCCATGTCAGTGCCACTCCTTCCACTCCTCCGAATACCAACCCGTCTTCCTGAACATGAATATTGAATTCTGTACCCTCCCGAAAACCGTCAATAATTCCCTTCATCTTTTCTAGATACCGATCTTTGACTGTTTTGTCGTCTCCGGTATAAAGAATGTACTGCTGCAATGCCCAGAAATACCATAGTGGCGCATCAATAGAATTCATATTAGTGTTTACCCCACTTCCTACATTGGGAAATAAAGGGCCTTTCAAATCTCTGGACATCGTGTCCATGATATCCAGAAAAGTCTTGTTTTTTCCCTGTGGAAGTGTCAGTCCAGGAGCAGCCACAAAAGTGTCTCTTCCCCACCAGCCAAACCAAGGATATCCTGCAATCACCCGGGTATCACCATCTCTGTAGCGGATAAATTGATCTGCACAGTTTTTTAGGCAATTTTCAAATGTATTTCGTGGTATTCTCCTTGCAATTTCTTTTTCAAATGCGGATTGTCTCGTTTTTGGATCTGCTTCCGTCAATCCAGCGGAAAATATAACAGATTCACCTTTTGCTATATCAAATTCAAAATAACCCGGAACATATAGGTCTTCCTGATAATCGTATCCACGCTCTCGTTCTTGAATGTATTCAATGTTGTAATACCAATCTGGTACTGGCACAAATTCACACTTCTTTGACAGCTGTAAATACAAAGGATCATAGGCCTCATATAGATGAAATATGGCGCCATTGGGTGCTTTTTTGTATTTCTTGTTGATGTAGGTGTTGGCCTTAGAAAGTGCATGAAATCCCCTAAAAGCCAAGAATGGAGAGATCCGGATTTTAGTGGGCGAATGGGCATCCACAAGTGTATACCGGATCATGACTCGATCCCTATTGGTATCCAGTATAAGTTCTTTCTCCAAAAGCACACCGCCTACACGATAAGTGAGTTTAGGGATCGGTTCAGAGTCAAAATCTTCTAAATATTTGTGTCCTCTTGGTGAATAATTACCAGGAAATTTACTGATGCCAAGATTGAAGCTGGCGCCATGCTGAATGACAGTTTCATGAACTGTCGAAAGCATAACATGGCTTTGCGTATCGATCTTAGGTTGCGGTACGACAAGCAAACCATGGTATTTTCTGGTGTTGCATCCGACTATGGAAGTGCTTGTGTATGCTCCTGATCGATTGGATCTTAGTATTTCCCTTTCCAGAGAATAATTAAGATTGATCAGTTGTGTTTTATCAAAATGGATGTAACTCATGTGCAAGAATTCTATGTTGTTAAAAATAGAATTTTGCGCGGAGAAGAAAAATGAAATGCAAAAAAATAAAGGTTATGTTTCCATAACCTTTGGTTTTAGATACGCAAATCAGGAGTGGATCGCTTCTTTTTGGATTTCTTCAAAATTTTTGAGCGATTCTTCAAATTTCATGAGATAATTCTGTGCCATCCTAATGTTGATGGGCTTTACCTGAGGAAATTTTGGCGAAGTTTTAAACAAAGTAAACATCTCAAGTTGGTTTAATTTTTTATGGTTTTAACAAATGCTATGCCAACAGCACTCATTTAAAAGCAAAAAACCCCTCTGTTAAAGGGGTTTATATGGGTGAAAGACCGGGTTCGAACCGGCGACCTCCGGTGCCACAAACCGGCGCTCTAACCAGCTGAGCTACAATCACCATTTATGCCATTGGACTGGTTTCTTCCAAACGGTCTGCAAAAGTAATGATTCGTTCCACTCTGTGCAAGTGGGCGATTTAAAATTTTCCTGAAAATCTTAAACGGCTTCCTTTTTGGTCTTCATGGAACGTTCCATTTTCGTACGCTAAATGTCCGGAAACAACTGTATGCGTGACTTTTGACTGAAAAGTGTGCCCCTCAAAAGGAGACCATCCACACTTGGAAAGAATAGTATCTTTAGTGACTTTCCATGGAGAATTAAGATCCACCAATACTAAATCAGCATAATACCCCTCCCGTATAAATCCTCGATCTTCAATCCTGAATAGCTTGGCCACATTATGGCTCATCTTCTCTGGAATTAATTCCAAACTGATTTTTCCCTGATGATAGAAGTCAAGCATGGCGACAAGGCTGTGCTGATTAAGCGGTCCTCCAGACGGCGCTTTAAGATATGTATTCGTCTTTTCTTCAAGCGTATGCGGAGCATGGTCAGTGGCCACTACATCTATCCGGCCGTCCTTGACTGCCTCAAGAATTGCGTCACGGTCTTCTGCAGTTTTTACAGCAGGATTCCATTTTATTAAATTTCCTTTGGTCTTATAATCTGATTCCGCAAACCACATATGATGGATACATGCTTCGGAGGTTATTTTCTTTTCGGAGAGTGGAATGGTATTGTCAAAGAGACCCAATTCCTTAGCCGTACTTATGTGAAGAATATGAAGCCGTGTGCCGTGTTTTTTGGCCATGGCTACAGCTCTGCTTGAGGCATCATAGCAGGCTTCTTCTGACCGTATTTTAGGATGTAGTGTCACAGGAATATCATCTCCATAGATTTCCTTGTATTTGGCAAGGTTGGCAGCAATGATGTGATCATTTTCGCTATGGATCGCAATCAAAGCCTTACATTCTTTAAATATTCCTTCCAATGATTCAATGTTGTCCACTACCATGTTGCCTGTGGAGGAGCCCTGGAAGATTTTCAATCCGCAAACTTTTGTAAAATCCACGTTCAGAATTTCAGACAAATTGTCATTTGTGGCACCCATAAAGAATGAATAATTGGCTAAAGAGACTTCTGCTGCTCGGCTATATTTCTGCTCCAATAACTCTATAGTAGTAGTCTGGGGTACAGTATTGGGCATTTCCATGTAGGAAGTGGTTCCTCCGGCTATTCCTGCTTTTGCCTCTGTGTATATTTCAGCTTTATGGGTGAGGCCTGGCTCTCTAAAATGCACCTGATCGTCTATAAGCCCAGGAAAGAGAAACTTTCCATTTGCTTCAATATGAATATCTGCCTGCTCCAAACTGAGGTCATCGCCTAGTTTTTTGATCCTTCCATTTTCAACTAATACATCGGCTGGACTTATCCGGCCTTCATTGACTATATTTGCACCGGTGATCAGAATACTTTTCATCATTTTCATTTGGGATTTTCCTATTTCAACCAAAATTAATGAATCATGGGCAATGAGGCCTCAACATTTGAAGCATTTAAGCTTAACCGGCAGTTATTAAATGCTGTTGCTGACGCTGGCTATGTGCACCCGACGCCAATTCAAGAAAAAGCCATTCCACTTGCACTTGCAGGACATGATGTATTGGGAATAGCCCAGACGGGAACGGGAAAGACTGCCGCCTACGTCTTGCCGCTGTTGATGAAAGTGAAATATGCCCAAGGAGATCATGCACGTGCCTTAATTTTGGCCCCAACACGCGAACTGGTGATGCAAATAGAGGAAGTTGTCCTGCAATTGGCCGCCAATACCGATCTGCGAATGGTTTCTTTATATGGCGGATTAGGGCCTAAAACGCAAATTGAAGCCCTCGAAAAAGGGGTAGATGTCATTGTATCCACTCCGGGTAGATTTTTGGATATTTATCGCAAAGGTAAAATTCTGACAAAGGAAATTAAAACAATGGTGCTGGATGAAGCAGACAAAATGATGGATATGGGCTTCATGCCCCAGATCAGGTCAATTTTGGAGATCATTCCTGTAAAGCGTCAAAATTTGCTTTTCTCAGCAACTTTTGGTGAACGGATTGACCGTTTTGCAGCTGAATTTCTGGAGTTTCCTGAGCGGGTGGAAGTGACTCCTCAAGCAACTACAGCTGATACCATCGGCCAAGTGAAGTATTTGGTACCGAATATAAAAACCAAATTGCATTTGTTGCAGCAGCTGCTGAAGAATGAAGCGGTAAGCAGGGCGATCATATTTACCAGATCCAGGAAGAATGCTGAGGAAGTTTTTGCATTCCTAAACCGTCGGGATTTTGGAGAAATCAGGGTGATTCATGCTAATAAGGGACAAAATACCCGGATAAATTCTATTGAAGATTTCAAAGGGGGAGATGTAAGAATACTCGTGGCTACAGATGTAGCATCACGGGGCTTGGATGTCACCATGGTTTCGCATGTGATCAACTTTGATGTGCCACTGATTTACGAAGATTATGTGCACCGGATCGGACGTACAGGAAGAGCGGAAAATGAAGGCAAGGCCATAAGCTTTGTTAATCCTGCGGAGACGTATCATTTCGAAAAGATCGAAGAAATCATCCGTATGAAAGTAGAAGAGCTACCTATCCCGGATGAAGTGGATGTTACTGCTACTCCTTTTGAAGAAAAACAAGCGTATGCCCGTGAACTGGATCGTCTGCTGCAGCGTGACAATCCAGACTATAAAGGGGCTTTCCATGAAAAGAAACCGCATAAGAAAGCGAATGCTTTTACCGAAAAAGCGAAGATTGAGAAGAAGCGGGGGAATAAAAATTCAAAAGCGAAAACAAACCGGAATCAGTTAAAGACCAAGAATCAGAAGAATAAAGGGAAGTGATGAATGAATTCTGAAATTAGAAGTATGAATTGGGAATCATCGCAGTGGTCAATGATGAGTGAGGGGTGTTGGATGTTGGGTGAGGGGTGTGGGATGTTGGGCACGTGTTAGATTTTGTGATTTCGTCCCACCTTGTCCTGTTTTCCTGTTGATCAGGTAATCCGTCATTATCCCTCGTCATCTTCTTTTTTATATCCTTCATAGTAATAAGATTGTTCTATACCTTTGAAAATGATTTCTTGATTATGAATGTCGTCCGTTAAAGCAGGAAAAAGTAATGTTCTTAACTCCAGATCGTTGATGGGGCTTCGTTCCATGGCCTGTAAATAAAGCGTCTTATCCACAAGTTGCCAGTTGACTACTTTGTTCAGTCGTTCTTTAAAAAGCATATCTAACCAAATACGCATCGTTCTGCCGTTGCCTTCCATAAAAGGGTGAGCGATGTTCATTTCTACATATTTGGCAACAATTTCTTCAAAGCTACTTTCTGGCATTGTTTCTATTTTTGCCAGAATTTCCTTCAAATACAAAGCGGTCGCAAATCTAAAACCGCCTTTTGAGATGTTTTGTGCCCTGATTTTTCCTGCAAAATCATATAGACCATCAAACAGATATTGGTGGAGCTGTTGTAAGCCTTTAGTTGTGCCAACTTGTATTTTTTCTATAGCTCCAGTTTCAAATAAACGGTAGGCATTTTCTAAACTTTTCTTATCTATATTTTTCATTTTCTCTAAGAAGTTTATTGATCGCGGCATCTATTTATCTGTGCTTAAGGTCTAATCAATAGATCCTCCAACCCTTGAATCCAATATTAGAATTATTGAAGAAGGCGTAGTTTCATCTATGACAAAATATCCCTCAGGTAGTTGGGCTTGAATTCAATACAAGTTAACCTCTTTTAAATTTTTATATCGAACGGTTTAGAAATAAGCTAAACATTGAAGGAAATAAAAAAGCCCCGCAAATGTTTAGTTGGCGAGGCTTTTTATAACTAGAACATCAGCCCAATTGAGGCTTTAAATTTATCACTCTTATCTGTTATTGGTACCGTCTACAGGAAGTCTCTTTTCTCTGTTGGCTACATCCCAAGCCGTGTGAAAGATCAGCCGCGCACGTTTCTCCATCAGTGGAAATTCGATTTTGTCCACCGTATCAGTTACTTGATGGTAATCGTCATGAACGCCATTGAAGAAGAAAGCTACAGGTATATTGTGCTTCGCAAAATTATAATGATCTGATCTGTAATAGAATCTGTTTGGATCGTCTTCAGCATCATATCTGTAGTCAAGGATAAGATCGGAATAAGTGATGTTGTTGTATTCCAAAATTTTCTTCAGATCGGTAGAAAGCATTTCAGACCCGATCACATAGACGAAATCAGTGTTTTCAGCATCCTGATACTCATAATCAATCCGGCCCACCATGTCAATGTTCAAGTTGACCACGGTGTTTTCTAAAGGAAATACAGGATGATCGGAATAGTATTCAGATCCCAATAGCCCTTTTTCTTCACCTGTCACGTTCAAAAACAAAATTGACCTTCTTGGTTTTATCCCATCTTTTGCAGCCGTAGCGAATGCTTCTGCAAGTTCTGTCACTGTCACTGTTCCTGAGCCATCATCATCAGCACCATTGAACACTTCACCTGTACTGCTCACCCCCACGTGATCGTAATGGGAAGAAATGACCACTAACTCATCTTTCTTATCTGTTCCTTCCAAATACCCCATCACGTTTGAGGTTTCTACAGGTTTTACATTCTTTTCAATTAGATAAGAGGCTTTCTGCGATTTAATGCTTTCGGGATTTGCTTTGGCGGCTTCCTTAAGTTCTTCTACAGATGATCCAAAAATTTCGGCCATTTTGTCTGAGCTCACCATGAAAATAGGACGCTGCTCACTCGGAGTATCAAATCCTACCCTGCCTTTATCTGCAAGCGTTTTGTATCGGTTTGCCACCCGGTCAAAATTTGCCTGACCCTCCATAGAGACAATCACTATGCCTGCAGCGCCAGCTTCGAATACTTGGTCTATAAGGTCATTTGACCGTATTCCCACAGCCCAGATGCCTACCAATTTGTCTTTTAAATCAACCTTTGCCAAATTCTCTTCGGAAACTAATCCTAAAAAAACTAAGTCGGTTTTTTTGTTTTTTTTCATAGCTGCGTCACCTACAAAAACAAAGTCCTCATTCAAGGTTAATTTGTTTTTGCCGATTTTCAAGTCCACTTTATCAAAAGATGAACTAACTAGCGCTACTTCTTGGAGGTAGCTGCCATCGACAGGTCCGGCTAGTCCTATCTTCTTGTAGAAATCGGCCAGGTAATTGGCCGCTACTTTTAGCTCTTCTGATCCGGTATCCCTACCTTTCATCTCATCAGATGCTAAGTAAGTAAGTCGCTCTTTAAGATCATCAACCTTGATCGTACTGGCGTATTTAACCTGGGCAGGTTCTTGGGCCACAGCAGATGCAGCAAGGCCAAATGCCAATGCACCCGATAATAAGAAACTTTTATTCATCAGTTTATAGTTAGGTTTTTATGCGGTAGATTAATTAGCGTAGGTCCTGCAAGTTAATCTGAGTATTTGCGACGCTAAACTAGATAAATTTTCTGCCCGATAATTAACCGTTTGTAAATTTTGACATAACTCAAAGTAAATAATGAAGTGCTTGAAAACATTATCCTTCAATATAATGTACCTTTGCACCTTGAAAAATTCAATAGGATTTCTAACCCAAATAGTTCATTGTCCTTAAGTTCTTATATGAAGATCAACCTTTCTAATGCTGTCAAGTTTGAGAGCAGACACAACGGCCCGACAGAAGCGGAAATCGCTGAAATGTTGGAGGTAATCGGAGCATCATCCTTAGATGAATTAATCAATCAAACCGTACCGAAGGCGATTCAACTTGAAAAGCCTATGAATCTTCCTGCTGCAAAGTTGGAATCAGAATTCTTGAAAGAATTCAAAATACTAGCCTCAAAGAATCAGGTTTATAAGTCATTTATAGGACTTGGGTATTACGACACGTTGGTGCCGACAGTAGTTTTGCGAAATGTACTGGAAAATCCGGGCTGGTATACTGCCTATACACCTTATCAGGCCGAAATCGCTCAGGGAAGACTGGAAGCATTGATCAATTTCCAGACTGTAGTGATGGAATTGACGGGAATGGAACTCGCAAATGCGTCTTTACTTGACGAGGGAACGGCGGCAGCTGAGGCGATGAACATGCTGTATGCTGTGAAACCAAAGCAGAAGAAAAACGCTAACAAATTCTTTGTAGACGAAAAAGTCTTTCCTCAGACTAAAGCGGTTTTGAAGACAAGAGCTGAGCCTATCGGAATTGAGTTGGTTTTTGGGGCCGTCGAATCCCTGGATCTAACAGATGAGAATCTGTATGGAGTACTCTTCCAATATCCAAATGCAGACGGAGAGGTCAAAGATTATTCAGCACTCATTTCAGCAGCTAAGGAAAATAATGTAACCACTGCATTTGCAGCCGATCTACTTGCCCTGACGCTATTGACTGCTCCAGGAGAAATGGGTGCGGATGTGGTAGTGGGATCTTCGCAGCGTTTTGGTGTTCCAATGGGCTATGGAGGTCCACATGCGGGATTTTTTGCTACCAAAGATGCTTACAAGCGGCAGATTCCCGGTAGAATAATAGGAGTGTCACAGGACAGAGCTGGTAATAAGGCTTATCGGATGGCACTGCAGACACGGGAACAACATATTAAGCGTGAAAAAGCCACTTCCAATATCTGTACAGCACAGGTTCTTTTGGCAGTTATGTCGAGCTTCTATGCTGTTTACCATGGCCCCACAGGCCTTAAGAACATTGCTTTAAGAACACATGGTCTTGCTAAATTAACAGCAAATGCATTGCAAGAGCTGGGATATGAAATCTCGTCTCCAAACTACTTTGACACAATCAAAGTAAAATTTGAAGCCAAAGTGCTCAACACGATCCAGTCACTTGCAGTTTCTGGCAAAATGAATTTCCGTTATGATTATGATACGGTATATCTGTCATTTGATGAGGCAAAAACACTGGCTGATGTCCGGGCTGTAGTAGAAGTCTTTGCGAAAGCAAAATCTGTAGATCTTCCTGATTTGGATCGTATCGCATCTTCATTGGAACTCGATTTGCCTGAGTCTCTGATCCGAAAGACAGAATATTTAACTCATCCGGTATTCAATCAATATCATAGTGAGCATGAAATGCTTCGGTATATCAAGCGCCTTGAAAATAAAGACCTGTCGCTCGTTCATTCCATGATCTCCTTGGGCTCATGTACAATGAAGTTGAATGCAACTGCAGAAATGATCCCTGTTACCTGGCCTGAGTTTGGGCAGATGCATCCATTCGCTCCTATCGATCAGACGGCAGGCTATCAAGAATTGTTTGCTAATCTAAGAAGTTGGTTAAATGAAATAACTGGTTTCTCTGATACCTCACTTCAGCCAAATTCAGGAGCACAAGGGGAATTTGCCGGATTGATGGTAATCCGCGCATATCATCAGAGTAGAGGTGATCATCATCGGAATGTTGCTTTAATTCCTACATCCGCTCATGGAACCAATCCTGCATCTGCTGTCATGGCAGGTATGAAGGTGGTATTGGTGCAGTGTGATGAAAAAGGAAATATTGATCTGGAAGATCTTCGTAAAAAGGCAGCCGCTCATGCGGATGATCTGTCAGCCTTATTGGTGACTTATCCTTCTACGCATGGGGTATTTGAAGTGGCTATCCAGGAGATTTGTCAGATTATCCATGAGAATGGGGGGCAAGTATACATGGATGGGGCCAACATGAATGCTCAGGTAGGATTGACCAGTCCAGGTAGAATCGGAGCTGACGTTTGTCACCTGAACCTGCACAAGACCTTCTGCATTCCCCATGGTGGAGGTGGGCCTGGCATGGGGCCTATCTGTGTGGCCAGTCATTTGGCACCTTTCCTTCCGGGCAATCCTTTGGTGAAAGCCGGTGGTGAGCAAGCTGTGTCTTCAATATCTGCAGCTCCTTATGGATCGGCCAGCATCTTGCCTATTTCTTACGCTTATATCGCTATGATGGGCGGTGAGGGGTTGAAGAATGCGACTAAAATGGCTATTCTGAATGCAAATTATATTAAGGAGCGTCTTTCTCGTCACTTCCCAATTCTATACACCGGCACGCAAGGACGTGCAGCACACGAGATGATCGTGGATTGCCGTGGATTTAAAGAAGTAGGCGTGGAGGTAGAAGATATCGCTAAGCGTCTGATGGATTATGGTTACCATGCTCCTACAGTTTCGTTTCCTGTGGCAGGTACTTTGATGATTGAGCCTACAGAGTCGGAGACAAAAGCTGAACTTGATAAATTCTGCGATGCCTTACTTTCTATCCGTGCAGAAATCCAGGAAATTGAAGATGGAAATGCTGATCGGGAAAATAATGTGCTAAAGAATGCTCCACATACAGCAGCTTTGGCATTGGCAGGAGATTGGGATCTTCCTTATTCCCGAGAAAAAGCAGTATATCCGCTCAGCTATGTGAAAGACAACAAATTCTGGCCAAGTGTAAGAAGAATTGATTCTGCTTTTGGTGATAGGAACTTGATCTGTAGCTGTATTCCGGTAGAAGAATATGCTAATGAAGAGGCGTAAACGCTTCTTGGTTTCAATAAAAAGGGTTGCCCACGGCAACCCTTTTTTCGTTATTGTGGAGGAAGAGGGTTTTCAGCTGAAAGTTGAATTTCTAACCCGCCAACTTTTGAGGCTACAAAGTTATAGATTACCGCCCCTAATGCGCCTAGTATAAATCCAGCTATCCCATAAAATATGGGAAAGCCAATAATCATTAGAATTCCCAGTCCTCCTGCGCTTGACATGGGTAAATCATCGCCCAATAAGCCTGAGAATGCAGAAAAAAAGAGGGCATAAAAAATCCCAATTACAAGCCCAAAAATCCCCATTGTCAATCCGTAGATTTTGGCAGAGGAGGAAACACCGATTTTTTCAATTTTTACCATGATTTAAAAGTTTAGTATGAATGAATTAAAATATCAAAAAAAAAAGCACATCCGAAAATGTGCTTAAGATATTACGTTCTAGTGATTAGACATTTACATGCCGTTCTGCATGGTAAGACGATCTCACCAGCGGGCCTGACTCTACATATTTCAATCCTCTGGCCAATCCTTCTTCCCGATATTCCGCGAACAAATCAGGATGTATAAATTCAGCAACTTCAATATGTCTTTTTGTCGGCTGAAGGTATTGTCCAAGCGTAAGGATATCACATCCATGTGCCGCAAGATCATCCATTGCCTTCAATACTTCCTCTTTTTTCTCTCCAAGGCCTAGCATGATTCCAGTTTTAGTCCGTTTACCATATTCTTTAGTAAGCTTGGTCTGCTCCAATGACCGGGCATATTTTGCTTGTGGACGTACTCTTCGATAGAGGCTTTCCACGGTTTCCATGTTGTGAGATACGACTTCCTGGCCACCACTGATCATTCTATAAAGCGCATCCCAATTTGATTTTACATCGGGAATTAATGTCTCAATAGTAGTTTCAGGAGAAAGTGCTTTCGTTTGAATTACGGTTTGATACCAGATTTCAGCACCTTTATCCTTTAGTTCATCACGGTTGACAGAAGTCAGAACCGCATGCTTCACACCCATAAGTTTAATTGCTTCCGCTACACGTCGTGGTTCATCTGCATCATATTCAGGCGGTCTACCAGTGGCTACTGCGCAGAATGAACACGAGCGGGTACATACATTTCCTAATATCATGAAGGTAGCTGTGCCGGCTCCCCAGCATTCCCCCATATTGGGACAGTTGCCGCTTTCACAGATAGTATGAAGTTTATGTTCGTCCACGAGTTTGCGGACTTTTGCATATTCTTTTCCAACAGGAAGTTTTACTCTAAGCCAGTCTGGTTTTTTTCTTCGAGTTGCTTCTTCTGAAATGACAGGTAGTTCGATCATTGATAAGTGATTTGATACAAAGGTACGTCAGGTGAGGTCAAAACCCAAGCTGACTCACTTTCTGAACCCGTAGAAAAAGGTGAAGTACACCGATTGGAATAGCTGCTTATTTTCTGTGGTCGGGATCAGCGGTATTTCTTTGGTAAACCCTTCAAGCATATAACCTAGTTCCAAAGCTGTCACATTTGATCGAAAAACTCCAAATTCAAAATTTAAAGCGGCTTTTAAATTTGCTCCAAAAGCGAATTCTGATTTACCCAACCCTTCAAATAAGCGGCCTGTTCCAAGAATATTGAAGCGGCTTTGGTGTTTTTCAGGATCATATTGTTCAGTGACAGTCTCCACTCTGTTCAGCGCATATTCTATGTAATATGGAGCTATAAGACCAAAAGAGGGTCCAATTGCCGCTAAAGCTGAAACTTGTACTCCTTGATTAGGAGCCTTTTTAAACAGTATTAATTCCCGTCCATACTGAGGCCTGATGGAGTAGAGATAATTTGATTTTCCGTAGATATAACTGTTGCCAAGCACAGTATTGTATCTCACCTCTTTGGGGTTTTTGACATTTGAGAATTCAACTGCCAAAAAACTGAACTGGGTGTCATCTATTCTGGTGCCTGCTTTGAATACAAACCCACCTATGAGTCCTCCGTTCGTATTTTTGTTGATCCCAAAAACAAATTCCTTGTCATATTCATAATTACCTGCGTCCTCTCGCTGTGCAAAAGTCTGTGTGGCCACGGCCAATAAAAATACGGTTATAAGTAATTTCAGCTTGCTCATTCAATTTGGTCCAAAATATAGCCCTATTTTTGGGTTTATGTAATTTAAACTGATTTTAAAAATAAGAGTTTATGCCCACTATAAAAAGTTCATATTTAGAGAATTTAAGAACAGAATCCGAGCATCTTCAATCTGGCACTAAAATATTGACAGACGCTCCAGTTGATAATAACGGTAAAGGGGAAGCTTTTTCTCCTACGGATCTTGTTGCGGGTGCACTGGGAAGTTGTATGGTTACCATTATGGGTATAGTGGCAGAACGGGATGGCGTTAGCTTGGATGGTTTGTATTGGGAAGTGACGAAAGTAATGCAGCCATCGCCACGTAAAATCTCTGAAATTAGAATTGATTTTAAATGGAAAAATCCTGTAAAGGATGTTTCCATGATCAAGAAATTAAAAAATGCAGCTTTAACATGTCCTGTAGCTTTGAGCCTAGATCCTGCCATTAAGCAAACAGTAAATTTTGATTTTTAAGTATTTCTTAGAAGTCTTACGTATACGAGTATAAACCCAACCAGCGTATGAGTTTTTTATTTGAGAGTTTTAGTGGCTGGAAAAGCTACTGTGAGGAGAAATCGATCTCTCTGCCGGAATCTGTAATTGAATATGAAGTTGATCAGAAAGGTAGTGATCGATTGAAGATAAAATCTGGATTACTTCAAGCTTATGAAGTGATGAAGGAAGCTGTGCAAACAGGACTTACGGAGGAAATGAATTCAAGATCAGGAATGATTAATAATGGAGCGAAAAAGGTTTTTAATCATCCATTAGCGGTGCTTTCTCCAGAGTTTCAAAAATTAATTTCTAGGGCTTTAGCTGCAAAAGAAGTCAATTCTTGCATGGGCCGGGTAGTGGCTGCTCCTACAGCAGGAGCCAGCGGTATTCTACCGGGGACTTTGGTCACTTTGCAGGAAATTCATGGTATAGACGATGAGCAAATCATAGATGGATTACTAGTTGGTGCTGGGATTGCGCTGATCATTGAAGAGAAAGCGAGTCTTGCTGGGGCAGTTGGTGGTTGTCAGGCAGAGACAGGTTCTGCAGCAGCCATGGCTTCGGGAGCTATAGTATATTGTTTAGGGGGAAGTATTGACCAGATCTTCAATGCTGTGGCAGTTACTATCCAGTGTATGTTGGGTTTGGTATGTGACCCAGTGGCAGGTTTAGTGGAGGTGCCATGTGTGGTCAGAAATGCGAGCGCAGCAGCTATTTCATTCAGTTCTGCCCAGATTGCATTGGCTAATGTAAGTGCGGTAATACCTGTAGATGAGTGTGTGGAGGCAATGGGAGAGGTCGGGGCTTCTATGGAAAGCCGCTATAAAGAAACAGCAATGGGTGGATTGGCAGCGACACTTACCGGGCAGAAAATCTCTGAACGGATCTTGATTAAAGATATAGAGATTCTTCCGGACGAAGAATTAGATGAATAATTCCTGAATAAATGAAAGGGAGAGGATTTTGTCGATACTCAAACTTAGAACCACCGCCCAAAGACAAGCGCTCCAGAGCATGTGTGTGTAAATATGCCTTTTCTTCACCCCAAAAGAGACCATAATCAAGGTTCCGCCTATTGGAGTGAGTAAAATGGGAGTTAAGAAGGCTATACCTATTTTACCATACTTTTTCCAGTAATGGACAATGTTTCTGTTTTTCCTGGTGAATACGGGTTTAGGTTTTCGCGGGAAATTTCCTTCAAGTAGCAGTTTGATTCTGGTTCCAAGTAAAGTGAAAATTAACACGCTGCTCATCATCCCTGTAATAGTGATGAAGACAGTTTGTATCACGCTATAGCCAGCTGCTGAGCCCAGTAGTGGACCTGCTAGAAACTTGAACCAGCAGAGGAAGTATATTCCTAGGAATGTAAGAAATGAGTCCATTAGATCAATAGTATCAGGTAAGCAAAATAGCTTACGAGAAGCACTCCCCCTTCAACCTTAGATACCCGCATTTTAGTTCGCATCACGAAGAAAAGTAATACGGTGATCCCGATCATCCATATAAAATCGAAGTCAATAAATGCCTGGGAGACGCCAATTGGTTTGATGATGGCTGTAATACCTATGATGGATAAAATATTCATGATATTACTGCCAAGGATATTTCCTAGCGCTAAATCGGTGCGCTTCGATAAGGCAGCAATAATTGATGTAATAAGCTCTGGAAGACTGGTACCGATAGCGATAATTGTAACGCCTATTATACGTTCTGAAACTCCAAATTCCCTCGATATTTTTACAGCATTATTCACCAATAATTCAGATCCAGCATAAAGACCTATAATTCCTCCTATAAATAATAAGCTAGCAAATAGCCAAGAGTAACCTTTCACTTGTTCGATTTCCTCTTCTACTTCTGGATTGTCTTGATTTGAATATCTAAAAAGATAAACATTGAAAGCTATAAATGATGCGAACAACAGAATTCCCTCCCAAAAAGATATCACACCATTGTAGCTTAGTCCAAGGAAGAGAATTGAGACAAGAAGGGTGATCAGGTAATCAAATCTGATGTGTGAGTTACGGATCAAGATTGGATAGAACAAGCCGCTTATTCCTAATACTAAACCGATGTTGGCAATATTTGAGCCAATGACATTTCCTATGGCTATGTCGCTGTTTCCCTTCAGGGCTGCATTCACACTTACTAATAATTCAGGAGCTGAAGTGCCAAAAGCAACAACGGTCATTCCGATTAATCCTGCACTCATTCCCAATTTGACAGCGATGGCAGATGCACCGTCAACCAATATTTTTCCTCCATAAAGGAGAATGACCAGACCAATAAGAAGTAAGAAATAAGGAAGCATATGAAAGTTAAAGTTTAGGTCCAAAAGCCAGATCGCCTGCGTCACCGAGGCCAGGAACTATATAAGATCTGTGATCAAGTTTTTGGTCTATTGCTCCTAACCAAAGCGAATAAGGATGAGTTAGATTTTTCGCGATGAATTCGATTCCTTCTGGCGCTGCAACAGCTGCTGCAATGTGGATGTGAGATGGTTTACCATGAGCTAGAATCGTATCCAAAGATTGGACAATTGATTTTCCAGTGGCTAGCATAGGGTCTGCAATGATCAATATTTTACCTTCTATGGACGGGCTTGCATGGTAACCCAGGTTAATAGATATATCAGTGGAGTCATTTTCTACTCGATAGGCACCTATGAAGCCACTCTCTGCCACATCGAAATAATTGAGAAAGCCTTGATAAAATGGGATCGAAGCTCGTAAAACGGCAAAAAGGACTGGTTGCTCGGATGGAACATTAGTCGTAGAAGTGCCTAATGGAGTTTCAGTAGAAATACTCTTATATGGTAAAGTCTTAGAAATTTCATACGCAAGAATTTCTGCGAGCCTTTCCAAATTTCTTCTGAAACGTAATCGATCTTTTTGGATGGAAGTATTTCTCATCTCAACCAAAAATTGATTTGCAACTGAAGGGGTGTCAGATAATACAAACATGTTGCGAAGATAAAATAAAAAGCCGGCCCATAGGAACCGGCCTCCGTATAGATTAAAATTATTTCACTTCGAAACTTGCTCTTCTTGCCATTTGTCTTGCGTCAGCAGAAGACTTGTCTACGCTGGTGTCTTCACCGTATCCTTTGTAAGTAAGTCTGGATTCATCTACACCAGAAGCTACTAGGATGTCATAAACTGCTTTAGCTCTTCTTTCAGAAAGTTTCATGTTGTAATCTTCCGGGCCTAACTCATCAGCATATCCTTTGATTTCTACACTTACACCTGGATTCTTTTTCAAGAAGTTAGATACATAGTTAGCAGCGCTGGTAGAGTATCCAAGAGGCTTAGAGCTATCGAACGCATAGTATACATTAACATATCCATCGTTGATTGCTTTCTTGAAGAAATCAACTTCTTCTTTAACTTCTTCCACTGGACATCCATTAGTAGATGCAGGACCAGGCAGGAATGGACACTTATCTAGGTGATCCGGAGTACCGTCACCGTCAGAATCCATAGTCATACCTGAAGAGTTAACTCTTGCTCCAGCTGGAGTGTTAGGCTCTTTGTCCAGGTAATCAGGAACGCCGTCACCGTCAGCATCTTTCAACATATCTTTGATTCCGTTGATCTGAGTAGCAAGCTCTTCTTTAGTGGCATATTTATCTGCTGCGATATACCAGTCAGCATGTTGATCGTGCTTCCCGAGATAGAAGTTAAGACCCAAGGTCCCTGTCCACCAGGTTCCGGTGGCATGTCCATTTTGTACTTCTGGTAATGTAGGTCTACCTGGAGAATTATATTCATTTCCATCAAAAGTGAACCTCTGCCTACCATTGACGATTACTGAAGTGTTAGCTTGTAAAGAAATTCTTTCTGTGACTTTGTATAGTAAAATGATACTCGTGTTTATAGAATATACTTTATCAGGGTCAAAGTCAATAAAGCCGTTTGGCCTATCTTCATGTTTGAGGATGCCTAGCCCAGGTCCAAAGGTCACAAATGCGCCGAATTTCCTGGTAAAAGTTTCCCATTGCATAACTCTGCCAATATTAATAACTCCGTTTATACTGGTGTTTAAATATTTTGTGGTGAAGCCAGGGCTTTCTCCTTTCGCTTCGCTAAAGGAGCCGAATCCTAAATCGCCTTTAATGCCAAATTTTTCATTAAACATATATCTGATACCGAAGTCAACATGGCCCAAGTTCAGGGTAGGTGTGAAATAACCAGGCGTCAGTGGAGCCATCGCTTTATTTACCCCTGCATTAGCTTCTAGAGACCATCGGTTGAAATTTTGCTGACCATATGTAGTTAGGGCTACGTATGTTAGCAGTAAAGTGAAGTAAATTTTTTTCATATCGGGTGATATTAATATTGTCATTATAGGAAATATATTCTATCGCCAATACTAATAAAAAAAGCCCGACAAATGCCGGGCTTTAAAAGTTTATATGGAAGGTTAAAACTTATTTCACTTCGAAACTTGCTCTTCTTGCCATTTGTCTTGCGTCAGCAGAAGACTTGTCTACGCTAGTGTCTTCACCGTATCCTTTGTAAGAAAGTCTAGATGCATCAACACCAGAAGCTACTAGGATGTCATAAACTGCTTTAGCTCTTCTTTCAGAAAGTTTCATGTTGTAATCTTCCGGGCCTAACTCATCAGCATATCCTTTGATTTCTACACTTACACCTGGATTCTTTTTCAAGAAGTTAGATACATAGTTAGCAGCGCTGGTAGAGTATCCAAGAGGCTTAGAGCTATCGAACGCATAGTATACGTTTACATAACCGTCATTGATTGCTTTCTTGAAGAAATCAACTTCTTCTTTAACTTCTTCCACTGGACATCCATTAGTAGATGCTGGGCCAGGAAGGAATGGACACTTATCCATGTGATCAGGAGTACCGTCACCGTCAGAATCCATAGTCATACCTGAAGAGTTAACTCTTGCTCCAGCTGGAGTGTTAGGCTCTTTGTCCAGGTAATCAGGAACGCCATCACCGTCAGAATCTTTCAACATATCTTTGATTCCGTTGATCTGAGTAGCAAGCTCTTCTTTAGTCGCATATTTGTCAGCTGCGATATACCAGTCAGCGTGCTCTTCGTTTTTGCCTAAGTAGAACTGAATTCCTAGTGTACCAGTCCACCAAGTACCGTTTACACCGTAAAAACCTGGATCTTCTGGTCTGATAACAGATGCACCATCAAAAGCAACAGTCTGACGACCATTAAGGATGGTAGAAACGTCTGCTACTAAGGCAACACTTTTTCCTAGTTTCAATTGAGGAGTGATACCGAACATGATTGTGTAAACATCATCAGTAAAGTCTGCATAAGCGTTTTCCTCAGGATTAACTGTACCAATACCAGCACCACCGTGAAGTAAAAGACCAAAAGATCTAGAGAATGATTCAAAGTTCATGATTCTCCCTAGGTTGGCTACAGCCTGAAGATTTAGTCTGCTATACTTAGTGTTAAATTCACCAGTTGAAGCATCTTCGCTGCCTGCTTCTTTGAAAGAACCCAAGCCGTAATCCAGCTTAAGACCGAATTTCTCATTGAACATGTATCGAACTCCGAAGTCAACATGTCCAAGATTTAAAGATGGAGACAGATATCCAGGAGTCATTGGAGCCATTGGTTTGTTAAAACCGCCGTTTACTTCAAGCGACCATTTGTCGAATTCCTGAGCATTGGCTCCGATGGCCAAGGCTCCTGCCATTAGGGTAGATAGTATTAGTTTTTTCATAACAAAAAATTTTTGTTCAAATTTTAAGTGTTGATTGATGTGAATACAAATTTATAAACTTTTAATTTACTGCAAATCTAGACGAAATATTTAAAACCCAATTCTGCATTCGAAATAATTCAAGCTTTTTTGTCGGAAATCAGTCTGATATTAACACAATTGATGCCAAAATGAAAATATTATATGAAATCCTTAAACAAAATAGTGTTTCGGGAGATGAATCATCCATACAGCAATTCCTCCTTAATTATGTAAACCAACGAAAGAATGAATGGAATGTTGTGCCTGAACTATTTTTTGGTGAAGATTTTCAGGATTGTATTCTACTTAAGTTTGGCACCCCCAGAACAGCTATTTTTGCGCATGTAGACACTGTTGGCTTCATGTCACGCTATAATAATCAGCTAGTTAGTGTGGGTGGACCTGAAGTCATAGAAGGTTCCTGGCTAGAGGGAGAGGACTCTCTTGGGCCTGTTTCCTGTAAATTAATAGGAGATGAAAATGAAATTTTTCATGACTTCCCCCGCGGAATTGAACCTGGGACCCGATTATCCTTTCGTCAGGACATTAGGGTGGATGAAGAATTTATTCAAGCCGCTTATTTAGATAACAGATTAGGTGTATATAATGCGCTAAAACTTTGTGAATCAATAGATAATGGTTGGATAGTCTTTTCCACCTATGAAGAAACGGGTGGCGGAAGTATGCCTTTTTTGCTCAAGTTCATTCAGGAAGAGGCTCCTATTAAGCAAGCATTGATTTCAGACATAACATGGATTACAGAAGGTGTCCGTTTTCATGAAGGAGTTGTGATTTCTGTTCGGGATAAATTTATTCCACGCAAAAAATTTATTGATAAAATAATCTCTTTAGCTAAGGAAAGTCGTATTCCGTATCAACTTGAGGTAGAGGAAAGTGGCGGAAGCGATGGAAGAGAGGTTCAATTTTCTCCGTATGCCATTGATTGGTGCTTTATAGGAGCAGCTGAAGAATATGTTCATTCGCCGGATGAAAAAGTATCTTTGAGGGATTTAGATGCTATGTTAGCCATGTACCAATATCTCTTGCAAAGACTATGAATGAGAAAGTGACACTAAAAGATAAAACCTTTGAAGTCTATCTTACCCAAAAACAGATACAGGAACGGAATGCTCAGCTTGGGAAAGCAATCACTCGTGATTTTGCAGGAAAAGAACTCCTGGTTATCGGAGTATTAAATGGTTCCTACATTTATATGGCTGATCTGTGCAGGCAAATTAATCTTCCGATAACAACTGCTTTTATAAAGTTAAGTAGCTATGAAGGTACTCATAGTACTGGTAAAGTTAGGACTATTCTTGGGCTGGAAGAAAAAATTGAAGGCAAATTTATCCTTATTGTAGAAGACATTGTAGATACCGGAATCAGTATGGATTTCCTCTTGAAGATGATTTCTGAACAGGATCCAGCTGAGATTTTCATTGCCACTTTGCTACATAAACCTGAAGCATTTCAGTTTAATTATCCCCTTCATTATGTCGGTTTTGAAATTCCGAATAAATTTGTCGTCGGCTACGGCTTAGACTACGATGGTTTTGGCAGAAATCTGCCCGATATTTATCAACTCAGTACTCCTGAACAAATAGATTCTAGAATGTATAATATTGTATTATTTGGTCCTCCAGGTGCGGGCAAAGGCACACAAAGTGAAAAGCTAATTGACAAATACGGTCTTACCCATTTATCCACTGGAGATCTTTTTAGAAAGCATCTAGGTGAAGGTACCGAGTTGGGAAAGTTAGCCAAAAAGTATATGAATGAAGGGCATTTGGTTCCTGATGAGGTGGTGATCAGAATGGTTGAAGACAAAATCAATGAGACTCCTGACGCCCCGGGATTTATTTTTGATGGATTTCCCAGGACTACAGCCCAAGCAAAGGCACTGGATGAAATGCTTGCGCATCATGATTTAAAAATCAATGGCATGATCGCTTTGGACGTGCCAGAAGATGTACTACGTATCCGAATAAAAGAACGTGGTAAGACTTCCAATCGTGCGGATGATCAGGACGACGAAAAGATTAATACACGAATAAGAGTATATCAGGATGAAACCCTTCCTGTTGCAGATTATTACGACAAGCAGGGCAAACTAAAGAAAATCAATGGGGTAGGAGAGATCGAAGAGATCTTTGATACGATCACATCTGTAATCGATAGTTACTGATTCACGTTATTTTCATAGTTTTGCATTTCATTTAGGCTAAGCTTCGGAGCTTAGCCTTTTTCATTTTAAGATCATGGCCGATTCCAATTTCATAGACTACGTAAAATTTTGTTCCCGCTCAGGAGCTGGAGGAGCAGGATCATTGCATTTCCGTCGAGAGAAGCACGTACCCAAGGGAGGTCCCGACGGTGGAGATGGTGGAAGAGGAGGGCACATCATCCTTCGTGGTACTACTCAAGTGTGGACTTTACTTCACCTGAAATATAAGAAACATGTCATTGCTGAGTCAGGTAAAGGTGGGGAAGGAGGAAGGAGAACTGGTGCAGATGGTAAGGATGTCATATTAGAAGTGCCCTTAGGTACAGTGGCAAGAGATGCAGAGACTGGCGAAAAGCGGTGTGAAATCACGGAAGATGGACAGGAGGTAATATTAACCAGAGGAGGCCGGGGAGGATTGGGGAACGATCATTTTAAAACTTCTACCAATCAAGCGCCACATTACGCCCAGCCGGGAGAGGAGGGAATAGAAGAGTGGATTATCTTAGAATTGAAACTGCTTGCAGATGTCGGTTTGGTGGGATTTCCAAATGCTGGTAAATCCACCTTGTTGTCTTCCATCTCAGCTGCAAGGCCCGAAATAGGAGATTATCCATTTACCACGCTTGTACCCAATCTAGGTGTGGTAGCCTATCGTGGTGATGCTTCTTTTGTCATGGCAGATATTCCAGGGATTATTGAGGGAGCAGCAGAAGGAAAGGGGCTTGGAATTCGCTTTCTAAGGCATATTGAGCGAAACTCCATCCTTTTATTTATGGTGCCTGCTGATGCTCCGGATATTAAAGAGCAATATCGGATTTTGCTCGGGGAGCTGGAGAAATACAATCCAGAGTTATTGGACAAAAAACGTATTCTGGCCATCTCCAAAGCGGATATGTTAGATGAAGAGTTGATGGCGGAGATGGAAAAGGAAATTCCAAAGGATATTCCTTACACCTTTATATCGTCTGTATCCCAGTACAATCTTGACAGGTTGAAGGATCTAATCTGGCAGGCTATTAATGAGTAATAATGTGCCAGATTGTCAGAAAATCCTCACTGGCAGCAATATTGTTAATTTATCGGAGGCCAACTATTGTCTATTTCAATTATGAGTACTAACGAACACGTGGATCAAGAAATGAATCAAAAGGACGAACATTTAGAAGATAATATCGCTAATCAATCTACGCAAGAAGGAGAATTGGAGGCAGAGGAGTCTCAGGTAGAAGAGGGTGATAAGAAGGTGGAGAATGAAGTAGCTGATTTGAAAGATAAGTATCTAAGACTTTATTCTGACTTTGAAAATTATAGAAAACGGACTGCTAAAGAAAGGCTTGATCTGATTTCTACTGCATCCGAGGATGTATTGAAGGATTTGATTCCAGTGGTTGATGATTTTGAGCGTGCTTTCAAGGCGAGTGAGAATGAGGGGGACGGAGCAAAAGTACGTGAAGGCAATCAACTTATATTCCACAAGTTGCTTAGAATACTTGAGTCTAAGGGTTTGCAACCCATGCAAGATTTAGTGGGAAAGCCATTTGATGCTGAGAATCAGGAAGCTATCACCCAGGTGCCGGTGCCCAATCAGGATATGAAAGGTAAGGTAGTTGATGTAATAGAAAAAGGATATACTTTGGGCGACAAGGTAGTTCGCCATGCAAAAGTGGTCACAGGAGCTTAATTAATTATGACAAAGAGAGATTATTACGAAGTACTTGAAATATCAAAATCTGCGAACAGCGATGAGATCAAGAAGGCCTATCGTAAGCTTGCTATAAAATATCATCCGGACAAAAATCCGGATAACCCAGAAGCGGAGGAAAAGTTCAAGGAGGCTGCTGAAGCCTACGAAGTTTTAAGCAATCCGGAGAAAAAGTCCCGCTATGATCAATTCGGTCACCAAGGGCTTGGCGGCAGCGCTGGATTTGGCGGGGCAGGAATGAACATGGATGACATCTTCTCCCAATTTGGTGATATTTTCGGCGGTGGTGGCGGATTTAGTTCTTTCTTCGGAAGTGCTGGTGGTGGCCGCAGAACTAAAAAAGGCACCAACTTACGGGTGAAGCTGAAGTTGAACCTTGCTGAAATTGCCAATGGTGTAGAGAAAAAAATTAAAGTGAAGCGGCATGTGGTAGCAGCAGGAGTTACTTTTAAAACCTGTACTACTTGTCAAGGATCAGGGCAAATCAAGAAGGTAGTGAACACCATGTTAGGCCAGATGGTCTCCGCAAGTACCTGCGCTGTATGCGGGGGGAGTGGACAGATCGTCGATAAGAAGCCAGCAGAAGCTGATTCTAGAGGCTTAATAGTGAAGGAAGAAGTTATTTCTATCAATATCCCAGGTGGAGTAGGGGATGGAATGCAATTAAGCATGTCCGGTAAAGGGAATGAAATACCTGGTGGAATCCCGGGCGATCTTCTTATAGTAATAGAAGAAATCGAAGACGAGATCTTACAGCGGGATGGCAATAATGTTATCTATGATCTTTTTGTCTCATTTACTGATGCAGCTTTGGGTGCATCTATTGAAGTGCCGACCATAGAAGGAAAGGTGAAAATAAAAGTAGAACCTGGTACTCAAAGTGGCAAAATGCTACGTCTTAAGGGTAAAGGGATTAAGGATATTAATGGATATTCCAAAGGTGATCAGTTGATCATGGTCAACGTCTGGACACCTACACATCTGACCAAAGAAGAAAAAGAGCTATTGGAATCATTGCGGGATTCCGAGAACTTCAAACCAGACCCGGGGAAAGGTGAAAAATCCTTCTTTGACAAGATGAAAGAGTTTTTCTAAAACAATATAAGCCGGAAGCGATTCCGGCTTTTTTTATATTTTTAAAAAACCTTTTATTTGCCGCCTCGTAACCTATCGGTATGCTAAGAAAATCGTGTCTGCTTTTTCTGATGATGATCGGGTGGGTGAGTGTAAGTAAGGGGCAGCTGGTCAAAGAGTTTAGGGCGACTGAAAGAAACGGCTTTGAAATGGTCGCTTTGGAGTTTACTTCCTATAAAAGTATCACTGAGCTTAAAAGAACCAAATTGCCGGATCCTATCTACATTCATGGCCATCTTGCTCAGACAAATATTTTGCCTGTATTCAGTAAAGAAATTATAAGTAATATTCTCCAAGCTAGTTTGGTGCACAAGAATGTAGAATCTGAAAATTTGGGTAAAAGTATTACTACCAAATTTTTCTCGGGTTCTGAAGCGGATTTTGACCACAGTTGGAACGTTGCCTTGAGTCAAAATTATCTCTACCACCTTGATTTTAATTTAGGAATGGGAAAGTCGAATTTTGACTTGTCAGAGATTACCATCAACCAACTTAAAATTAAAAGTGCAAGTGCTGATGTATTCGTGCATTATAGCTCGAAAAATCCTAATAAAGTTCAGATGGATACGTTGCTGGTAACGCTGAACATGGGTACTGTGAAAATTGAAGATGCCAATTTCACCAATGCCAAGAAGATGATTTTTGAAGTGAACTATGGGAAGTTGGATTTAAGCTTTTCCGAAGGAATGTCAAATGCAAGCCAGGTAATTGCTGCTGTGGGAGCAGGTTCATTAGTACTCCATCTACCTTCCGAATCTTTCCCGGTCAAAATAAAAATGAGAACCACCGCGATGTGTAAAACTTCATTGCCAAAATATCTCAAGTCCATCGAAAAAGGAATCTATGTAACCAAAGGATATAAAGAATCAGATCCCAGGTTGTTGGAACTGACCGTTGATGTAGGAGTTGGTTCATTAACTGTAGAATAAATCTTATTTTTTGAGTTCATGCTGAAAATTGAAAAGCTAAATAAATCCTATGGAACTAGTAGGGCCTTAACAGATGTCGATCTGGAGGTTGCAAATGGGATAATATTTGGACTTCTGGGGCCAAATGGAGCAGGGAAGACCACGCTGATCCGGATTATCAACCAAATCATTGACAGCGACAGTGGCAAAGTGTTCATAGGAGGTGAAGAACTGGCTCCAAAGCATATCTCACAAATTGGATATTTGCCAGAAGAGCGGGGTCTTTACAAGAAGATGAAGGTTTGGGATCAGATGCTGTATTTTGCCAGGCTCAAAGGGTTAAGCCAAGTTGACGCTAAATTAAAAATAAAATTTTGGCTTGAAAAGCTGGAAATGGAAACTTGGCGGGACAAAAAAATTGAAGATTTGTCTAAAGGAATGGCGCAAAAGGTCCAGTTTATTTCCACGATCATTCATAATCCTCCATTATTAATATTGGACGAACCATTTTCTGGCTTTGATCCTGTCAATGCAGAGATTATTAAAAACGAAATTCTGGAATTAAAGGCTAATGGTACGACAGTAATATTAAGTACTCACCGTATGGAATCAGTGGAGTTGCTTTGCGACCAAGTAGCTATGATCAATCGGTCAAAGAAAATTCTGGACGGCACGATCAAAGAACTAAAAGCGATTTACCGCCCTGAAGTATATACGATCACTTTGGAAGAATTGTCTCAGGAATTGCCACATGAGTGGATTCCAAAACAAGATGGAAGCAGCTACCACTTCACGCTGCCCCTAAGTGGAAAGACCCCAAATGAACTGCTTCAGGAGCTGATGCACTATGGTCAAATCAGCCAGTTTCAGGAGGTCATTCCGAGTATGGAAGAAATTTTTATTCACCAGGTAAAGTCAACAGAAAATGGATAAGATCTGGTTAGTAATTCAGCGAGAATATTTAGCCCGGGTAAAGAAGAAGTCGTTTTTGCTGGTGACTTTGTTGACTCCGCTGATTTTTCCTGCGATTATGGGAGTTTTTGTATGGATAGCGCTCGAAGAGAAGGACAATCAAGCGTTGCGGATTATCGAAGTAGTGGACGAAAATGATCTCTTTTTTTTGGAGAGCTCAGAGCAATATGCATTTTCATTTTCCCATGATACCCCTGAAGAAGCAAAAACCCTGGTTAAAGAAGGAAACCGATACGGCTTTTTGCACATTCCTAAGTTTGATATTAAAGATCCAAAAGGAATTTCTTACTATGGAAATGAAAATCCGAACATGAATCTTATCAGCTATTTGGAAAATAATCTCCGTAAGAAAATTGAAGAACAGCGACTCTATGAAAGTGGCATAGATCCAGAGATCATTAACGATGTGCGGACCAAAGTAGCCATCAAATCAATTACGTTGGATGAGGAAGGTCTCGAAACTGTTAGTGATGCCACAGTAAATTATGCGATTGGGTTCGTCGCTGGAATCATGATCTATATGTTCATTTTTATATATGGCAATCAGATTATGCAGGGAGTAATCGAAGAAAAATCCAGCAGGATTGTTGAAATTTTGGTTTCCTCCCTAAAGCCATTTCAGTTAATGATGGGGAAAATCGTTGGGATTGCTGGAGTTGGACTGACCCAATTATTGATCTGGATTGTACTGATCGGTACACTTACTACGATTGTTACAGGACTACTCGGGATGCAGATGCCACAGCAGCAAGCAATGGAAATGGCTAATCCTGAATTTGCTCAAGGAGTAACTGGAAGCAGCAGCGCTGAAGATATTCTAATGGTAATTTCGGGGATCAATTATGTACAGATTATCCTCTGTTTTGTGTTTTATTTCTTGGGAGGTTATCTGCTTTATGGAGCACTGTTCGCAGCTATCGGCTCAGCAGTGGATGCTCCCTCGGATGCTCAACAGTTTATGTTGCCCGTGACTATTCCGCTGATTGTAGCCTATATGGGCTTATTCGTTTTTGTATTGAATGACCCGAACAGTACGGCTTCCTTCTGGTTGTCTATAATTCCATTAACCTCCCCAATTGCCATGATGGGAAGAGTTAGTTATGGAGTTCCAATAATGGAATTACTCCTTTCTATGGGACTTTTAATTACAGGGTTTTTATTCACAACTTGGGTAGCAGGCAAAATTTACCGCATCGGGATCTTGATGCATGGTACGAAGCCAACTTATAAGACCTTGTGGAAATGGATCAAAACAAATAATTAATAATGATCGTCCACAGACAACGGAGACTGTGTATAAAGCAGGAGAATTCTCTGACTTATTCGGGTAGGAATCTGGCTTAAATACCAAATTCTCGAATTTCAGGCCTCTCATTTGAGTTTTTACACGGTCTCAACGGACGACAGTCCACGCATTCCCACTAAGAAGGAGTAGGGTCGCCACAACTTAAAGTTTGGAATATGCCAATGTTGGGAGGCTGTTAGGGTAGGTGTATATAAGTTTAATTCACCTAATACAGAAAAACCGGACCGCCTCGGAATATTCCTTAACGGTCCGGTTTGTATTAAATCAGACAATCAGCTTATTTTAAGTAAGCAGAAAGCATCCACACTACTTTTTCTTTAGCAGTGATGTAATCACTCATTAGTGAAGCAGTACCCTCGTCACCGGATTCACTAGCCGATTCCAATGTTTGACGTTCGAGTTCCAAAAGTGTGTTCATATTACTTTTTACCGTTTCCACCATCTTCTTTGGATCTAGTATTTCTTTTGCCTCTTTGATTTGAGAAGTCTCAATATATTCCTGATAAGACGATAACGGTCTTGCTCCTAAGGTAAGGATTCGCTCTGCCGTCTCATCTACAGCTTCAGTTGCTGCATTGTAAAGCTCTTCGAATTTAGCATGTAATTCAAAAAAATTTGGACCTGTGACATTCCAGTGGAAATTTCTAAGGTTTTGATAATACACCTGATAGTTAGCAAGAAGATTGTTCAGCTTGTCTACCAATACTTTACTTTCCTGGACTTCTAATCCGATGTCGTTCGTTTTCATATTTTTCTATTTAGTTTTTCTACGGTTGAATTAAAGTATAAATTTACACTAATGCCTTTTATTATGCCAACTGTTAATTTCTATCACCAAGTCATACTATCTATGAGTTTAGGAAGTTAATAACGGTATCTACTCCAAATTGATTAATGAAAAGAAGCTTTCAAGACCTTACGTCTGTTGATCTGTATAGCAATAAAAAACAGGTTAAATGGCTTGTGGTTGCTGTTTCAATTGTGATAGGTACAGGATCAATCTGGTATACCAATGGCTTGGTAGAGGAGCTGCGGGAAAGAGAGCGTAGACAGATTGAATTGCTATCAAGTGCGTTGGAATATGCTGCCACTACGATGGAGAATTTAACGTTTATCAATCAAGAGATCATTCAGCAGAATCATTCCATTCCCATTATCATGGTGGACGCTTCTGGTAACCCTACAGGGTTTAGAAACATTTCGTTTGACAAAAATTCTACCCCTTTGGATTCTGTGGCAACGCTCGAGCAGGAGCTTGCAGAGATGCGTGCTGAGTATGAACCTATTCTGCTGCCAGAGGCAGATATTCAGGTTTTCTACCGAAATTCCGAGCTGCTTCTTAATCTAAAATATTATCCATACGTCCAGCTTGCAGTGATTATTATTTTTGGTGTGTTGGCCTACACCTTATTCAATCAAAGTAAGATCGCGGAGCAAAACCGCGTGTGGGCGGGACTTACTAAGGAAACTGCCCATCAGTTAGGGACACCTATTGCTTCACTCATGGCTTGGATTGATTACTTACGCCATTCTCCTGTATGGGATGAAAATAAGGAGATCATTACTGAAATGGACAAGGATGTCGTCAAGTTAAGAATGGTCACTGAGCGATTTAGCAGTATTGGTAGTAAGCCAGTGATCCAATCGGAAAATTTGTACGAGGTCATTGAAGAAACACTCAACTATTTACGTCCCCGAATTTCTACTAAAGTGGAACTGAACATCCATGCGGATTCAAAAGATCTTGATGCAATGATGAATAAACCGTTGTTTGAGTGGGTAATCGAAAATATCTGTAAGAATGCCGTAGACGCGATGCGGGGCAAGGGCAAAATTGACATCACTGTTATTCAGGATTCTGACAAATTTGTGGTTGTGGACATAACTGATACTGGCAAAGGAATGGAGAAAAGGATGTATAAACGTGTGTTTAACCCGGGCTTCACTACCCGCCAAAGAGGCTGGGGTTTAGGCCTCACTTTGGCCAAGCGGATCATTGAAGGATATCATGGTGGGAGGATTTTTGTAAAGCATTCCGAGTTGGGCAAGGGCACTACTTTTAGAATAATCCTACATGGCAGCCTTGAGGGGGCATCACAGTTTATTACAGAGGGAATTTTGAAATATTAAAGTAGGAAGACGGAGGACCGGAGACGGGAGTATTTTAGATACTAGAACCAAAGAACCAAGAGTCAAGAACCAAGAATTATGTATTTAGTATCAAGTACTAAGTATCAAGACCCGCGAGACAAGAAGCTAGAGCAAAGAATCAAGTAGGCAGTCGCAGTAACCAGTGATCAGTCGCAGTGTTCGCAGATCGACACAGCCACTACAATAAAGGGGCGTAGCCCTTAAAATGCCGTAGGCATGACCGATTATATAGCCGGACATTTTAATGTTTGGTAAGGAATACAAATAATGTGTCAAGAATGCCGTAGGCATGACCGATATTAGTGAGATTGTCGCGGATATAGGAAGTAGATAAAGATGGCCGAAGAA